>Ga0190275_10003480_pt1 | contig 11244 bp, 8 predicted proteins | sample Popmic550T_FD_133745 | JGI IMG/M metagenome (GOLD analysis project Ga0190275, IMG submission 133745) | Populus adjacent soil microbial communities from riparian zone of Yellowstone River, Montana, USA - 550 T | ecosystem: Environmental > Terrestrial > Soil > Riparian zone > Trees stand | place... | reverse complement strand
GGTGAGGGCGCCGACCGCCCGGTCGATCTGCCGTCCGCCGTGGTTCGAGACGATCACGCCGTCGACGCCCGCGTCGAGCGCGATCCGGGCGTCCTCGCCCCGCTGGATGCCCTTGACCAGCATCGGGCCGTCCCAGTGCGCCCGGATCGGCTCCAGCCGGTCCCACCCCCACGCGGTGCCGGTGAAGAGCCGCTGGCGCAGGACGACCGCCGCGTCGAGGTCCTCCTCCGGCGGGCGGGAGAGCAGGGACCGGAACGCGGGGTCGGAGAACGGGATCGCCGTGCCCACCCCGCGCAGGAACGGCAGGTAGGCACGGTCGAGGTCGCGGGGCCGCCAGCCGAGCGTCCAGGTGTCGAGGGTGACGACGAGCGTGGAGAACCCCGCCGCCCGCGCCCGGTCGAGCAGGCTGCGCGCGACGTCGTCGTCCATCGGGCGGTAGAGCTGGTACCACCGCGGGCCCGTCCCCGAGGCGGCGGCCACGTCCTCGATGGTGTGCGACGCCGCCGTCGAGAGCATCGTCGGCACGCCGAGCGCGGCCGCCGCCCGGGCGGTCGCGAGCTCCCCGTCGTCGTGGAGCAGCGACTGCACGCCGATCGGGGCGAGCAGCAGCGGCGCAGGCATGGCGGTGCCGAGCACGGTGGTGGACCAGTCACGGTCCCGGTTGTCGGCCAGCAGGCGCGGCACCAGGCCGAACCGGTCGAACGCGGCCCGGTTGGCGCGCATCGTCGCGCCCGACCCGGCGCCGCCCGCGACGTAGTCGAACGCCGACGCCGGCAGCACCCGGCGCGCGGCGGGCTCGAGCGCCGTCCCGTCGGTGGGCAGGTCCGGGTGCAGCCCGTCGAGCCCGGCCCGGTAGATCTCGGCGCCGTAACGGTCGGGACCGGCCATCGGGTCATCATCTCCGCTCGTCGGCGGCCGCGGCCAGGATCCCGGGCGGGTTTCGTCCCGGCCGGACATGGTCGCCCCCATGCGCATGGCCGATGCTCCGGGAGCGGGTCCCGGGAGGCCCGCCGAGGAGCGGGTGGGGGCATGCGCATCGGGATCATGGTGGGCGGCGAGGTGATCGGCCGGCCCGGCTCCCCCGCCGAGACGGTCGACGAGGTCCGCCGCGCCGAGGACGAGGGTTTCGCGAGCGCCTGGGCGGTGCACTTCTCGCGCGCCTCCGACGCGCTGACCGCTCTCGCCGTCGCGGGCACCGTCACGTCGCGCATCGACCTGGGCGTCGGCGTGGTCCCGACCTATCCGCGCCATCCCCTCGCGCTCGCCCAGCAGGCGGCCACGGCGCAGGCGTTCTGCGGCGGGCGCCTCACGCTCGGGGTGGGCGTCTCGCACCGTCCCGTGATCGAGGGTCTGCACGGCCTGCCCTACACCGAGCCCGGCGAGCACCTGCGCGAGTACCTCACGGTGCTCGTGGCGCTGCTGCGCGGGGAGGAGGTGGTGTTCGACGGGAAGCACCACCGCGTGCACGGCGGGTTCCGCGTGCCGGGAGCGGCCCCCGTGTCCGTGGTCGTCGGCGCCCTCTCGTCGCGGGGGTTGCGTGCCGCCGGGGAGCTCGCCGCCGGCGTGGTCACCTGGCTCGCCGGCCCCCGCACCCTGGGCGAGCACATCGTCCCGACGCTGACCCGGGCGGCCACGGGACGGCAGGCGCCGCGGGTCGTCGCGGCACTCCCGGTGGCCGTCACCGACGACCCGGACGCCGCCCGCACCGCCGCCGAGGACGTGTTCGGGCGCTACGGCGCGATGGAGAACTACCGGCGCGTCCTCGCCCGCGAGGGCGTGGACTCGGTCGGCGACCTCGTCGTCGCCGGGGACGAGGACACCGTGACCGGTGAGCTGGACCGCCTCGCCGCGGTCGGCGTCACCGAGCTCTGGGCCGTGCCCTACCCGTGCGGTTCCGACCCCGATCCCGCCGGCGACGCGACGGTGCAGCGCACGCGGGCGCACCTCGCGGGTCTGGGGTCGCGGTGAGCCGCTACGCCGACGAGCTGGTCGAGGCCGGCTTCGCCGTCGAGGTGGCCGACGCACCGCTGCTCCACGACGGGCTCAACGTCGCCGATCTCGCCCACCTGATCGTGCTCCACGAGCAGGGCGTCCTCCCGGAACGCGTCGTGCCGCGGCTGCTCGAGGTGCTGCGCGACGCCGACGCGACGCCGGCGGCGGAGTTCGGCTACGACCCGCAGCACGGCGAGGTCTACAACGGTCGCGAGCGGCGCTTCGCCGCCGTGATCGGGCGGGACGCGGGCTGGCTGCACGCCGGGCGGCCGCGGCGCGAGGCCGTGCGGATCGCCCTGCGCCTGCGGGTCCGCCGCGACCTCGCCGACCTCGTCGAGGCCGCCGGCGGGTTCGCCCTGGCCGGCGCGCGGGCGGCCGCCCAGCACGCCGGGACGCTGATGGTCGAGCACACCTACCTGCAGCACGCCCAGCCCTCGACGCTCGGCCACTACCTGCTCGGCAGCGTCTACCCCGTGCTGCGCGACGTCGACCGGCTCCTCGCCGAGCTCGACCTCGTCGACCGCAGCCCGGGCGGGGCGGGCGGGGTCAACGGCAGCCCGCTGACCGGCGACCGGTCCCGGACCGCGGCGCTGTTGGGCTTCGACGGCGTCGTCGAGCACACCCGCGACGCGATGTGGCAGGCCGACGCCTTCACCACGGCGGTGACGATCGCGGCCGGCCTCGTGACGACGCTCGACCGCCTCGCCGAGGACCTCGAGATCTGGAGCAGCGCGGAGTTCGGGTGGGTCCGGCTCGCCGCCGGCCACACGCGCACGAGCGTGCTCATGCCGCAGAAGCGCAACCCGTACGCGCTGACGATGGTGCGCGGCGAGGCCGGGGTGCTCATCGGCCGGGCCACCGGCATGCTCGCGCTCGCCAAGAGCCCATCCGCACGCAGCGACCAGCTGATCTTCGCCTACGGCGAGGTGCCGCGCGCCCTCGACCTCGCGACCCGCGCCACCCGCTTGATGGCCGGGGTGGTCGCCGGGCTCGAGGTCGACGCCGCGACGATGGAGGCGGCGCTGCGGGCCGGGTTCTCGCAGGCCGCCGACCTCGCCGAGCACCTCATGGTCACCGCGGGCCTCGACTACCGCAGCGCCTACGACGTCGTCGGTGTCTGCGTCCGGCGTGCCGAGGCCGAAGGTCTCCGCGGAGTGGACCTCACGGCCGCGATGCTCGCCGACGCGGCGACCGAGGCCGGGCTCGACCCGTCGGCGCTCGCGGCCGCGCTCGGCGGCGACCTGGCCGCGGTCCTCGACCCGGGCGCGATCGTGCGCTCGCGCGGCTCTCGCGGCGGCGCGGAGCCCGGTGTGGTGCGGGGGATGGCGGCCGAGTGCGCCGGGAGCGCCGAGCGTGCCCTCGCCGACGTCGCGGCGCGGCGGTCGCGCTGGGACGAGGCCGAGACCGACCTGCGGCGCCGGGCGGCGTGCCTCGCCGGTGACCGGGAACAGCACGGATGAGGACGGTGGACCGATGGACATCCGCGACCAGCACCCCGACCTGGCGGCGTGGAACGCGCTGATCGAGCGCAGCCTCGCCGACCCGGACTCCGAGCCGATCGAGAACCTCGGGCCCGACGCGGACGAGGCGGTCTACGACGCCGTGTTCGTCGGCGGCGGCGCGGGTGGTCGCTTCGGCGCGGCGTACCTGCGGGCCATGGGCGGTCGCCCCCTGATCCTCGACGCCTGGCCGTTCCTCGGCGGGTCGTGTCCGCACCAGGCGTGCGTGCCCCACCACCTGTTCTCCGAGGCCGCCGCCGAGCTGGACCGCATGCGGTGGTTCTCCGACGAGCTCTGGTTCCCGAAGTTCGACCCGTCCCGGGCGAGCATCAAGGAGATCGTCGACCTCTTCCTCGCCGGCCGTGGCAGCGCGCACGCGTTCATGAACTGGCAGACCAAGGAGCAGCTCGACGTCGAGTACGTGCTCAACGCACGCGCGACCGTCGTCGACCGCACGACGGTGCGCGCCGCCGGGCACACGTTCCGCACCCGCAACCTCGTGCTCGGCATCGGGGCCCGCCCCGTGACCCCGGACGTCCCCGGCATCGGCCGGCACGGCGTCTACGACTTCGTGACGCTGGTGGAGGAGCTGGACTTCGAGCCGACGCGCTGCGTCGTCGTGGGCGGCAGCAAGGTCGCGATGGAGTACGGCTCGTTCTTCCACGCCACCGGCTGCGACACGACGATCGTGTCCCGGTCGGAGGTCATGCGGTCGTCGTCGCTCGAGCACGTCGACGACGACCTGCGCCGCTACGTCGTCGACGGCATGCGCACGCGCGGGATGGAGCTCCTCGAGGGCGCCGACCTCGTGGCGATCGAGGGCACCGGGGACGGCCCGGTCACCGGCGTCACCGTGCGGCTGGCGTCCGGCGAACAGCGCACGATCGCCGCCGACATGGTCTTCCTCGGGCTCGGCGAGCGACCGGACACCGCGGCCCTGCAGGAGACGCTGGGCATCGAGGTCGGCCCCACCGGGCGGGTCCGGACGAACCTGCGGATGCAGACCGGTGTCCCCGGGGTGTACGCCATCGGCGACCTGATCGGCGGGCCGATGGAGATGTGGAAGGCGCGCAAGTCGGGCGTCACCGCCGCGCGGAACATCATGGGCGAGGATCTGGAGTTCGACTACTCCCGCTACCCGGACTTCCTGCACACCACCTACGAGGTCAGCTGGGTCGGTCTCACCGAGGCGGAGGCACGCGCGGCGTGCGACGAGGTGATCATCATCCAGATGCCCCCGTACGTCGAGGGCCTGGACACCGAGCACCTGCCGCTGCCCTGCGCGGAGGGCACCATGCTCTACGCGTTCCGCCGCCCCGAGCTCTCCGGCTTCCAGAAGCTCGTCGTCGACGGGACCACGCGCAAGGTGCTCGGCGCCCATCACTGCGGTTACGGCGCCAAGGACGCGTTCCAGTACCTCGACCACCTCATCCACCGCCCGGAAGGCCTGACGATCGACGAGCTGGGGTGGATGAACGAGCTCTTCCTCAACCCCGAGCACTTCGTGCAGCTCTCGAGGCTGCGTGCCGGGAAGGGCCGGCTCACCCACCTGTAGCGCTCAGCCGAGCGACTTCCGCACGAGCTCGGTGCCGGCGACGAGAGCGTGCAGCTTGTCGATCGCGATGTAGCGCTGCAGCAGGATCAGCCCGCAGTCGGTGGTCACGCCCAGCCGGTCGGCCGGGATGTACTCGAGCAGCCGGTGGATCCGGTCGGCCACCTGCTCGGCGGTCTCCGTGATCGTCGACTTCACGTCGATCACCCCTGCCCAGAACATCAGGTTCTCCGGCAGCGGGTGGTTCTTCAGGACGTCGAGCCCCGACAGGTCGTCCGACCGGCGCCCGCAGCTCTCCAGGTTGAGGACGTCGATGTTCGCCTCGTAGGACTTCGGCACCACCGACGCGGTCGCCGACGGCTCCGCCCCGCGGCGCTCGGTGAGGTCGAAGATCTCTCCGGCCGCGGCCGTGTCGTCGGGCATGTAGGCCGGCGTCCCGCCCCAGTTGCCCCAGCAGACGTGGCAGATGATCTTCGCGTTGGTGACACCCTCGACCGCACGGTTGAAGGCGTCGATGGCCCACTCCTCGTAGAAGTAGGGCCAGGTGAACTCGTCGAGCTGGATGAAGTCGACGCCCATCGCGTCGACCTCGAGGAGGTCGGCGTTGATCGCGGCGGCGATCGCCATCGCCCGGTCCCGCGGGTCGGAGTAGTACAGGTCGTTGGTGGCCTGGGCGAGGACCTGGATCCCGGTGTACTGCACCTTCGTCGGCTTGTCCGTCGCCCGCTTCAGGGCCCGGGCCTGCTCGACCATGATCGCGCCGCGGCGGCGGATCTCCTCGGTGGCGGTGGCCGAGTGCAGCCGGCTGTAGATCGGGAACCCGAGGAAGCCGCCCTTCAGGTCGAGCCCCAGGCGGCGGTAGTAGTAGTAGACGGCCTGGTCGGCGTAGTTGTCGCCGTGGAGACGGCCGTCGGTGATGATGTCGAGGCCGGCGTGCTCCTGGTCGGCGACCATCGCGGCCATGGCGTCCTGGAAGGACTCCTGGTTGAAGGAGTCCGGTGGTTCCTGGTCACCGGTCCACGACCGCACCGGTCCGGCGTCCCACCAGCGCGGGTTGGGGTAGTTGCCGACCATCGAGGTCGGGATCAGGATGTCGCGGTCGCCGACGAGCATCGATGGCCTCCGATTTAGGGTGTGCTGTGGATCACAAGGATGTCCGACGACGGTAACCACGCGAGGCGGCGACCAGCGGAATCCTGTCCCACCGGGACGTCCGGTTCGTCCTCGCGGGACGGGTCAGGCAGGCGTCGTGAACAGCGTCGGCGCCCCGCCGCTGACGAGGAAGACGACCGGTCCCGCCACCTCGCCCCGGACCGCCGCCGCGAGCAGCCCGGCCATGGCCTTGGCGGCGAAGATGGGGTCGAGCAACACGCCCTCGCTGCGGGCGACGAGCGCGGCGGCCGCCTCGCCCTCGGCGGAGCGCTTCCCGTAGCCAGGACCGAGGTGACCGTCGAGGACCGCGGGCGCCGTCGTCGGCGCGGGGACACCGAGCAGGCCGGCGACCCCCTCCGCGAGCGCCGTCACGCGCGCGACGCACTCGGCGACGGGACGGCTCACGGTCACGCCGGTGACAGGAGCGAGCCGCTGCCAGTGCGCCCCGGCGTGCAGGCCGCCCTGGGTGCCGCACGAGCCGGTGGCCAGCCAGATCCCGCCGGGCGCCACGCCGGCGTCCGCGAGCTGACCCGCGAGCTCGACGCTCGCGGCGACGTAGCCGAGCGCGCCCACCGGCGTCGCCCCGCCGCGCCCCAGCACGAACGGCCGGCGGCCCGCGGCGCGCAGCTCGTCGGCCACCTCGTCGACCCCGCGGTCGACCGACGCGCGGTCGGGGTCGCCGGTGAAGCGGATCTCCGCCTCGGCGAGCTCGGCGAGCGCCATGTTGCCGACCGGGGGGACGGGATCGCCGTAGCAGACCAGCGTGGCACGCAGGCCGTGGATCCGGGCCGCGAGCGCGGCGAGCATCGCCCAGTTCGAGCCGGGACCGCCACCGGTGACGAGGTGGTCGCAGCCCCGGGCGAGCGCGTCGGCGAGCAGGAACTCGAGGCCGCGCACCTTGTTCCCGCCGAGACCGAGGCCCGTGAGGTCGTCGCGCTTGAGCCAGATCTGCACACCGGCGGCGCCCGAGAGCCGCGGCGCGGGCTGCAGAGGCGTCGGCAGGGTCGCGAGACGGACCCGCGGCAGGTGGAGCAGGCTCACGGGTGCCGCGCCACGACCCGGTCCACGAAGGCCGTCGCCGCGCCCAGCGCCCGGGCGGGGTCGCGCGCCACGGCGACCTCGTCGGCGGTGAGCAGACCGTCGGCCACGAGGCGGTCGCCCAGGTCCTCCCCCGCGTCCCGGGCGGCCATCGCCGCGGCGTAGACCGCGTCGTGCGCGGAGTGCTTGCCGATCCGGGCGGCGAGCACGGCCATCAGGGGCTCCGACGCCATCGCCGCGCCGTGCGCCTCGAGGTTGGCGCGCATCCGGGCCGCGTCGACGGTCAGGCCTTCCAGCAGCGTCGCGGCGAAGCGCAGAGCCACGGCGGTGAGCTGGCAGGCCTCGGGCAGGGCGAGCCACTCGGCCTTCCAGCCGCGCCCGTCGCGCTCGTGCAGCGCCACGAGGCCTTCGAGCGTCACGGCGGCGTCGGCGCGCACGAGGCGCGCGAGGGTGTCGAGGTGCTCGGAGAGCTCCGGGTTGCGCTTGTGCGGCATCGTGATGCTGCCGACGGTCCCGGTGACGACCGGCTCGCCGACCTCCCCGATCTCCGGGCGCTGCAGCTCGACGATCTCGTTGCCGATCTTCGCCAAGGTGCCGGCGACCATTGCCAGCAGGCCGACGAACTCGACGACGCGATCGCGGGCGGTGATCCAGGGGAGGTCCGGCGTGGCGAGCCCGAGCCGCGACGCGAACGCCTCGAGCAGGGGCAGGTAGGCGTCGCCGAAGAACTCCCCGGTGCCGAGCGCGCCGCCGAGCTGCACGACCTCGACACGCGGACGGACCTGCGCCAGGCGCTCGAGGTGCCGGTCGATCTCGTCGGCCCACACCGCGGCCTTGAAGCCGAAGGTGATCGGCAGCCCCGGCTGCGCGTGGGTGCGCCCGCACATCACGGTGTCGCGATGGCGGCGCGCGAGCGACACCGCCGCGTCGCGCACGCGGGTGAGGTCGCGGTCGACGACGTCGGCGGTGGCGCGCATGACCAGCGCGAACCAGGTGTCGCTGACGTCCTGCACCGTGGCCCCGTAGTAGACCCACTCACGGGCGCGCTCGGGCAGCACCGCGCGCAGGGCGGCGATGAGCCCGTGCGTGGAGTGCCCCGAGGCGCGGGTACCGGCGCCGACCTCGGCGAGGTCGAGGGCTTCGACCCGTGCGTGCTCGGCGATGTCCTGCGCCGCCTCCCGCGGCACCAGTCCGACGTCGGCCTGCGCGGCGGCGAGCGCGGCGAGGATGTCGAGCCACGCGCGCGTGCGCCCGGTGTCGTCGAGGCGGTCGTGGATCTCGGGCGTCGTCCAGAGGTGGCCGTAGATCGCGGAGTCGGCGAGGTGGGTCGACATGGGCCTACAGCAGGAGTTTCCGCAGGCCCTCGCGGACCTCGTCGAGGTTCGCGCCCCACGGCACGACGGCGGAGTGCTCGTCGGACTCCAGCCCGCGTTCCAGCAGGCAGCACTTCGTCAGCGTGACGACGTCCCCGGGTCCGGACCGCCGACGGGGACAGAGGTCGACCCGCGGCGGGTCGTCGCCGTAGAAGTGCTCGTGGAACTGCAGGGAGCGTTCGCAGCCGATGAGCAGCCAGTCGATGCGCTCCGCGGGACGCGTGTCGAGGTAGGCGACGTCGGCGCCGCCGAGGTCGGCGCCCGAGCCACGGCACGGCAGCAGGTAGTGCGCCGCCGGGTGCGCCTGCGCGAGGTCCTCGACGCGTACGGCGTCGAGCACGAGGTCGACGGGCGGCAGGTCCTCGTCGAACGCGACGCACTGGCGGGCCTGCGCGAGCAGCTTCGCCGGCTCGGGCGGCACGACCTCGGTGACCCGGACGGTGACCGGCTGCGGGCGGTGGATGAAGTTGACGTGCTCGAAGCGTCCGAGCACGACCGTCGTCAGGGCCCCGGGGACCGCGGCCCCGGCGAGCGCGGTGGCGTTGCCGACGTCGACGTCCGGCTCCTCGATCCACGCGGTGTCCGCGGGCCCGGAGTGCACGCGCACGGCGGTCACCGGGGAGAACAGCGGCGTGGTGCTGGCCTTGCGCACCTCGACCAGCGCCGTGTCCCCGCCGCGGCGCAGCGCGAGGAACTCGGTGCGCCGGTAGACCTCGCGCCCGAGCAGGTGCTCCGTGATCGCCTCCGGCGTCAGCGGGACGTCGACCTCCTGCACCGAGAGGCCCCGGTAGGGGTGGGAGCGCAGGTTGGCGGGGGCGGGCGGGATCGGCAGGACGGTGGTCACGGCCGCACCGCGGTGTCCGCCCGCAGCCCCAACCGCAGCGTCTCGACGGCGAGCACGTCGTCGGGTGCCAGGTTGCCGAGGTTGACCTCGGCGCCGAACCGGCGCACGAACCACGCCTGCTGGGCCTTCACCGGCGCCTCGAAGATCACGCGGTCCACGGGGACGCTCGCCGCCAGCTCCTCGACCAACGGGGCACGGACCGCGCCGTCCGGGTCGTACAGCCCGACCGTGCCCGACTCCCGGCCCTCCGCCACGACCCATCTGGCCCCGGCCGCGAGATCGGCGTTCATCTCCTCCGCCCACTCGGCGGCGGCCACCGGGACCGCGGCGTCCTTGACGCCCGCCTCCGCCAGCACGACGAAGTCGCTCGCGAGCTCGGCGACGAGGGCCCGCTGCTGCCCGGGTGCCATCCAGCCGAGGCCGTCCGAGACCTCGAGGGCGTCCACGCCCTCCCCCGCCGCCCACCGGCGCAGCGCGTCGACCTGGCCCTGGGCCACGGCGATCTCCAGCAGCGTCCCGCCGAGGCACACGACGACCCCGGCGCGCTGGTAGGCCGCGACCCGGTTCTTGAGCGACCGGTCGAGGTACCCGATCCCCCACCCGATCTTCACCACGTCGACGAGGTCGGCGGCGGCCGTGAGCAGGCCCTCCACCGCGGCAGCGGACGAGCCCTTGTCCAGGACGTGGGTGATCCCCGCCGAACGCGGCTTGCCCGTGCGTCGGGGGAGCCGCAGGAAGTCGGGCCGGTCCCACACACGGAGAAACCTACGGTCGGGAGTGTGGTCCGGGCCTCGTCCTCGCGGGACCAAGCCGGGGGATGTCTTCGGTACCGCGGGACGTGCCGACGGTCACGCGCGCGGTCGTAGCGTCGGTCAGGTGTCCGGCCGTCTGGTGGTCCTCGGTGGGGGTGCCGCCGGGATGTCCGCCGCGTCCGCCGCACGCCGCGTCGACCCGGACCTCGAGATCGTCGTGCTGGAGGGCACCGGCTGGGCCGCAGCCGGTCTGTGCGGCCTGCCCTACCACCTCGCGGGGCTGGTTCCCCGTCCCGAGGATCTCGTCGCGTACCCGGCGGCGTACTTCCGCGAGCGCCGTGGTCTCGACCTCCGCACCGGTGTCACGGCGCACCGCCTCGACCCGGTCGCCAAGGTCGTGGACCACGAGGGCGGGAGCCTCGAGTACTCCGCCCTCGTCGTCGCCACCGGCGGCGCCCCGGCGACGTTGCCGCTCCCGGACCTCGGGGGACGGCCGGTGTTCGCCATCCGCACGGTCGCCGACCTCGTGGCGCTGCGTGCGCTCGTCGACGGCGGCACCGTCCGCCGTGCACTGGTCATCGGCGCCGGCTACATCGGGCTCGAGACCACCGAGGCGCTCGCTGCACGCGGGGTCGCGGTCACGGTCGCCGAGCGCCTCGCTCGGGTCCTGCCCACCACGGTCGACGCCACGATGGCGGCCGTCGTCGAGGAGCACGTGCGGGAGCACGTCGATGTCCGCCTCGACACCGACGCGCTCGCCCTGGCCGCCGACCCCGCGTTCGACGTCGTCGTCGTGTGCACCGGAGTCCGGCCGGCGGTGGGCGTCGTCGCCGAGGCGGGCGCCGAGACCGGTCCCGGCGGGGCGCTGCTCGTCGACGACCGGATGCGCACCTCGCTGCCCGGAGTGTGGGCCGCGGGCGACGCGGTCGCGCCCTACCACCGCGTGCTGCGCGCGCCGGCGTTCGTCCCGCTGGGACCGACCGCCAACAAGACCGGCCGGGTCGCGGGGACCGTCGCGGCCGGCAGGGACGCGCGCTTCGCC
>Ga0190275_10003479_pt1 | contig 11244 bp, 11 predicted proteins | sample Popmic550T_FD_133745 | JGI IMG/M metagenome (GOLD analysis project Ga0190275, IMG submission 133745) | Populus adjacent soil microbial communities from riparian zone of Yellowstone River, Montana, USA - 550 T | ecosystem: Environmental > Terrestrial > Soil > Riparian zone > Trees stand | place... | reverse complement strand
GGGGCGGCCTCCGGCAGGGCAGCCGTAAGCAAAGGCAGCCGAACAGGGCGGCCTCCGGCAGGGCAGCCGTAAGCAATGGCAGCCGAACAGGGCGGCCACCGGCAGGGCAGCCGTAAGCAAAGGCAGCCTCGAGCAAGGGCAGCCTTGCAGCCGGTAGCGCGTCGGCGGGAGTATCCGGGCACACTGGTCGGCATGCCTGAGCTGCCGGAGGTCACCGCGCTCGCCGCGTTCCTGGCCGAACATGCCACCGGGCAGCCGATCGTCGCCGTGACGGTCGCCTCGCTCAATGTGCTGACAACGTACGACCCGCCGGCGTCCGCGCTGGTCGGCCGAGTAATCACCGGGGCCGGCCGGTACGGCAAATTTCTCGACATCGTCACCGGACCGGTCGCACCGGCGAACGGCGGCTCGCCGCGGTCAGCGCAGGAGGATGACCTGCACCTGGTCATCCACCTGGCTCGCGCCGGGTGGCTGCGCTGGTCCGACTCGCTGTCAGCCGTGCCGCCCAAGATGGGTGGACCGATCGCGCTCCGCGTCCGGCTCAGCAACGGCGGGTTCGACATCACTGAAGCGGGCACCAAGAAGTCGGTGGCCGCGGCCATTGTCCGGGACCCGAAGTCCGTTCCGGGCGTCGCCCGGCTGGGCCCCGATGCGCTCACCCTTGATCTGGAGTCCCTCAGCACCGTGCTCAAGCGGCAAAACGGCCGGCTGAAGAACACCATCACCGACCAGACGGTCATCGCCGGCATCGGTAATGCCTACTCGGACGAAATCCTGCACACCGCGAAGCTGTCGCCGTTCGCCACCGCCGGCAAGCTGTCATCGGACGAACTCGACCGGTTGTGGACCGCAATGACGGCCGTGCTGGGCGCCGCGATCGACCGGTCGGTGGGCGCCGAAGCTGCCCGGTTGAAGGGGGAGAAGCGCACGGGCCTGCGGGTTCATGCCAGGACCGGGCTGCCCTGTCCCGTCTGCGGGGACGTCATCGCGGAGGTTTCGTTTGCTGACAGGTCCTTCCAGTACTGCCCGACCTGCCAAACCGGCGGACGGCTGCTGGCGGACCGGCGGCGGTCCAGGCTGGTCAAGTGAACGCCCCACCGGGTCTGCGGCTTGACTGAGGCTGTCCGAATTGGGCGGCACGCTGATTTAGTCACATTTACAAGTCCGGCCTTTGATAAACCGGCGTACTGTGGTAATTGCTCGACTGTAGCCGGTGCTGGGGCAATGCGACTAACCGTGAGGTCGTCGTATTGACAGCTTTTGCTTGCCGCCCAGAATATTCGTAAGGTCTGGTGGTTGGAATGAGCCTTGTGTTTTCGCACGCCACCCGGACACTTGGAAAGAAACTGCCATGCCATTGACTCTGAACAATGCCACCGATGTGTTCGAGCATCAGGACAAGCCATCCCCGGCCCGCGGATACACCTGTACCAGGCACTACGCCTGCCAGCTGACCCCGGGTGACCTGTGGCTGCCCGATGGTGATCAGGCTGGTCTGCACCGACCACACACCGTGATGGACGTTCGCCGACACGCCGGTCGCATCGAGCTGGTCGATCAGTTCGGTGTGAAGTACAGCTACGCCGCCAATGCTGAGTTGGCCACCGCGGTGCTCGACCCTTGGCCGCAGGCCCGGCCGAGGGCCCAGGTCCACCACACCGCTTAGCAAACGGCGCGCGAGTGGCCCCGTCGGACTCGGGATTCGCTCTGACTCGCAGAACTGCGCATTGTGACCTCGAATGGGTGGGTTGTTCACATTGCGTGGATAACTCTGTGGACAAACCCCATCAAGTGTAACGAATCGGACACAAACCCGACTTCAGGGTCCTCGCAGGACGCCAGATGGCCCACTGGTCAGCTGGGCTGCAGCGGCCGCAGGATGGCATCTATGGCCGTCTGGAGGCGGTCGGCGCAAAGACGGAATTGGGCAACTGGCTGACCGATCGGGTCCGGCAGATCGTCTTGGTCGCCGGGCACAGGCTGCAGGGTGGACCGGGCCAGTTTGGCTTCCACGACCAGTTGGCGGCCGAGTTCACCCGGATCATCCCCTGGAATCGGTGAAACCTCGGCACAGAGCCTGGCGAACTGCAAGATGGTGAAGCTGCGGCCGATGGCGGCTGGCACGGTGCTGGCCACCACGCTGCGGTGCCGCCGGGTCGCAGTCAGCACCAGATCGGCCCGCTTGATGATGGATGTGTCCATGCTGGTCGAGACATGATCCGCAACCTCCGGGATGCGCTCGGCTAGGACGGCTAACGCGTATTCATGGAGTGGCCAAGGGCCCGGAATGTCGGTGCCGGCGGATTCCACCGTCCAGGCGTCCGGGGTGTCGAACTTCTGCGAAACCGTGTAACGAAGCAATTGTTCCGCGATTGGTGATCGGCAGTGGTTGGCCGTACAGACGAACAGGACGCGAAACCCCGTCACAGTCGGCTCCCCGCTCGCTTGGTGCCGTTGGAACAAGAATTCTCGGCTATCGGACCTGACAAGGACGCTGACAAATTAAACACAGCTGCGGTTGGCGGTCTAAGGCGGGGTGGTGGTCGTCGTTCCAGGCTGGGCGGCCTGCGCGGGCGGGCGGCGAGCGCCCAGCGCTGAGCATGCACGGCCAAAGCCGCCGCCGGCGCTCGCCCCGGTGTCGCGGCGGACCAGACCAGAAAGCCGAAACCCCCGAGTCCGCAGCAGCGGAATCGGGGGCCCGGTCGGTACCGCCGAGAAGACTCCCGGCAACGCGGCGGTACCTATCCATAGCGTGCCTACGCAAATGGCAGCAAGCACGCCAGGGTCTTGATCGCGTCCGGCGACGTGTCGTCGTGGACGACTGGTGTGCGGCGCCCACCGGCGAGGGGCCGGTGGGCGCGCACTGGTCAGGGGCGGTAACCGCGGGTGGGCTTCAGCAGCTTGATCAGCGCAAAGCCGGTGAGCAGCACAGTGATGACGCTGACGACACTCCACCCGGTGGTGAGCACGGTCTCCTGGAGCCCGACGCTTGCCTTTTCGACCCAGAACCAGGTGCCGGTGGCGATCAGCAGCCCGCCGAAGACGACCCAAGCGAGCGCCTTGGCAATGATTTCGCCGCCGCCACCCTTCCCGGACTCGGCGGCAGCTTGGGCGGCCCAGCCATCCCGACGGGCGCCGAACCAAATATTGAGCCAGGAAACGAGCGTCGACACATCCGGCTGAACAGCCAGAGCTCGGCGGGGATGATCAGCAAGGCGTAGAACAGGTCGGCCGGGGTACGGTCCGGCACCCGCCATGCCACCTTGAGGTTGAGGGCGATGCCGACCAGGATCGGAAGCAGCCAGATCGGCGACCAGACGAACTGATCCACACTGATCGCGAGCAGCAGCATGGTGGCGAACAGGATCCGGACCACCCCGTTGGCCAGCATGGAGAACTGCTGCTTCCACGGGATCATGGTGTTCTTGTTGGGCATCTTGTTCTGCCATAACAGGGCGGCCATGCCCTCGTCCCACTTGCGTCGCTGGCCCATCAGGCCTTTGACGGTGACCATCGGACCGGCATACGCGCGGGCAGTGGCCGACACGAGTGTCTTGCGGCCGGCCTCGTGCAGCCGCCAGGTCAGTTCCATGTCCTCGACCTGAGCATCGGGATCCCACGGCGAGTTACGTTCGTGAACATCGATGACGTCCTGCAAATGCTTGACCCGGAACAGGGTGGCCTGGCCCCCGAGGACGTAGGTTGAGCGGTTCCTCGCCATGATCTCGGTGAGCCAGGAGGCGAAGTCCAGACGCTGGGCCCGGATCAGTTGACGGGCAACGAATGTCGTTCCCAGGTTGATGTCGAAGGTGTACCTGGCCATGACGCCGGCGGCGGACGGAACCCTGGTCATCCCGGACTCGAGCTGGCCGAGTGCATCCTTGGCCAGCATGGTGTCACCGTCGACGCCGAGAACGAAGTCGTAATCGGCGGCCCACCGCTGCCAGCCCTGGGTCAGCGCGCCGACCTTCTTGTCCTTGTTTCCAACGGTCTTCTGCACCGTGACGCCCCGGTAGCTGCGGACGATGGTCTCGGTGCCATCGGTGCAGTTGTCCAAAATGACGACGATGCGGTTGATAGGGCGGGACTGGGAGACCAAAGCATCCAGCGTGCGGGCGATATCGGCCTCCTCGTTGTGCGCCGGGACGAGCGCCAGCACCCGGGCGGCCTTGGGGCCGGCGGACTGGGAGTTCTTCCGGCCGAAGATGCTCCGCAACGAGAGCTTGCCGAGTTTGCGGTCAGTGCCGGCGCTCTTGCCGAACATCGAGCCGAACGGACCGGCGTTGATGACGTCGCCGTCGATGACGTTTTGATCGGCGGGCCGGGTCCTTGTTCTGGTAGCGAGGGTCATGGTCATGGCAGTGAGTCCTTCGGGAGTAAAGGCTGGGAGTAAACCTGGCGGGAGCTCACGTAACGTCACTGGTTTCATTTGCTCTGCGCCATGAGGTGGATTCTCGGCCCGGCTGGCGACTACTAATAGTTAACACCATGCCGTCACGGAGTGGAACTAGCCGAGGCTCGTACCACCTGAAAGTGAGCTTCGGTCGCTCGATCGGGTGATGCACCTGCGGAAGCCACGGGCAAAGGTCCGATTCTAGGGGAGACAGCGATTACGCTGTGCACTCGTTTGAGAGTTCAACTACTTTACGTCATCATTACGCTAAGACAGCGAAACACCCGAGTGAGGTTCGGTGCGACCCGCAATCAGGTAACTGGCCAATTCGCTGCTCAAGCAGCACCTCTGCCTGTTACCCCCGCCCGTAGTCGTGGGTCAGCGACCGAAATACCACTTGAGCTGTGTTCTGTTGAGCCAAGTCCGCAGCCGCGCCAAGTCAGGGCCTCAAGGCAGGCGCCAAAGCGTGACCGTCAGCCGGCAGGGGTGGTTGCTGGCCGCCGCCGAACCGCTATTGGGGGGCGGCGGGGCAAATACCGCCATGGTGATTGGTGTCCTGCAGGATGCGCTGGTGATATCCGGCATCACCGGCGTTCTTCACCAAGAGGCGGTAGCTGAAGGTAATCCGGTTGGCATAGACGCCGGCAGCGATCAGACCGGGTTCGGTGAGCGGTTGGTCACCGGCGACCTCCTTCCAACGGTTCGCCAGCGCGTCGCTGTATCCCTCAACGGACAGCACGTTGTCGTACGGGTAGTTCACGTTGACGAGGTAGCCCGGGATCGCGGTGGGCTCCTGGTTGGCCACCGCGATCGGCAACCCGTCGAGACCGGGCATGGCGGCCAGCAAAGTGGTGACGCCATCAAACGAACCGTTCAGCACCTCCGGGGGGTCACCCGCGGCGCCGGCGACCGGCGCGAGATGGACCGACAGAGTCACCTTCTTGGGCTGCAGTGTTGGCCAGGCCGCCGCGTCGTAATCGGTCCAATAGTCGACGTTCAGGAAAGTTGTTCACCATCCACGGGCAGGGTGTGGTGAGCGCTATTGGTCGACAGGTCATTGGCGACGACAGGCACCGTGCCGGTGGCGACGAGGCTTGCAGCGGTTGAGGTGGTTGGTGTCGCCGCAGTTGTGGGCTGCTGAGTGCAGCCGGCCATCATGAAGCCCAGCACGACGCCATGCCGCACGCCGTCACTCTGCAGCCAAACCCATGATGATCCCCCTGTGGATTTCAGAATCGGCCGGACCCACCCAGGCCATTCCGAACGAAAATAACCCCGCCCAGGACGTTACCGTCAGGCAATGAGCTTTGACCCGTCGCACGGTCATTTCGCGGCGGGAAATGTTACTGCGCGTCACTCAGCCCTGTGGCGGGTAGGCGATTGCACGGGATGATGACGGCGCCAGGGACAGCCGTGCCGGCCACATCGCTTTCGGTAGCGCTTATTCGCTCGCCTTGGCCGATCGTGGGAGCGAATTGTCTTGGTTACGCACGGACGGCTCGAGCATGTTCACTGAACCAGGTGACAATTCACGCTCCGGGCGGTCAATTGATTCGGAATTCTAGCCTGCAAATTGCGTTCCGCATGCTTGATTGTCGATATCTCTCGATCAGATTGCTACGGTCGGTTCCAATTAGCAGCTTGCACTTGGGGCGGGCTGGGCCACCGCCACGCCAGCAGGTCAAATCAGTGTTGCTAAGGGTTCAGGAACACAACGACGGCCATCCACCAGCAGCGCCGACAATCACGGTCAGATGACGGAGCAGACGTAGACGTGCGCGGTTGCTGACTCCCCTCTAGTGGCGTCAGCAACCGCCGACTTTGGTGGCCGGGCCTACTGTCTATCGTTGCCCCGAAACCTCCACCCTGAACCACGAAGCCACATCCATGTACACGCTGAGTCGCATCTCACTACATACTGTAGTCAAAACGACGGACGCGGTCGGGTCGACTATTGCGCACTGTCGGTGATCCGAGCCCGCCCCAAGGGCGTTGACCGCGCGAATGCGGCATGCCGCGGGCCGCTCAGGCGCCGGCGTCCGCCCCCAGGCGCAGGCGTCCGCGCCGCCCAGCGCCAGCGTCCGCGCCGGCCAGGCGCCAACGTCCGCCCCCAGGCGCAGGCCCGCGCGCCGCCCAGCGCCAGCGTCCGCGCCGGCCAGGCGCCAACGTCCGCGCCGCCCCATGCACCAGCGTCCGCGCCGATCGAGCGGCGCGGCAGAAGTTGCGCGGTTTGGGGGTTGGTGGGACAGGAGTGTGCGATTTGGGCCGCGCGGTCGTTGTTCATCCGCGCGGCATGTGGGGGGCGGGGGTGGCTATTCGGGGAGTGGGTGGTAGGCGCCGGTCTGGGTGACCTTGGCGATGGCGCGCATCTTGTTCACCGCGTCCAGGGCCGCGACCTTGTACGACTCGGCGAGGGTGGGGTAGTTGAAGACCGCGTCGACCAGGTAGTCGACCGTGCCGCCGCAGCCCATCACCGTTTGCCCGATGTGCACCAACTCGGTGGCGTTGGTGCCGAAAACATGCACGCCCAGCAGCTCTCGGGATTCGGCGTGGACGAGGATTTTCAGCATCCCGTAGGAATCGCCGAGGATGGCGCCGCGGGCCAGCTCCCGGTATCGCGAGACACCCACCTCGAACGGGACCTTGTCGGTAGTCAGCTCGTTTTCCGTGCGCCCGACGAAGGACACCTCGGGAATGGTGTAGATGCCGATCGGTTGCAGGTCACCGAGCTTGTTGCCCACCGGCTCGCCGAACGCGTGGTACGTCGCCCGCCGGCCCTGTTCCATCGCGGTCGCGGCCAGCGCCGGGAACCCAATGACGTCGCCGACGGCGTAAATGTGCTCGACCTCGGTCTGAAAATGCTCGTTGACCACGACCCGGCCCCGGTTGCTGGCCGAGATGCCGGCGGCGGCCACATTGAGCTCGTCGGTGACGCCCTGCCGTCCTGCCGAATACAGCACGGTGTCGGCGGGGATCTTCTTGCCCGATTCCAGCGTGGTCAGCGTGCCGGCCGGATGCTTCTCGACCGAGCGCACCGTCTCGGAGAACCGGAATGTCACCGCCAGGTCGCGCAGCTGATAGAGCAGGGCGCCGACTATCTCGTCATCGCAGAACCCCAGCATCGTCGGTCGGGACTCGACCACGGTGACCTTGGTGCCCAGCGCGGCGAACATCGAGGCGTATTCGATGCCGATGACGCCGGCGCCGACCACCACCATCGACGCCGGCACCTTGCCCATCCCCAGGATCTGGTCCGAGTCGACGATGGTCTCGCCGTCGAACTCGACGGTCGCGGGCCGGGCGGGCTTGGTGCCGACCCCGATGACGAACTTGTCACCGCCGATGAGCGTGCTGGTGCCGGTGTCGCTGAGCACGCTGATGGTGTGCTCGTCGACGAACTTGGCCGTGCCGACCAGCATCGCGACATGGTTGCGGGCCAGTTGGTTACGGATGACATCAATCTCCCGGTTCACCACATGGGTAATCCGCGAGGACACATCGGCGATGGTGATGTCCTGCTTGACTCGGTACGCCTGGCCATAGAGCTCGCGTTGGCTCAGTCCGGTCAGGTAGAGCACCGCTTCACGCAGCGTCTTGGATGGAATTGTCCCGGTGTTGATGCAGACGCCGCCCATCATGTTGCCGCGGTCGACGATCGCCGCCCGATAGCCCAGTTTCGACGCCGCGATGGCCGCCTTCTGGCCCGCCGGCCCCGAACCGATGACAACCAAGTCGTAGGTATCCATAGGAGCTCTCTTTCCGATCATCGGGTCGTGCGCGGCAACGCTGTCGTGCGGGGTCAGCCGGCGCCTTGGTGGGCGACTGTCAAGGCCACGCAGCATGGCCACCCTGCTCGTACCGTGCGCCCGTCATGCATCGGGCATGAATCAGCCGTGTTAACAATCGGTGGCCGCCTGCGCCCAGCATTCCGCTCGCCTTTCACCGCTCACCGATCTCATGGACGAGCCGGCCGCCGACCCAGCGGGTGATTGCGCTAGTGCGATGCGCTTGGGCGGGAAGCGGACGGGATCACCACGGCAGCAGCGGCTCGGTCGTAGGGCGGCCGGCCGGACCCGAGGAAGAGCGATCCGATCCACACCGCTGGGACGACGTACGCACCGATGAGCAGGGCCGGTGGCTGCCGATCCGGGCCCTCGACCTCGACCACGATCGCGTGGGCGATCGACCAGGGCAGACCGACCTTGAGCGCGTTGCGCAGGACGGCCCGGCCTGTTGGCAGCGGTCCGCCATTTCGTGCATCGCGCACACACAGCCCGAACACTCGCTTGCCAAGGGTTTGGCCAGCCGGTCGCGACTCAGCGAATGCGAGGGCCAGCGTCCCCGGCAGCACGACGAGAACGGCGCCGACCAGATTGACGGCTACCGGTCGAAGCGATCTGGTCACGCCGGCGGCATGCAACGGGACGCCAACCGCTGCAACAACACCCGCCCAGGCCGCCAGCATGAGGGAGTCGATGCCCCAGGCCAGCAACCGGCGCTTCGGTGGGCTCAGCGAGGACCTCATCTGACCGCGTCCGCGCGCTCCTCGGCCCGCGCGAGCGCATACCCCCACGTCGCCAGACCGAGCAGCGGACCCCAGAGCCAGAACGGCAGCACCAGTATTCCGACGACCGGATCAAGGGCACCTGTCTCACCGGCAAGCAATTCGACCACCATGTCGATGCCACCTGCCGTCATCAGGGTGGCGGCCGCCGCTCCCGGAATGACGGCGAGAAGTGTTGGCACGTCACGTCCGCCGAGCGCGGGTAGCCAATTGGGAAAGCGACGACCCCAGCGCGAGATGAGCCCAATGGTCAAGATGCCGCCGGCGATCATGGCGGCACCGAGCATGAGACCCAGCAGGCGAGCCGCCGGCCACGCGTCGAGGGTGTCGGCATCCGGCCCGAGCAGCGGCCATGGCGTCAACCAGCTCAGCCGGGCGACGGCGTACGGCACGGCACACAGGGCCGCCGCGATGGTGATCGGTCGGCGATGCGCGAGCGCCCACCGGCCCAGCGCGGGTGTCCGGCCGTCGGCGCCCGGCAGTACCAGCACGACGATCCAGCCACCGATGGCGGCGACGGCGACCGCCATACCGATCAACTGGGGCAAGCGGGCGATCTGTGCAGCCACCACAGAGGTCACCAGCGCCCCGGCGTCGAATCGGACAATCGCGGTTACCGCGACTACGACAACGCCTACCAGGCAAGCGCTGCCGACCAATGGTCGGGTGCGGGTCAACAAAACGAGCGGCGCGATGACGGCGATGGGCAGCGCCATCGCGAGGAGGTAGCCAGCCATTGCGATGGCGCCGCCGACGATTCCCACCGATAGCAGCAACACGACGCCAACGGCGACCCCGCGCAAACGGTGCAGCAGCTCGGGGCTGCGCAGGGCGAGCAGGGCGAGCGCGACACCGAGTGTGCCCGCAATGGCGTTGAAGACTGCGATCCCGTTGCGTGGCAAGAGGACTCCGAGCGGTCCGGCCCAAGCGCCGACATGAGGATCGAGGTCGGGTGCAAGCAGTGCGAGCACAGACAGGAGCACCGTCATTCCGGACCCGGCGGCGGCAACGATCAGCGCCACCCGCGTTCCCGCGCTCATGACGGCGCCATCAGGAAACGCGCGGCCTGTTGCACCGCTTCCACCTGCGTCAGACCGGGATGGTCGGCGACCATCAACCCGCGGCCGACGGCGAGAGCGAAGAGCAGCGTGCTGCGTGCCTCGACTTCCTCGGGATCGGCGACGAACGCCCCGAACTGCTTGCGCAGGAAGTCCATCCTTAGGTTGTCGACGCGCCGCAGCCGATCGGCCACCACCGCATCGAAGCCGGCCCAGGCCCTGATGGCCAGGTCGACCCGGTGGAAGTCGTTCGTCGCGCTCAGCTCGCCCACCCGGCGCAGCTGCTGCCGCGCGTCACCGCCTTCCGAAACGGCCTGGGCCAGGATTTCCTCGGTGAAACGCCGCTCCCACTCGTCGAGCATCTCCTCGAGCAGCTGCGGCCGACCCTTGAAGTAGCCGTAGAAGCCACCCTTGGTCACCCCGAGCTCTGCGGCCAGCACTTCGACCCGGACGCTGTCCAACCCACCGCTGGCAAGCGCCTTGAGTCCAACGTCGACCCAGCGCTCGCGCGCCGTGCGAATCACCATCGCCGCTGTCCTCCTCCAGTTGGTGCGCACCGTTATACGGTGCCGTACACTCACTATACGGCAGCGTACAAACACGAAGGGCGGACCGAATGATGCGGCGTCACATGCTGCGGATCGCGAGCGGGATACTCGTCCTCCTTGGCACCGGGCATCTCGTGCTTGCCAGCGTCATCACCAGCGACACACTCACAAGTTGGGTCAGGAACGGGATGTGGGCGGCCGTCCCGCTGCTCGGCAGCCTCGCTTCGCCGGCTGCGGCGCCGAACGCCCTCGCGTTTTGGGCCGGACTCGGCAGCTTCGCGGTTCCGCTGGCCACCTTGGGTCTGCTGATCTGGCATCTGGCCACCCGCGGCATCCTGGTGCCCGCGTTCGTCGGGTGGATCGTTGCCGTCTGGTGCCTCGCCGGGGCGGTGATTCTCGTCCCCTCGCCGTTCATCCTCGGCGCCGCGGCCGGGGTGTTGGTCGTCCTGGCGGCCCGCCCCGCCCGGGTGGCGGCAGCGTGACCGGCAACCCGTTCGAGGGGCGGCTCGAACTGCTGCCCGACCGGCTCGTGCGGCGAGGGTTCGAGCAGGCGCTCGCCTCCGTGGGGGACGGCGTCGTACTGGCATATCTGCGGGGCCCTGCGAACGGGCCGCCGCTGGTGCTGATTCCAGCGCAGATGGGGACCTGGCGCACCTACGAACGGGTCGCTGCCGACCTTTC
>Ga0190275_10003478_pt1 | contig 11245 bp, 10 predicted proteins | sample Popmic550T_FD_133745 | JGI IMG/M metagenome (GOLD analysis project Ga0190275, IMG submission 133745) | Populus adjacent soil microbial communities from riparian zone of Yellowstone River, Montana, USA - 550 T | ecosystem: Environmental > Terrestrial > Soil > Riparian zone > Trees stand | place... | reverse complement strand
TGATGTACTGCGCAATGCCGAGGGTTTCGCACACGCGTTCCCACATCTTCTGTCCGGCAGCCGCGATGTTGATGTAGCCGTCGGATGTCTTGAACACGCCGGTCGGGATCGAGGTCGGGTGGTTGTTGCCGGCCTGCGGCGGTACCTCATGGCCGGTGAGCCAGCGCGTTGCCTGGAAGTCGAGCATGAAGATCTGCGCCTGCAGCAGCGACGTATCGATCGCCTGCCCCTTGCCGGACTGCTCGCGCTCGAGCAGCGCCACCATGATGCCCATCGCGGCGAACAAACCGGCGCAAAGATCCGCGACCGGAATGCCGACGCGCACCGGGCCCTGTCCCGGCAGGCCGGTGATCGACATCAGCCCGCCCATCCCCTGTGCGATCTGGTCGAAACCTGGGCGATTGGCGTAAGGACCATCCTGCCCGAAACCCGAAATGCTGGCGTAGATGAGCCGCGGATTGACCGCGGAGAGTGCTTCGTAATCGATGCCGAGGCGCTTCTTCACGTCGGGGCGGAAGTTCTCCACCACGACGTCGGCTTTGGCGGCCATTTTCTTGAGCACCGCGACGCCTTCCGGCGACTTCAGGTTCAGCGTGATCGAGCGCTTGTTGCGATGCAGGTTCTGGAAGTCCGAACCTTCGCGCGGGCCCCCGAGCCCCTCGCCTTCGCTCATGTGCTCCGGCATCTCGATCTTGATGCAGTTCGCGCCCCAGTCGGCGAGCTGGCGCACGCACGTCGGGCCGGCGCGCACGCGGGTGAGATCGAGAACGGTGAAGCGGTTCAGCGCAGTGGAGGCCTTCGGGAAGGTCATGCAGGGTTCCGGCAAGCGGTGTCGGGAGGGGGACAATCCCCGAAATCGCCCCCCTTTGTCTACGCCCGAAGATTTCACGCAGCCATGCGCGATCGCTCCACCTCCCGGTCGATCCGCGCCGCCAGAACATCGCTGATTTGCGTCATCGGCAGCCGCACCTCCGGGCTGTCGATCAACCCAAGGCGCCACAGCCAGTGCTTGATCGGCGCGGGGCTTGGCTCCGCGAACAGGAGCCGTGGCAAGTCGGCGAGCGCGCGCCAGGCGCGCAACGCTCCCGGCTGATCGCCGCTGACGAAGATGTTGCGCACCGATGCGAAACGCGCGGTGTCGATATGCGCGGAGGCCAGAATGCCGCCCTCGGCGCCTTGGGTCAGCGCCGCGTAGAACAGCGCATCCTCGCCGGTCATCACCGAGAACTCAGGCGGCTTGGCGCGGATCAGGTCGAAGGACTGCTGCTGGTCCGCGCAGCAATCCTTCACGCCCGCAATATTAGGAAGCTCCGCGAGCCGCAGCAGCGTGTCGTTGCTCATGTTCACGCCGGTGCGATAAGGGATGTTGTAGACGAGGATCGGCCGCCCGGCCGCGCCGGCAAGCGCCGCGAAATGGCGGTAGATTCCCTCTTGCGAGGGGCGCGTGTAATAGGGACACGCAATCAGGGTGCCATCGACCGGCCACGCCGCCGTGCGCGCGAGCGTCTTGGCCATCTTCCGGGTGTCGCTTCCCGATATGCCGAGATAGACGGGCCGCTTCCCGCCGATGTCGGCGGCAACGATCGCCACAAGGCGCTCGGTCTCCTCCTCGTCGATGGTCAGCCCCTCGCCGGTCGTCGCGGCGAGGATGAAGCCATCGACCGGCTGAGCGAGGTAGTGGCGCACCATGCGCCGCAGCGATGCCTCATCGAGCGCGCCGTCGCGGAACGGCGTCACCAGCGGCAAGCAGATTCCCTGAATAGTCATCGTCCTTCTCCTCTCAAGTGAGCCGGAGGAGCAGGGCGCAAATGAAAAGACCCCGTCCGAGCCGGCGGGGCCTTTGCGATCTTCGCGTTTGCTGATGCTTAACCGTACGGCGCGCGCGAAAACGCAATTCCCCAGAAGGAGAATTTTTTCGCTTTCAGTGCGATGCGGCTCAGCATGCGCGCAATATCGCGGGCAGACGCGCCGATGTCAACGAAAGCTGTGCCCCGATTCACGGCCCTGAAACCTCTGCGGCGCTACACTGCCTGACCGTTTCACCGAAGATTCACCATGGTATTCGCACTCGACATTCGCGGCCTTTGCAAATCCTTCGATCGGCCGGCCGTCGCCGGTCTCGATCTTGGTGTGCGGCAAGGCGAATTCTATTCGCTGCTCGGCCCGAACGGCGCCGGCAAGACCACGACGCTGCGCATGGTGGCGGGCCTCTTGCCGCCCGATGCCGGCACGATCCGCATTTGCGGCATCGATGCGCTGCGCGATCCCGTAGAGGCCAAGCGCATCGTCGCGTGGGTCTCCGACGAGCCGATGATCTACGACAAGCTCACGCCCTACGAGTATCTCGAATTCGTCGCCGGCCTGTGGAGCCTCGACGCGGAACTCGCCGAGGCGCGGGCGCGCGAACTGATGGACTGGCTCGGTCTCGCGCCCCACGCGCATGAGCGCTGCGAGGGCTTCTCCAAAGGCATGCGCCAGAAGGTGGCACTCGCGGGCGCGCTGGTGCACGGACCGCGCGTGATCATCCTCGACGAGCCGCTCACCGGCCTCGATGCGGGTTCGGCGCGGCAGGTCAAGCGCGTGCTGCGCGAGCGGGTCGCCGCGGGCGGCACGGTGATCATGACCACGCACATCCTCGAAGTCGCCGAGCGCATGGCCGACCGCGTCGGCATCATCGCGGGCGGGCGTCTGATCGCCGAGGGCACGCTCGACGAGCTGCGCGCGCAGGCCGGGCAGAAGCTCTCCAGCCTCGAAGACACGTTTCTCGCGCTGGTCGCCGAGCAGCAAGCCGCATGACGGCCGGCTCGATCACCTGGTTTGCGAACCACGAGTTGCGTCTCGCCTGGCGCGACTGGCTCAGCATGATGACCGCCGGGCGGCGCGGGCGCGAGCGTATCGTTGCGGTCGCGGTCGCAATATTCCTTGTGTTCGCGCACCTGCTCGCCTGGTATTTCGTCGGGCGCTACGTGGATGTCGGCACCGAGCCCGACAAGCCCGCGCTCATCGTCATCACCGGCACCGTGCTGCTGTCGTGGTCGCTGTTGATGTCGCAGGCGATGGAATCGGTGACGCGCGCCTTCTATGCGCGCTCCGATCTCGACCTGATCCTCTCCTCGCCGGCCGCGGCGCGAAAGATTTTCGCAGTGCGTATCGCCGCCATGGCGCTCTCGGTGATCGTGATGGCTGCGCTGCTCGGCGCGCCGCTGATCAACGTGCTGATCGCGCGCGGCGGCGCGCGCTGGCTCGGCGCCTATGGCGTCGTGATTGCGATGGGCGCAACGGCGGCGGCCGGCGCGGTGGCGCTCACGGTGCTGCTGTTTCGGCTGATCGGGCCGAAACGAACGCGGCTCGCCGCGCAGATCGTCGCCGCCGTGATCGCGGCGGTCTTCATCATCGGCCTGCAGGTCGCCGCGATCCTGTCGCACGGCACCCTCTCGCGCATGGTGTTCCTGGAATCCGACACGCTGGTTGCACTGGTGCCCGAGTTCGACAGTCTTGTGTGGTGGCCGGCGCGCGCCGCGCTCGGCGATCTCACAGCCCTTGCCGTCGTGCTCGGCGGCAGCCTGGCCCTGCTTGGCGCCGCCATTGCCGTTTTCTCCGCGCGCTTTGGCGATCACGCGATTGCGGCGTCGGGCGTCGCCGCGACCGGCGCACGGCAGGCCGCGCGGTCGGGTTTCCGACTCCGCGGCGCCCCGCGGGTGCTGCGGCAGAAGGAATGGACACTGCTCGGGCGCGACCCCTGGCTCGTGTCGCAGACCTTGATGCAGATGCTCTACCTGCTGCCGCCGGCGCTGCTGCTGTGGCGCTCCTACGGGGAAGGCACCGGGGCGCTGGTGGTGGCCGTACCGGTGCTGGTGATGGCGGCCGGCCAGCTTGCCGGCGGACTCGCCTGGCTTGCGATCTCCGGCGAGGACGCGCCGGACCTGGTCGCGACTGCGCCGATTCCGCGCGGTCTTGTCGTCCGCGCCAAGATCGAAGCGGTGCTCGGCGCCATCGCGATCGCGTTCGCGCCTTTCATTGCCGCGCTCGCGTTTCTCTCGCTATCCGGCGCGCTCGCCTCGGCGTTCGGCATTTTCGCCGCGGCGGCCGCCGCGACCGCGATCCAGTTCTTCTTCCGCAAGCAGGCGACGCGGCGTTACTTCCGCCACCGCCAGACTGCCTCGCGCTTCGCGACCTTTGCCGAGGCGTTCTCGTCGATCTCGTGGGCCGCGACCGCTGCGGTCGCCGTGGCCGGCTCGTGGCTCGCGCTTTTCCCGGCCGCGATCGGGCTCGGCATCCTTGCAGCGGCGTACTGGATGAGCCCGCACCGGCTGTAAGCTGAGCAAAGGGACTACTGCGATTTTTCCTTATCCGGTGGCGGCCCAAGCCCGCCCATCGGGAGTGTGGGCACTGGGGGAACCACAATCGAACTACCGCGATCGGCCGGTATCTCAAATCGGTACACGTAAGTCACGAATACAAGAAAGAGGCAGGATGAGATCAGCAATATGAAGAGACCGGTGATGGACGATTTCAGGACAAGTTGATCGCGTCTTAGGATGAATTCGCCGTCGTTTGCATGCAATGCCGTCCTGTTTGCGGCGGCAAGTTGGTACGACGCCCAAAGCTGCAAACCTGCAAGCAAGACACCTGCGAACGTCACCGCTACAACAGTCCACATCAAGACACCGTTGGCGCGGTATTGCTGGAAGAAATTCAATTTTCGAACCGCGGCATCATTAAACAGCTGGTGCGAATGAATCATCGAATAGCAATGATCTCTGGCCTGCCTGTAAACCTCCGGCCTTGGCCCATCCTTCTGGCCAAAGAGTTTTGAAGTATCGGCGACGCACTGCGCCATCGGAGGAGCCTCCGGAAGGCTCGCCATCGGAGTTTCGCTTGTCAGGTGTCCAATCAGCGTACCGGCCACGAAGCCGACGATGGCGACGAGAACCAACAGACCGTGCGCCGCCTTTAGCCTGAAACTTCCTTTGCGCTGATTGTCATGGAGAGGCGGCGAAGGCTCGTCAGATCCAGATCGATCTGTCCTTCCACGCGCTACTTCCGGCAAGGGATGGCTCATACCGTGCGGCCGGCGTAGTCCGCACAATGGCACAGAGAGCCCGGTGAAATCGGTGCATTGCCCCGGACTGGACACACGCCTCGGGAGGTCTCACACCAAGCGTAAAAGCCGTTTGGCGGCAGGGGAGGCAAGACGTTGTAAGCACTAGGCGGGCCTCCACGCAGCGGCGCTGTGTTCGCCGCCTGGCTGCGGCCACTCGTCAAGGGAACGACGCTCAGCACGATGGTGCTCACCGCCAAAGCCAACCGCATGCAAGTCCCCACCTGCCTTCTTCGGGCATCGTTGCAGAAAACAGACCCACTCGCTAGGTTAGAATTCATGATAAATTTCTAGGGGACTTCCATGAAAAACGACGGGGTCATTGGAGTGCTTTCGGTATTTCTGCTGTGGACCCCGGCTTGTGCCCAAAGCGGAAGTGAATCTTTTCCCTTCCGGCAGGAAATATGCGGTCCCGAGACGAGGTTCGAGCCGGTGATAACGAGCGACATCGAGATTTTTGTCGACCTGATCGGAGTTGCGAATACCTCACAGATAAACGCCCAACGGCTGCAAATTCGTCGCGCACTTGGACTTGGCAGGGCCTGCGCAATACCTCAGGCGCAGGGTTTTGCGACCATTGCGTATGACCCTGTTTGGGCGGCAGGCGATACGCCGGGCTTCTATTTGGCACTCGGGCACGAAGCCGGGCACCATTTTTGCGGACATTTTACCGGCAATGGCAGCGGCCGTTGGGCACAAAGCGAATTAGAAGCTGATCAGTTCGCCGGAGCTTCCATCAAGCGGTTCGAGGTGCACCACAATCGCCGCTATTTCGACCAGGTATTCGTTGTCGCAGCGGCAAAGTACCCGGACCAAGGCTCTGCGCTCTACCCTTCGCGCGCGGCGCGGCTTGCGGCGCTCAAGCGAGGATATGAAGAAGGGTCGCCGTGCGGCAACCTCGCTCCGGTCGCGGGGCCTGGGTACGCCCCACCTCGATCAAGTGGACCGCCGAGGCCATGTCGGCCGGTTCAGACCGGGCCAACGTCTTACGCCTGTCAATGAGCACGGACACACGGGAACGAAAATGGCCGGGCTCACGCCCGGCCATCTTGCTTCAGCCTCTCGGGATCACCGGGTCACGCCGCTGGCGGCGGCCCAGTGATGATCCGCTTCGCGGATCAGCTTCCCTCACCGGTCCCGCTGATGATCGGGCCAAACAGTTCCCAGCGCTCGCCGTTGAACTTCTGCATCTGCATCTGCTCGATCGGATAGAAGTCCGTCGCGCTGGTGTTGATCGTGATGCCCGGCAGCAGCATCGGCTGCGTGACGTCCTTCAGGCTTGCGGCCTGTTTCATCACGTTCTCGCGCGTGAGATTGTCGCCGGCCTTCTTGAGCACCTCATGCAGCGTCTGCGCCACCGAGTAACCGTAGGCCGTGAAGCTCGAGGTCTTGTCGCCTTCGGGGAAGTACTTGTCCATGAAGGCAAGCCATTCCTTCTTGCCGGCGTCATTGTTCCAGGTCGGATCGGTCGGATCCTTCAGGTAGCCGGTGGACAGCACGTCCTTCGAGGCTTCGAGACCGGCAGGCTTGAGGACCGAACCGACCGAGTTCGACACGTTGTTCAGAAGATGCACCGGCTTCCAGCCGATCTCATGCGCCTTCTTGATCGCCTGCGCGGCGAACTTCGGCGTGGTCACGTTGAAGAACACATCGGCGCCGGAGTTCTTCAGCGACACGATCTGCGAGTCGACGGTCGGGTCGGCCGGCTCATAGGGAAGCTCGGAGACGATCATGGTCTTCGCCTTGTCGCCGAGACCGTCCTTCAGACCCTTCACGTAGTCTTTGCCGTAGTCGTCGTTCTGGAACAGGATCGCGATCTTCGCGTTCGGATGGTTCTTCATAATGTACTTGGCGTAGATCTGCCCTTCGGCCTGGTAGGTCGGCTGCCAGCCCATGGTCCAGGGATTGCCCTTCGGGTCGCCCCACTTCGTGGCGCCGGTCGCCACGAAGAGCTGCGGCACCTTCTTGGAGTTCATGTACTTCTGGATCGCCGTGTTGGACGGCGTGCCGAGCGGCTGGAATACGAGCAGCACTTCATCGCTCTCGACCAGCTTTCGTACCTGCTCCACGGCCTTCGGCGGCGAATAGCCGTCGTCATAGGAGATGAAGGTCACCTTGCGCTTGTTGATGCCGCCTTCGGCGTTCACCTTCTTGAAGTAGGCGTCGATCGTTTTGCCGATCAGGCCATAGGCCGAAGCCGGTCCGCTGTACGGATTGGTGTTGCCGATCTTGATCTCGGTGTCGCTTGCACCGGTGTCGTATTTCTTCTGCGCCAGTGCCGGACCGGCGACAGCCAGCGCAAAGCCCGTGGCGATCGACGTCAGCAACATGCGTTTGTTCAGCTTCATTTGCTTCCTCCGCTTCTGTTCCGGCCGCTCGCGCGGGCGTTGGGTGGACTTGTAGAACAACTCGCTTCCGATTTCACCGCAAATTCGCGTGCTTCTTCCTTCATGTAACGTCCTCTCAGCGAGAGGGCCGCATCAGCTTGGCGGTAATCAGCCGCATCAGGCCGGCAAATCCCGTCGGCATCAGGTAGATGACGAGGAGCAGGATCACGCCGTAGACGGCGCCGGCCAGGCCCTTCGAGACCGACTCGGCAATGTTGGGAACGAACAAAACGAACAGGCCGCCGACCAGCGTGCCGGGGATCGACGCGACGCCGCCAACGACAAGGCCGACGAATAGCGCGACCGCGAGCACGAAGGTGAAGCTGTCGGGTGCCACGAAGGCGATCGCGATCGCGCCGAGCGCGCCCGCGACGCCGGTGTAGAGCGCGCTCACCCCGAAGGTCAGCGACTTGTAGAGCGAGACGTTGATGCCCATCGCGCTCGCCGCAACCGGGTGGTCGCGGATCGCGATCAGGGCGCGCCCGGTACGGCTGTTCACCAGATTGACGGCGCAGACGTACATGATGAGCGCCACCACGACGGTCAGCACATAGAGCCACTGGTCGGAGTTGAGCGGCAGGCCGAACGGCGCGTCCGGCTTGATGATGACGATGCCCTGCACGCCGCCGGTCCAGTGCTCGACCACGGTCGATTTGAGCGCCTGCGGGATCGCAATGGCGAGCGCGAAGGTCGCGAGCGCCAGATAGATGCCTTCAAGCCGCAACGCGGGCAGCCCGAACAGGAAACCGAACACGAAGCAGACCGCCGCCGCGGCCGGAATGGTCCACACGTAATTGATTCCGAGGTTCTCCATCATGATCGCGGCCGTGTAGGCGCCGATCGCGTAGAATGCGCTGTGGCCGAGCGAGAACTGCCCGTTGAAGCCGGTCAGGAGATTCAGGCCGAGGATGGCGATCGCGTAGATGATCGCGAGCGTGATCTGGAAGATGTAGAAATTTTTCAGCACGAACGGGATCACGGCGACGACGAGGAGTCCCGCCCCCAGCAGAATCAACCGCCACTGCGCGAGCGTGATGCCGCCGACGGCATAGACGGGTGGCTCACGCGTCTCCGGGCGCAGCAGCATGGCTTACACCCTCGTCACGACCGGACGGCCGAACAGGCCGCTCGGTTTCACGCACAGCACCGCCACGATGATGCAGAGCGCGATGGAGAGCTTCATCTCGCGCCCGACCACCGGAATGTAGGTGCCGGCGAGGTTCTCGATCACGCCGACCGCGAACCCGCCGAGCACCGCACCGCCGGGGCTGGTCAGCCCCCCAACCACCGCACCGGCGAAACCGTAGAGCAGGATACTCAGCATCATGTTGGGCTCGAGGAACACGACCGGCGCGATCAGCATGCCGGCGACCGAGCCGATCGCCGCCGCCATGCCCCAGCCGAGCGCCGTCATCCAGCCGACCCGGATGCCGGCAAGGCGCGCCGATTCCGGATTGGCCGCGGCAGCACGCATCGCCAGCCCGATCCGCGTATGACGAAAGAAGAGATAGAGGAACACGAGCAACAGGATAGTGACCGCGATCATGCCGGCGTCGTGCTTGTTGATCAGGTTCTGGCCGAGGAACGGGCCTGCGCCGAATGGGCTCGCGAAATTCTTGATGGTCCAGTCCCAGAGGAATCCGGCCCCGCTGTTGAAGATCGAGAGCAGCGCGATGAACGCCACGACGTGGCTGAGCACCGGCGCATCATGAATCGGGCGCAGCACGACGCGCTCGATCAGCACGCCGGCCGCAAACGAGATCACGATGGTGGCACCGAAGGCGAGCCAGTAGGGGAAACCCCACTGGATCAACTGCCAGGCGATGAAGGTCGAGAACATCGCCATCTCGCCCTGAGCGAAATTCAGGTGATCGATCGCCTGGTAGATCATCACCACGGCGAGCGCCATGCAGGCGTAGATCCCTCCCGTCGCGAGTCCCGCCAGAACCTGATGCAGAAACAGTTCCATGTTCGCTCTCAGTAACCGAGGTAGGCCTTGCGGATGTTTTCGTCGTCGCGCAGCTTTTGCGCCGGGCCGTCCATCACGAGCCGTCCGGTCTCGATCAGGTAGGCGTGGTCGGCGAGATCGAGCGCAAGCGCGGCGTTCTGCTCGACCAGCAGCATGCTCACCTTCTCGTTCTTGTTGAGCGTGCGCAGGATGCCGAACAGCTCCTCGACGACCAGTGGCGCCAACCCGAACGACGGCTCATCAAGCAGCATCAGGCGCGGGCGCAGCATCATGGCGCGCCCGACCGCCAGCATCTGCTGCTCGCCGCCCGAGAGCGTGCCGGCCTGCTGGGTGCGGCGCTCCTTCAGGCGCGGGAAATAGCCGTAGACACGCTCGATGTCGGCCGCGATCTCCGCCCTGCCCCAGCGCGTCATGGCGCCGATCTGGAGATTCTCTTCCACGGTCTGGCGCGAGAAGGTGCCGCGGCCCTGCGGCACATGCGCGATGCCGAGCCGCACGATGTCTTCGGTGGCGCGCCCGCCGATCGACTTGCCGTCGAAGCGGATCTCTCCGTTCGTGTGGCACATGCCCGAGAGCGAGCGCAGCGTCGTGGTCTTGCCCGCGCCGTTCGCGCCGAGCAGCGTGGTGATGCCCCCGTCCTCGACTTCGAGCCCGAGCCCGAACAGCACCTGGATCGAGCCGTAGAAAGCGTTGAGCTCGCGGGCTTCGAGAAGGTTGCTCATTTCTTCGTGGTCCCGAGATAGGCGCGGATCACGTCATCGTCGTTCTGCACCTGCGCGGGCGTGCCCTCGGCGATCTTCCTGCCGAAGTCGAGTGCCACTACCTTGTCGCAGATCGACATCACCATGCTCATGTGATGCTCGACCAGCAGGATGGTGATGCGCCGCTCGTCGCGGATGCGCTTGATCAACTCGCCGAGACCGTTGATCTCGGTGTGGTTGAGGCCGCCGGCCGGCTCATCGAGCAACAGGAGCGTTGGGCGTGCCGCAAGCGCGCGGGCAAGCTCGACCCGCTTCTGGATGCCGAACGGCAGGTCCGCGACGCGCCGGTGCGCCACGTCGGCGAGGTCGAGAAATTCGATCAGCTCCCAGGCGATGTCGGCGAGCGTCTGCTCCTCGCGCCGGGTCCACGGGAGCTTGAGCGCGTTGCTCATGAAGTCGGTGTGGCCGAGGGGATGGCTGCCCACGCGCACGTTGTCGAGGACCGACATGGTGCGGAACAGGGCCAGGTTCTGGAAGGTACGGCCGATGCCGATATCGGCGATGCGGTGCGGCGGCCGGTCGAGGATCGAGCGGCCTTCGAACACGATGTCGCCCGATACCGGCGTGTAGAGGCGCGAGAAGCAGTTGAACAGCGTGGTCTTGCCGGCGCCGTTCGGTCCGATCAGTCCGAGCAATTGATGCTCGGCAATCGTGAACGAGACCTTGTCGAGCGCCACGATGCCGCCGAAACGCACCGAGACATCGCGCACCTCGATCAACGGCGCGCCCGCGACCGCGGTGAGCGTCATGTCTGCAACGGCGGCGTGCAGTGACATGGGGCGGGGTCAGACGGGCGGCGTCAAACAGGGGAGACAGGGCGGGAGTGTATCGATGCAAACCATGACGTTCCCTCTTGATGCCCGGCGGCCCTTCAGCGGCCGCTCAAGCCCACTTCGACGTTACGGACCATGTTGACGAGGCGCGGCCCGATATCGCTTTCCAGCTTCTCGCGCGTGAAATGGAATGCCGGCGCTCCGCAGTTGAACGCGAACACGCCGTCCGGCGAGCGCAGCGGCACGCCGACCGC
>Ga0190275_10003477_pt1 | contig 11246 bp, 15 predicted proteins | sample Popmic550T_FD_133745 | JGI IMG/M metagenome (GOLD analysis project Ga0190275, IMG submission 133745) | Populus adjacent soil microbial communities from riparian zone of Yellowstone River, Montana, USA - 550 T | ecosystem: Environmental > Terrestrial > Soil > Riparian zone > Trees stand | place... | reverse complement strand
GACCGCGAACACCAGGGGGATGACGATCACGCCGACGATCGCCAGAACCGGGTCGGTCAGGAAGAGTGCGACGATCGTGATGACCAGCATCAACATGGCACCGCAGGCGAACGGAAGCGGAGCGACAAAGAACCAGGCGGCCTCGACATCACTGTTCGCGTTGGACAAGAGTTGACCGGTCGGGTGCCGCTGATGCCAGGACAGCGGGAGCCGTAGATATTGCCGGGTCACCTGGCGGCGATAGTCGGCCTGCAGCCGGTACTGCATGATGCCGGCAAAGAGGCGCCGCCCGATGATGCCGATGATCTTCAGGACGGCCACGCCGATGATTGCCAGGGCTGCAACGGCCAGGGCTGCGGTGGTGACCCGCTCCTCGGCGAAGGCCGGCAGGATGACCCGGCCGGTGACCGCCCCCATGACGTAGGCCGACCCCACGCTCATCGCACCGAACATCGCACTGCCCAGCAATGCAGCGGCGAAGATCCTCGGCTGCGTGCGGATCCCCTGTCCGATGAGCCGGAAGCCGCGGCGGAGCACGGGATCACGCGGGCGTGGCACAACGACTCCGTTCAACAGGGGATGCGACCCAGCTTACAACGGTCTCGCCAGCTCTTTAGCTTCGATAACGATCTGCCTCCGAGGGGATTCCGGGCGGTGTTTGCCGTACCGCATGCCCGCCGGAGGCCAGAGCCGCCTTGACCTCGGCGATCCGCAGATGCCCGAAGTGGAACACGCTCGCGGCGAGGACCGCGTCGGCACCAGCCGCGACCGCGGGCGCGAAGTCCTCCAGCTGCCCGGCCCCACCGCTGGCGATCAGCGGGACGGTGCAGATCTCCCGCGAAGCAGAGATGATCGGCAGGTCATACCCCGCGCGGGTGCCGTCGGCGTCCATGGAGTTCAACAGGATCTCCCCCACTCCCCGCGCGATCCCCTCCGCGATCCAGGCCAGTGCGTCCACACCGGTTACTGCGCGGCCGCCGTGCGTGGTGACCTCGAAGCCGGATGGGATACCTGCATCGGCGCTGCGACGCGCATCGACGGAGAGCACCAGGACCTGGGAGCCGAACTCGGCAGCGATCTCATCGATGAGTTCCGGCCGGGCCAAGGCGGCGGTGTTCACCCCGACCTTGTCGGCACCAGCGCGCAGGAGGCGGTCCACATCGGCCGTCGATCGAATGCCACCGCCGACGGTCAATGGGATGAACACCGCCTCGGCAGTGCGCCGTACGACGTCATAGGTTGTCTCCCGATCCTGCGCTGAGGCGGTGATGTCGAGAAAGGTCAACTCGTCTGCACCCTCCGCGTCATAGACCCTGGCCATCTCGACCGGGTCTCCCGCGTCGCGCAGATCCACGAAGTTCACGCCTTTGACCACTCTCCCGCGCGCGACATCCAGGCACGGAATCACCCGAACCGCGACGCTCACAGCGGTCGCCTTTCCGTCATACCGACTCGCGGTAGGCGTCGATCTCCACTTCGACCAGGTGATCGGGATGGGCCAGGGCACTCACCTCGACCGTGGTGTTGGCCGGGGGGTGGGCAGCGAACAGTTCATGGTGCGCGCGACCGGCCTCAGGTTGGCGGCTCATGTCGGTGAGATAGATCCGGGTTCGGACGACGTCGACCGTGTCGAGGCCAGCCCGCCGCAACCCGTCCAGGGCTATACCGAAGGCCGCGACTGTCTGCGCGTACATGTCACCGACGCCGACCACCTGTCCCTCGACTGTCGCTGTCGAGCCGGACACCAGCACCCACGGCCCTGCCACAACAGCACGGCAGTAGCCGACCGTCTCCTCCCAAGGCCCTCCGGAGGTGAGTCGACGCAGGCTCATCGCAACGCTGCCAGGGCCTCGGGCAGAGTGAAGGCGCCGGCATACAGTGCCTTGCCGACGATCGCTGCCTCCACGCCGTCAGTCACCAAGGTCGCAAGCACCCGCAAATCGTCCAGAGTGGACACGCCGCCGCTGGCAACCACTGGTCGGTCAGTGGCTGCACAGACCTTCCGCAGCAGCTCGATGTTTGGCCCAGTCAGCGTTCCGTCCCGGTGCACGTCGGTGATCACGTAGCGCGCACAACCCTCGGCATCCAGGCGCGCCAGCACCTCCCACAGGTTCCCGCCATTGCGGGTCCATCCCCTGGCGGACAGAGTTTCGCCGCGGACGTCCAACCCGACCGCGATGAGATCCCCGTGCTCGGCAATGACACCGGCGGTCCAGTCCGGATCCTCTAACGCCGCCGTACCGAGGTTGACCCTGGTGCATCCGGTCGCCAGGGCGGCGGCTAGCGAGGCGTCGTCCCGGATGCCGCCGGAGAGCTCTACATCGATGTCGAGCTGACCTACGACATTCGCGATCAACTCCCGGTTGTCCCCTCGCCCGAATGCCGCATCGAGGTCCACCAGGTGAACCCACTGCGCACCATCACGCTGCCAGGACAGCGCGGCCTCGAGGGGCGATCCGTAGAAGGTCTCACTCCCCGCGGCGCCCTGCACGAGTCGCACGGCCTGGCCGGCTGCCACGTCAACGGCGGGAAGCAGGATCAGACTCACGCAGTCACCCTACGAGCCGGTTACCCGGCGCGGACAGCAGCACAGATCCTCGACTTAGGCAAAGATCTGCGGGATGGAGTTCTCCGAGGTCGTAGCTCGCCGAAGGATGGTCCGTGCCTACGACCCGGCGCGCCCAGTCCCGCCGGAGGTCCGCGATCGCCTCCTTGACAACGCCCTGCACGCGCCGTCGGCCGGTTTCTCCCAAGGCTGGGGCTTCCTGGTCCTGGAGACCGAAACCGACCGCGGCCTGTTCTGGTCGGTCACGACGGAGCCCGGCGAGGCCGACTCGTGGTTGACCGGTATGACCGCCGCGCCCTTGTTGATCGTCTGCTTCTCGCACAAGGACGCCTATCTGGATCGATACGCCGAGGCCGACAAGGGCTGGGCCGATCGCGACGAGAGCCGATGGCCGGTGCCCTACTGGGACATCGACACCGGCATGGCCGCGCTGCTGATCCTGCAGACGGCCGTGGACGAGGGCCTGGGTGCCTGTTTCTTCGGCGTAGCGCCGGAATTCATTGCCGCGCTTCGTGCCGCGTTCGGCGTCCCCGACGCATTCACACCTATCGGCGTGGTCTCGGTCGGCTATCGAAGGCCGGACGCCGCCTCCCCGTCGCTGCGGCGTGGGCGACGGGGGCCTGATGAAGTCGTCCATCACGGCCGCTGGTCGCCAGCTCGTGCATGACAGATCACCTCGACGCGTCATCCCCGAGGTCGTAGCGGAGCGAAATCTCGTGCTCGAGGAGCCCGGATCAGACTTCTGTGGAGCGGTCGTCGGGTGCCAGCCCGATGCTGTGCATCTGGAGGATCGCCACGGTCGGGTGCGCGTGTTCCCGCTCAGCATGACCTTTCTCCTCGAGGGACGTCCCGTCCGGTTGACCAAGCCGCGAAACCGGGTCGGGGCCTACAGCCGACCGCGCAGCGCCTCTGGCTCCACAGTCGTGGCTGACCACCGCGCGAGGGTCGCCGTGGCCTCGCGGATCTATGTCGAGGGCCAGCATGATGCCGAGTTGGTGGAGAAGGTCTGGGGCCACGACTTGCGCGTCGAAGGTGTGGTGGTCCAACCGCTGCATGGGATCGATGACCTCTCTGCAGTGGTCGCGGAGTTCACGCCGGCCCCCGGTCGCCGGCTGGGGGTGCTCGTCGACCACCTCGTACCCGGTTCCAAGGAGTCCCGGATCGCGGCACAGGTCGCGGGCTCGGACGTGCTGGTCGTGGGTCACCCCTATGTGGACATCTGGCAGGCGGTACGCCCCGAGGTTCTGGGAATTACGGCCTGGCCCGACGTACCGCGCGGTGAGCCATGGAAGGACGGTGTCTGCGCCCGGCTGGGCTGGGATGACAACACCGGCGCCGCCTGGAGCCAGATCCTGCGCCGGGTCCACACCTACGCCGACCTGGACCCTGCCCTTCTGGCCAGAGTCGAGGAACTCATCGATTTCGTGACCGAACCGGACTGAGACTTCGAGGCTGCCCAGTCGCGGCTGTCGGTGGGTGCTCCTAACCTGCCTCTCATGACTGCCGACCCCGATTCGCGCCGTGACCTGCTCACTGACCCGCCCAACCGGGATCGACCGGTCATGCCGGACGGATATGGCTTGCCTGCCAGCTCGAAGGGCCTGCTCTCCTGGGCAGAGGTCGAGAAGCGGCTGATCGCAGCCGAGCACTACTGGCTGGCCACCGTTCGACCCGACGGGTCACCGCACGTCGTTCCGCGGTGGGGGGTCTGGGTAGACGGTCGGTTCTTCTACGACGGGTCGCCCACCACCCGCCACGCTCGCAACCTCGCCGGGAATCCAGCCTGCTCGCTCAATCTCGAGAGCGGCACCGAGACGGTGATCGTCGAGGGCCGGGCTGAGCCGACCACGGCACCGGCCGAGGGCCTAGGTGCCCGCTTGTCGGCCGCCTTCGAGAAATACCACCATCTCGGCTATTCACCCGGAGCGGACTCCTGGGTCGATGGAGGAGGTCTCGTGGTACTGACTCCGGTACGAGCGATGGCGTGGTTCGCTTTTCCCAAGGACTGCACCCGGTTTCGGTTCGCCGGCTGACCGACGATCGGAACGTCAGAAAGAAGACAACCAGTTCGACAACAGGACGGCCCCCGCATCACCGGACTTCTCCGGGTGGAACTGGGTGGCCGAAAGGGCCCCGTTCTCGACGGCGGCCACGAAGGGCTCCCCATGCTCGGCCCAGGTCACCAGTGGCGCAGTGATGGGTGGTGCAGTCTCGGTCGGGAAGGACCGCGCCGCGTAGCTGTGGACGAAGTAGAACCGCTGCGAATCCAGACCGGAGAACAGGGCTGACTCGCGCGGAGCATCGACGGTGTTCCAGCCCATGTGCGGGATGACCTGGGCGCTCAACCGGTCGACGACTCCGGCCCACTGCTGGCAGCCATCGGTCTCCTGCCCTCCTTCGACGCCACGATCGAAGAGGACCTGCATGCCGACACAGATGCCCAGCACCGGTCGTCCCCCGGCCAACCGCTGGTCGATGATGCGCGGGCCGTCCACCGCGTGCAGGCCCCGCATGCAGGAGGCAAAGGCACCGACCCCAGGCACTGCGAGCCCGTCGCAGTGCAGAGCGGCATCGCGGTCGGCAGTCACCGTGACCTCGGCACCGGCCCGCTCGAGGGCGCGCTGGGCCGAGCGCAGGTTTCCGCTGCCGTAGTCAAGGACCACCACCCGCGGGCGCCGCTTGGTTCGCTTGCTCATCGCTTGCTCATCGGTTGCTCATTCGGTGGCCTGCAGGATGCCGGCAACAATCAGATAGGCGGCGAGCAAGAACAGCGCCGCCGCCACCGATAGTTGACCCACGCCCCTACGCCCGCTCGGGTTCTCGAGCTTGGCTACCGAGTACGCCCCACCGAGCAGGAACCCGCCTGCTGCGATCAGCACGACCCCCGAATTCATCTGGCGACGAAGCGGGCCGTCATGTCAGAGCATTCCTTTGGTACTGGGGATGTCGGCGACGCGCGGGTCGAGCGCGACGGCCGTGCGCAACGCCCGGGCGAGCGCCTTGAACTGAGCTTCCACGATGTGATGGGCGTCTCGCCCCGCCTCGAGCACCCGGATGTGCAGGGTGAACTTGGCAGCGAAGGCCAGTGACTGGAAGACATGCGCGGTCAGGCTGGTCGGATAGTCCGGCCCGATCATCGGGGTCATGTTCTCCGGCTCGGACACCATGACGAAAGGACGGCCGGACAGGTCGACCGCAGCCTGCACCAACACCTCGTCCATCGGCACGAGCGCATCGCCGTAGCGCGCGATGCCGACCTTGTCACCCAGCGCCTCGCCGATCGCCTGACCAAGAGCGATGGCAACGTCCTCCACCGTGTGATGGGCGTCGATGTGCAGGTCACCCTCGGCGTGCACGGTGATGTCGATGCCGCTGTGCTTGGCAAGGGCGGTGAGCATGTGATCGAAGAACCCGACTCCGGTCACGACGTCGGCGCGACCGGTTCCGTCGAGGTCGACGTCGACCACGAGCTTGGTCTCCGATGTCGTGCGTTCCACGCGCGCGTTGCGGCTCATGCGGACAAGTCTCCCCCATCGACGTGCACTCGCGGCGGGGCCTGAGCCAGGACCTTCAGGCCCGCCAACAGTGCGTCGGTCTCGGATGGGGTACCGGCGGTGACGCGAAGGTGCCCGGCGATCCCCACGTCGCGAACCAGCACACCTTGTTCGAGCAACGCCCGCCAGGCTGCTCGGGAGTCTGGAAAACCACCGATCAACACGAAATTCGCGTCGCTGGGCACCGCAGTCAGGCCCAGCTCCGGGAGCGCGCTCACGATCCTGTCCCGCTGGGCGCAGACCGCCGTGACCGTGCCTAGCAGGTCTTGCCGGTAGGACAATGCGACTTGTGCGACGACCTGGGTCAGCGTGGACAGGTGATAGGGCAGCCTGACGAGTTGGAGTGCCTCGACCACTGCTGGGTCTGCCGCGAGGTAGCCCAGCCGCACCCCAGCCATGCCAAAAGCCTTGGACATCGTGCGGGTCACGACCAGGCGCTGCCGTCCGGGAAGCAGGCTCAACGCGCTCGGTGTGCCGGGGCGGGCGAACTCGGCATAGGCCTCGTCCACGATGACCATGCCGTCGGTCGCCGCGTACACGGCATCGATGACGTCCAGGCTCACGCTCGTGCCGGTCGGATTGTTCGGGGAGGTCAGGAACACGACGTCTGGTCCCTGTTCACGTACGGCTCGAGCCGCATGCTGCGCGTCGATTCCGAAGTCGGGTTCCCGGGGACCATCGCGCCAGCCTGTCCCGGTACTGAGGCTGATCAGCGGGTGCATGGAATACGACGGGGTGAACCCCAGGGCGCAACGTCCGGGCCCGCCGAAAGCCTGGAGCAGTTGCTGCAGGATTTCGTTGGACCCGTTGGCCGCCCAGACCTCACCCGCGGTGAGGTCGTGCCCGAGGTAGGAGGCCAGGTCGGCCCGCAACTCGAGCACGTCCCGGTCCGGATAGCGATTCAGTCCGCCGGCAATCCCGGTGACCGCCCGAGCTACTGCCTCGATCAGCCCGGGCGGGAGCGGCCAACTGTTCTCATTGGTGTTCAGGCGGACGGCAACGTCGAACTGTGGTGCGCCGTAAGGGGAACGGCCGAGCAGCTCTGGTCGGATCGGCAGTCGGCCGGTCATCGCTCCCGCTCGCGCACCGCGGCAGCGTGGGCTGGGAGATCCTCTGCGTGGGCGAGAGCGTCGATGTAGTCGGCCGCACCTGCCAAGGCCGCCCGGTCGTAGTCCACGACGTGGATGCCGCGCAGGAATGACTGCACTGACAGCCCGGAGGAATGCCTCGCACACCCACCGGTCGGGAGGACGTGGTTCGATCCTGCGCAGTAATCACCCAGAGACACCGGCGACCAAGGGCCGACGAAGATCGCTCCGGCATTGCGCACCCTGCTGGCCACAGCGCGCGCATCGCGGGTGTGGATCTCGAGGTGCTCTGCGGCGTAGGCATCAACCACTGCCAGCCCAGCGTCCAAGTCGTCCACCAGAACCGCTCCCGACTGCTGACCGGTCAGAGCGGCGGCGATGCGCTGGGTGTGCTTGGTTGCCGCAACGTAGTCCGGCAGCAGCCGCTGCACCTCGTCGACCAGGTCGGGACTGGTCGACACCAGCACGGCGCCAGCCAGCGGATCGTGCTCGGCCTGACTGATCAGGTCCGCCGCGACATGACCAGCATCAGCGGTGTCGTCCGCGAGAATGGCCACCTCAGTGGGCCCAGCTTCGGAGTCGATGCCGACCAATCCCCGTAACAGGCGTTTGGCGGCGGTGGTGTAGATGTTCCCCGGTCCGGTGACCATATCGACCGGCTCACAGGGTCCGGCACCGTAGGCGAGGGTCGCAATCGCTTGGGCGCCGCCAACGGCGTATACCTCCCTGATCCCGAGCAGAGCGCAGGCGGCCAGGACACCGGGGTCGGGTAGTCCTGCGTGCTCCTTCTGCGGCGGGGTCGCCACGGCAATGGATTCGACACCGGCGATCTGGGCAGGTACGACGGTCATCACCACGCTGGACAACAACGGCGCCAGACCGGCTGGGACGTAGAGACCCACTCGCCGTACGGCGACCCAACGTTGTGTCACGCTGCCCCCTGGGACCACCTCGGTGGTGACGTCGCTACGGCGCTGATCAGCGTGCACCCGACGTACCCGCGAGACCGACTCCATCAGCGCCTCGCGTAACTCAGGCGAGCAGGAAGCCAGGGCGGCGTCTATCGCGGCGTGCGGTACGGCGATCGTCTCCAGCGCCACACCGTCGAGTCGGTCGGTGATCTCCCGGACGGCATCCTCTCCGCGGACACGAACCTCTTCGCACAGCGGACGGACGACAGCCATCGCCTTGTCCACGTCGGTGTCGGCGCGCGGCATGAGCTCCAACAGTGCCCGGCGCGCCGGGAGAGCGTTCCCTCGCAGGTCCAGCTGCTTGAGCATCGGGCGGATCTCCTCAGTAGGACTCGCGTCGCATCTAGGGTAGTGAGCCGCAGTTACGGCCGCGTGCAGCACCGCCGATCCATCCTCTGAACGGCACTAGGCTGGGCACGTGAGCGCGACGATCCCGCTTTTTCCCCTGGGAAGTCCGCTGTTTCCGGGCATGGCTCTGCCGTTGCACGTCTTCGAGGAGCGCTACCGCCTGTTGGTCGAAGACCTGTTGATGCAGCCAGATGATGCGACCCGGTGCTTCGGCGTGGTGGCCATCCGCCAGGGCTGGGAGGTGGGCGGCGGAGCCTTCGGCGATGCCGAGCCCGCCCTCTATGACGTGGGTTGTACGGCTCTCGTGCGCGCGATCAGCCGACGTGGCACTGACCGGTTCGATGTGATCGCCGTCGGCACAGAGCGCTTCACCGTGCTGAAGGTTCATCGCGACCTTGGCCCTTACCTGCAGGCCGATGTCGAGTGGCTGCCCGATTCCGACACAGATGCAGACACCCTTCCGGAGGCCTCCGCGCTCGGTTCGGTCGTGGGCGAGCTGTTCCTGCGCTATATCTCGCAGGTGGCAACGCTGCACGGCACGAAGATCGAGCTCCCCGAACTACCTGATGGACCGCGCGAGCTGTCCTTCCTGGTCGCCTCGGGGGCGCTACTCACCGTCGAGGATCGGCAGGCGTTGCTGGTCGAAGATGTGACGGCTGCGCGGCTGGCGGCGCAAGCGCATCTGCTCCGCCGGGAGTTGACCGTGTTGGCCAGGCTCCGTGCGGTCCCGGTCCCCTTGGTGCAGTTGGCAGTTCCGTCCAGTCTGAACTGACTCGCGACCTGCGTTGCAGATCATCCCGTGGTGCGAAGCACACCAGGACCAGATAGCCGACGGTGGCGACGAATGCGCCCATGACCACCACGGGAGTCGCCCGCAGTTGCAAGGCCGGGGTCACGATCGCTCCCATCTGGGCCAGCTGTTCCTCTGAGGGTCCGCTGCCCAACCACTGCCCTACCTGCCAGGTCACGACCGAGGTCGCGACCATCCCCGTGGCGAGGCCGACCACGATGCCTACGCCGCGAACCGGTACCAACCGCCACACCAAGCCAACTGCCACGACGGCGATCAGCCCGGTGATGATCAGGAGCCAACCGTCTGCTCCGATCAGCGCCTCGGACTGCGGCTCGAGAGGGGCGAAACCACCGTCGACGACCTCATATTCGCGTCTCGGCGCCAAACCCAGCCAGAGCAAACCAGCAGGGATACCTGCCCCGGCGAGCGCGAGGGCCAGGCGCACTGCGACGCCGACCTCCCCCGTGCGGGGGCGCAGTCCCGCGTACCAAGGCGCCACCGCCACCGCCACCGGTGACCGGTGATCGGGGGGCTCGGGATGAGACGGCATGGAGGGCACACTCACTCCAGCGACCCTACGTCAGGGCGCCGACTGCTAGCTGCGGCTGGTCACCGGTTGCCTGCGCTGATGCAACACGTGCTCCACCAGTTGGATCAGAGTCTGTTTGACCGCTTCTCGTTGCCGAGCGTCGGTGAGCACTACGGGGACACTTGGGTCGATCGACAGAGCCTCGCGGACATCTTCGGCGCGGTGCCGGGCGACTCCGTCGAAACAGTTCACCGCGACGATGTAGTTCAGTCCGCGGTCCTCGACGAAGTCCACCGCGGCAAAGCAATCGGCGAGACGGCGGGTGTCGACGAGGACAACGACCCCTATGGCGCCTCGCATCAGGTCGTCCCACATGAACCAGAATCTGTGCTGGCCCGGGGTTCCGAACAGATACAGGATCAGTTCATCGCCGAGGGAGACCCGACCGAAGTCCATGGCGACCGTGGTCGTTCCCTTGTCCGGCGTGGCGGCAAGGTCGTCGACATCGCTCGAGGCCTCGGTCATCAGGGCCTCGGTACGCAGGGGCGTGATCTCAGAGACCGCCCCCACGAAGGTGGTCTTTCCGACGCCGAAGCCGCCGGCGACGACGATCTTGGCCGATGAGCGAGTGGCCACACCCGGGTTTCGGGGGGAAACGCCGGCAGAGGCGGCCGGCGTCGGGCTGGGACTGGGACTGGGACTGGGACTGGGACGTGGCCACACCGGGCCCGCGGCGGGGGCCACGGGCTGCCCGCGGCCGTGCTCAGAGCTGGCGAAGTCCACTGAGCACCTTCTCCAGGAGCGCGACTTCGGGTTGTCCGGTCTCGTCCCCAGCGGTGGTGTGAACGGTCACCAATCCGATCCTGGCCATGTCACCGAGTAGGACTCGAGCGACGCCCAACGGCAAGGTGAGCCGGGCGGCCACCTCTGCCACTGATTGCACCTGCCGACAGAGGTCGGCGATGGGACGGTGCTCAGGATTCATCCAGGCATCGTGGCCGGCCGAACCATTCACGGTCGTCACGAGGGCCTCGATCGGCAAGTCGTAGTCCGACCGCGTCCGACCGCGGGTCCGGGCATACGGACGGACGATCGGGGTCGCGTCTTCGGAGGGTTGTTCCATCAGACACCGCTCACGGCCAATCCCCTACCCGGCGATCTCACGCAGTTGTGAGCGCAACGCTGGGGTGAGCAACTGCCCGGCTCGGTCCACGAGCAGTGCCATTTCGTAGCCGACCAGGCCCAGATCGCAGTCGGGTGCGGCGAGTACAGCCAGGCACGAACCGTCCGAGATCGACATCAGGAGCATCGCACCCCGCTCCATTTCCACCGCCGTCTGGACGACTTCACCCCCATCGAAGCAGCTAGAGGCGCCCTGGGTAAGGCTGATCAGTCCG
>Ga0190275_10003476_pt1 | contig 11246 bp, 10 predicted proteins | sample Popmic550T_FD_133745 | JGI IMG/M metagenome (GOLD analysis project Ga0190275, IMG submission 133745) | Populus adjacent soil microbial communities from riparian zone of Yellowstone River, Montana, USA - 550 T | ecosystem: Environmental > Terrestrial > Soil > Riparian zone > Trees stand | place... | reverse complement strand
CGAATACCCATGGTGTAGCGCCGTCGCGCCACCTTTCGAGGCGCTCACTCCATCGTGACGACTCCTCTACATGAGACTCATCGATGCGCAGCAAGTGCTCGACGGCGAGTCGGAACGCGGCGCCTTGTTGTCGGAACCCCTCGACGTGCTGGCCGCGCGGGTCGCTGAGATCCTCGCAAGCCGGGACTACGGTTGGCCGTCACCGGACGCATGGCTGGATGCGGAAGCGGCCGCCTACTACCTGGGCTACTCCAAGACCGAAGCCGGTCGGCGCCGTGGTCGCCAGCGGATCTACGACCTTGTATCCCAGCGTCGACTCAAATTCGCGAAAGACGGTCACGGCTGCTGTTTCGTCGCGCGTGGCTGGACAATTACCTGGAAGGACCCGTGAACGACGGAGGCATAGATGGCGGGAGCAAAGCTTGAGAAGACCCGATGGCCCGGCATCTACCGTCGCGGCGAGAAGTACGTGTTCGAGTGGACGGATGCGCAGGGCAAGCGACGCCGCGGGACTGCCAACTCGCGCGAGGATGCGTCGGCTCGCAAAGCCGCCGAGGAGGCGAACGCATCGCGAGGAGATCTCGGTGAGGTTGGTACCCGGACACGCGCGACGTTCGCGTCCTACGCGCTCGAGCTGTTCGGCGCGACCCTAGACCCCGACAATCGTGAAAGGCGCGGGCGCTACGCGGGGCGGCGAGGAGCCATCCGCGACAGCACCCGTGAGGACTACCGCCGGCATATCGAGCGCTATTGGCTGCCGGCGCTAGGTACGAAGGCGCTTGGCAAGGTGACGCCACCTGACCTCTCGCGGGTTCTCGCCGCGATGGCCGCGCGCGACGGTGACGCGTACCTGGCGGACAGCTCGCTACGGCGCATCTTCGCGCCAGTCGGTGCGCTGCTCGCTACGGCAGCTGAGGAAGGTTTGATCGCGCATACCCGGCCCGCGACGTGAGAATTCCTACGGGTCGCGACGCTCTTCAAAAGTTCGACCGTGACGCGGACGACGGCGACGATCCGGTCAGCGGGAGGGCGCGGGCATTGACCCGCCAGGAGTTGGCGTCCTTCCTTCTGGTGGTCGACGGGCGATGGCGGCTGTTCTTTGAGCTGCTGGCCAGCACCGGGCTGCGGGTATCCGAGGCATTCGCGCTCCGCTGGCGAGATCTGGTGCTCGACGGATCGCGCCCCGTGGTACGGGTCCGGCGCGCGTACGTGCGCGGCGTTTACGGCCCGCCAAAGAGCCGGCACGGTCGTCGCGACGTCCCAATCGGCTTCGAAATCGTGCGAGGGCTTCGCGCGTACTACGCGTCGACTGAGTGGTCTCGCCCGCAGGACCTTGTCTTCCCGACGCTCACCGGCTCGGCGATGGACGACGGCAACCTGCGCCACCGAACGCTCAAGCCTGCCGCCGGGGAGGCTGGCGTCAGCTGGGCCGGATTTCACACGTTCCGCCACACCTGCGCATCGATGCTGATTGCAGATGGCCGCAACATCGTGCAAGTCTCCCGCTGGCTCGGCCACCACTCGCCGAGCTTCACGCTCGATGTCTATGCCCATCTGATGGACGAGGGAGTGGGAGGCCCGCTCGCGCTCGAAGGGGATACGTCGGGGTCGGATTCTGCGCTTCGGGAGCGTTCGGCGGCGCTGAACTGACTCAATCGATATACCCGATATGCAGGCACTTTCCAACCCGGACGAACTCCAGCGAGGCCCTCAGGGCGACTCGTAATGAAGGGGTCGCCGGTTCGAGTCCGGCCGTCGGCTTGCCCCCGGGGGGCTTTGGACCTGCGCGGCGCTTGGTGGCACGTTTGGGCGGATGGCTGTGAAGGGGTCGGTGTCCCGTCGGGTCCTTTCCGGGCGGGGTGAACCCTTCACCGGGCTACGCGCCGTCTGAACGGAACGTCGAGCAGCTCATCGCTGTTGCAGCGACTTGAGTCGTCATGCGCCGGCTTGGTAGTCGGGTCCGCCAGCCACGCCACCCGGGCCGAGATGGTCGATCTCGCCGTCGACAGCATCCTTGACGTCCTCTCCGGTCGAGCGGCCGCGACGCCACTCCCTGGCACACGCCCGGTCCCCGGCCCTGCCGCGCTGACCGGTTCCGCGACGGCACTGCAATGACGGGCTGCCACTGCGCGCCGTCGTATACGTCACGCTTGCCGCGCGTGATGCCGCCCGGCGGGGCAAGCGAGGGGGCGGACGAGGCTAGGTGGCGGCTGGGGGTGCGCCTGCGCTTGCCTCACGACGGCGAGCGACGGTCAACCACGCGACGAAGAGCACCGCCGCCCAGATCGCCAGGACGGCGATCGGGTGCACGGGCTGGTGGTCAGGGAAGTACACGGCGTCGCGAAGCGCCGTAACGGTTGCGCCGGAGGGCAGCCACTGAGAGATCAACGCGAAGGGGGGTGGGAGCAGCGGTGCAGAGACGGCGCCGCCGGACGACGTGTTGCCGAGGATGACGAAGAACAGCCAGGTCGGCAGGATCGCCCAGCGGCCGATCAGGACGGCCATCAGCGAGGTGAACGACGCCACCGCCAGCAGGTGGAGCGCGAGGATCGCCCACTCCTCTGGGTCGGAAGCGGCGAGTCCGTGCAGGAGCACGCCGCCGACGAGCGTCAGCGCGAACGACGCCGCCACTGCCAGGCCCAGCACGAAGGCGGCGTGGTGGCGCGGCGCGAGCGGGCCGGCTTGTGCGAGCACCTGGAAGACCGTGATGAAGCCGATGATCGTGGCGACGAGCATGCGGTAGAAGAGGTCGAGGCCGTTCGGGTCGTTGGCCGCGAGCGGACGGGTGTCGAGGACCCGGACCGTTGGATCGACGGCGGAGGTCCGCTCGAGCACGCGCGCCACCGACGCGCCGGCCGCGCTCGCGACGTAGAGCGTCGGCCGCGTCGAGGTGAGGTCGAGTGCGGCGTAGACGTGCTGCTGGTCGATCGCGTGCAGCGCGGCGGGGACCGAGGAGTAGCGGCGAAGGACGACGTGGTCGCGCGCCACCCCTTCGACCGCGTCCACAGTGCGCGGGTGCGCCGTACGGTCGCCGACGAGGGCGGCGTCGATGCGGTGAGGCATCGGGTCGCCGAGGGCGAGTGAGTACGTCGTGATGAACAGGCAGCCCATGACGGTCGCCACGATCGCGATCACGACGGCGCGCTGTGCCGCAGACCATTGACGCTGGCGCAGGCGCCACAGGCGTGAGGTCCGGCGCGTTGGAAGGTCAGCGATCATCGGCTGAGCCCTCGGGCCTGTTGCCGTGGTTCGAGCGGGGATACCCGGAGGGGCTTTGCGGTTGGGTCGTGTGGGGCTCATGCCGGTGTCCTGCCGGTGGCGTGAAGCTCGATGCGCCCGGTGGGAGTCCACGGCAGCTCTGGCGCTTGGCGGTCGTGCAGGGCGATCACGAGCGTGGCGCTCGGGTCGAACGCGCGGACGCCGGCGAGCAGGCGCGCGGCGGTCGAAGTGTCGAGGCTCTCGGTAGGCTCGTCGAGCAGCAGGATGTCCGGGCGTCGGAGCAGGCCCTGCGCGACGCTGAGGCGGCGGCGTTGGCCGCCCGAGAGGGCGGCGCCGCCGGGGCCGACGGGGGTGTCGAGCCCGGCCGGGAAGGCGGCCACGGTGCCGTCGAGCGCGGCCGCGGCGAGCGCTTCCCAGAGCTCGCGCTTGCCGGCAGCGGGATCCGCCAGCCGCAGGTTGTCGCGGATGGTGCCGTCGAAGACGTGCGCGTCCTGGGCGACCAGCGTGACGCGCTCGGCCAGGGCTTCGGAGCCGATGCCGGCTGCGTCGATGCCGGCGAGGCGAGCGTGGACGCCCGGTGCCGGCTGTCCGGTGATGGCTCGCAGGATGGTGGACTTGCCGGTTCCGGAGGCGCCGGTGAGCAGCACGGTGTCACCCGCCGTCAGGGCGAGCTCGATGTCCTGAGTCTCGAGCTGGATCTCGACTTGCCAAGGCCGGTCGTCAAGCTCGTGTGTCGTGTCCGTGGGCGTGGTGGCGTCGGGGAACAGCTCCGTCAGCCGGGTCGTGGCGGCGCGCGCCCGAGCACGGGCCGTGACGGCGCCGGGCAGCGCGACGACGGGTTCGGAGTCGGCGATGGCGACGAGGCAGACGGCCACGAAGGCGGGTGCCGAGAGCGTCCCGGTGCCTAGCAGGCCGGCGGCGGTCGCGACGACCGCGAGCAGGGTCAGGCCGGTGAGAAAGGTCCCGGCGCTCTGGCCGCGAGCCGCGAGCGTCGTCAGCTGCCGGCGGCTCTGGGCGAGGCGCTCGAGCTGCCGGTCGACGTCCGCCGCGGCGCGCTGCTCGGCGCCGAAGGACCGCAGTTCGGGCAGCCCGTCGAGGGTCTCGATCAGCGTGTGGCGAGCGTCGGCGCGGGCGGCCACCAACCTGCGTGCCGGCCCGCCGGCCTGATGGTGGGCCAGGCCGGTCAGGATGCCGCCGGTCAGCAGCAGTCCCGCCGCCGCGACGATCGCCAGCGCCGCCGACAGCCATGCGAATAGCGCGATGGGTGCGATCAGCGCCGCGACGGCCGCGAGGATCGGGAACGAGCTGCGGAGCAGCAGGTTCTCGACCGCGTCGCTGTCGACGGTGATGCGGCCGAGCAGCTCGCTGCTGCGCAGCTCGGCCACGCGATCGCGCGGGAGGCGCAGCGCCCGGGCGAACAGGCTCGTCCGCAGCGCCCCGACGAGATCCAACGTGGCCTGATGGGTGGAGATGCGCTCGCCGTAGCGGCCGAGCGTGCGGGCCCAGGCGAGCGCCTGCACCCCGGCGCTGGGAAACAGGAACGAGAACGTGCTCGCGACCGCTAGGCCGGCGACGGCGGAGGAGGCGATGAACCACCCGGCGAGCCCGAGCAGGCCGGCGCCGAGCGCGAACGCAAGCACGGTCATCGCCGCCGGCCTGGCCAACCGCCGGCCGGCGCGCTGCTCTGCGAGCAACTGCCGGATCGTCGTGCGTTGGCTGCTCATGCCGCCGCTCCCACCGCCCCTGGGCGGGGGTTGTCGATGAGCCGGCCGCGGTCGAGGGTGATCACGCGATTGCAGGCGGCCAGCAGCGCAGGCGAGTGGCTGGCCACGACCGTCGTGGCCGAGCTGGCGAGCCGGCGAATGACCTCGACGATCGCGGCCTCGCTGGCGGCGTCGAGGTGAGCGGTCGGCTCGTCCAGGAGCAGCAGCGGAGCGCCCTTGAGGAACGTCCGTGCGAGCGCCACCCGGTGCGCCTCGCCCCCCGACAGGCCCCAGCCGCCCTCGCCGACCGGCGTGTCCAAGCCCCTTGGAAGGCGGGCGAGCAGATCGCCGAGACCGGCCGCGAGCGCCGCGTGCTGAACCTGAAGCTCGTGCGCCTCGGGCCTGCCGAGCGCGATGTTGTCCGCCAGCGTGCCGGCGAACAGGTACGGCCGCTGGCCCAGCCACGTGATCGCCGAGCGCTCGAGACCCGCCGGCGGTACCCCGTCGAGCCGCACGCTGCCGCCCGAGGGTTCAAGCTCCCCGGAGAGGATCCGCAGCAGCGTGGACTTGCCGGCACCGGAGGCGCCGGTGACAGCGACCAGCTCGCCCGGTGCGAACGCGAGCGAGACGGCGTCGAGCGCGGGCTGCTCGCGACCGGGGAACACCACCGTGAGACTCGTGGCCTCGACCGCTGGCGGGCTGAGCAGCGACCGCGCGGCGCGCTGGGGCGGATTGGTGTCGGTGGCGAGGAGCGACTGGAGTGCGTCGATCGCGGCCAGCGCGTCGGCGCGCTCGTGGTAGGCGGCGGCGAGCGCGCGCACCGGCTGGAAGTACAGCGGCGTGACCATCAGCACGAACAGGCCCGTGTGCAGCGACATGTGCGACGGCAGCCCGGGGACGTCCATATAGCCGAGCAGCGTGAGCCCGATGTACATCGCGACGACGGCGACCGCGACCGTGACGATCGCCTCCAGCACCGCGGCCGACACGAACGCCACACGCAGCACCGCCATCGACCGCTCGGCGAGCCGCGCCGACGCGGCGCTCACGCGCGCGAGCTCCGCGCGCTCGGCCCCGAGCGCACGCAGGGTCGCCAGGCCGCGTAGCCGGTCGAGGAAGTAGCCGGAGAGATGCCGCAGCTCCTCGCCGTGGCGGCGCGCGACGGCCGCCGTGCCCATGCCGACGATGCTCAGGTTCACCGGCGGCAGCGGCGCGCACAGCACCAGCAGCACGCCGACCGGCCAGCTGAAGGAAAACACTGCCGCCAACAGCACCAGCGGCACGAGCGCGGCGGCCACGCGGGCGGGCTGGTAGCGCTCGGCATACGCGCCGACGCGCTCCACCTCGTCCATCACTGCCGTCGCCTGCGCGGCGCTACCGAGCGACGAGCCGGCGCCCGCGAGCACACGGTCCAGCAACTCCGCGCGCAGCTGCTGCTCGACCGCGAGCGCGCCGTCGACCGCGAGCCGAGCGGCCAGGTAGCTCGCGCCGGCACGGACGGCCGCCGCACCGGCGAGCACCAGCAGCCAGACGGCGTCGCGCGCCCAGCCGGCGTGCTGCTCGAGGACGTCCTGCGCGATTGCCGCGACGGCGAAGAAGCCGGCGGCAGTGGCGGCCGCGGCCGCGGCGGTCAGCGCTCCCGATGCGGTGAGCCGCCGTCGGCCCGGGACCAGAGCCTCGGACAGGCGGCGCTTGGTCGTGGCGTCGAGGGAGGTGAGGATCCGGTCGGTGGCCACGAGATCAGGCGGTCGTGGAGGGTCGGCCGTTGCCGTTGGATGGCCCGGCACCGTTGTCCCGGCGGGTCTTTGCGCTCCGGCGCCGGTCGCGGTCTTCGCCGTACCACCACGCCCAGGCGGCGAAGCACAGGAACGCGAAGAACAGGGTGAGGTCGCCGACCTGCGTGTAGCTGGACCACATGCCGTCCGAGACGATCCAGACGAGCAGGATGGCCAGGAGCATCAGGACGTATGACAGGAACCTGAAGGCGCGCGAGCGGCGGTAGAGGCGGGTCAGCGGGTTCATGCGGTCGTTGCCTCCTGGCGGCGGGTGAGCTTGCCGCGGAAGACCCAGTAGCCGTACGCCTGGTAGGTGAGGATGATCGGGATCGCAGCGCCGACGCCGACCATCAGGAACAGCAGCGAGCTGTGCGGGGACGCGGCCGCGTGCACGGTGATGCCCGGCGGCACGAGCGTCGGGTAGAGCAGGCCGCCGGCGATCAGCAGCCCGCCGCCATAGACGGCCAGCGTCGCCACTGCCGGGCCCCGATCTGAGCGCCCGTCGCTCCCGAACGAGCGCAGGGCGAACGCGGCTCCGCCCGCCAGCACGACCGCGCCGACGATCCAGATCTCAAGCCGCACAGCGGCGGTGGGATGCAATGTCAGCGGCCCGGCGGGCGAGGCCAGCAACCAGCTCGCCAGCATTCCGGCCGTGAGCGTCGCGACGGCGACGCGGCCGGTACGTGCGGCGCGCCGCTGCGTGTCTCCGCCGGTCTTGAGGTACAGGAATGCGCTGCCGGCGAGGACGTAGAGCGCGACGGCGGTCAGCCCGGTGAGGACGGCGTAGCCGTGGTGCAGGAACGTGAACGGCCCACCGGTGAACGTGTCGCCGCGGACGTTGAAGCCGGCCACCAGGCCGCCGAACGCGGCGCCCTGGCAGAACCCGGCGACCAGCGAGCCGACGCCGAAGAGCGTGCCCCACACGGGCTGCCAGCCGTGGTGGTGCTCGAGCAGCTCGAGCGCCACGCCGCGGGCGATCAGCGCGAACAGCATCAGGATCAGCGGGAGGTAGAGCGCCGGCAGTGCGATCCCGGTGACGAGCGGCATGCCGCCCCACAGCGTCAGCGCGAGCAGGACCAGCCACGACTCGTTCCCGTCCCAGGTCCACGCCACCAGCTCGTGCATCTCGCGCCGCCGGTGCGGGTCGCGGTCGAGCAGGGTGAGCACGCCGATCCCGAGGTCGTAGCCGTCGAGGACGAGGTACATCGTCAAAGCGAGGGCGACGAAGAGCATCCAGACGTCGGAGAGCTGCATCGCAAGGCCTCCTTTCAGCTCGCGAGCGCCGGGTTGGGCAGCGGCGCCGCTCGTCGTGCCGGGGCGGGCGGCTCGGCGAGTGGCTCCACGTCCGGTCCTTCGCGCACGACGCGCGCGACGTAGAAGACGTAGGTCCCCAGCAGCGCGAGGTAGATGAGCACGAAGGCGATCAGCGTGGTCAGTACCGACCACGCGTTCAGCGGCGAGACGGCGTCCGCGGTGAGCAGTTTGCCGTAGACCAGCCAGGGCTGGCGGCCGGTCTCGGCCAGCACCCAGCCGGCCCAGGTCGCCACGATCCCGCTCGGCACCATCACCACCACCAGCTTGTGGAACCAGCGCGCGTTGTACAGCCGCCCGCGCAGCCGCAGCGCGATGCCGATCATCGCGACCGCGAGCATCACCACCGAGGACCACCACATCAGGCGGAAGCCGTAGAAGGTGGGCAGCATCGCCGGCCGCAGCGGCTCGGGCACCTGCTTGAGGCCGGGAGTTGCGGTGCGGCCGCTCCAGTCCTTGGAGATCGCGCTGCCCAGCCACGGGACGGTGAGCTGCCAGTCGTTCTTGGCGGCGCCCTGGTTGGGGATCACGAGGAAGTTCTCGCCCGTGTTGCCCGAGTTCCAGTTGCCCTCCATCGCCAGCCCTTGCGCGGGCTTGTACTTGAAGACGTAGTCGCCGGCGACGTGGTCGCCGATGAGCATCTGCACCGGCACCAGCAACGCCAGCACGCCGAGCGTGACCGACACGCCGCGGCGCGCGATCGCCAGATGGCGGCGCTTGAGCAGGTACCAGGCTGAGACCCCGGCGATGAACCAGGCCGCGGCGATCAGCGCGCCGACCAGCATGTGCACGAACCGGATCCCGAACGACGGATTGAAGATCACGTGCAGCCAGTTGGTGGGTTGGAACTGTCCGTTGACCTCCGTGTAGCCATCCGGGGTCTGCATCCAGGAGTTCGCGACCAGGATCCACGTGACCGACAGCGTGGTCCCCAGCGTGACCATGCAGGTCGCAAACAGCATCATCCGCTTGCCGATCCGCCCCTCGCCGTAGACCAACAGTCCAAGGAAGCCGGCCTCGAGGAAGAACGCCGTGACCACTTCCATCGCGATGATCACGCCGAGGTTCGGCCCGACGTCGTGCGCGAAGCGACCCCAGTTGAGTCCGAACTCGAACGTCAGCACGATCCCGGACACGACGCCGAGCGCGAAGCCGATGCCGAAGATCCGCCGCCAGAAGCGGAACATGCGCAGCCACACCTCGTCGTCGGTGCGCATGTACATCGCGTAACAGACGACCAGGAACGCGCTCGTGCCCACCGTCACCGCCGGGAACGTGATGTGGAAGGCAGCGGTCAGCGCCCACTGCCAGCGCGACAGGTCAAGCAACGTGTCGTGACTCATCGACGCTCCTCAAGCACAGGCCGCGCGGCGAGGGCGGGCGGTTGACGGCGTGCAGCGGCGGGCGCCCGCTTCGCCAGCGTTCGAGCTCGGCGGCGAGGTGCGGGCCGGCGCGGCGGAACATGTCCTCGGTCACGCCGGCGACGTGGGGCAGCGCCAGCACGCGCGGGTGATGCACGAGCGGATCGCCGGCAGCGGGTGGCTCGGTGGCGAAGACATCGAGGCCCGCGGCGCCGACCCGGCCGTCGTCGAGCGCGGCGAGCAACCCCGCTTCGTCGATCAGGCCGCCGCGCGCGACGTTGACGACGACCAGGCCCGAGCGGGCCGCTCGCAGCACGTCGGCGTCGAGCAGCGGCGGCGCACCCGGCGCGAACCGGGCGCAGAGGATCACCGCGTCGGCCTCGGCGGCGAGTGTGGCGAGCGCGGCCGGCCCGGCGATGCCGTCGAGACCGGAAGGGCCGCCGCGTTCGGGGCGCGCCCGGACCCCGAGGAGCCGCGCCCCGAAGCCGCGCAGCCGCACGACCACGCGCGTGCCCACGTCGCCGAGGCCAACGACGACCACGGTCCGCCCGGTGAGCGTGCGACCCGCGGGCTCGCCCCAGCGGCCGTCGGCGAGCGCCTGGCGACTCTCGTCAAGGCGCCGCAGCGCCGCGAGCGTGAGCAGGACGGCGGTGTCGGCCACCCCGTCGGCGTTTCCCGTCGGGCCGGAGGGCAGACTGGAGACCCAGACGCCCGCATCCGTGGCGGCCTCGACGTCGATGCGGTCGGTGCCGGTCCCGAGCTGCTGGATGAGGCCGAAAGCGGCGGAGTCGATCAGCTCGGCGTCGACGGCCGTGGCGACCAGCACGTCGACGCCGTCGAGCGCTCCGGGCGCGGTCGGGTCGCCGACGACGATCTCCCAATCGGGCAGCAGCGGCTGGTAGGCCGACCACCGAAGGCCCGGCGCGTAGTGCGGACGGGCGAACCGGACGCGGGGCCGTTCAGGCATCGGCGACGACCACCCCAGCGTTGCTGCTGGGGGTGAACGAGGGCAGCGCGCGAGTGGCGAAGATCAGCAGCACGACGATCGCGAGCTGGACGCCGATCGCCGCGGCGAAGGCGTGCGAGATGCCGTGCGGCTCGAGCGCCAGGTAGAGCGTGCCGAGCGTGGCGACGCCGAGCGCGAGACCGGACTGCTGCAGGGTGATCAGCGTGCCGCCGCCAATGCCCGCGTGGTGGGCGGGGACGTCGGCGAGCGTGATGCGAAACAGGCCGGTGAACAGCATCGACTGCCCGGCGCCGCTCAGCGCGAGCGGGATAGCCAGCTCCAGCATCGTCACGTGCGGCCAGTCGGCGAGGATCACGGCCATGATCAGCGCCAGTCCGATTGCCTGGATGGCGGCGCCGCCGGCCATCGCGCCGCGGCCGTAGCGGCCGATCAGCCGTGGGCTGAGGATCGAGCCGCAGAGGAACAGCACGGCCATCGGCAGGATCGCGAGGCCGCCCTTGAGCGCGTCGTAGTGCAGTCCGTCCTGGGTGGTGAGGGCGAACACGAACATGAACGCGCCGAAGCCGACGCTGAAGGGCAGCAGCATGGCCAGCCCGCGCCACATGGAGGGCAGACGCAGGACCGAGGGCGGCAGCAGCGGGACGCTTCCGCGCCGCTCGATGCGCCGCTCGACCTGGAACATCGTGACGGCGAGCCCGGCCGCGAGCACGAGCACCACCCAGGTCCAGGCCGGCCAGCCGAGCTCCTGACCCTCAGTCAGCGGGACCAGTAGCGCGATCAGCGTGGCGCCGAACAGCAGCGTCCCCGCCAGGTCGATCCCCACCGGGTGCTCGGAGCGGGTGGCGGGCACGACGTGGCGCGCCACGGCGAGTACGACCAGACCCAGCGGGATGTTGATCAGGAAGATCGG
>Ga0190275_10003475_pt1 | contig 11249 bp, 12 predicted proteins | sample Popmic550T_FD_133745 | JGI IMG/M metagenome (GOLD analysis project Ga0190275, IMG submission 133745) | Populus adjacent soil microbial communities from riparian zone of Yellowstone River, Montana, USA - 550 T | ecosystem: Environmental > Terrestrial > Soil > Riparian zone > Trees stand | place... | reverse complement strand
GGGAACGCGGTCTCGAAGTCGCGCAGCCAGTCCGAGTCGGGCGGGAACGCGAAGCCGCGGCGCCGGCGCCGCTCGGCGTAGAGGTTGAGCAGCTCGCCGGCGAGCTCCTGGGCGGCGCGGCGGGCGCGCGCCTTGAGCGTGTCCCAGCGCGTCCCGCCGAGCTTGGAGAGCGGCGGGTGCTCGCCGCCGGCGCCGACGTAGCGCGAGATCTTCGCGAGCTGGTCGACCGGCATGAAGACCCGGTCCGAGCCGTGGAACTCGAGGTCGAGGTAGTCGCGCGTGACCCCGGCCACGGTCTTCGTGTCGAAGCCCGCGAAGCGCGCGAGGCCGTGGTCCTCGTGGACGACGATGTCGCCGGTGCGCAGGTCCGCGAACGAGCGCAGCAGCCCGCGTCCGCGGCGCGTCGGGCGCTCGACGCGCCCGCGGCGGTGGATCAGCTTGTGCTCCGGGATCGCCGCGAGCTTCAGCGGCGGGGCGACGAAGCCGTCGCGCAGGTTGGCTTCGCTGAAGACGAGGCCGCCGGAGTCGGCGGGGTCCCATCCGGCCCGCAGGCGCTGGAGGTTGTAGGCGGCGCGCTCGCCCTGGCCGCGCTGTGGCCAGGTCACGACGGTCGTGTAGCCCGAGCGCGTGAGCTTCTCGAGCTCCGGCTCGGCCTCCGTCAGCGAGCGCGCGGCGAACTCGGCGGCCTGCGCGCGGAACTCGATCGGCTGCGAGCCGGAGATCGAGGACAGCCGCAGCGGACGGCGCGCCTCGAGCGCGGCGACGATATCGGCGGGCTTGACGTAGAGGTCGTGGGCGTCGGTGTCGTGGAACGCGGCGGTGACGTCGTCCCAGTGGTCGCGCAGCGCGGGCTCGAGGTCCTCGTCGGCCGCGATCACGACGTCGGTGTGCTCGGGGAAGAGGCTGAGCAGCTCGCGGAAGCGGTCGACCGGCAGCAGCTCGGCGACGTCGGGGCGGCTGTCGGCGTCCTCGAGCGCGGCGATCTCCGCGAGCTCGCGGTGCTCGGCGGCGAGCTCGGCGGCGGGCGCGATCTCGACGCGCTCGGCCTCACCCAGCGAGCGCTGGGTGAACGTCGAGAACCAGCGCAGGGACTCGATCTCGATGTCGAAGAGCTCGACGCGGACGGCGCGCTCCTCGGTCGCCGGGTAGATGTCGAGCAGTCCGCCGCGGGCGGCGAACTGCCCGCGGTCTTCGACCTGGTCGACGCGCTCGTAGCCCGCGGCGACGAGCTTGCCGAGGGTCTCGTCGAGGTCGAGCAGCTCGCCGACCTCGAGCGCGAAGCCGTGCGGGCGCAGCTCGGGGTCGGGCACCTTCTCCGACAGCGCGACGGCGGAGACGATGACGACGGGCGCCTCCTGATGAAGGTTTCGCCTGCCAGGCGAGTTGACTCCGTCGAACTCGCCTTCGGCGACGTTACTTTCCAGGATGCTGTCCAGCGCGGCAACCCGGAGCCCGACGAGGTGCGGCGGCGGGGCCAGGTGCGACTCGTAGGCGACGCCGCGGCTGGGGTAGAAGCGGACCGGTCGCGGGCGCAGCCAGGCGCGCAGGTCGGCGGCGAGGTCGCGCGCGGCGCGGTCGTCGCCGGCGACGACCACCGTCGGCCGGCGCACGTCGCGGTCGGCCACCGCCGCGATCAGGAACGGGCGCAGCGCCTGCGAGACGAACGCGCGCGCGCCGGGCTCCTCGAGCCGGGCGGCGTCGGGGTGGTGCTCGAGATGGCGGAGGAGGGGGCGCAGGGACACGGATGCGGACACGCCGAAAACCGCGCATGGGAGCGCGGTGGGGGTGCTCTCCGAGTCTACGAAGCTGCGGCGACGCCGGGGTCGAGCGCCCAGGCGACGGTGTCGAACAGGCCGCGCGAGACGGCCGCGGGGACGGCGGACCAGTCGACCGGCCCCCAGTCCTGCAGCGCCCGCTCGAGCGCGTCGCCGAGCGTCGCCGAGCCGGGCTCGGTGGCGGGCAGCTCGGGGATCGGGCCGACGCCGAAGGCGTGGACGAACCACGCCGTCTCCCCTGCGCCGGCGTGCAGGTGGAAGCCCTCGCCGACGCGCTCCTCGGCCAGTAGCAGCGTGACGTCGTCGGCGCGCGCGATCAGCCGCGGGCCGTCGAGCCGCCGCGCGGCAAGCATCGGGATCAACTCGAGGCGGCGCAGCAGCAGGTTCGCGGCCAGGACGCCGGCGGGGCCGATCGCGAAGCGGTCCAGCGGCGTCAGCGGGTCCTCGGCGTGCCAGACGCCGCAGAAGCCCGCGCCGAAGCCGCTGTAGTGCTCAGCGGCGGCCCAGTCCACGAAGCGCCCGGCGATCGGCTCGGCGAGCCAGCGGCGGCTGGTGGCGTCAAGGCAGGGGGCGGCCCCGTCGGCCGGTGGCGTGGCCGCGGTCTGGACCGGCTCGAGCTTGCGGCGGCGCCGCAGGAGACCCATGGGACGTATGTCGGCGCGGCGGGGCCGCGGCTGGAGGCTATGCGGGCCGGCGCGCCGCGAGGTTGAGCCGCACGTAGTCGATCGCGGGCTCGGGGAGCCGGGCGAGCACGGCGTCGGCGAACGCGTCGCGGCGCTCGGGCGGGACGCGCTCGAGGTGCGAGCCGAGCACGACGGTCGCGAGGTACTCGTGCGGGTTCTCGGGCTCCACGCGCACGTCCTGCGGCCAGGTTCGGACGTCGGCGAAGCCGATGCGCGCGAGCCGCTCCGCCGTCTCCTCGGGCGAGGCGAAGTGCCACGGCCCGCGCCAGCCGGCGAGCGCAGGCTCGGCGACCGCGTCGACGGCCGCCTGCACGGCCGCGACGTTGCCGGCCCCGCCGCACTGGGCGACGATCCGCCCGCCCGGCCGCAGCGCCGCGAACAGGCGCTCGAAGAGGCGGTCGTGGTCGGCGATCCAGTGGAACGTCGCGGTCGAGAGGATCGCGTCGACGGGCCGCTCGAGCTCGAGCTCGGTCAGGTCGGCGACGCGCACGTCGGCGCGCGGCCCGAGCCGCTCGCGGGCCTCGGCGACCATCGCCGGCGAGCCGTCGACGGCGACCACCTCGCCGCGCGGCAGGCGCTCGAGCAGCGCCGCCGTGACGCGCCCGGTGCCGCAGCCGGCGTCGAGCACGCGCTCGTCGCCGCGCAGCTCGAGCCGGTCGAGCACCTCCCGGCCCATCGCCTCCAGCGGCGCCGAGAGGCGCTGGTAGGAGGCGGCGTCCCAGTCGCGCGGAGCCATCAGCCGGTGACGAGCCGCTCGGCTTCGTCGGCCGCGCGCTCGACGAGCTCGCGCACTTCCTCCGCGGGCCGCCGCCAGCTGCCCAGCACGTGCCCCGAGACGACTTCGGAGTCGGTCGTGTCGGGCCGCCCGACGCCGACGCGGATGCGCACGAAGTCGGGGCTGCCGAGCTCGCGCCGCAGCGACTTGAGCCCGTTGTGGCCCGCGAGCCCTCCGCCCTCCTTCAGGCGGATGTCGCCGAACGGCAGGTCGATCTCGTCATGCAGCACGAGCACGCGGTCGAGGTCGAGCTTGAAGGCGCCGCGCGCGGGGCCGACGGAGCGCCCGGAGTCGTTCATGAAGGTCTGCGGCTTGATCACCGCGACGCGCGGGCCGCCGGGGCCGGTGCGGCCCTCGCTCAGCTCGGCGTTGAACTTCTTCTTCGCCTTCGGGAGGTCCCAGCGGCGGATCAGCTCGTCGGCGACGCGGAAGCCGACATTGTGCGGGCTGTTGGCGTAGGACGGGCCCGGATTACCGAGCCCGACGACGAGCCAGTCGACCGGGGTGGACTGGAAGAGCTTCAGCTCTCGTCGTCCGAGGCGGCTTCGGCCTCGTCGCCGGTCGCGCCCTCGGCCTGCGCCTCGGCCTCTTCGAGCTCAGCGCCCTCGAGCGGCTCGCCGTCCTCGCCGATCAGCTCGGTCTCGGTCTCGATCTCCTCTTCCACCGGCTCCTGCGTCGGCGGGGTGATCGTGGCGATGACGGTCTCGTCGGGGTCGTCGAGCAGCGTCACGCCCGCGGGGATCGTGACGGCGGCCAGCGTGAGCGTCGAGTTCATCTCGAGCGCGGAGACGTCGTGCGTGATCGAGTCCGGGATGTCGTCCGGGAGCGCCTCGATGTTGAGCTCGCGCGTCTCCTGGCTGAGGACGCCGCCCTCGGTGACGCCTGGGGCCTCGTCCGTGCCCGTGAGCTCGAGCACGACGACCACGTGGATCGGCTGGTTCATGTCGACGCGCAGCAGGTCGAGATGGATCGCCTGGCCGCGCACCGGGTGGTTCTGGACGTCCTTGACGATCACGGGCGTCGCCGTGGCGCCGTCGATCGAGAGGTCGAGCACCGCGCCGGCGTGCGCGAGCGTGGCGCGCAGCGTCAGCGCCTCGACCGAGAACGTCAGCGGCTCGACGCCGCCGCCGTAGACGACGCCGGGCACGAGGCCCTCCTTGCGCAGGCGACGCGTCGAGCGCGAGCCCTCCACGGACCGTGCCTTGACCTCGAGTGCCTGATGATCCGAACCGGCCATATCGGGCGGCCATGCTAGCGAAGTGGTGGTACAGAGCCCTCTCTGTGGGTAGATTCCATGGTGATGTCGCCCGATGCCGAGCTGATGCTCATCTTCGGCACGTTGCACCTGATCGCGGTGGCGCTCGGCGTCGCGCTGTTCGTGATGTTTCTGCGCTCCGAGACGACGCAGGCATGGAAGCCACCGGAGGACGACGAAGGCGGCGGGGGCGGCAACGACCGCCTGCCGGCGAAGCCCAAGACGTCGCCGCCCGGCGGGCTCCCGCTGCCCGACGCGGTGCCGCCCGCGGTCCGGCTGCGCTCGCACGAGCGCATGCGCGACCTGCAGCCGCGCCCCCTCCGGCGCCCGGCGCGCGAGCCGGCGCCGCAGCGCCGGCCCGTCCGGCGCTAGCCCGGCTCAGCCGAACTGCTTGGTGGCGGCGTAGTTGCGCTGCAGGTCCGACCACGCGGGCTTGCGAGTGAAGTCGCCGTAGCGCAGGAGGCCCTTCTGGTGCAGCGGCGGGTTCGGGCGCGGGTTGCCGCCCTCCCAGCCCGGCCGCACCCTGAACTCGTTCAGCGCCCAGTAGACCGCGCCGCTGAGCCAGCTTTTGCTCGCGTAGGTGGCGAGGTGGAAGTTGACGAAGTCCTGCTGGAAGGCCCACGTGCCCTTCTCCTCCACCGGGCCGTCGCGGTTGGCCTCGGCGCCGAACTCGGTGACCATCACGGCCTGCCGCGGGTAGCAGGCGCGAACCCCGTCGAGGTAGGCCGACAGCTTCGCGCGGTCGAAGACGAGACCGCCGGGGCCGGGGTACCAGCCGAAGTAGTCGTTGATGCCGATTACATCGAGCGGCCTGTAGGCCTTCTGGCAGCCGACCGTGGGATAGCCCGCGACCGCCAGGCCGACCGGACGGCTGGGATCCAGCGCCTTCGCCTGGCGGACGGCGTTCTTGATGTAGTTCGCCTGCGTCGGGCCGGGGCGGGCGGAGAGCTCGTTGGCGATCGACCACAGCAGCACCGAGGGATGGTTCTGGTTGGCGATGATGTTCTTCTCGAGCTCCTTCGCCGCCAGCGTCGTCACCAGGTTCTTGGCGAGGTTCGCCGTCTTGATCGCGTAGACCGGGACCTCGGACCAGATCATCACGCCCTCGCGGGAGGCGATCTCGTGCGTGTACGGGTGCATCGGGTAGTGGGTGCGCATCAGCGTCGCGCCGGCCGCCTTGGTCTCCGTGACCAGGCGCTGGCGGAACGCGTTGTCGACCGCGAAGCCCTGCTCCTTGGAGTCCTCGTGCACACCGACGCCGCGGAGGTTCACGCGCTGGCCGTTGAGGATCAGGTGCCCGTCGCTGGAGACGCGGATCGAGCGGATGCCCGTGCGCAGTCGGTAGGAGCCGACGCTCCGGCCGCCGGCGCTCGCGCGCAGGTTGACGTTGTAGAGGAAGGGACGGGCGGGCGACCAAACGCGCGGGCGCCGCATCCTGAACGTGGTCGAGAACGACGCGACGCCGTTGCGCGAGATCGAGCGCGAGCCGAGGTTCAGGCGGCGTGAGCCGAAGTTGCCGGTGATGCGGACGCCCTGGGCGCTCCCCCTGACGTTGCGCACGATCGCGCGCACCTGCACCGACGCGGTGCAGCGGGCGCACGCGAGCCGCGGGATCACCCGAACGGACTTCCAGTCCACGACGTTGAGGCGCTTGAGGTAGACCTCGCGCTGGAGGCCGGAGTAGTTCCACCAGCCGCCCGTGGGGACGCCGCTGGTGGAGAGGCCCGAGGGCGGGAAGTCGGTCGGGCGGCGCTTGGAATCGACGCGGATCACGAGCCGGTTGGTGCCGCGGCGCTTGAGGCCGTTGAGCCGGAACTCGAACGGGATGTAGGCGCCGCGGTTGGAGCCCACGCGCCTGCCGTTGAGCCACACCCGCGAGCGGTAGTTGACCGACTCGAAGCGCACCGCCCACTCGAGCGCCCTGCTCGCGTCGGGGAGCGAGAAGTCCTTGCGGTACCAGCCGACGCCGCCGATCATCGAAGCCGGCGAGTCGTCCCCGAGGTTCCACACGTTCGGAACCCGGACGGTGCTCCAGCCGGCCCGGCTCCCGCTGCGATGCCAGCCGCTGCCCAGGCCCCGGTTGCCCGGATCGAGGCGGAACAGCCACGCCCCGTCCATCAGGTAGCGGCCGGAGGCGCCCTCGTAGTAGAGGGTCTTCGCCGACGGCTTGTCGGCGGCCGCCGCGGCGCCGGGCAGCGCCAGCGCGACGAGGGTGGCGAACGGCAGCAGCAGTCTCAGGGGGCCTCGCATCCGCGGCATCACAACACAGCGTCCGGCGGGAAGTCGCGCGGTCACCCGCAAGGCGCCTCGAGCCCGATCGGCTTTGAGATCGCGAGCAGCTCCACCCCGCCCCCGGTCAGCGGGCCCTCGCGCTTGGCCTTGACGCACTGGACCACCGGCCGCGAGCCGCCCGCGCGCCAGGCCACGCGGCCCGTGCCGGAGCGGCGCGTCATCGTCACGCGCACCGACGGGCGGTAGGTCAGGATCTCGACCTGGCCCGGCCGCCGGAGGGCCGCGACGCGCTCGCGGGTGACGCGCGCGCAGGCCGGCTCGCGCGCGCACGCGGGCAGCCGCTCGAGCACCGCGCCGGCGTCGCCGCGCGCCTGGGCGCGCAGGAGCTCGATCACGCGCGTGCGCTCCGCGCCCGAGCCGGTCAGCGCGCGGGCGAGCAGGAACGAGATGCCGAGGAAGACGAAGGTGCCGAAGACGACGGCGGTGACGAGGGTGACGCGGCGCACGGCCGCGGCACGGTACCAGCGGGTCTTCTCGTGATCTTGCGCCCGAGAGACCGGCCGCCGGCGCCGTCAGGCAAGGACGCAGACCCGCAGGAATCCCTCTAGGGATTTCAAGTGGTCGCGAGGCGAAGCCGGTGACGAGCGAAGCGAGGCAGTGCCGCCCGGCGGTGATCGGCGGGCGCCGATCTCGGGCGCAAGGTTGCGGGAAGGCCCGCTAGCCCGCTTCGGGGAAATCCTCGCCCGAGAGCTCGAGGAAGCGCTCGACGGAGACCTCCTGGTGGGCGAGCCGCTCGCCGGCGCGGCGGGCGTGCTCGGCCGCCAGCTCGAGGAAGTCCTCGAGGCAGCGCTCCGGGTCGTCGGGCAGCGGGTAGACGCGCGCGACGTCCTGCTGCGCGCACGCGATCCCCATCGGCGGGCGCCCCTCGGCGAGCGGGCGCGCGCCGCACACGGCGGTCACCACGATCTGCTTCTCGGGCGCGACCAGCGCGGCGGGCAGCAGGCGATGGGCGGGCAGGCGGACGTCGAGCACGATCCGGCGGTCGACGTCGACGCGCGTGCGGACGAGGTCCTCGAGCGGCTCGCGCCAGATCGCGAGCACGGTGTCGGCGGCGGCGAGCGCGTCGCGCAGCGCGCCGGCCTGCTCGGCGTAGAGGCCCTCGGCCTCCTCGCGGTCGCGCGCCCCGGCGAGGTCGAGGTCGCACGGCACCCGCAGCAGATCCTCCGGGGCGACCGCGCTGCCGGCCCCACGCTGGCCGTGGGTGATGTAGGTCTGGATCGTGCCGAGGTCGCGGCGGCCGTGGAAGACGACGGTCAGCGTGTCGCACAGCGACAGCCCTCCGACCCTGAGTGCGACCGCAGCCGAAGCGTCCTGGTCGATCAGGGCCCTGCGCAGGAGGTCGTCGGCGTGGTCGTCCATGTCCTCTATATCGGCAGCTTCGTGCCCCAATTGTTACCCACTGCGAGGACACTGGGTAGGGTCCCGCCTCGATGAAAGTCCTGTATGCACCCTTCGGCATCGTCTTCGGCATCCTCGGAGGCCTGCTCGGCAAGCGCGCCTTCGACTTCGTCTGGACCAAGATCGACGACGAGGAGCCGCCCGAGGCGACCACCCAGCAGGCGCGCTGGGGCAAGGTGATCGCCGCTGCGGCGCTCCAGGGAATGATCTTCAAGGCCGCGCGCGCGATCACCGACCGCCAGGGCGCGCGGTCGTGGTACTACCTCACCGGCTCCTGGCCCGGCGAGAAGCGCCCCGACCCCGACGACTAAGCGTCGTAGAGCGCGTCGATCTCGGCCGCGTAGCGCAGCGCGATCGCGCGCCGCTTGAGCTTCAGCGTCGGCGTCAGCTCCTCGCCGCCCGCCCACCACTCGTGCGGCAGGATCGCGAAGCGCTTGATGCGCGCGACGCGCGAGAGCCGCAGGTTGGCGGTCTCGACCGCGGCCCGGATCTGCGAGCGCACCTCGGGGTGGGTCGAGAGCGCGGTGAGCGAGGCGTCGTCGATCCCGTGCTCGGCCGCGAAGTCGACCGCGGCGTCAGGATCGAGCACGACCAGCGCGGAGACGTAGGGGCGGCGGTCGCCGATCGCGGCGGCGTGGGCGATCAGCGGCGAGGCCGCGGTGAGGCGCGCCTCGATGTTCGCAGGCGACATGTTCTTGCCGCCCGCGGTGATGATCAGCTCCTTCTTGCGGTCGACGATCGAGACGTAGCCGTCGGCCACGTGGGCGACGTCGCCGGTGTGCAGCCAGCCGTCGGCGTCGATCGCCATCGCGGTCGCCTCCGGCTCGTCGCGGTAGCCGCGCATCACGGTCGGGCCGCGGACCAGCAGCTCGCCGTCGCCCGCCAGCCGTAGCTCGACCCCGGGCAGCGGCGTCCCGCAGGTGCCGGCGCGGATCGCGCCGGGCGGGTTCGCGGTCGTGCCGCCGGCGGTCTCCGTCATCCCCCACGCCTCGGCGATCGGCAGCCCGAGCGCCTCGAAGTAGCGCAGGACGTCGATCGGCATCGGCGCAGCGCCGCCGCCCAGGTACTCGGCGTCGGCGAGGCCGAGGCGCTCGCGCAGGTCGGCGCGCTCCTCCTCGCCGAGCGCCGCGGGGTCGGCGATCCCCTGGCCGACGAGCGCCAGGTGGAGCTTCTCCCAGATCCGCGGCACACCGCCCCACTGTGTCGGGCGGACGCCGGGCAGCAGGAAGATCACGGTGCGCATGTCGCCGACCGAGGTGACCGAGAAGCCGTGCGTGAGCGACGACCACCAGTGGCTGCTCCAGCGGTCGACGACGTGCGCGCTGGGCAGGTAGGACATCGTGCGCCCGCCGGGCATGACCGGGTAGCGCTCCGACCAGGCCGTGCACTCGGCCATCGCGCTCGCGTGCGTGAGCTCGACGCCCTTCGGCGGGCCGGTGGTGCCCGACGTGTAGATGATCGCCGCGAGGTCGTCGGGGCCGACCGCCTGCCACGTCTCGGCGAAGCGGAAGCCGCTCGCGCCCGTCCCCTCGAGCTCCCCGAGGCTCATGATGTCGTCGTCGGCGCCGTCGATCTGCACGACGTGCGCGAGCTCGGGAACGTGGCGGCGAGCGGTCAGCACGGAGCGCAGGAAGTGCGCCTCGGTGATCACGACCCGGTTGCCCGCGTTGCGGAACTGATGGACGATCTGCTCGGTGGTGCAGGTGTTGTAGACCGAGAACGGCACCGCGCCGAGGTGCAGGATCGCGGTGTCGAGCAGATGGAACTCGGGCCGGTTGAGCAGCATGGTCCCGACCGCATCGCCGCGCTCGACCCCGAGCGCCGCCAGCCCGGAGGCGATCCGCTCGACGCGCGCGGCGTACTCGCGCCACGTGATCGCGACGGCGTCACCGGGGTTGCGCAGGGCGATCTCGTCGGGGCGCTCGGCGGCGGTCAGCTGGAAGGCGTGGCAGAGCGTGGGGGCGTCGAGCGCCCGCGGCCGCGGGCGCGCCGCGGTGACGGTCGCGGCGGCTTGGCGATCCATGACGCCGACCCTAACCGGGCAGCGGGGCCCGGCTCAACCCCCGCCGCCGCGCAGCACGAAGCCGCGCTCGGCGAGCGTGGCCAGCGCATCCTCGAAGCGGCCGAAGTCGCGCGCGAGCAGCGCGTCGAGCGGGCGGCCGGCGGGACCGGCGCGGCGCACCCAGCGCCTCAGCACCGGCGCGCCCGCCTGCTCCTCGGCCTCGGCGAGCAGGTCGAGCAGGATCGGCAGCTCGGGCCGGTGGTCGAGGTCGCCGCCGACCACCTCCAGCGGGTCGGCGTCGAGCACCGTCAGCAGCTCCTCGTCCTCGAGCCCGAGCAGCTCCTGCAGGCGCGCGGCGCTCAGAACAGCTGGTTCTCTTCCCCTGGTGACGGCCCGTGCCGTCTTGTGCTGGGGAGTAGTGGTTTTGCAGGGGAAACGACGATGCCGGACACCCTAGCGTGACGTCTGGTGCTGGGGAGTCCGGCCCCGTTCGTTAGCACCGCGTTAGCAGTCGCTGTAGCCGAGCACCTCGAGCGCGTCCAAGTCCTCCCGGACAACGCGGATCGAGTTCGCGAGATCGCCGAGCGGATCGGACACGTCGGCGGCCACGCTGAGCGCCGACATCTCATCGGCGACGCGATCAAGCGTCTCGGCCGTCTCCTTGAGCTGCGTCGCGCGCAACGTAGCGAGCTGAGTGCTCGTAAAATCGGCGGTGGTCATGGGACTGTCACCTCCTGTGATCCGGGGCCCGGCGTTCCTAGCGCGCGGGCCCTCTTTACTTTGTGCCGTCATTATATGGCTCTAGAGCGCAATGATCAATAGAATTGTATAACGCAACGGTACGCGTCAGACTGCGTGTTGAACGCCGAGATTCCGAGAGTCCCAGACCCGTCAACACAACGAGCGATGCGCGCTATGTCTGCGGCGTTCTGGATGCGGGCGCGAGCCGACCGCCCCCCAGGGATCGGTTCAGGAGCCCGCCGCAAGCGAAACGCCTGGCGGGGTTTGCGCACACCGTCCGCGGGATACCTCGCAAGGGTCGGTACGCGTACTGACGAGCCCTTCCCGG
>Ga0190275_10003474_pt1 | contig 11249 bp, 9 predicted proteins | sample Popmic550T_FD_133745 | JGI IMG/M metagenome (GOLD analysis project Ga0190275, IMG submission 133745) | Populus adjacent soil microbial communities from riparian zone of Yellowstone River, Montana, USA - 550 T | ecosystem: Environmental > Terrestrial > Soil > Riparian zone > Trees stand | place... | reverse complement strand
GTTGGCGATCACCAGGACCCGCTCGCCGTCGGCGAGCAGCTCCTTGAACATGACGACTTGCCCGACCTGCTCGAAGTCGAGGCCGCGACGACGTTGAGTGCCTCGTTGAGCATCACTTCCTGGCCCTTGGTCAGGGTGTCGAGGTCGACGGAGGGGCTGACGTTGACGCGCAGCTTGCGCCCGCCCGTGAAGACGTCGATGGAGTCGTCCTCGTTGCGCTTGAGGAAGGTGCCGAAGCCGGTGGGCGGCTGGGCCAGCCGGTCGACCTCCTCCTTGAGGGTCACGATCTGGTCGCGGGCCTCGCGCAGGGTCTCGGCGAGGCGCTCGTTCTGGGAGGTCACGGCGGCGAGTGACCGCTGGGTGTCGAGGAGTCGCTGGTCGAGTGCGCGGGAGCTCCCGGGCGCGTCGGAGAGACGGCGGCGCAGGTCACTCACCTCGGCCTCGAGGAAGGACACCTGGTTGCGCAGCTGGGCTGAGCTCTGGCCTCGATCGGCACCGGACTCGGACACGTCTACCACCTCCGTGAAGGTCTGGCTCCCGACCCTACTCGTCGCGTGGTCGATCCCGAGCGGTTCGAGGCGTGTCTCACTCCTCTGGTTGTCGATCCGTGACCTGCGGCGGCAGACCGACGGGTCGCGGACCGTCGTAGTCATCCCCGTAGGCCCCCGGCGCGGGGCGTCTCTTCCTCACCGGAGCGGGGTTCCCCGGCGACATCCGTCGCGCCGTGACCAGGAAACCCGTGTGTCCGTTCATCTTGTGACCGGGTCGTACGGCGAGGCCCTCGACGTGCCAGTCACGCACGAGCGTCTCCCACGGCTGGGGCTCGGTGAACTCACCGTGGGCCCGCAGCGTCTCCACGACCCGGCCGAGCTGTGTCGTGGTGGCCACGTAGGACACCACGATGCCGCCGGGGGCGAGGACGCCCGCGACGGCCTCGACGCACTCCCAGGGCGCGAGCATGTCGAGCACGACCCGGTCGACGCTGCCCGGCTCGACGGCGCCGCCCAGCTCCTCGACGAGGTCGCCGACAGTCAGCGACCACGCCGGGTGTGGCGCGCCGAAGAACTGCTCGACGTTGCGCCGTGCCACGTCGGCGAACTCCGCACGACGCTCGAACGAGGACACCCGGCCCTCGGGACCGACGGCCCGCAGCAGCGAGCAGGTGAGCGCGCCGGAGCCCGCCCCGGCCTCGACGACGTGCGCGCCGGGGAAGATGTCGGCCATGGCGACGATCTGCGCTGCGTCCTTGGGATAGACCACCGCAGCACCGCGTGGCATCGAGACGACGAACTCGCTGAGCAGGGGGCGGAAGACGAGGTACTGCCCGCCCGAGGTGGACGTGAGCGTGAACCCCTCGTCCCGCCCGATGATGTCGTTGTGGGACAGCCCTCCGCGGTTGGTGTGGAAGGACTTGCCCGGCTCCAGGCAGATGTTGTGGCGGCGGCCCTTGGTATCGGTCAGCCGGACCCACTCCCCGGGCTGCAGCGGACCCCGGCGTACGCCGGACCAGTTGTCGTTCACTTGCGCGCGCCCTCCTCGAAGGCGCGGTCCACGTCGACCGTGGCGAGCACCCCGAAGAGGGTGCCGTCCTCCTCCACGAGGACGTACTCCTCGGCCGGCGTGTGCGACATGGCCAGGATCAGGTCCTCCCCCGCGATGTCGGCGGGGAGCACGATTCCTTCCTCGATCGTCCGCGCCACCGAGCTCACCGGGACCCAGGCACGACGGTCCTCCGGCGTGGCGAGGAGCGCAGCCTCGTTGACGACGCCGCTGAGCAGGTCGTTCCCGGAGTGGATCACGATGGCACCCGCCTCGCTCTCCTGGGCGCGGCGTACGGCCTCCGCGACGGGCAGCTGGTCGGAGACGGCGACCACGCGTCGCGCGAGCGGCCGAGCCTTCAGCGCCGGCAGCCGGCGCCGGACCCGCGCACTCACCATCGATGCGGTGGCGCCCGACCAGAGGAACGCAGCGATGATGCCGGCCATCAGGTAGTCGAAGATGTCGGGCCGGTCGCCGAGCACCAGCAGGACCAGGGGCCAGCCGACCAGCGTCAGGACGGCGGCCACCCGGCCTCCCCATGCGGCCACGATCGTGCCGCGGTGCATGTTGCCGGTGGCCTTCCACACCAGGGCGCGCAGCACCCGGCCGCCGTCGAGCGGCAACCCGGGCACCAGGTTGAGCACACCGACGAGGAGGTTGGCGCCTGCGAGTCCCCCGACCGCGAGACCGAGGAGGCCCTCGGGCGTGACATTGAGAAGCGCCCACGCTGCGAGCCCGACGGCGATGGAGGTGAGCGGGCCGACGACGGCCACCTTGAACTCCTGCCCCGGCGTCCGGGTCTCGGAGTCGATCTCGGTGGCGCCGCCCAGGAAGTGCAGGCTGATCGAGCGGACCCCGAGGCCGTAGCGCTGCGCCATCACGGCGTGAGAGATCTCGTGCAGCAGCACCGAGAGGTAGAGCAGCACCGCGAACGCCACTCCCGCGACGTACTTGAGCGCGCCGAGTCCCGGCTCCACCTCTTCCACCCTGGGCGCCAGCAGGAAAGAGATCAGCACGGCGACGAGCAGCCAGGAGGAGCGGACCAGCACGTCGATGCCGCGCACGGAACCGATGCGCCAGGTGCCGGGCGGGTACGCCGCCCGACCGACCGGCCCACCGGGCGTTCCGTCTTCGCTCACGCGCCAACGCTAGCGCGGCGTGTCCCTGTGTCGGTGGGCCGACCTACGGTGTGGGCATGCAGGACACCGAGGGCCTCGTCGCGAGCCCGGGACCGGAGCCCGACCGGGTGCGCCTCGGCACACCGGTCGACGGAGTCCACGTCCTCGCCTCCCTGTCCCCCAGCCGGGCAGCGGACTTCCGGACCTGCCCCCTGCTGTTCCGCTTCCGCACCGTCGACCGCTTGCCCGAGGCGCCGTCGCCGGAGGCACTCCGCGGCACCGTCGTGCACAAGGTGCTCGAGGACCTCTTCGACCTGCCCGCGCTCGAGCGCACGCCCGGTCGGGCCGAGGACATGGTCCAGGCGGCGTGGGAGCTCGTGCTCGACGCCGAGCCGGAGGCGGCCCTGATGTTCAGCGGTGACGGCCCCGACATCGTCGAGTGGCTGGCGTCGTGCCGGGAGAGCCTGCGCAGCTACTTCGACCTCGAGGACCCACGGCGGCTCGAGCCGGCCGAGCGGGAGGTCTACGTCGAGGCGCTGCTCGACTCCCGGCTGCTCCTGCGCGGGTTCGTGGACCGCATCGACGTGGCTCCCGACGGCGCCATCCGCGTGGTGGACTACAAGTCCGGAAGCTCACCCGGCGTCGGGTTCGAGGCGCGAGCCCTGTTCCAGATGCGCTTCTACGCCCTGGTCATCTGGCGCACCCGCGGGGTGGTCCCCAAGCTGCTCCAGCTGATCTATCTCGGCGACGGACAGGTGATCGGCTACGAGCCCGACGAGGACGACCTCCGCGCCACCGAGCGACTGGTCGAGGCCGTCTGGCGGGCCATCGAGCTCGCCCGTGCGACCGGGGACTGGCAGCCGAACCGGGGCTACGTCTGCCGGTGGTGCAGCTTCCAGGACATCTGCCCGGAGTTCGGCAATGAACCACCGCCGCTCCCGGCGGTGGAGCCGGAGCGGGACCTCCCCTTGGTCGAGATCAGTGGGGCGACACCAGTGCCGCCAGATCTGCCGGCGTGAGCCCGACCAGGCTCTCGCGGTGCGTGCGCCCGGCTCCCTGGGGGACCTCCACGTGGCTCGGCACCACCAGCACGGCGCATCCGGCAGCGGCGGCAGAGGCGGTCCCGGTCGGGGAGTCCTCGATGGCCACGGTCTGCGAGGCCGGCAGCCCGAGGAGCTCGGCCGCCCGGCGGTAGGGCTCGGGGTGCGGCTTGCCCCGCGACACCTCGTCGCCGCACACCAGCGCGTCGAACGACCCCTGGGGCAGCGAGCTGACCACCGGCTCCACGAACCGTCGCCACGACATGGTGACGAGGGCGCACGGGACGCCGGCGCTGCGCAGCGACTCGAGCAGCTCCCGGGCGCCGGGCCGCCAGGGCACCTCGCGCTCGATCATCTGCACCACGCCGTCGAGCAGCTCCTCCACGATCTCTCGTGGGCTGCGGTCGATCCCCATGTGCTGGCGCATGTAGGTGGCGGAGTCCATCAGGTCGCCCCCCACCACGGCCAGTCCGTGCTCGTGCGACCAGGTGCCGCCGTACTTCTCCGCCAGCGCGAACTCGCACTCGATCCAGTAGGGCTCGGTGTCCACGAGGGTGCCGTCCATGTCCCAGAGGACTGCCGGCGGGGCGTCGGAGTACCCGGTCAACCGGGTACTCATGTCTTCTTCGGGCGTTGCAACACCCCAACAAGGCATGGAGAGCCTGAGAAGTCGGTCCGCACGACCCTCAGTCCTCCGGGTCGTAGCCGAGGTTGGAGGAGAGCCAGCGCTCCGCCTCCTTCAGCGACCAGCCCTTGCGCTCGGCGTACGACGCCACCTGGTCGCGGCCGAGCCGGCCGACCACGAAGTACTGCGAGTCGGGGTGGGAGAAGTACCAGCCGCTGACCGAGGCGCCCGGCCACATGGCCATCGACTCGGTGAGCTCCATGCCGGTGGTTGCCTCGACGTCGAGGAGCTCCCACAGGGTGCGCTTCTCGGTGTGCTCCGGGCAGGCGGGGTAGCCCGGCGCGGGTCGGATGCCGGTGTACTTCTCGGCGATCAGGTCCTGGTTGTCGAGGCCCTCGTCGTCGCTGTGGCCCCAGAGCTCGGTGCGGACCCGCTGGTGCATCCGCTCGGCGAACGCCTCGGCCAGCCGGTCGGCCAGCGACTCCAGCAGGATCGCGCTGTAGTCGTCGAGGTCGTCCTTGAACTCCTTGATCTTGTCCTGGCTCCCGAGCCCGGCCGTCACGGCGAAGGCACCGACGTGGTCGGCGAGCCCGGTGTCCTTCGGGGCGACGAAGTCGCCGAGCGACCGGTTGGGCACGCCCTCGCGGTGCTGTCCCTGCTGGCGCAGGTTGAACAACTGGGACCGCACCGTGGTGCGCGAGTCGTCGTCGTAGATCTCGATGTCGTCGCCGACGGCGTTGGCCGGGAAGAACCCGATCACGCCGTTGGCGGTGAGCCACTTCTCCTCGATCGCCCGGTCGAGCATCTCCTGCGCGTCGTCGTAGAGCTTGCGTGCGGCCTCCCCGCTCGCCGGGTTGTTCAGGATGTCCGGGAACTTCCCCTTCATCTCCCAGGCGTTGAAGAACGGCTGCCAGTCGATGTACTCGCGGAGCTCCGCGACGTCATAGCCCTCGAACACCCGGGTGGTGGTCCCCATGGCCGGAGCCGGCGGGGTGTACGACGACCAGTCGACCGGCGTGGCGTTGGCCCGGGCGTCCTCGAGCGACACCAGAGGTCGCTCGCTCTTGGCGGCATGGCGCTTGCGCAGCGACTCGTAGTCGGCCTCGGTCTCCTCGAGCAGCTTGTCGCGGCGCTCGGGCGAGAGCAGCTGGGCCGCGACCGGGACGGAGCGCGAGGCGTCCTTCACCCACAGGACCGGGCCCTTGTAGCGCGGGGTCACCTTGACCGCCGTATGGGCCCGCGAGGTGGTGGCACCGCCGATCAGCAACGGGATGCTGAATCCCTGGCGCTCCATCTCGGTCGCGAAGTTGACCATCTCGTCGAGCGACGGCGTGATCAGCCCGGAGAGGCCGATCAGGTCGGCGTCGACCTCCTTGGCCTTGTCGAGGATCTTCTGGGCCGGGACCATCACCCCGAGGTCGATCACCTCGTAGTTGTTGCACTGGAGCACCACGCCCACGATGTTCTTGCCGATGTCGTGGACGTCGCCCTTCACCGTGGCCATCACGATCGTGCCGTTGGTGTCCTTGGCGGTGGCGAACTCCGGGTTGTCGAGCTTCTCCTGCTCGATGAACGGGATCAGGTAGGCGACGGCCTTCTTCATCACTCGCGCGGACTTCACCACCTGGGGGAGGAACATCTTGCCCGAGCCGAAGAGGTCGCCGACGACGTTCATGCCGTCCATCAGCGGACCCTCGATCACCTCGATCGGACGGCCGCCGCGGGCCTCGATCTCAGCGCGCAGCTCCTCGGTGTCCTCCTCGACATGGGCGTCGAGGCCCTTGACCAGCGCGTGGGTGATCCGCTCCCCCACCGGCAGGGAACGCCACTCGAGCGTGGCGGCCTCTTGCTTCTCGCCACTTCCCTTGTGGGCCTCCGCGATCTCCAGGAGGCGCTCGGCGGCGTCGGGTCGCCGGTTGAGTACGACGTCCTCGATCCGCGTGCGCAGCTCGGGGTCGATCTCGTCGTAGACGACGAGTGCACCGGCGTTGACGATGCCCATGTCGAGCCCGGCCCGGATGGCGTGGAACAGGAAGACGGAGTGGATCGCCTCGCGGACCGGGTTGTTGCCGCGGAAGGAGAACGAGACGTTGGAGATCCCGCCGGACACCAGGGCACCGGGGAGGTTCTCCTTGATCCAGCGCGTGGCCTCGATGAAGTCCACGCCGTAGTTGGCGTGCTCCTCGATGCCGGTCGCGAGGGCGAAGCAGTTGGGGTCGAAGATGATGTCCTCGGCCGGGAACCCGATCTCGTCGACCAGGATCCGGTAGGCCCGCTCGCAGATCTGCTTGCGGCGCTCGAGGTTGTCGGCCTGGCCCTCCTCGTCGAAGGCCATCACCACGGCGGCAGCGCCGTACTTGCGGCAGAGCCGGGCGTGCTCGCGGAACGGCTCCTCGCCCTCCTTCATGGAGATGGAGTTGACGATCGGCTTGCCCTGGACGCAGCGCAGTCCCGCCTCGATGACTTCCCACTTCGAGGAGTCGACCATGATCGGCACCCGGCTGATGTCGGGCTCCCCGGCGATCAGCTTGGTGAACCGGTCCATCGCGGCGACACCGTCGATCATCCCCTCGTCCATGTTGACGTCGATGACCTGGGCGCCGGCCTCCACCTGCTGCGCCGCCACCGAGAGAGCCGTGGTGTAGTCGCTGTCCTTGATCAGGTTGCGGAACCGCGCGGACCCGGTGATGTTGGTGCGCTCGCCGATGTTGACGAACAGGGAGTCCTCGTCGATGGTCAGCGGCTCCAGACCGGAGAGGCGCATCGCAGGCTCCGGCTTGGCGGGCTCGCGCGGCGGAGCGCCGTCGACGACCTCCGCGATCCGGGAGATGTGGGCGGGGGTGGTGCCGCAGCACCCGCCGACGAGGTTGACCAGGCCCGACGTGGTGAACTCCTCGAGCACCTCGGACATCTGGTCCGGCGTCTCGTCGTACTCCCCGAAGGCGTTGGGCAGGCCGGCGTTGGGGTAGCAGGAGACGAAGCAGTCGGCGATCCGGGAGAGCTCGGCCAGGTAGGGCCGGATCTCGGCGGCACCGAGGGCGCAGTTGAGGCCGATCGCCAGCGGTCGGGCGTGGCGGACCGAGTTCCAGAACGCCTCGGTCACCTGCCCGGACAGCGTCCGTCCGGACGCGTCGGTGATGGTGCCCGAGAGGATCACCGGCCAGCGACGTCCCCGCTCCTCGAACAGCGTCTCCAGGGCGAAGATGGCCGCCTTGGCGTTGAGCGTGTCGAAGATGGTCTCGACCAGCAGCAGATCGGCTCCCCCGTCGACCAGGCCGGCGGCCTGCTCGGCGTACGCCTCGACCAGCAGCTCGAAGGAGGTGTTGCGGAAACCGGGGTCGTTGACGTCCGGGGAGATCGACGCGGTGCGGTTGGTGGGGCCGAGACCACCGGCCACGAACCGGGGCCGGTCGGGGTCGGTCTCGGTGACGGCGTCAGCGGCCTCGCGAGCCAGCCTGGCCGACTCGCGGTTCATCTCGTAGGCCAGGTCCTCCATCCCGTAGTCCGCCTGGGAGATGCGCTGGGCGCTGAAGGTGTTGGTGGCGACGATGTCGGCGCCGGCCTCGAGGTACTCACGGTGGATCGAGCGGATGATGTCCGGCTGGCTCAGGCTCAGCAGGTCGCTGTTGCCGCGGACCTCGGACTCCCAGTCGGCGAAGCGGTCGCCGCGGTAGCCGGCCTCGTCGAGTCCGTGCCCCTGGATCATCGTGCCCATCGCACCGTCGATCACCAGGATCCGCTCGGACAGCAGCGTGGTCAGCTGCTCGGTGGCGTCAGGGCGTTCGGCGGCGGGTTCGCGATCGGTGGTCACCCGAGGATTTTCGCACGGTGGTACCCGCGACTCGGGCAAGGCATCAGCCGCTGGACCCCACGGCCTAGGGTGACAGGGTGATCGAGATCGAGGACGTGCCGCGCCTCGTCGACCCGGTGATGATCGCGGCCTTCGAAGGATGGAACGACGCCGCGTGCGCGGCCACGGGAGTCGTGGACCACCTGATCGAGGTCTGGGACGCCCAGGTGGTCGCCGTCGTGGACCCCGAGGAGTTCTACGACTTCCAGGTGAACCGGCCCACGGTCTCGACGACCGACCAGGGCATGCGGCGGATCACCTGGCCCTCGACACAGGTCTACCTGGCGCGCCCGCCCGGAGCCGTGCGTGACGTGGTGCTGCTGCGCGGCATCGAGCCGAACATGAAGTGGCGGCAGTTCTGCGCCGAGCTCCTCGCCTGTGCCGACGAGCTCGGCGTCGAGCTGGTGGTCACCTTGGGTGCGTTGCTCGCCGAGACCCCGCACACCCGGCCGATCCAGGTCAGCGGCGCCGCGACCGAGCTCGACCTCGAGGACCGGCTCAAGCTGGAGCCGGCGACGTACGAAGGGCCGACCGGGATCGTCGGCGTGTTCCAGGACGCCTGTGCCCGGCTGGACGTGCCTGCGGTGTCGTTCTGGGCCGCGGTGCCCCACTACCTGCCGCAGCCCCCGTGCCCGAAGGCGACGCTTGCGCTGATCGTCCAGGTCGAGGACCTGCTCGAGACCAGCGTCCCGCTCGGCGACCTGCCGGAGGACAGCCGCGCCTGGGAGCGCGGCGTGGCGGAGCTCGCCGAGGAGGACGAGGACGTGGCCGAGTACGTCCGCAACCTCGAGGAGAGCCAGGACGCCGCGGAGCTCCCCGAGGCGAGCGGCGAGGCCATCGCCCGCGAGTTCGAGCGCTATCTCAAGCGTCGCGACGACCCCGAACGCTAGCTACAGGCGGATCCCCAGGGCGGCGTTGACGAGGAGCCTGACCGTCTCTCCGGCCCCGGGCTCGCTCTGGTCGCCGAAGTCCGTGGTGTTGGCCCAGTGGTCGAGCAGGCGCAGGGCGTACGGCGCGTCGAGGTCGTTGGCCAGCGCAGCCAGGACGTCGGTCACGAGGTCGGTCGTCGGGGCTCCGGTGCCAGCGGCGACGGCTCCGCGCCACTTGTCCAGCCGCGCGCCGGCGGCAGCCACGTCGGCGTCGTCCCACTGCCAGTCGTCGCGGTAGTGGTGGCCGAGCAGCACCAGGCGGATGACCACCGGGTCGAGGCCGCTCTCGCGCAGCGCGGAGACCAGCACCAGGTTGCCCTTGGACTTCGACATCTTCTCGCCGTCCAGGCCGACCATGCCGGCGTGCACGTAGGCGCGGGCGAAGGGCGTGCCCGGATCGGCGACCTGCGCCTCGGAGGCGCTCATCTCGTGGTGCGGGAAGACCAGGTCGCTGCCACCCCCCTGCACGTCGATCGACGGGCCGAGGTGGGTGCGCGCGATCGCCGAGCACTCGATGTGCCAGCCGGGCCGCCCGCGGCCGAGAGGTGAGTCCCAGGCGGGCTCGCCCGGGCGCTCGGACTGCCAGACCAGGCAGTCGAGCGGGTCCTTCTTGCCGGCGCGGTCAGGGTCCCCGCCACGGTCGGCGAAGACCGAGAGCATCTGCTCCCGGGTCCATCTCGAGACCTCACCGAACGCGGGGTCGTCGGTCACCGAGAAGTACAGGTCCGGCGCCGTCGCCTCCCCCGTCGGGGGGACCTCGTAGACGCTGCCCGTGTCCCGGAGCTGCTGCACCATGTCGAGCACCAGCGGGATCGCCTCGACGGCCCCGACGTAGGCGTCGGGCGGCAACACCCCCAGCGCCTCCATGTCGGTGCGGAACAGCTCGGTCTCCCGGTGGGCCAGCGCCTCCCAGTCCTCACCGGTCTGCTGGGCCCGCTCGAGGAGCGGGTCGTCGACGTCGGTCACGTTCTGCACGTAGCGGACCTCGTGGCCCGCGGAGCGCCAGGCGCGGTTGAGCAGGTCGAACGCGACGTAGGTCGCTGCGTGACCCATGTGGGTGGCGTCGTACGGCGTGATCCCGCAGACGTACATGCGCGCCACCCCGTCGGTCGGGACGAGCTCGACGAGCCGACGGCTGGAGCTGTCGTGGACCCGCACCTCGGGGCCCCGGGCTCCGCCGGGAAGAGTGCCGCTCCCGCCGTCAGGTGAGGACCAGGCGCGCATGCGCCGACCTTAGAGGACGACGCCCATCGCTCAGAACGGCGGCCACGGGATGGAGGGCCAGCCACCGCTGGGCACCGGGAAGCTGCCCACGCGCAGCAGCCGCTCGCACCGGCGGGCGACGGCGTCGACCTCGCGCACCGTGAGCAGGTCCTCCAGCGACTCCCGCAGACCTCCGTCGAGGCCGGTCAGCACGCACTCGAGTCCCTCGCGCTCCGCCGGGGTGAACTTCTCGCCTGCCCAGCCCCACAGCACGGTGCGGAGCTTGTCCTCGGTGTGGAAGCAGACGCCGTGGTCCACTCCGTAGCGATGACCGTCGGGCATCGCGAGCACGTGCCCGCCCTTGCGGTCGGTGTTGTTGGTGACCAGGTCGAAGACCGCCATCCGCCGCAGCGGCGGCGTGTCCTCGTGCACGAGCATCACCGGTTCGTCGGACGCGCCGGAGGCGTCCAGGACGTGCAGGTACCCCGACGGGACGGGCCCCTCCGGCACGACGTCGACCGGATCGACGCCCTCCTCGGACTCCATCCAGAGCTGCACCATGCCGGGACCGGCTGGCCCGTCGCGCAGCACGGTCGGGGGGACGACGTCCCACCCCAGGTGGTCTGACACGGTCCACGCGGCGTACTCCCGGGCGGCGAGCGTGCCGTCGGTGAAGTCCCAGAGCGGGCGCTCACCCGAGCTGGGCTTGTAGACGCACTGGCGCCCCTCGTCGCTGAGCCGCGCCAGGAACGTGTGGTTGGAGGCGGGCATGATCCGCCCGAGCACGACCAGCTGCTCCTCGAGCAGCTCGGCGAGCACGGCAGAGGCCGACACGGTCAGCGGGTACGGCGGAAGCCGTTGGCGCGCGGGCACAGGTGGCCGTCGGCGTCCATCGGTCCCCCGCAGAACGGGCACGGCGCCCGTCCGGCGGCGACCACGGACTCC
>Ga0190275_10003473_pt1 | contig 11249 bp, 5 predicted proteins | sample Popmic550T_FD_133745 | JGI IMG/M metagenome (GOLD analysis project Ga0190275, IMG submission 133745) | Populus adjacent soil microbial communities from riparian zone of Yellowstone River, Montana, USA - 550 T | ecosystem: Environmental > Terrestrial > Soil > Riparian zone > Trees stand | place... | reverse complement strand
GCTGGCGGAGAAGACCGTGAAGACCCATGTGAGCGCGATCCTCGCCAAGCTCGGCGTCCAGGACCGCACGCAGGCCGCGCTGTACGCCGTCCGCGCCGGGCTCGCGTGAACAAGGGGCGCCGCCGGCGGACCGGCGGCGCCCCCTTTCGTGCTTAACGGGTTACTCCAGGACCTCCGCGATCCGGCTGAGGGTGTCCTCGATGCCGGTGAAGCCCTCGCCCGGGTTGAACTCGTCCTCGCCGAAGTCGACGTCCGGGTCGTCGGCGGTGCCGCCGATGCCGTCCGGGCCGACCCCGTACAGGAGCGGGAAGTTTCCGCCCTGGTCCTGCAGGTTGAGGATGTCGTTGAACTGGTCGACGTGCCAGTTTCCGAAGAAGTGGCCCGCCTCGTGCGACGTGACGTTGCCGACCGCCTGCGCGACGAAGCCGATCCGGTCGCTCGCCGGCGTCAGGTAGGTGTTGAGCGACGCGTCGTCGCCGGCCGGGTCGCTCAACACGTCGAGCAGCACCAGCGCGGAGTCTTCGGTCTCGAAGTTGCCGGGGTCGATCGACTGCGCGATGCCGATCGTCGGGACGCCCGACTCGGCGATCGTGCCACCGACGATGACCCGGCTGACGTTCGCCTGCCCGAACGGGTCGGCGTGGTCACGGCTGTTGAGGATGCGGATCTGGAACTGGCCGTTGAGCCCACTCGCGATCATGTCCAGGCGGACGTTTTCCTTCACCTCGTTGACGATCCCGGTGATGAGCGCGTTCTCGTCGGCGTTGGTCAGGCCCCAGCGGCCGAGGAACGACCGCAGCGGGCTGAGCTGACGCACCCCGGGCCCGCCGAAGATGCCGGTGTTGACCCGGGCACCGTCGAAGTCCAGGAACAGGGTCTGTACGGCCGAGTTGCCCTCGAGCACCGACCGGTAGGCCTCGACGGTGATGTCGTAGGCGCCGGCGCCGCTCGTCACGGCCACGGTGTGCAGACCGTTGACGTCCGCCACGTGGTCGGTGACCGCGTTGCCACCGCCGGGCAGCGGGCTCGAGGCCGGGTAGATGTATGTGGCGTCCTGCTCGGAACCGTGCACCTCACGGCCGGCGGGGTCGTAGATCGCGACCTTGGTCGCACCGACCATCGACGCGCCGATGATGTCGCCCTTGCGCAGGTCGACCGAGTAGAAGTCGAGGTCCGGCCGGGCGACCCGGATGTCGATGTTGTACGGGCCCGTGCTGCCGGCACCGTCGCCGCTGGCCGGGTCGAACGGGTCCTCCTGGAAGTTGGGGAACCCGGCGACGGACACGTAGTAGTCGCCGGCCTCGGTGAACTGGAAGGTCAGCAGGCTGTCCAATACGCCCGGCGCGCGGTCGTCGTTGAACGCGATTTCCTCGCCGGCCGCGTTGTACAGGCTCACCATCGGGTCGAGCGAGCCGGTCGGCGTCGCCATGTCGACGGTGACCGCGTCGCCGACGTCGCTGATGGTCAGCTTGTAGAAGTCGAAGTCGCCGGTGGTCGCACCGTGCGGACCGTCACCGATCGTGCCGGTGGTCGTGATGCCGTTGCGGGTGGCCTGGATGCCGGTGTCGCGGGCCAGCGGGATCGCCCCGTCGTCCTCGACGTTGGGCGTGATGGCGCTGGCCGAGACCACCTCGGGGGTGAGCGACCCGAGGATCCGGGCGCGGTTGTTCTGCTTGTTCCTCGTGCCGAAGCCCGGCACCGGCTGCGCGTTGGCGGGCGAATCGTTCGAACCCGGCCCGGACGGTTCCTGCTCGTCGACGATGATCGGCGACGCCGCCACGCGGCGCTGGGCCGCCTTCTGCGTGGCGCGGGCCTGACCTTGCGCCTTCATGAACTTCTGCCAGGCGGCGTAGTCGACCTTCGTGGGGTCCGACACGAGCGCGAGATACGGGTTGGCGCCGGCCGGTTTGGCGGCCGTGAGCTGCTTCGGAGCGACCTGGGACCCGGCGGAGAGCGCGGCACGTTCCGCGGCGCTCGGACCGGGGTCGCCCTGGCGTGCTGCCGAGGCCGACTGGGCGGGCAACATTGCCACGACCAGCACAGACCCGGCGACAAGCGCGATGGTACGACGCATGGGGGTTCCCCCTTTGCGGCCGGACTTCTGTGTCCGGCCATCGACGGCTATCGCGACGTTATCGACCGTCCCAAGGTCGTGAACAGAGCCGGAGGGTAAACATTCCATCGACGCACCGGAATAGCCGCAGAAACCAGGGCATTTACTCTGATCGAAAAGAGACATTGTCGTCCATCGGTCTCTTCCATGATCGAAAACGGCGGCCGTTACCGCGCCGGGACCGTCGGCGTTGACCTTCGGGTGGTTCCTACCCGCCAAGGGCACTTCCAGCTCCCTTGACCGGTAGGTCATCATTGATTCCAGCGGGCGGGTGCGTCCACTGTGTTCACGTCTCGCAGGGTCGTCAGCGGATGGTGGTGCGCGACAGGTGAGGATCCAGCCTCGTCAACAGCTGCTCGAGATCTGGGCCGCGACCGTGCGGTCCTCATGGGACGAGCGGGCCAAGATATGGCGCTGGGGCGGCCGCGACGGCGCCAACTCGATCAGCGACGCCGAGCAGCTGCTGTGCATCCTGATGCCGGCGACCCAGGTCACCGCGTTCAACCTCGACCGTCCGGACGAGACGGCCGAGGAGATGATCAGGGCGTTGCGGCCGCTGGGCAACGCGACCGAGATCCCGCGCACCCTGATCGGCGTGCTCCGCGAATACTTCACCAAGTACAGCGACGAGGACGGCACGCCGATCTTCTCCGGCAGCACCTACTTCGCCAGCGGCGGCGTGGGCACGCCGTCGAAGGACCAGCTCGACCTCGACATCGTCGACTCGTTCGCGATGTCGGTGACCCTCTCGCTCGCCGTGCTCGGTTTCCTGCGGGTGCTGCGCTCCGCGGTGCGCCGCGAGGAGAGCAAGGTCGAGATCGAGGCGCTGGAAACCCAGGCGAGCGTCCGGCTCAGCGCGGCGATGGTCGGCCTGCTGCGCAGCTTCACCGTCAACGCGTTCGACGTCGACACGCAGTTCGGCCAGGCGCTGATCCGTACGGTCAACCAGGCGAACCTGCCGCAGCGGCAGGTCGTCTCGCAGCTGCGTCGCGAGCTGCGCCAGACCATCGCCTCCTTCCGCGAGATCCTGATCGGCTCCGGCCAGGTCAGCGACCTCGACAGCCCCGACCGGCTCTTCGAGTGCGGCTGGTCCTGGGGCATCGTGACGGAGGCGCCGCCGATCGAGACCGACGAGCCGGTCGGCGAGCAGCCGAAGGGCGCCGCGCAGGACGCGCCGTACCTCTATTTCACGGTCATCGCCCTCGACGCGATCGAGGACCTCTTCTCCGAGCGCACCCGGATCCTCGGCCTCCTCAACGACGAGCAGCAGCGGCTGTCCCGAGCGCTGCAGCTGCGGTGGGAGCTGACCCGTTCGTACTGGGCGACGGTGGCGACCTTCGGCGACGGCCACCGGTGGCCGCTGGAAGACATCCCCTGGCGCACCACCGACGAGGACGCGTCCGACTACTACACCCTGCTGGTCACCTCGCTGGCGGTGAAGGGCCTGGCCCGGGAGCGCGGCTCCGACACCGAGCTGGCCCGCGTCGGCCTGGTGCTGACCGAGCTGGCCAACCGGGCCCGCATCACCCGCCGGCCGTTCGACAACGACCCCTCGCTCAACCTCCACTCGCCCGGCGTGCAGCTCAACCTCATCGGCAGCGAAGAGCTCGGTGACACCCGGCTGACCTGGACGGTCAGCGAGTTCGCGGCGCTGCTCCTGCAGCGCGCCACGGTGATCGCGGGGCTGCTCAACGACGCCGAGCAGCGCGGCAAGCTGCTCGAGCTGGCCGACCGCGCCTGGGACCATCTGGCGCTCCGCCGGCTCGACTCCGGCCGCAGCCGCAACCTGTGGGACCAGCCGAGCAAGGTGTTCGGCCAGCTCACGGTCGAATACGAGCAGCCGTCCTGGTACTACACCGAACGCGTCGTGCAGGGCCTGGTCACCACGGCCAACATGCTGAGCCGGCCGCCGCTGCGCAGCCAGCGGCTGGCCGACACGGCGCTCGACCTGCTCAGCGAGGCCGAGCATCTCTTCGACCTCGAGCTGCTGACCGGCGGCGGCGAGGCCGGTCCCCGGATGCGCGAGACGCTGCGCATCGCCCGGGTCAACCTCCAGCGGGCGCGCGAGATCGTGCAGGACAAGCCGGGCACGGCCGCCACGCTGGCCAGCACCGTCCTGATCGTGCTCGACGAGCTCGCGGCCGCCCGGCGCGACGTGAGCGAGGCGGGCTGAGGTGCTCGTCTTCGCGACCTCCGACAAGGGCGGCACCGGCCGGTCGGTGACCAGCAGCAACGTGCTCTACCGCAGCGCGTTGCAGGGCAGCGACGTCTGCTATCTCGACTTCGACTTCGGCTCGCCGACGGCCGGGGCGATCTTCAACATCCCGGCGATGGTGCACGGCACCACGCACGGCGGCCTGCACTCCTACCTGCACGGCGCGGTCGCCGACCCGCACCGCGTCGAGGTCTGGCAGGAGTCCGACCGCACCAGCCTGCGCGACCGGCCGCCGGGGGCGGGCCGGCTCGTGCTGCTGCCCGGCGACAGCGGCGGTGGCGAGTTCCCCATCTCCCGCGAGCAGATCGACCGGTGCAGCCGCCTGTTCCTCCAGTTGGAAGAGGAGTTCGACCTCTGCCTGGTGGACCTCAGCGCGGGCCGGTCGTACGCCACCGAAATGGTCCTCGCGGCGACGGCACAGGCGGCATTGCGCAACGTACGGACCCGCTGGCTGGTCTTCCACCGGTGGACCCGCCAGCACGTCCTCGCCGCGTCCGGCCTGGTCTACGGCGAGCGGGGCATCCTCGACACCGGCGTCCGGCACGGCCACGACGCCGCGGAGCTCGCCGAAGCCCTGCGCTTCGTCCGCACGGCCGTGGTCGACCCCGACTCGCCCGAGCTCGAAGGCCTGCGTGCCGCGCAGGTGGCCTGGCTGCGCGACTGCGACCGCGACCTCGCCGAGCTGGCCAGCGGTCACAAGGTCGGCCGGACGCTCCTGCTCGCCACCATCCCGCTCGACCCGGTCCTGCAGTGGCGTGAGCAGCTCATCTCAGACAATGATGTGTGGTCGCGCCGGATCGCCAACCGTGAGACCCTGGAGTCGTTCGACTCGTTGGCCAAGAAGATAGTCGACGATGCGGCCTGGGAGACGCTGTGACGGGCGTTGTGTTCGAAGAGACCGTCGCTCAGAGGAGCGTGGAGCGCGTCGCGCTCTCACACCTGTCCGTCGAGCTCGGCCACCTCTACATGGAAGACTTCGCGGGCGGCCCCGAGTCGCTGCGCCGGCACTTCCGGCGGATCGCGCCATGGGCCCGGGCGGCGGCGCAGACGGTCGACGTCAAGCCGGGTGGCAACCGGGCGCGGGTGAGCACCTGCTTTCTGATCGACGACTACTTCACCCGGTTCAGCAGCCCCGACGTGGTGATCCCGCAGCTGGTCGCCGCGGCCGAGGAGAGCGGGCTGGTCATCGACTACGTCGCCCGCGAGTCCGGCTGTGTCGTCGCCGAAGACATCCCGCTGGCGCGGATCGTCGAGCAGCAGCTCGTCGCCGATCCGGTTCCGGGCACGACGGGGGTACGCCCGCCGCCCACCGAGACCGGCTGGCTGTGCAACGGGCAGCGCTCGCCCAACGCGCTGGCCATCCCCGCCATGGCCGACAAGCAGTGGCTGCCGCCGGTGCAAAACGCCGCCAACCGGCACTCGATCTTCGTCGACGTCGAGCTGTGGGACTACGAAAACGGGGAGCGGCGCTGGTCCTGCCCCTACCTCGCGTCGGTCTGGCAGCTCATCCGGCTCGGCCTGCTGCGACACAACGGCGAGGCGGTGACCAACGCCTGGCAGGTCGAGGAGCTGCCGGGCGACTGGGACCGGCTGCCGGCCGTGGTCAAGCTCAACCCGCGGGCGACGGCGTTCAGCGCCTACCGCACGTTCTCGGTGCTGGGGTCGCGCTTCCTGCCGATCGAGCTCGCGGTTCGCACCATCCTGAGCCAGGTCTCCGTCGACCCGACCGTGCTCGACCAGGTCGCCGGCCGCGCGCGCGGTGAGCGCATGGAGCTCCCGAAAGAGCTGGTCGAGCGCATCGACTACATGTTCGTCGGCGAGTGACCCGGCCGCGCTGGCGCCGCTCAGTCGTCGATGTCCGGCAGCTGGCTGAGGTCGGCGTCCGGTAGCCAGCTCAGCGCCTGCCCCACCAGCCGCCGGAAGTTGGGGTCCGGGTCGTCGCGGGCGAGCTCCACCAGCAGCGCCCGCACCACGTGATCGCTGCCGTAGTGCTGACACAGGAACCGCACCGTCGCCTCGCGCACCGACCAGTCGGTGTCGCGCACCCGGTCGACCAGCAGGTCGCGCACCTCGGGGTGCCCGGACAACCGCTCGCCCACCACCCGCAACGCCTCCCGGCGCACCGGTAGGTCCTCGTCGCTCGCGGCCATCGCCACCAGCACCGAGCGGACGGCGGCGTCGGCGCCGAACCACTCGCCGAGCGCCCGGGCCACCGCCTCCCGCACGGTCGGGTCGTCGTCGCGGGCACGGCGCAGCAGCGCGTCCCGCTGCTCGATGTCGGGCCGGGTCGCCGTCACCAGCGCCACCGCCGCCTCGGCCACCACCCGGGCGTCGAGGTCGTCGCGCACCCGGTCGAGCAGCGCGTCCCGTACGGGCGACTCCGCGCCGTACTTGGCGACCAGCGCGCGGACGGCCGCCTCCCGTACCCGCGGGTTGGCGTCCGACCGGGCGCGGGCCGCGACGAGCCCGCTGACCTCGACGCCGGATGCCGCGGCGGCCGCCGCCGCGAAGACCGCGCCGTCGGTCTCGTCGCGCACCCGCTCGACGAGCAGCTCGGCGACCTCCGGGTGGCCGAGCGCGTGCTCCGCGAGAACGGCGACCGCGGCGCCGCGCACGTCGGCGTGGCCGTCGTTGCGGGCCCGTTCGACCAACTGCCGGCGGACGCTCGCGTCGCCGGCGCAGCGCTCGGCGAGCGCGCGGACGGCCTCCAGCCGCACGGAGGCGTCGGCGTCGGCGTCGATGACCCGGCCGAGCACCTTGCACACGGTCGCGTCGAGACCGATCTTGCCGACCAGGGTCTGCACGGCGAGCAGCCGTACGCTCGTGTCGGGGTCCTCGCAGGCGACCTCGCCGAGCGCGGTCGCGCCGGACGGGTCGGTGGCCAGACCGACGGCCAGGCCACGGATGGCGGTCAGCCGTACGTCGGCCGCCCGGTCCTGCCGGGCCCGGGCGGCGAGCGCCGCGCGGACGACCGGGTCGGTGACGAACAGCTCCCGCGCGATCTGCACCGCCGCCCGCCGGGCCGTCTCGTCGGCGTCCAACCGGGCGCGTTCGACCACCAGGTCGCGGACGACGTCGCCGGCGTCGAAGCGTTCCGCCAGCGCCCGCGCGGCCGCGTCGAGTACGCCGGGGTCGATGTCCTCGCGCAGGCAGGACACCAGCAGGTCGTGCACGCGGGTGCCGGACGCGAGTCGCTCGGCGAGGACGCGCACGGCGGCCCGGCGGATCACCCCGTCCGGCTCGGCGCGGATCCGCTCGATCAGCGCGTCGCGCAGCGGCTCGTCGTCGCCGCGGTCGTGCAGCGCCCGGGCGGCCACCCCGACCACCTCGGCGTCGCGGTCGGTGCGCACCCGGTCGACCAGCGCCTCGCGCAGGTCGTCGTCGAGCGAGACCCGTTCCATCGTCTGCACCGCGGCCCGGCGCACCGACGGGTTGCCGTCCCGCCGGGCCCGGTCGAGCAGCAGGTCGCGCACGGCCGGCCAGGAGCGGAACCGGGCGCCCAGCGCGCGGACGGCGGCCAGGCGCACGGCCGCGTATCCGTCGCCGCGGGCCCGCTCGATCAGCACGTCGCGGACCACCACGTCGGTGCCGAAGCGCTCGCCGAGCGCCTCGACCGCGGCCAGGCGGACACCCGCGTAACCGTCCTCGCGGGCCCGGGCGACGAGCTGAGCGCGGGCTTTCCCGAGGGCGATGTGGTAGGCGGACCGGTTGGCGGCGGTGCCGGCGACATGGGCCAGCTCGGCCAGACCGGCCACCGACGCGTACGCCGCGCGCCGGTCGTCGATCGCGCCCAGCACGCCGCCGAAGAGGTCCTCCACGTGCTCGGACGGCGCGGCCAGCACGGCCGCGAGCCGGGCCGCGTCGGCGGAGACCGAGCTCCAGATCAGGCGCACACCACGCCGGCGGTACCAGGTCAGGTAGGCGTCCCGGCCCGGCCAGCTCGTGCCGATCGCCCGCGCCGCCGGCAGGATCTCCTCCTCGATCAGCGCCATCGTGTCGCGGTCGTTGATCGACACGCAGTGCTCCAGCAGGAGGACGACGTGGCGCAGCAGTGTTTCGGCGGGCTTGGCGACCTCGGAGTGCGGGTTGCGCACCTCGGCGAGGCACTGCACGGCGAGCGCCAGGTTCCACGGCGGCTGGGCGAACTCGCCAGGCGGCCACGGCTGGTTGACGTGGGTCGTCATCAGCTCGATCAGCTGGGCGCTGTGCCGCTCGTGCAGCGCGCCGGCGACCAGCCGCAGCACCTCGCGCCAGGACGGGTCGGCCCAGTGCTGCTCGAACAGCTCGCGCAGCCGGTCGAACGGCCAGCGCTGGTCGTGCTTGAACTTGCCGACGATCGCCTCGGCGCAGAAGTACTCGAGGAACGTGCGGTGGACGAACCCGTACAGGTGTGGGCCGTATCGGCTGAGGATGAAGTTGCGCTCGCGGAACTGGTTGATCATCGTACGGGCCAGCGCCCGCGCGTCGGCCCGGTCGCGCTGGTAGCGCTCGATCAGGTACGACTCGAAGACCTCGCTGAGCTCCTCGGCGCCGATGTAGTTGGCGGACAGCCCGCGCTCGTCGGACTGCATCCGGTACGCCAGCCGGCGCAGGAGCTCCTTCTTGTCCTCGGCGTCGATGAAGTCGGGGCTCTCGTACTGCTGCTGCAGGTGGCGGTTGACGTCCCAATGCTCGACCAGGACCGACGCCGCGTGGTCGTAGAGCTTCCACCGCTCCCGGGGCAGCGCCTGGTGCTTGCCGATGATCGCGAGGATCGTCAGCAGCATCGGGTTGCCGGCGAGCTCGTGGATCGACTGGGAGTGCCGCATCGCCTCCATCAACCGCGCCCGGCGGGCCCGGGCGTCGTCCGGTCGCTCGTGCATCGCGAGGCGGTACCAGCTGGTGAGGAACTCGGTGATCTGGATTTCGTCGAGGTCCTGCAACGTGAAGTGGGCAAAGCCCTGCTCGGTGAGGATCCGCCGGGCGTAGCCGATCACCCGGGAGGTCACCAGCACGCGGGTGTGCGGGTGCTCGGCCGCGAACAGGGCGATCTGGTTGGCCACCGACTCGCGCCGGCGCTTGTCGAAGATCTCGTCGAGGCCGTCGAAGATGATGACGGCCGGGCCGCCGCCGGCCAGGTAGTTGAGCAGCGCCGGCTTTTCCAGGCCCAGGCCGTCGGTGGTCGCGCGGTGGTCGAGGTACTCGATGAACGTGTCGCACCGGCCCTCGGCGGCCAGGGCGGCGTACGAGCGCAGCTCCACGAACAGCGGCAGGTGCTCGGCCAGCCCGGCGAGTCGGTCGTCGACCGGCGCGCCCGGTGTGGCGAGGGTCAGCGCGATGTAGCGGGCGGCCGTCGACTTGCCCGAGCCCGGGTCGCCGAGCAGCACGATGGCGCGGTTGTCCGGCGCGGTGACCACGTCGAACAGGCGGCGCAGCGGCTTGGCGCGGTATGCCTGGTGGATCAGCGCCAGCTCCTCGGCGTCGACCTCCTCGGGCACGTCGGCGGTCTCGAGGTGCCCTTCGGCCTGCATCCGCTGCCACCACTCGCGGGGCAGCTCGACCGGCGGCGGCTCCTCCCGGACGGACTGTTCGATGTAGACGGAGCTGAGCCGCATCTGGAGGTATTCCTCGCGCTGCGGCGGGGTGAGCGCGTCGAGGTCGAGGCCGCCGTACTGCTGGTGCAGCCGGTCGAAGTAGCGCTTGAGCATGTCGGGGCTGAGCGAGTGCAGGGCGCCGGCCGGGCGGCCCATCTCCACCAGGCAGTTGGCGACCGCCGCGGTGACCAGCGCGGCGAGGTCACCCGGACCGGTGAACGTGCTGCACATGTGCCGGTCGGACAGCTCGGCGCGCAGCGCCTCGAGCTTGTCGGCGTCGGTGCCCCGGTCGATGTGGATGCGCGGCCACGGCGCCTCCTCGTCGAGCAGGAAGATCAGCCGCGGCTTGCCCAGATCCTCCGCGTGCCGGTATTCCAGCTCGGTGATCGAACGGTCATAGCCGGCCGGGATGAAGCCGTAGCGCCAGGCGAAGATGCCGACGTAGAGGTCGCACTCGGCGACGTCGGCGAGGCAGCGCTCGACCGGGCGGCGGTCCTCGGCGACGTAGGACTCCATCGCCACGTCTTCGACCCGCAGCCGGCGCAGGGCCAGCATCACCGCGGAGCGACACTCCTCGAGGTCACGGAACGTCGCTGAGACGTAGACTTTGGTCAACGCGGCTCCCTACGAATTACGAGCGGCACGCGTCGTAACGGTAACAACTCCGAGCAATGTTCGCCTTCGATGTGTCGGGGGGATTATCCGTGACGGGGTTGGACCGAGCGGCCATCATGGACGCATGCTGACGTTCGGCGAGGTCCACACGGGTCTCCTGCAGAACTCGACCCCGTTGCGGCGGGACGCGACCGTCGACGTCCTCAACCTTTTCGTGGGGGAGCAGGTGCGCCGGTCCGAGCGACCGATGTCGTACGCCGTCTCGCCCGACCGTCTGACCAGCGTGGACTGTCTGCTGCCGACCGCGTCCGGCAAGGCGGTGCGCGGGGTCGGCACGGTGGTCACCCGGGCGTCGATCACCGGCGGGCACGTCGCGCAGGGTTCGGCGTACGCCGGGGTGACCCGCAGCCCGGCCAACCGGCGGCTCGCCTGGTCCTACTACCTGACCCGGCAGGGGCAGATCGAGACGATCGGCAAGGCCGACGGCCCCGACATCGCGAGCGGGCTCGCCCGGCCGACCCAGCCGTCGGGCACGCTGGACGTCGGTGCGATCGGCGGTCGGGCGCTCGACGCGGTGCAGCGCTCGCCCCGGCTCGACCGCCAGCCGCCGTTCCGCACGCAGCGCACCCGGATGCGGTGGGTCGTGACGCCCACCGACGACGAGTCCGCGGAGGCCACCGGCCGGTTCAGCGTCGAGTCGCCGACCCGGCGCACGCTGGAGCTGGTCGTGCCG
>Ga0190275_10003472_pt1 | contig 11251 bp, 11 predicted proteins | sample Popmic550T_FD_133745 | JGI IMG/M metagenome (GOLD analysis project Ga0190275, IMG submission 133745) | Populus adjacent soil microbial communities from riparian zone of Yellowstone River, Montana, USA - 550 T | ecosystem: Environmental > Terrestrial > Soil > Riparian zone > Trees stand | place... | reverse complement strand
TGGCGGCGACGTGCGGCACGACGTCGTACCCGTGCCCCGAGAGGCGCTCGGCGAGCTGGAAGGTCGACTCCAGGCTCTTGGACGGCGAGGCGGTCACCGTGATCGTCCGGTCTCGCGGCACGTGCTCGAGGAGGGTCTCCTCCGCCGAGGGGGTGGGCAGCACCTCGTAGCGGGCGTTCTCCAGCAGGCGGATCAGGGTGGACCGTGTGGCCTTGTTGCGCATTGTGCTTCTCGTTTCGTGATGCGCACCGTTCGTGGTGCCGAGTCTAGCCCCGGGCACTGCCGGTGGCGAGGGTCGCGCGCGGTCAGGTCCGGAGCGGGAGCCGGGCCGGGATCGCTACCCAGGAGAGCAGGCCGCCGAGCACGAGCAGCCCCGCGCAGATGAGCATCGCGGTCTGGAAACCGGCGTCGAAGACAGCCGGGTCGGCGTAGTCGGCGCCGGCCAGTCCCACCAGCGGTGGGAGAGCGGCGACCGCCAGGAGCGACCCGGTGCGCGCGACCGCGTTGTTGACGCCACTGGCCATGCCGGCCACCTCGTCGGGGGCCGCGGCGAGCACCGTCGCCGTGAGTGGAGCGACCATCAGCGCCAGGCCGAGGCCGAAGACAGTCAGGGCCGGCATCACGTCGAGCCAGTACGTCGTGTCGGCGTCGACGCCCACCAGCCAGGCGGTCCCGACGCCCATCACGATCGGGCCGCCCGTCATCGGGATCCGCGGCCCGATCCGGTTGGAGAGCCGACCACCGCGAGACGCGAGCAGCACCATGCAGATCGTGATCGGCAGGGTCGCGAGGCCCGCGGCCAGCGGCCCGTACCCGGCCACCGTCTGCAGCTGCAGCACCAGGAAGAAGAGCACCGCGCCGAGCGCGGCGTACACCAGCAACGTCATGCCGTTGGCGGCGCTGAAGGTGCGCGAACGGAACATGCTCAGCGGCATCATCGGGTGGCTGCTGCGAGCCTCGACCCAGAGGAAGCCGACCGCAGCCGCCAAGCCGACCACCACGGCCGGCAGGGCCATCCGGTCCCCCCACTCGATGAGGGCGTACGTCGTGGCACCCAGCGCGACCATCGCGAGCGCCGACCCGGCGTAGTCGAAGCGCGCCGGCGGACGCGGATCGCGGGTCTCCGGCACGAACCGGACCGCGATCCAGACCGTCAGCAGGGCCAGCGGGAGGTTGATCAGGAAGATCCATCGCCACGAGGCGTACTCGATCAGCAAGCCGCCCACGAGCGGCCCGGCCGCGGCCGCGATGCTGCCCAGGCCGGACCAGGCGCCGATCGCAGGGGAGCGCTCCTCCGGCGCGAACACACCCTGGATCATGGCCAGGCTGCCCGGAGTCAGCAGTCCGCCGCCGACACCCTGCAGCAGTCGGGCGACGATCAGCACCTCGGCACTAGGGGCCAGGCCGCACAGCACCGACGCGCCGGCGAAGAGCAGCGTCCCGACCACGAACACCCGACGCCGCCCGTACCGGTCCCCGAGGCTGCCGCCGAGGAGGATGAGCGACGCGAGCGTGAGCAGGTAGCCGTTGTTGATCCACTGGAGCTGGGCCAGGTCGGCGTCGAGGTCCTCACCGATCGTGCGCAGCGCGACGTTGACGACCGTCCCGTCCAGCAGCGACATGCCCGAGCCCAGCGTCGCCGCCGCGACCACCGCGCGACCGGTAGGTGTCCCCATCCGCACCGCTGTCGGCGCCGAGTCCTGCACGTGACCACAGTAGGCTTTCCAGCGTGACAAAGCCCCGGTCGACCGAGCAACGGCTCGTCGAGCACGTCGACCGGATCGCCGACGAACACCCGCCGATCGACCTCGGAACCGTCGACTTCAGCGTCCGCGATCCGGCGACGACGAATGCGCGCTTCGGTCACGTCCTCGACTACATGGCCCGAGTCGAGCTCGAGGTGGACCGCAACGTCCTCGAGCTGACCACGATGCTGCCTGACCCACCGGAGGTGGACCGCTACTTCTACGCGGACGTCTGGGCACCGCAGGAGATCCGGCATGGCCAGATCCTCGACGAGCTCCAGATCCGACTCGGGCGCGACCCCGCGGTGGCGGACCTCACCACGGTCTCGGCGAAGATGCACGTCCTCGGGGCACTCGCCCACGTCCCGCCCGTCGAGGACGTGGTGCGGATGCTCTACTACCTCACCGGTCAGGCCACCGAACGGTCCGCGGTGCTTGCCTACAACCTGCTTCACCAGGGCCTCACCGAGATCGGGGAGACCGCGGCCGCCAACACGATCGTGGCGCAGATCAAGCGCCAGGAGCCTGCCCACCACGCGTTCTACGCGATGTCGGCCCGCGGGCTGAACGAGCAGCTGGCTCCGTGGCAGCGCTGGCTCGTACTCCGGCTGCGGGCCCTGTCCTTCGCACCGGTCGGCGCCAACAACCCCCAGCAGGCCGCCGATTTCGGCGATCTGATGCTGACCCTGGGCATCGACCACGACCTCGAGCGGTTCTCGACGGCGGTCGCCCGGATCGAGGCCGACCTGCTGGGTGCGGCCGGTCGTGGGCTGAGCGTGCCGACCTACGTCCTCAAGGCGTTCCGCGACGCACTCGAGGCCGCGCAGGCTCGCCGGGCCGAGGGGCGAGCCTCGTCACCGGCCACTGCCTAGGGTCCACAGGACGCCCTTGACAGAGATCGTAAGGATTCCTTACGATCCGACATCATGGCACGCACGACCGAGCAGCTCGGCACCACGCTTCCCGCGCGCCCCGAGGAGCTGCTCGGCGACCTCCAGCACCCCGGCGGCCCGCTGCGCCTCGATCCCTTCCCGTACGCGTTCGGCTCGCCGGCGACCGGCGGTCTCTACCGCCTGCACGGTCCCGGCTGGAGCTGGTTCGGCAAGCTGCTCCAGCACGTGCGTCACTGGCCCGCGCTCCCACTCCTGCCGCCTGAGGTGGCCGAGCCCTTCGCCGCTGAGTTCCCGTGGCGGTCCGAGCTCGTCCTCTGGGACCCCGACTTCAACGGGCGGATGCCCGAGGGGCTGCGGCCGCCGGTGCTGCACGGCCTGGTGGAGCTGCCCGACGACCGGGTGATGGTCTGGATGGAGGACGTCGCGCCGAGCACGGCACCTCCCGATCTCGACCGGTTCCGCCGCGCGGCCCACCTGCTGGGGCGATGGAACGCCCGCTGCACCGACCCAGCCCTGCTCGCCGCCAACGGCAACCCGCCCGGCTTCGCGCTGCGGATGTACGCCGAGAACGCCGTCGCGCTGCGCGGGCTCGGAGCGCTCGAGGACGACGACCTGTGGTCGCACCGCTGGCTCGAGGACCACGGAAGGCTCCGCGCGGACCTGCGCCGGCTCGCGCCCAGGATCCCCGGGATGCTCGACCGGCTCGACGGCTACGTACAAGCCCTCCCCCACGGTGACGCGAGCCCGCAGAACCTGCTGGTGCCCGCCGACGACCCGGACACCTTCGTCGCCATCGACCCGTCGTTCACGAGCCCCCACGCGCTGGGCTTCGACCTCGGCCAGCTGCTCGTCGGGCTCGTCCACGCCGGCGAGGTCCCGGCAGCGATGCTGCCAGACATCGCGTCGACCATCGTCTCGGCGTACCAGGCGGGCCTGGGCGTCGAGGGCATCACCGACCAGGACGCCGCCGCCCGCGACGGGTTCGTCACCAGCGTCATGCTCCGCAGCGGTTTCGACTCCTTCCTGTACGACCTGATCGGAAGCGACGACGCCGGCGATCGCCACACGTTCGACGAGCGGGTAGCGCTCTGCCGGTTCCTCGCCGATCTCTACCTCGCCGATCACCCGGGCGACTGACCGCCCACAATGGTCGGGTGATCACCGCGCACCAGGCCGAGCGGCTCGACCACCTGCTCCGAGCCCAGGGGCGGCCGTGGAGCCCTGCACCGGGCGATCGGTTCGTCCTGCCGGGCCGAGACCTCGACGACCAGGTGTTCGTGGTGTCGGAGATGACCATCGACGTCGAGGACCTCCCCAGCGGCCGGCTGATCCGCTTCAACGGCACCACCGAATGGGCGCTCGACAGCATCTCGGCCGGCGACGTGTTGTGGATGCCCTGGGAGCACCAGCTGCGGGACCTGCTCGGCGATTCCTTCCAGTCGCTGGTGCGCACGTCCGACGCCTGGCTGGTCACGCTGTCCGACGGCAGCGAGCACTCAGGTGGTGGTGCCGAGGAGGCGTACGCCGTGGCGCTCCTCGACCGCCGGCCCTAGCCCTGCCCGGGCGGAGCGAACATGCCGACACAGAGCTCCACGTCGGCACCCCCCGCATCCGCGAGGTCCTGCAGCTCGGCGCAGGCCTGGTCGACGCGCTCCTCGGCGGCGACGTACGCCGGGCGCGGCGCCAGCCCCCCGAGCTCGTCGGAGCTGAGCCCGGCCATGGCCTCGGCGGTCACGCGGTCCTCGGCGGCCATCGCGACCGACGCCTCGATCAGCTCCCTGTGTGCCGCGCGCGCCTCCTCCGGGGCCGACAGCGAGGACACCTCGTCCAGGACGGCCTCGAGCCGGTCGGCCCCCTCCATGGTCACCCGGGAGAACAGGTCGCCCACCTCCTCGGGTGATGCGCCCTCGAGCTCCTCGTGCAGGGCGCCGTCGGCCGCCGTGTTCTCGTCGTCCAGTCGTTGCGTGATCTCGGCCAGGTCGGCGTAGTACATCGACGGCGCTTCGGGCTCCTCGGTGCCGCCGCACCCGAGCAGCGCCGGCAGCAGGAGCAGCGCCCCCGCTGACGCCCGCAGTCGTCCGCTCATCATCAGTCCCGCAGCACCCTGGACGCGATCCACGCGAGCGCGTCCGAGGTCTCCGCCGGTGAGGCCGAGGGCTGCATCACGTGACTGAGCACCACTCGCACGACCATGTCGATCGCGGCGTCGAGCCGCTCCGCGTCCAGCGGCACGGGGTACGCCGACACCCGCTCGGTGACGACGTCCTTCGCCGCGGCGAGCAGCGACTCCGAGTGGGTGGTGAGCAGCGGCAGCAGCTCGGTGTCGGCGCCGTGGGTGGCACTCACCACGGCCTTGAGCAGGTCGTTGCCCTGGGCCAGCTCGAGCACGCGACGCGACGCCTCCTCGATGGCCGCGACCAGGTCGTGCGGCTGGTGGTCGAAGGCGGCGGTCACGACCGCGAGGAACCGGTCGAGCTCGGCCAGGATCATCGCCTCGGCCAGCGCGGACTTGGTGCCGATCTCGTTGTAGACGGTCTGCCGACTCACCCCGACCGAGTCGGCGATCCGGGCCATCGTCACCTGCGCCCACCCGTGCGCCAGCGTCAGGTCGACGGCGGCCGAGACCAGGCGCTGGCGCAGGGGCGGGGTCACCCGCCCAGCCTACGGGCGCCCTCAGGCCCGGGCATGGCTATCGTGGAGCCCCCCACGGAAGGGACCCGCCATGAGCGAGCAGGTTCATCACGAGGAAGCCAAGATCCGCGGCGCTTTCTCGTCCCGCAAGGTCTTCATCTTCGCCGCCATCGGCTCGGCCGTCGGGCTGGGCAACATCTGGCGCTTCCCGTACGTCGCCTACGAGAACGGCGGCGGCGCGTTCATCATCCCGTACCTGGTCGCACTGCTGTGCGCAGGCATCCCGTTCCTGTTCCTCGACTACTCGCTGGGACACCGCAACCGCGGATCGGCACCACTGTCGTTCGCCCGGCTGCGTCGAGGTGCCGAGGGGCTCGGCTGGTGGCAGGTCGGCATCTGCTTCATGATCGCCGTCTACTACGCAGCCGTCATCGCCTGGGCGGTGCGCTACACGTTCTTCTCGATCGACAAGGCCTGGGGAAGTGATCCCGAGGGCTACTTCTTCGGCGACTTCCTGCAGGCCGGCGATCCCGGGGTGCAGGCCGACCTGGTGCCCGGTGTGCTCATCCCCCTCGTGATCGTGTGGGTCGCCGTGATCGCGATCATGGTCGCCGGCGTGCAGAAGGGCATCGGCGCCACCTCGGTCGTCTTCATCCCGATCCTGTTCCTGGCGTTCGGTGTCCTCGTCGTGCAGGCGCTGCTCCTCGACGGTGCAGCCCAGGGCCTCGACGCCCTCTTCACGCCGAACTGGGACGCCCTCACCGAACCGGGCGTGTGGGGCGCCGCCTTCGGCCAGATCTTCTTCTCGCTGTCGATCGGCTTCGGGATCATGATCACCTACTCGTCGTACGTGCACCGCGACACCGACATGACCGGGTCGGGGGCCGTCGTGGGCTTCGCCAACTCCAGCTTCGAGCTGCTCGCCGGCATCGGCGTCTTCGCCGCGCTCGGCTTCATGGCGCAGGCCAACGGCGTGGCGGTGTCCGAGGTCGCGAGCGACGGCATCGGACTCGCGTTCATCGCATTCCCGACGATCATCTCCGAAGCGCCTGCCGGTGCACTGATCGGCGTCCTCTTCTTCGCCTCACTCGTGATCGCCGGGCTGACGTCCTTGGTGTCGGTGATCGAAGTGGTGATCTCCGCGGTGCGCGACAAGTTCGAGATGAGCCGGGTAGGAGCCGCGCTGGCCGTCTCGGTTCCGTGCATGATCATCAGCCTGATCTTCTTCTCGACCACCAGCGGCATCTTCGTGCTCGACATCGTCGACCACTTCATCAACCTGTTCGGCATCCTGCTGGTGGCGGTGGTGTCGATGCTCGTGATCTCGTGGGGGTTCCGCTCGCTGCCGATGCTGGCCGACCACCTCAACCACAACGGATCGGTGCACATCGGTACCTGGTGGCGGGTGCTGATCTCGGTCGTCGCCCCGCTGGCGCTGTCCTACATCCTGATCGACCAGTTCATCACCGACGTGGATACGCCCTACGAGGGCTACCCGCAGTGGATGCTGCTCACCTTCGGCTGGGGCGCAGCCGTGGCGGTGATCGTCTTCGGCTTCCTCGCCACGTCCGTTCCATGGCGGTCCGAGACCTCGCTCGAGGCTCCGCCCTCCGCTGCTGATACGAACGCTTCGAGGGGAGGCAGCTGACATGGGCACCGGAGCGATCCTGATGATGCTTCTGGCGATGGCGGTGATCTGGGGCGGCCTCGTCCTGGCGATCGTCAACCTGAGCCGCAGTTCCGACACCCCGGACGTCGACGAGGTGCGGCGCGACCTCTGACCGTCAGGCCTCCACCCGCTCGGCCGGGACGAAGTCGGCCTTGTCGCGGACGCCGCAGTCGGGACAGCACCAGTCGTCGGGGATGTCGGCCCACGCGGTGCCGGCCGCGAAGCCCTCGTGCTCGTCGCCGGTCTTGACCTCGTAGACGTAGGAGCACCCCGGGCAACGGGCTGCGAGGACCTCGTCGTGCCCTGAGTGGTTTCGCGACGGGCCGTGCAGGCCCTCCTCAACCACCGGATCGTCACCCATGTTGGCGCCGTACCGGGCCAGGATCTGGTCCCGCTTGCGGGGGCTGATGTTGGCCAGCGTGACGTCGCCCTTGAAGTGGGCGAGGACGCGCGGGTCCATGACCCGGCGCCAGACCGCCGGCACGATGGCCAGCACGATCATCCCGGCGTACCCGGTCGGCAGCACCGGGCTCTCCTCGAAGTCGCGCAGCGCCTGGTAGCGGCGGGTCGGGTTGGCGTGGTGGTCGCTGTGCCGCTGCAGGTGGTAGAGCAGCACGTTGGTCGCGATGTTGTTGGAGTTCCAGCTGTGGCCGGGGTCGACCCGCTCGTAGCGCTCCCGCTCGCCGACCCCGACCTTCTGACGGAGCATCCCGTAGTGCTCCATGAAGTTGACGACCTCGAGCAGCGAGAACCCGACGACCGCCTGGACCAGCAGGAACGGCGTGATCTCGAAGCCCAGCCAGGCGATCAGCGCACCCCAGAGGACCGCCGTCATCAGCCAGGCGTTGAGGACGTCGTTGCCGATCCGGATCGGGTGACGCCGCTTGCGTGCGTAGCGGCGCTTCTCGATCCGCCAGGCGGACTTCAGCGAGCCCCAGACCGTGCGCGGCCAGAACTGGTAGAAGTTCTCACCCAGCCGGGCGCTGGCCGGGTCCTCCGGCGTCGCGACCCGCACGTGGTGGCCCCGGTTGTGCTCGATGTAGAAGTGCCCGTAGGCCACCGGCGCCAGCGCCACCTTCGACAGCCAGCGCTCGTGCGACTCCTTCTTGTGCCCGAGCTCGTGGGCGGTGTTGATGCCGATCCCGCCGATGCAGCCGATCGAGACGGCCAGCCCGACCTTGTCCCACGTGCCGAGCGCGTCGCCGCCGACGGCACCGCCGCCGATCAGCCACATCGCGCCGATGAAGCCGGCGTACTGGATCGGGAGGAAGAGGTAGGTGATCCAGCGGTAGTACCGGTCGTTCTCGAGAGCATCGATCACGTCGTCGGGCGGGTTGGAGCGGTCGAGGCCGGCGACCAGGTCGATCGCGGGCACGATCACCAAGATCACGACCGGCCCGACCCAGAACCACAGCCCGCTGCCGGTGAGCTGCCAGCCGCCCAACCCGACGAACGCCAGGCTCGGGACGACCAGTCCGATCAGCCAGAGGAAGCGCTTGCGGTCCCGCCACTGCTCAGTGGAACCGGTGGGGACGGTGCTGTGGGTGACCTGGCTCATGATGACCTCCTCGGTCGCATGCTTTACATCACCGTGTCATTTGTAAAGCCGCCTGGCAAGGGACCTCACGGGCGGTCGGGCTGTGATCAGATGGGCTCGTGACCCAGGATGCTTTCGGGATCGACTTCGGCGGGACGGGGATCAAGGGCGCTCCGGTGGACCTCGCCAGCGGGGACTTCGCCGCCGAGCGGGTCCGGATCACCACCCCACAGCCGGCCACGCCGGACGCCGTCGCCGCGGTGTTCGTCGAGCTTTTGTCACAGTTCCCCGACGCCACGGGAGCCGTCGGTGTCACGGTGCCGGCCGTCGTACGGCACGGGGTGGTGTCGTCGGCGGCCAACATCGACCCGAGCTGGATCGGGACCGACGCTGACGCCCTGCTCACCGACGCCACCGGGCGAGAGGTGCACGTGGTCAACGACGCTGACGCAGCAGGCCTGGCCGAGGTTGCGTACGGCGCCGCCCGCGGCCATCAGGGACTGGTCGTGGTGACCACGCTCGGTACCGGCATCGGGTCCGCCCTCGTCCACGACGGTGTGCTGGTTCCGAACTCGGAGCTCGGCCACCTCGAGATCGACGGCCACGACGCCGAGTCCCGGGCGGCCAACAGCGCCCGTGAGAACGAGGCTCTGTCGTGGGAGGAGTGGGCCGAGCGTCTCACCCGTTACTACGGCGTCGTCGAGGCGCTGCTCTCCCCCGACCTGTTCGTGGTGGGGGGCGGCGTCTCCAAGGAGGCCGACGAGTTCCTCCCGCTGCTCGGCATCCAGACGCCGATCGTGCCGGCGACGCTCCGGAACCGGGCCGGCGTCGTCGGCGCGGCGCTGCACGCCACGCGTGCGGGATGAGTACGAGAGCGGTGATGCCGGTCCAGGTCGCGACGACACGCTGGGGCACATGAGCACCCTGACGTCTCCCGCACCCACTTCGCTCCGCCGACGGCTTGCCTGCGTCGTGCCCGCGACCGCCGGCGTCGCGGCCGTGCTCTGGGCGGCGTCCCGCGACAACGACGACTACTGCGGCACCGTCGGCGAGTGCCTCGGGTCGTCCTTCAACGACCTGGTCGCGCTGGCGGTCGCGGTACCGTTCGCAGCCCTCATGCTCCGGCTGCTCCAGGTGCCGCGGGTCTTGCTCCACACGCTGGCCGCGATGATCCTCGGCGGAACGCTCTGGTTCACCGCCAGCGAGCTGCCGCGAGTCCTCGACCCCGACCGGCCGTACGACGCTCTGCTCCCGCTCCCGATCGCCCTGGCGGTCGGCGTGCTGACCGGAGTCGCCGCGACGTACGTCGTGAGCGCCGGCGGGCGTGGGTGGGCCCGCCTCGCGATCCCGGCAGTCGTGCTGGTCGCCGCCGTCGCGACCAGCGCCGCCTCCGCCCAGGCCGCCCACGCGGACCGCGTCGAGGAGATCGCGGCGGTTCCCGTCACGCTCTACGCTCCGGTCATCGAGGGCCACGCGCCGAGTCACGGTAGCGGCGCCACGGACTCGGTGCGGCTGTCCTACTCGTTCGAGGTGGAGGCCGGGCACGCCTTCCTCTCGGTCACGCTGATCCCGTCGCCGGACGGATCACTGTGCGAGGCCGAAACGGTCACCGCCGGCCCCGACTGTGTCCACCAGGGCGACGCCATGCGCGACCTCGGCACCTCGGGCTACGGCAGGGTCGGGCTGGTCCGTGGCGACACCGCGCTGCTCGCGGACTTCGACACCGAGGACCTCGATCCCGACGAGGTGCTCGCAGCGCTGCGCGATGCGCCGGTGGCGGCGCCCGAAGACGTTGCCTAGTGCTCGTGGCCGGAGATCGCCGCGGCCACGTGCTTGGGGACGTCGGGGTGGAAGACCGTCGGGATGATGAAGTTCGGGTTGAGCTCCTCGTCCTTGACGACCAGGGCGATCGCCTCGGCAGCGCGCAGCAGCATGTCGAGGGTGACCTCGGTGGCCCGGGCGTCGAGCAGCCCACGGAAGACGCCTGGGAAGGCGAGCACGTTGTTGATCTGGTTCGGGTAGTCGGACCGGCCGCTCGCCACCACCGCGGCGTACTTCTCCGCCTCGACCGGGTCGACCTCCGGGTCGGGGTTGGCGAGCGCGAAGACGACCGGCTGGTCGGCCATGTCGGTGATCCACTCGGGCTGGAGGATGCGAGGGGCGCTGACACCGATGAAGACGTCGGCGTCGTGCAGCACGGTGTGCAGGTCGCCGCTGGCCCGGCGGGGGTTGGTCGCCTCCGCCAGCTCGCGGTGCGCCTCCGAGAGCTGGTCGTCCCCCGCGCAGATAGCCCCGGCGCGATCGACCACGACGACGTCGGTCACGCCGGCCGCGAGCAGCAGCGACACGATGGCGGTGCCAGCGGCACCGCCGCCCGACACGACCACGCGCACCCCGGCCATCTCCTTCTTCACCACCCGCAGCGCGTTGGTGAGCGCTGCCAGCACCACGATGGCGGTGCCGTGCTGGTCGTCGTGGAAGACCGGGATGTCCAGCGACTCCCGCAGCCGCCGCTCGATCTCGAAGCAACGCGGGGCGGCGATGTCCTCCAGGTTGATGCCGCCGAAGCCGGGCGCGATCATCTCGACGGCCTTGACGATCTCGTCGGTGTCCTGGCTGGCCAGGCAGATCGGCCAGGCGTCGATGTCCGCGAACCGCTTGAACAGCGCGGCCTTGCCCTCCATCACCGGCAGCGCCGCACCGGGGCCGATGTTTCCGAGCCCGAGCACGGCCGACCCGTCGGTCACCACCGCGACGCTGTTGCCCTTCACGGTCA
>Ga0190275_10003471_pt1 | contig 11252 bp, 8 predicted proteins | sample Popmic550T_FD_133745 | JGI IMG/M metagenome (GOLD analysis project Ga0190275, IMG submission 133745) | Populus adjacent soil microbial communities from riparian zone of Yellowstone River, Montana, USA - 550 T | ecosystem: Environmental > Terrestrial > Soil > Riparian zone > Trees stand | place... | reverse complement strand
CTCGTGATGCTCGGGTGGGCGGCGGCGTCCAGCGTCGGGCCGCTCCTCGCCGGTGCGATCGCAGACGCGGCGGGTGAGCGGGCCGCATACGCGGCCATGCTCGGATGCTGCGTTGCGGTCGGTGGCTGGCTGCTGTATACGAGCGCGAGAGTGGCCAGATCGAGGACGCCGGTGGAGCTCGACCGCCTGTACGGCGCACGCGACCTCGACGAGTTACGCAGCGAGTACGACCGTATCGCGAGCGCGTACGACGGTGAGCTCGTCGAGGCGATGGGGTACCAGTCGCACCGCAGGGTCGCGGCCGCGACGCGGAGGCTGCTTCCTCCCGACGCGCGCATCCTCGACGCCGGAGCCGGGACGGGACTGCTCGGGCTAGAGCTCGCGGAGGCGGGATTCACGCGGCTCGATGCCTTCGACCTCTCGCCGGGGATGCTCGCCGAGGCGCGTCGGAAGGGCGTCTACGGCGATGCTCGAGAGGGGCGACTCGGGGACGCGCTCGCTTACGAGACGGCCGGCTACGACGGCGTCGTCGCGTCGGGCGTCCTCACCACCGGGCACGCGCCCGCCGAGGGGATGGACGAGCTGGTGCGCATTACGCGTCCCGGCGGGCACGTCATCTTCACCCTGCGCTGCGACGAGAACGGGCCGCCCGGCTTCGAGGAGAAGCTCGCGGAGCTCGAGCGCTCGCGCCGCTGGGAGCTCGTCGAGCGCGGGGACGAGTTCCAGGCGATGCCGATCGGCGAGCCCGAGGTCGTCGTCCGCGTCCTGGCGTACCGCGTCCTCTAGGACTAGGCGCTCGACGCGGCGAGCGCTGCTTCGAGGCTCGGCGTGTCGGAGAGGAGTTTCTTCGTGTAGTCGGCCTGCGGCGCATCGAGCACGCCGTCGACGAGACCGCGCTCCACGATCCGCCCCTCGCTCATCACCGCGACCTCCTGCGACAGCGTGCGAATGAGTGCGAGGTTGTGCGTCACGAAGAGCAGGCCGATGTCGAGCTCGCGCTGCAGCTCGGCGAGGACGTCGATGATCGCTGCCTGCACGGAGACGTCCAGCGCGGAGGTGACCTCGTCGCAGACGAGGAGCTGCGGCTCCGCGATCAGTGCCCGCGCGATCGCCGCGCGCTGGCGCTCGCCGCCGGACAGCTGGTGCGGGTAGCGGTTGAGGCACGTCGTCGAGAGCTGCACCCGCTCGAGCGCTCCCTTCACGCGCGCCCGCGCCTCCGAGCCGCCCACGTCGAAGAAGTGTCGCAGCGGCTGGCCGACGATCTGACCGATGGTCTTCCGCGGATTGAGCGAGTTGTAGGGGCTCTGGAACACGTACTGGATCTCCTGGCGCGCCTTCGCGTCTCGCGCACGCGCGCCCGGCTCGAGCGCACGGCCGCGGTAGGAGATCGTCCCCGTGTACGAGGAGTGCAGGCCGGCGATGCAGCGCGCGAGCGTCGTCTTGCCGGAGCCGGACTCGCCGACGAGCGCGAGGCACTCGCGCGGCCGGACCACGAGCTCGACGTGGTGCAGCACCTGGCGGTCGCCGTACGAGGCATCCACCCCGACGACGGTGACGAGCGCGTCGACCGCGTCGATCTCCGGGGTCGGCACGGCCGCGGGCCGGGTCGCCGCAGCGTCGCGCAGGACGTCGGCGTAGCGGAAGCAGCGAACCTCGTGCTCGTCGCCCACGGTCTCGAGCTGCGGAGCCTCCAGGCCGCACTTCTCGATGGCGTAGGGGCAGCGGAGCCTGAAGAAGCAGCCGCTCGGGCGATGACCTGGCCTCGGGGCGGTGCCGGGGATGCCGACGAGCGCGTGCTCGCCGGAGAGCTCGGGAATCGCCTCCACGAGGCGTCGCGTGTAGGGGTGAGCGGCGAGCCGGAAGAGCGTCGCCGTCGGCCCGATCTCGGCGAGCCGGCCTCCGTACAGCACCGCGACTCTGGTCGCGAGCGTGGCGACGACGGCGAGATCGTGGCTCACGTACACGGCCGCGACGCCGTGCAGCTCGCAGAGCTCTCGCACGGTCTCCAGCACGTGAGCCTGCGTCGTGACGTCGAGGCCGGTGGTCGGCTCGTCGAGGACGATGACCCGTGGACGGTTCGCGAACGCCATGGCGAGAGCGACGCGCTGCTGCTGGCCACCGGAGAGCTGGTGCGGATAGCGCTTGAGGAACGCCTCGTCGCTCGGGAGGAGCACCTCGCCGAGCACCTCGGTGATCCGCGCGCGCCGGTCGGCGTCCGACGATCCGAACCCGTGTTCCGAGAGGGCCTCGTCGAGCTGCTTCCCGATTCGCATCGCGGGGCTCAGCGCGGACGCCGGATCCTGGGGCACGTACGAGACGAGCTTGCCGCGCAGGCGCTGCCGCTCGAGCGCGGGCAGCGGGATGATGTCGCGGCCCTCGACCCGCACCTCGCCGCGCGCGATGTGCGCTCCTCTGCGTGTGTGGCCGAGGACGGCCAGCCCGATCGTCGTCTTCCCCGACCCGGACTCACCGACCAGGCCGAGCACCTCGCCGGCGTCGACCCGGAACGTGATGCCGTCGACGATGTCCTCGCGGTCGCCGTAGTCGACCTCGACCCGGAGGTCGGAGACCTCGAGTGCCGGAGCGGCCGAGCTCACTCGCGTCCCCGTCCGCGCTCGATGCCGATCGCCGCGCGGGAGATGCCGTCGCCGATGAGGCTTGTACCGATGGTCAGGAGCGCGATCGCGACGACGGGCAGAATCACCGGCCACGGCTGGATGGTGAGCCCGTTGCGGTTCTCGTTGATCATGAGCCCCCAGTCCGCGGCGGGCGGCTGCAGCCCGAACCCCAGGAAGCTGAGGCCGGCGACGACGGCGACGTTGAACGTCATGCGCAGCGTCGTCTCGACGATGAGCGGGCTTGCGATGTTCGGCAGCACCTCGCCCATGAGAATCCGGCGCCGCGGCAGCCCGATCGCCTCGGCCGCGCGCACGAAGTCCTTCTCGACCACCTCGACGGCCGCGCCGCGCGTCACCCGTGCTGCACGCGGCATCGTCGTGAGCCCGACTGCGAGGACGAGCAGCCACAGTTCCGGCCCGACCGTGGCCGCGAGGACGAGTGCGAACACGATCTGCGGGAGCGAGAGCAGCACGTCCATCGTCCGCATCAGGACGTCGTCGAGCTTGCCGCGCGAGTAGGCCGCGGCCAGGCCGACCGCGACTCCGAGGACGATGCCGATCGCTGTCGAGGCCCCGGCCAGGATGAGCACGGAGACGCCGCCCGCAAGGAAGCGGCTGAAGACGTCACGCCCGAGATCGTCGGTGCCGAACCACGTCTCGCTCGACGGCGGCGAGAACGGGAACTGGCCCTCGACGCCCTGATCCGGCTCGTACGGCGCGACGAAGGGCCCGATGAGGGCGATGCCGACAATGAGGAGCGTGATCCCGACGCCGATCTTCGTGCGGTGCTGCGACCACGCGGTCGCGAGCAGGAGGCGCCATGGCCGCCGGCCCTCGCTGCGGTCGAGCTCGACCTCGACCGGGTCTGCAACGGCGACGCCGCTCACGACAGCGACGTCCGGAGGCGCGGGCTGACGAGGATCGTCGCGAGGTCGGCGAGCAGGTTGAGGATCACGTAGAGCGCGGCGATCAGCAGGGCGACCGCCTGCACGACCGGCATGTCACGGGCGCGCACCGAGTCGACGAGGAGGAGCCCGACCCCCTGGTAGTTGAAGACCGCCTCGACGACGACGATGCCGCCGGCGAGGTAGGCGAGGTTCAGCGCCGTCACCTGGAAGGTCGGCGCGAGCGCGTTCGGGACGGCATGGCGCCAGAGGACGCGGCGCTCGGGCAGGCCCTTCAGGCGCGCCATCTCGACGAAGTCGCTCTCGAGGATCTCCACCGTCGAGGCGCGCATGATCCGCGCCGTGTACGGCACGACCGCGATCACGAGCGTGATCACGGGAAGGATGAGCTCCTTCGGGTAGTTCCACGGCCCGACGCCGGGCTCGGTCACCGCGACGGCCGGCAGCCACTGGAACACGGTCGTCGCGAAGAGCACGACGAGGGTGATCCCGACGACGAACTCCGGGAGCGCTGCCAGCCCGAGAGTCGCCACGGACGTCGTCTGGTCGAACGCGCTGTCTCGCCGGCGCGCGCTCACCGCCCCGAGCGCGATGCCGAGCGGCACGCTGATCACGGCGGCGAGAACCATGAGGAAGAGCGAGTAGACGATCGGCTCTCCGATGACGTCGGAGACCGGAAGGCTGTTCGCGAGCGACGTTCCGAGGTCGCCCGTCAGGACACCCGAGATCCACTCCCAGTACTGCGTAAGCACGGGTTGGTCGAGCCCGAGCTGGCGCCTCAGCTCCGCGAGCGACTCGGGCGTCGCGCTGCGGCCGAGAATGGAGCGCGCGGCGTCACCCGGCAGCGCCTGCGTCGCCCCGAAGATGATCACGGACGTGACGAACAGCGTGAGGACGCCCAGCAGAAGCCTGCGGACGACGAAGCCCGTCAGCCCATGCATGGACGCAACGAGCGAACGGGTGCCGGGCACGAGCCCGGCACCCGCGTGCGCTCAGACGAAGTAGATGGTGCGGAAGCCGTTGCCGTACTTGTTCAGGTTGAGGGTCCCGCGGTCGACCTTGTAGCCGCCGACCTTCTGGGAGTAGCCGTCGGTCAGGCTCTTGAAGCCCCAGATGATGAGCCCGCCGTCGTTGTACTCCATGCGCTGCATCTCCCTGATGATCTCGGCCCGCTTCTTCTCGTTGACCGTTCCCAGCGCCTGGCGGTAGAGCCTCTCGAACTTCGGATAGCCCGAGTACGCATCCCAGTGCGTCTCGTTGAACGGCGCCGTCTTGAGGACGCCCGTCGCCGCCTGCAGCAGGTAGTTGCGCGTCCCCCAGTAGTCCGCCGAGAACGGCCACTTGAGATACTGATCGCCGTAGATCGTCCCGCCGTCGACGTTGCGGACGGTGACGTTGACGCCGCCGGCCTTCGCGTTCTGGGCGAAGATCGTCGCGCCCTCGACCATTCCCGTGTCCGCCGGGCTCGTGACGAGCTCGACGTCGAGCCCGTTCGAATGGCCGGCCTGGCGGAGGAGCGATCGAGCCTGCTCCGGGTCGTAACGCCGCTGCGGGAACTCGTCGCCCGCGTACGCGGGGTCGAACGGCGAGTAGATGTCGTTGGCCACGAAGCCGTAGCCGGAGAGGCCCTGCCGCACGACCTGCGGGCGGTTGATCAGCAGCCGGAACGCGCGCCGCACGCGGACGTCGGTGAAGGGCGCGACGTCGACTCGCATGCAGAGCGGCGTCCATGCGCCGGTCGGCGAGACCAGGATTTTCCGGCCTCGATTCTTGACCACGGGCACCTGCGCGAACGGCACGTCGGCCATCGCGTCGATCTGACCGGACAGGAGCGCGTTGACCTTCGCCGCGTCCGACGGGAAGTTGATGATGCGCACCTCGTCGAAGTACGGCTGACCGTCGATCCAGTAGTTCGCGTTCTTCGTGTGCACGCTCTCGCGGCCGGGCGTGAAGCTCTTCACCTTGAACGGGCCGGTCCCGACGTACTGCAGCGGCCCCTTCCCGACGGCCGTCGGCTGGTAGCCCTTCGGGACGACGCCCTGGAAGTACTGCGCGAACGCCTCGAGGAGCGTCACGTCCGGGCGGGACAGAGTCAGCCGGCACGTGTACTTGTCGAGCTTCTTGATCCGCTTGAGGTCGATTGCGCCGAACGCCGCGTTTCCGAAGAGCTTGAGCTTCGCGTTCTTCGTGCGCGCAATCGAGTAGATGACGTCGTCGATCGTCAGCGTCTTGCCGTTGTGGAACTCGATCCCCTTGCGCACGCGGATCAGGTACTGATTTGCCTTCTCCGCCTTGAGCTCCTCGGCGAGATGCATCTGGATCTTGCCCTTCTCGTCGAAGCGCGCGAGCGCGTCGAACGTTGCGACGAGGCGCACGATGTCCGACTTCGCGACGATGTGGTTCCCGTCGATGAAGTCGGTCGTGCCGCCGGAGGTCGCCTGCCGGAACGTGCCGCCGCGCTTGATCTGCGTGCGTGCGAAAGCCGCCTCGGTCAGGGGCCCGAGCGTGCCTGCCGACACGACGATCCCGAGTGCCGCCGCCCTCTTCACGATGTCCTGACGGGTCATGCCGCGCTGGACTTCGCGGCTCAGTGCTTCGTCGGCCGTCACCATCCGTACGCCCTCCTCGTTGTCGGTCGTTGGGCGAAGCCGGCGCGGAGCGAAGCCACGCGCCGGATCGAGTCTTCCAAACGGCGGATAGTCAGTCAATCGCCGCTTCATTGCGTCGTAGAGTCCCCTCGTGACCGACTGGAGCAGGATCGTCACGCCGGAGCTCGCCGGGCTCGACCAGTTCGCGCTCGGCCAGACGACCGCCGAGGTGAAGGAGCTCTACGGGCTCGACGAGGTGCTCAAGCTGAGCTGGAACGAGAACCTCTTCGGCCCGCTTCCGGGTGTGCTCGAGGCGATCGACGCCGAGCTCGACGACATGTGGCTGTACCCGGAGGCGCCGAACACCGACTTCCGTGACGAGGTGGCCGCGCTGACGGGGACGAGCCCGGCGCACGTCGTGCCCGCGCACGGCAGCCTCGCGCTGATCGGGATCGTCGCGAGCACCTTCCTGCGGCCCGGAGACCACGTGGTCGTGCCGGAGCTCACGTACGGCCTGTACGCGCAGATCTCGACGACGCGCGGCGCTTCGGTGGAGCGAGTCCCGGTGCGCGAGACCGACCTGACGCTCGATCTCGCGGCGCTGGCGGCGCGAGCACAGGAGGTCGACGCGCGGATCGTCTGGATCTGCGACCCCAACAACCCGACCGGGCGCACGCTCGGCGCGGACGAGTGGACGTCGTTCCTCGACGCGCTGCCGGATCGCTGCGTGGCGGTCGTCGACGAGGCCTACGGGGACTTCGTTCCCAGGGAACGACGTGTGCGTCGCGAGCGGGACGTCGTGGACGGGCGGCAGGTCGTCGTCCTGCGCAGCTTCTCGAAGCTCTACGGGCTCGCCGGGCTGCGGCTGGGGTACGCGCTCGCGGATCCGGCTCTCGTTCCCTACTTCGACATCGTCGAGGAGCCCTTCAACGTGAACTGCGCCGCGCTTGGCGCGGCTTGCGCGTGCCTGCGCGCGACCGACGCCGTCGCGGCCCGGCGACAGGAGGTCGCCTCGGCACGGGAGATGCTGTCCAGGCTGCTCGCGGACGCGGGATTCGAGCCGATGCCGTCGGAGGCGAACTTCGTCCTCGCTCGGCTCGACCTGGACGACGTCGAGCTCGCGGAGGCGCTCGCGCAGCGCGGCATCCTCATCCGTGCGGGCTCGGACTACGGGCTCGCGCGGCATGCACGAGTCACGGTCGCCCCCGAGCCCGTGCTCGAGCGCTTCGGCGTCGCGCTCGCCGATGCGTGCGCATCGCTGCGGACGACGGCGTGAGCCGCGTCCTCTGCGGGCCGTCGTTCCCGGTCGAGGCGGCGCGGGCCGGGTTGGAAGCGCTCGCGCGGGTCGAGGAGGGAGCGCCGCCGTGGTCGGGCGACGACGTCGAGGCGCTGCTCACCTTCGAGCCCGTCTCGGCCGAGGACGTCGTCCGCCTTCCCTCGTTGCGCGTCATCGCGACGCCGAGCGTCGGCTTCGACCACGTCGACGTCGTCGCGGCGAGCGCGCGCGGCGTCTGGGTCTGCAACGTGCCCGACTACTGCGTCGACGAGATGGCGGATCACTCGCTCGCGCTCCTGCTCTCGCTGGTGCGCGGGGTGGTCGAGCTCGATCGGAGCGTCCGCGACGGGCGCTGGGAGTACGACGCGGCCGGCCCGCTGCGTCGCGTCCAGGACGTGCGGCTCGGGATCGTCGGCTTCGGCCGCATCGGGCGCGCCGTCGCGCAGCGGGCGCTCGCGCTCGGAATGGACGTGGGTGCCCACGATCCGTTCCTGGCAGACGACGAGATCGTGGCGGCCGGTGCTCGTCCACTGGCGCTGCCCGAGCTCCTCGAGGCCTCGGACGCGGTCTCGATCCATGCGCCCCTCACGCCGGACACGCAAGGGTTACTAGGCGCCGCCGAGATAGCGCGGCTGCCGCGAGGTGCGCTCGTCGTCAACGCGGCGCGCCCCGGGCTCGTCGACACGCCTGCGCTGCTCGCCGCTCTCGATGGCGGACAGCTCGGCGGCGTCGCCCTCGACGTACTCGACGTCGAGCCTCCGACGACGGAGGAGCCGGCTCCTGCGTCGCCGCGACTGGTGGTCAATCCGCACGCCGGCTGGTACAGCGAGCGCGCCGATGCGGAGGTCGTCGCGCGGTCGATCGAGAGCGTGCGAGACGTGCTCGAAGGCCGACGGCCACGCACTGCGATCAACGAGCCGACGCGCTAGCGTCGCGACCGGTGCCCGATCGTCCTCACATCCTGGTCGTGATGGTCGACCAGCTCGCGGCGCCCTTTCTTCGAGCCTACGGCCATGGCGTGACGAAGACGCCGTCGATCGACCGCATCGCCGAGTCGGGCGTCGTCTTCGAGAACGCCTACACGCCGAGCCCGCTCTGCGCCCCGGCGCGTGCGTCGTTCATGACCGGGCAGCTTCCGAGCAGGACGCGGGTGTACGACAACTCGGCGGAGTTCGCGTCGTCGATCCCGACCTTCGCGCACTACCTCCGGCTCGAGGGCTACCGCACGTGCCTCAGCGGCAAGATGCACTTCGTCGGGCCGGATCAGCTACACGGCTTCGAGGAGCGCCTGACCACGGACGTGTATCCCGGCGACTTCGGGTGGACGCCCGACTGGAGCCGCCCCGGCGAGCGGATCGACTGGTGGTACCACAACATGAGCTCGGTCGAGGAGGCCGGCGTCGCCGAGCTGACGAACCAGCTCGAGTACGACGACGAGGTCGCGTTCCACGCGATTCGCCGGCTCTACGACTACGTGCGCTTCGAGGGCGACGACGAGCCGCTCATGCTCTGTGTCTCGTTCACGCATCCCCACGATCCGTACGTCGCGCGGCAGCGCTACTGGGATCTCTACGAGGACGACGAGATCGACCTGCCCGCTGCTCCCGGCCTCCCGTACGAGGAGCGCGACGCGCATGGCCGCCGTCTCTTCGACGATTGCGCGGTCGGCGCGCTCGAGCTGACCGACGAGCGAATCCGGCGAGCCCGCCACGGCTTCTACGCGAATCTCTCGTACGTCGACGCGAAGATCGGTGAGGTGCTCGACGCCTTCGAGGCGTGCGGGCTCGCGGAGGACGCGGTCGTGATCTTCACCTCCGACCACGGCGACTTCCTGGGCGAGCACGGGCTCTTCTACAAGATGTCGTTCCGCGAGCACTCGGCGCACGTGCCGCTGATCGTGAGCGCCCCCGGGCGTTTCGCGCCGCGACGCGTGCCCGAGGCGGTCTCGCTCCTGGATCTCGCGCCGACGCTCGCCGACCTCGCGCGGCCGGGCCTCTCCGATGAGCTCTCCGCCCCGATCGACGGCGAAAGCCTGCTCCCGTTCCTGGAAGGGGAGACGGATCCGGAGCGGACGATCGCCGGCGAGTACCTCGCCGAGAGCGCCCTCGCGCCGATGGTGATGCTCCGGCGCGGCCGCTTCAAGCTCGTCCACACGCCGAGCGATCCGGACGCGCTCTTCGACCTCGAAGCCGACCCGCTCGAGCTGCTGAACGTCGCCGACGACCCCGAGTGCGCGGACGTCCTGGCGGAGCTCCGCGCCGAGGTCGCGCGGCGCTGGGATCTCGACACGCTCGACAGTGAGGTCAGGGCGAGCCAGCGCGCGCGGCACACCGTCTTCCAGGCGCTCCGCCAGGGCGCGCCGTTCCCGTGGGACTTCCAGCCCTCGCGCGCGGCCGCGAAGCAGTACACGCGGAACACGGACGACGTCGCCGAGCGCGACAGGCAAGCGCGCTTCCCGCCCTACGCGCCATGAGGGCGGCGGTTTGCCGCGCGTTCGGCGCGCCGCATCGGATCGAGGAGCTCGAGCTCGACCGGCCGGAGGAGGGGGAGGCGCGCGTCCGCATCGTCGCGTGCGCGATCTGCCACAGCGACATCGCGTTCGCCGACGGCGACTGGGGAGGAGTGCTCCCGGCCGTCTACGGGCACGAGGCTGCGGGCGTGGTGGAGGAGATCGGTCCCGGCGTCTCGGCGGTGTCCGAGGGCGACCGCGTCGTGGTCAGCCTCCTGCGCTCGTGCGGCCGCTGCTTCTTCTGCGCGCTCGATCAGCCGCATCTCTGCGAGGGATCCTTCCCCGGCGATCGCGAGGGCAGGCTGCGCACGCGCGACGGCGAGTCGGTGCATCGGGCGATGCACACGGCCGCCTTCGCCGAGGAGACCGTCGTGCACGAGTCGCAGCTCGTGCGAGTTCCGGACTCCGTCTCGCTCGCGGCCGCGTCGCTCCTCGGCTGCGGCGTCGCGACCGGCTTCGGCGCGGTGGTCGACCGCGCGGACGTGCAGCCCGGCGCGAGCGTCGCCGTCGTCGGCGTCGGCGGCGTCGGGGTGAACTGCGTCCAGGGAGCAGCCTTCCGCGGAGCCGAGCCGATCGTCGCCGTCGATCTGGCGCCCACGAAGCGCGAGGCGGCGCTCGCGTTCGGCGCGACGCACGCGCTGGATCCGGCCGGCGCGGATCTCGCGGCCGAGATCCGGAGCCTGACCGGCGGGCGTGGCGCGGATCACGTCTTCGTCACCGTCGGCCGCGGGGACGTCGTCGAGCTCGGCCTCACGTGCGTGCGGCGCGGCGGCACCGTCGTCGTGGTCGGCATGCCGCCGTCGGGAGACGTCATCCGCGTGGTCGGCGTCGACCTCGTCCACGATGACGTCCGGATACTCGGCAGCAAGGTGGGCTCGACGTCACTCGCGCGAACCGTGCCGGCGCTGCTCGAGCTCTACGAGCACGGCCGTCTGAAGCTCAACGAGCTCATCAGCGGTCGCTACGGGCTCGAGCGCATCGACGAGGCCATCGCCGACTCGCGTGCGGGCGAGTCACTGCGCAACCTGATCGTCTTCGAGTGAGAGTCGTCTCGGTCGAGAGCTTCGCCCTGCCCGAGGTCGCGCTCGTGCGCGTGCGCACCGACGAGGGAGCGGAGGGCTGGGGCCAGGTGGCTCCGTACCACGCCCGGACGACCGTCGAGGTGCTCCACCGGCAGGTCGCTCCGCACGCCCTCGGCCGTAACGCGCTCGCAGCCGCAGACCTGGTCGACGAGATCCCCGAGCTCGAGCACAAGTTTCGCGGCTCACATCTCTTTCGCGCCCTGGCCGGTCTCGACACGGCGCTCTGGGATCTGCGCGGCAAGGTCGAGGGAAGAAGCGTGCGCGAGCTCCTCGG
>Ga0190275_10003470_pt1 | contig 11254 bp, 11 predicted proteins | sample Popmic550T_FD_133745 | JGI IMG/M metagenome (GOLD analysis project Ga0190275, IMG submission 133745) | Populus adjacent soil microbial communities from riparian zone of Yellowstone River, Montana, USA - 550 T | ecosystem: Environmental > Terrestrial > Soil > Riparian zone > Trees stand | place... | reverse complement strand
TCCGACGTGAACGCATTGCCCCGAAGCTCGGCGTCTGCGAACCTGATGCCGCGTTATGACACTAGGGCAAGCCTTTGATTCCATAATCAATGCGGCGCGCACGGGGGCCGAGTGGGCCTGGGCCGAGCTGTACGACGACCTCGCCCCGCTCGTCCTCGGATACCTTCGCGGCCGAGGCGCGGCCGAGCCCGAGGATCTGACGGGTGAGGTCTTCCTTCACATGGTGCGCGACGTGCAGTCATTCGAAGGCGACGAACGCGCCTTCCGATCGTGGACTCTGTCGATCGCGCATCACCGATTGCTCGACGACGTTCGCTATCGTAAGCGGCGACCCGCCGAGCCCACGGGTGATGAGGTGGATCGGCACACCGTTTCGGGCGGGAATGTTGAAGCCGAGGCCCTTGGCTCTCTGGGGTCCCAAGACGTGCTACGGATCATCCAGACCCTCTCGCCGGATCAACGAGATGTGCTCCTCCTTCGCATGCTCGCCGATCTCACGATCGAGGAAATCGCAAGGATCCTGGACAAGAGGGTGGGCGCGGTGAAAGCGCTTCAGCGCCGTGGGCTGGCAAATCTTAGAAAAAGAATCTCGCACGAGGACGTACCCCTGTGAGCGATATGGACTCTTACGAGAGCGACATGGCGTGGCTATCGAGACTCAATGACGAAGAGATCGAGCGGGTTCTGGCGGCTGAGTACACCGGCGAGGACGTCTCTCTCCGCGCACTTGCCGCCTACGCCCAGGACGTAAAGGTCACGCTTTCGGTCACTCCGGACGAGGCAAGCCGCGCCACACACCTCATGGCCATCGTGGAGGCTGCGGCCGACATCGATGTCACGCCCGCGCCCGTTCTCACGCCGGCTCCATCGGTCAGTCCCCTCAGGAGGGTGAAGATTGTGCTTACATCTCTGTTCGTCTCTGTGGTCGGAAAAATCGCTCTCGTGAGCGTGGCCGTGGCCGCGACCACCGGGGGCCTCGCAGCCACCGGCTCGCTCCCGGACGCGGCGCAGGACGCTCTGGCCCGGGCGGGCGAGAAGGTCGGATTCGAACTGCCCGCCGGAGACGGTTCTGAGGGCGAATCCGCCGACCACGATGCCGGCGTTCCAGATGAGCTTCCCGAGGCAACCGAGGGTTCCTCCGCCCCGTCGGTACTCGACGTCATCCGTAGCTGGAAAGACGACAAGGGCTGCGCGTTTGGCCACGCCGTTGCGACGGCGGCTGGTGGGAACCCGGACCCCTGCACCGACGAGCAAGGCGGCGACGAGGATGGGTCCAAGAACGATGGGAAGCCGGAAGGCACACCTCAGGGCAAGCCGGCCGGCGCCGGAGAGGGCAAGGGGAAGCCGGAGGGAACTCCCGACGGCAAACCAGATGGTGCCGGCAAGCCGGAGGGAACTCCCGGAGGGGGCAGTGACAAAGCTGGGGAGCATGGGTCCGGCAACACGGGCAATGGAAACAGCTCCAACGGCAGCGGGGAGGCTGGTCCTCCAAGCGACGTGCCCGTTGGTGGCGGGAACGGGAGCCAGGGTGGCCCGCCCAGCTCCGTTCCGAGCGGACGGCCGTAACATCGGTCTGCCCTGAGCGACATCCCCCGGACTAACCGGGGGATGTTCGCGTTCGGGGGAGAATGGCCGTATGACATCCGGCTCTGACGGCTACCGCATCGACAAGGACTCGCTGGGCGAGGTGCGCGTCCCTGCGGATGTGCTGTGGGGGGCGCAGACCCAGCGCTCGGTCGAGAACTTTCCCATCGGTCGCGATCGCTTCGTATGGGGTCGCAGGGTCATCCGATCCCTGGGACTGCTCAAGAAGGCGGCGGCGCTGGCCAACGCCGAGCTGGGCGAGCTTCCGCGAGAGAAGGCCGATCTGATCGCACGCGCCGCGGACGAGGTCATCGCCGGCGATCTAGACGAGCAATTTCCGCTTGTCGTATGGCAGACGGGGTCGGGGACCCAGTCGAACATGAACGCCAACGAGGTGATTGGGAACCGTGCCATCCAACTGGCCGGCGGTGTCGTCGGGTCGAAGACCCCGGTTCACCCCAACGATGATGTCAACAAGGGCCAATCCTCTAACGACACCTTCCCGACTGCCATGCACATCGCCTCCGTCGAAGAGACAAGCGACGTTCTCCTTCCCGCAGTCGAGGTTCTGAGAGACACGCTCGCCAAGAAGGCGGACGAGCATGCGGACGTCGTCATGGTCGGTCGGACCCATCTGCAGGACGCAACACCGGTGAAACTCGGTCAGGTGATCTCCGGCTGGGTCACACAGCTCGATCAAGCATCCGAGGGAATCACGCGAGCCCTGCCCGGCGTGTGCGAGCTCGCAATCGGTGGAACGGCCGTGGGCACAGGACTCAACTCACATGCTCACTTCGGCGAAGTCGTGGCCGCCAAACTGACCGTCGAGACCGGCAAACAGTTCAAAACCGCGCCCAACAAGTTCGCCGCCCTCTCTGCCCATGACGCGATGGTCGGTCTGAGCGCGGCGATCAGAACGCTGGCGGTGGCCCTATACAAGGTCGCGAACGATGTGCGTCTGTACGCGATGGGGCCCCGCGCGGGGATCGCCGAGCTCAAGATTCCCGAGAACGAGCCGGGAAGCTCGATCATGCCGGGCAAGATCAATCCCACGCAGTCCGAGGCCATGACCATGGTCTGCGCGCAGGTCATTGGAAACGACGCCACCGTCGCGTTCTCGGGCTCGCAGGGCCATTTCCAGCTGAACGTCTTCAAGCCTGTGATGCTGCACAACGTCCTCGAGTCCGCCTCACTGCTCGCAGAAGCGTGCCATTCCTTCAACGACCACTGCGCGGTTGGAATCGAGCCGGACAACAGGGTGATCGACGAGCATCTGGCCGGCAGTCTCATGCTGGTGACGGCCCTAAACCCCCACATCGGCTACGAGAGGTCCGCCGAGATCGCGCTGAAGGCCTACAGGGAGAACAAGAAGCTCAAGGACACCGCCGTCGAACTCGGCTACGTCTCGGCCGAGGATTTCGACAAGTGGGTAGTCCCCGAGGACATGACTCACCCACTCGAGGACTGATGGCCCATCGACCCCGGACTGGCTCCAGGCCGAGCATGCGGATTCGGTGGCGAGCCCAAGAACGTGCACGGAGTTCGGCCCTCGATGCCGGTTGGCCCCGGCGCGACCACCGAGAGCAGGCCTGAGAAATGGACCTGTGAAGGTTAAGTTCTCGAGATGAGAAAACGATACGGGACCCCGGTTGCGGGGAACGAGAAGGAGGTCCTCACAGGCTTCCTCGATCACTACAGGGCGACGATCGTCGCCATCTGCGAGGGCCTCTCCGACGAAGACCTGCGGCGCACCATGGTCCCGTCGGGAACCACGATCCTCGGCATGATCAAGCACCTTGCCTACGTTGAACGAGGCTGGTTTCAGGAGACCATTGCGGGTGAACGCGTGGAGTTTCCCTTTGACGCCGATGACCCCGACGCAGACTTGCGAGTCGAGCCGCAGGAGAGGACGGAGGAGATTCTCGACCTCTATAGGGCTGAATGCGATCGATCGCGGCATATCGTCGAAATGGTCTCACTTGACGACCTGGCGAAGGGCCGGGAGCGTCCGGCCGACTACAACGTCCGCTGGGTGGTCGTCCATATGATCGAGGAAACCGCGCGTCACGCGGGGCACGCCGACATCATCAGGGAGCAACTCGACGGCGCCACCGGCACCGGTTACTGAGCCGGGTCGCGCGGAACTGGACCTGCGGCGGCAGTCACTGCCGCAAAAAAGGGACTCCGATCTCCTCAGGTGAGGGCCCGCACTGCTCGATGATGAGTAGGAACACCGCGTTCGAGGACCGGGCTACCCAGGAGAGCCAACCGTCATGCTTGCCATCTGCACGCAATGCGAATCCGCTCAGGATGTCGAGAAAGCTGGAATCACTTGCTGGTTCTGCGGCACGGAGATGAGCGACTCGACGCGCGACTATCAGGGAGAACGTGGAACCCCCGACCCGGTGGGGGCCGCGGCCGTCTAGGCCAGTCAGCGAACCCAGGCCAATTCCAGGGAACCCCCCAGGAACGTGGCCAGACTCTCCGCCTCCTGTTCCGCGCCCCGCGTGACCCACTTCGGAACGGCCCCGAACGGTTCTATGTCCACCATCACGCGCTTTCCTTTCCTTTCGTGACGCCACACTCCGTCGATGCGGCCACCCACAAAAAGCACTGGTGACACCCAGCCCTGAGGCCGGTGAACGCGCGCTTTGTGATCGCCGGTCATCAGCTTCGCTGCGTGCAACGTAGACCCGATGACGTACGGATCGAACCCAGGAAGAAGGCGCACTGACTTCGCCGGGGAGGCTTCCGCAATGTCGGAGACGGTCTCTGACAACGCCCAATAGTCGCCCCCGTCGAGGGGCACTGGGGTGACCTCCTGGCCCAGTCCCGCGATGAGCCGGCCCCCCGCAGCCGGGCTCACCGCCCACCAGCGCGCGAAGTCCTCTCTCGTGGCCGGGCCATAGGCCGACAGGAAGCGGCGGGTGATGTCCTCGAGGGCCGCGGCCGGATCCACTGACTCACCGAGCCCGAGCCACTGATCGGGCCTCGCGAAGGAAACGTTGCGACCCTTGTTCGGCCCAAAGCACAGTCGACCCTGGAACGATGCGGGCTTGAGCATGGCGCCCCAGCTCCCGCGCAACTTGTCGGCCAGAGCTTCGGACTTAGCGATCTTGGCAACGCGGGCTGCGAGCTCGTCACGGGTGAGCGTTCGGCCGTCCAGCGCCTTGGCGATAGAGGTGATGAGTTTGTCGAGCTCGGCGCGGGTCACCCCGAACGCTTTGAACCAAGCCGGCTTCAGGTAGTGCTCGTACGTGCTCAACCCCGCCTGCCAGAGCAGATATTCGTCGCTCGGCAGAAGGTGCAACGTCCCTCGCATGGCCCAGGTCTTGACGAGCTGGCGGTCGGTCCACAACCACTTATCGACGTCGTTACGCTTCAGCTTGTCGACACGGGCCCACAACGACAGCTCGGCCGACGACATGAGTTGGGCGTGAAGGCCACCGATCTCGCCGACGACCTCGAGTGCTCTCGCCTTCGGCACTCGTTCATCGAGGCGGTGCCGCTCAACACGCCACGCCATCACCCGACGCCAGTCGAGCTTCTTGGTCACCGGTTAACTCGTCGCACCGTTAAACGACAGGAACGCGACAACAACTAGGACTACGACGGCGGCCGCAAGGAGGAACCTCACCGTTGCCGTCCGACGTTGGAGCGGGAGTCGAGTGAAGGCCGTGGCTCGCTCAAACTCGGCTCGGCCACGATTCGCTCCCCACACCCGAAGGCCCAGGAGGGCGGCCCCGACCATGACCAAACCGACGATCTTCATCGTGACAGTCTCGCGGAATAGTGACTCGGCGGGCTAACCGCCCTTGGCGAGCTTGGCCTTCAATCCGTCAACGATCGCGTCGATTCCGAACTCCCAGGCAACATCCATGTCATATGACTCCATCGCGGGCAGGGCCGCTATCAGGCACGGGAATTCGTCGTCACTGAGCAATCGCCGATGGTGCATAGCGTGCGCTTGGAGCGTCGACATTCCGTCCTCGTTGTCGAGCAGGGGGTTCGTCATCTGCCAGAGCACGTGGCCCATGGCGAAGCCGGACAACGTCCAGTGCGCCTGGAGCGCCTCCTCGGGGGAAAAGCCGGCGCCCTGAAGAATCGCCATTGCTAGCTCGATCGGTCGCAGCGCGTCGGGCGACATCTCCGTCTTGCGTTGGAGCACGGGGAGCAGATTCGGGTGGCGCAGCAGAACTCGGCGGAACTCCGTGTAGCCGATCTTGATCGCCTTGGCCCAGTCGGTCGGATCCAGCGCCGATACGTCGATCTCCTTGAGGAGCTGACCGGCGATGGCGTTCATGAGCTCGTCTTTGTTGGCGACGTGGTTGTACAGGGCCATGGGAGTCGCGCCCAGATCGCTCGCGATGCGGCGCATCGACACGGCCTCGATCCCCTCCCCGTCGGCGATGGCAATCGCTCGCTCGACGATGCGATCGCGCGAGAGTGCGCTTCGCTGGGTGTCCGATACGTCTGATTTGCTCACTCGTCCCCCGATGTTTCTCTGAATTTCATCCTCCACCCGTTGACAAGTGTACACCGTACATCATTGTATGTACGCCGTACATATACGTCGTAGATAATCGCTCTGGATCGAGCGGCTTACGCGACACAAGGGAGGCCATGACCATGTTTTCAACGCAAGGACTCGCCCGGGCCAGCGCCCGGCGACCCTGGATCACCCTCGGGCTCTGGGCGCTGACGATCGCTGCCGCCGGCTGGATCTCGTCCCAGTACCTGGCCGATGCCCTGACCACGAGCGCCGACTTCACCAACTCCCCCGAAGCGGTTCAGGCCGAGGAGCTGATCGAGGAGCGCTTCGGGGAAGAGGGCATCACCGAGATCCTCATCCTCACGTCCGCGGACACGACTGTCGACGACCCGGGATTCGAGCAAGCCGTGCGGGCGGTTCAGGCCGAGGCGATCGACAAGGGGGCCGAGGCCGTCACCTTCTACGACACCGAGGATCCATCGATGGTGTCGGACGACCAGCGAACGACACTGATGCCGGTGACCTTCGAAGACACCCGTACCATCGCCGACTATCTCCCCACGGTTGAGGGTCTCGTCGAGACCACCGACTCCAACGGGCTGGAAGCGCAGGCCTTCGGCCCGATCACGATCGAAGAGGACTTCTCGACAATCGCCGAAGAGGACCTCGCCCAGGGCGAGACCTTCGGCGTTCTCGTCGCACTTGTCGTATTGGTCCTCGTCTTCGGAGCTCTGATTGCGGGTCTCATTCCCATCGCCATGGGCATCGCCTCGATCGCGGTCGCCATCGGGCTCGTGGCACTCGTGGGTTTGGCAGTCGACTTCTCGTTCTTCGTGACAAACATGATCACGATGATGGGGCTCGCTGTCGGCATCGACTACTCGCTCTTCATAGTGAGTCGTTATCGAGAAGAGCGTTACAAAGGGCTCGAGAAGCTCGACGCGATCGAGGCCGCAGGCTCCACCGCGAGCCGTGCGGTGTTCTTCAGCGGCATGACCGTCGTGCTCGCGCTGATCGGAATGCTGTTGGTGCCCACCACGATCTTCCGCAGTCTGGGAGCCGGAGCCATCTTCGTCGTCGTCGTTGCGATGCTTGCATCACTGACCCTCCTTCCCGCATTGCTGGGCCTTCTCGGCGACCGCATCAACTCGCTGAGCATCTTGCGCCGGAAAGCGGACCTCGGGTCCGAGAACTCACACCGTTTCTGGAATGCGATTACCCGCAGGGTGATGGCTCGTCCCGTGATCTCTCTCGTTCTTGGAGCCGGGATTCTGCTCGCGGCCGGGCTCTCGTACTTCAGCATCGACACGGGATTCTCTGGGGTCAGCACACTTCCCTCAGACACGGCCTCCCGTCAGGCGTTCGAGACCCTCTCCGAGGAGTTCTCGGGCGGCTTGAACTCGCCGGTCGAAATCGTTGTCGACGGCGACATCGAGTCGGTCGAGGTCCAGGGCGGAATCGAAAGTCTGCAGGCCTCATTGGCCGGCGATGAACTCTTCGGTCAGTCGCAGGTCCGTCCCGACGAGGGTGGCGAGACGGCTCTGATAACCGCCCCGATCAACGCGGACCCCCAGAGTGAGGTCGCAACGTCGTCGATAGACAGAATCAGAGACGAATACGTACCGCAGGCTTTCGACGGTGTTGACGCAGAGGTCCTCGTCGGTGGAGACACCGCGTTCAACAAGGACTTCTTCGACCTGACCGACCAATACACGCCGATCGTCTTCATCTTCGTACTGGGACTCTCGTTCCTCCTGCTGATGGCTGTGTTCCGCTCGATAGTGGTTCCGCTTAAAGCAATCGTGATGAACTTGCTATCGGTGGGGGCGGCATACGGACTAATCGTGCTCGTCTTCCAGGAAGGCAGGGGTGCAGACTTCCTCGGCTTCAAACAGGTCGAGTCGATCGAGGCTTGGTTGCCGCTCTTCTTGTTCTCGGTCCTGTTCGGCTTGTCGATGGACTATCACGTCTTCTTGTTGTCGAGAATTCGAGAGCGCTTCCTCGAAACGCGCGACAACACCGAGTCGGTGGCCTATGGGCTTCGAACGACCGGAGGTCTGATCACCGGCGCGGCCGCAATCATGGTCGCGGTATTTGCAGGATTCGCGTCGGGCGAGCTGGTGATGTTGCAGCAGATGGGCTTCGGCCTCGCCGTGGCAGTGTTAATCGACGCAACGCTCGTTCGGTGCGTCCTCGTGCCGGCGTCCATGAAGCTGCTCGGTGATCGCAACTGGTACCTCCCCCGCTGGCTCGAGTGGATACCGAACATCTCGATCGAGGGCAAGCATCACCTGACGCCCGAGGATCTGGTTGTGGCGGAGCTCGAACCGGAGCGAGTCGGCTGAGAGCCGACGAAGCCAGGGGGGGCCGGTCCACGAAAGGACCGGCCCCCTGTCCTTCTATTCCGTTGCCGCCCCTTCGGCGACGATGGCTTCACCATTGCTCTCGGTGTTGAGGTCGATCTCTCTCTCAGATAGCTCTGGATGCGCTCCGTTGACAGTTAGAGCGGGCAACGGCATGCGGCCTCGCGATGCCTTGAGCCACGAATGTCGTCTGAACTCACGCACGTGCCAGTAGTTGACCTCGCCGTTCAACGCCACGACGATCGAGCGAGCGACGATGGGTCCTTCGTTGTCTTGAACACCAAGAGCTGCGCTCAAAGCACCCTGGAAAACGGGGTCTTCGCCGAGCTCCTCGAAGGTGCTCTCGAGCTCTGTGGCCGTCCTGATGCCGAGGCGGCGAAGCTCTGTCGTCATGCCCTCGAGGTTTTTGGGGTCCACCGGCAGGTGCAGATGCAGAAACGCCTGATCGAGCCAATCGACGAGACGCATGACGGGGGCCCGCGTTCTCAGCATGAGGTCGACCAAGCTGGCGGATACGAGGTTCTGCTGGTCCTCGATCCCCTCCTCGTTGAGGCGGGCCTCGTACCAGAAGTTCAGTCCCTCCAGTGAGCTCAGCGGGTACTTGGTGCTCAGGCTCGGAACCAGCCTTCCCAACGGTTTTGTCAGAGCGGTCTTGAGGACCTGGAGTCCGATCTGTGGAAAGAAGCCGATGAAGAAAGCGAGGATGTTCTCCTGCTGGTTGGCCTGACCGCTCCACATCAGGTTGACGGTCATGATCAGCACCGCCGAGAACACGATCCTGGAGATGGCGGCGATGTAGCCACTGGTCCGAAGATCGTCCCGGTAGTAGCGACGAACCAGGTCCTGAATGATGAATGTGTAGGCGCCCAGGAAACCAAACTGCAGGGGCTCGACGGGCAGCAGTGGTCTGCCGGAAGGAACCACGTCTCCGAGACGAAGGGCCCCCAACAGTTCCGGCTGCAGAACGAGCACCCAGCCGAGGCACATGATCAACGTTGCGTACACGACCGGAGAGAACGCTTCGGTGCGTTTGGGAGGTTTACCCTTTTCGATGATGAGCCCGAGCGTGCTGACCGAGGATCGCCCGTAGATCGCCTCGAACTTCGTTCTATAGAGGTTGTCCTTGTTCTTGGTCTGAAGTTTCTCGTGCGCCTTGTTCCACGGGATGTAGTACGTCGTGTGCTTCGGGGGGGCCGGGAGATTGGCGAGTTTGTCGATGCGAAGTCGAAACAGGTTTAGCACGTACTCGTCGTAGAGGCTGCGGCCCTTGTTCCTGATGAACTGCAGATAGAGCCAGCCGGGAAGAAAGGCCAGAAGTCCCGCGCTCACCAGCTTGAGCACGAAGAGCCGGTTGCTCTCGTCAAGGTAGATGGTGGGAACGAGGATCAGTGCGATAACACCCACCAGCGACAACGAGAGATACAGCCTCCCGATTCGCTCTGCTCGATCGAGCGCCTGTTCGATGTCGATTTGCCGTCGCGCATCGCGACTGGAGCGCGCCATACGTGCCTCCTGTGGATTCCGCCCGTTGGGGCGAACTTAGGAGTGCGCCGTCACCGCTCCGTCACGCTCGCGTCACCATGCAGGGGTGAAACTCCCCTAGGACGCCTGGGGGCGCCGCGCTCTTTCCTTGAGCTACATGATGGCGAGCGCGTTCTTTCCGGGATCCACGATCCACGCCATCCAGGCGAAGCCAATATCGGCGATCCCATCCACGGTCTTCAGGCCTGGCATGTCGTACTCCTCTACCTTCACACCCCGTGGACGGAGCTGGGCAAGTTCTGCCTGAAGGTCGGGCACCTCCCAGCCGGCCTGGGTCTTTTCATCTGCCGTACCCGTCGTGCTCTTCGTCACGTCTTGAGCAAGCAGAGAACATCGGCAAGAGTTGCCTATTCAGCTCGGAGCCAACTGCCTATACGCATGCCCACCCCCGACGACGCTTCCGACAAGTCCCGCTATCTAGGAATCTCGACCTTGGCACTAAATGATTCGGCGATCGCCCTGTGTCCCTCCGTGCTCGGATGGAGGCCGTCGCCGCTTACGAGCGCTGCATCGGTACCCATTTTCTGGGCCTCCAGCGCACTCGAATGAAGATCGATGAGGGTCGCCCCGGTCTCTTTCACGGATCTCTTGATGATTCCGTTGTATCGATTTACGAGCGCCCTCATGTCGGACGGGGTGGGAAGCGATTTGCCCAGGAAGCAAAAGGGTCCGTCTTCGGGGGGGTCGGGGCGGCAGGCACGGTAGGCGGGCAGAGTGTCGAGCGGCGGGGTGTTGGCCACAAGGATCTGCTCGGGCCCCGTTCGGCTGATCCGGCGCAGCAGCCGGTTGAGGTCCCGCTTGTAGCTTGCGGGCGTAACGCCCTGAAGGATGTCGTTCGCGTTCAGCCAGACCGTGACGATATCGGGCTCCGCGCGCTCCAGTTTCGGGAGCTCGCGCTCAATGGCACGGTCGACAGTGGCTCCGGGGAGCCCCAGATTCACAAGCTTGTACTGGGGAAGGGCAAGCTCGAGAAGCACGCGCGGCCACGATTCGGTCCTGAAGTTCCCGGCCCCCCACCCTGCGGTCTCGCTGGCCCCCACCGCTGCGTAGATCCCTTCGGCTGGTTCACGGATTGGTTCCCGCGCACTCTCCTGGCTACCGCCGCGCCCAGACTCGCCATCGCCTGTGGCCGTGCATCCCGCGAGCACAACCAAGCACATCGTCGCCGCGATGAGCCACTTCTTCATCCGGCAATCGTAGGTGCCTAAGTATTCATCCTCGAATGCTCCGACGAGTTGCCGGGGGCATTTCCGGATCATGGGTTGATGCGGAG
>Ga0190275_10003469_pt1 | contig 11258 bp, 5 predicted proteins | sample Popmic550T_FD_133745 | JGI IMG/M metagenome (GOLD analysis project Ga0190275, IMG submission 133745) | Populus adjacent soil microbial communities from riparian zone of Yellowstone River, Montana, USA - 550 T | ecosystem: Environmental > Terrestrial > Soil > Riparian zone > Trees stand | place... | reverse complement strand
TGACGACCTCAGGTGTCTGCTCGTACTGCGTGCCGTGGCTGAGCTGCTCGGCCAGCGCGGCCGCCTGCTCCCAGGCCGAAGTGACGGTGCCGCTGCGCTCACCATCGATCTCGGCGCAGTCGCCGATCGCGTGGACGCGTGGATCATCTGGGCTGGTCAGAGTCCGGTCGACGACGATCCCGTCGTTCACCCGCAGTTTCGCGGCGGCCGCCAGACCGGTCCGGGGTTTGACGCCACAGGCAACAACCAGCAGTTCACCGAAGACGTTGCGCTCCCCGGCCAGCTGCAAGGCCCTGAAGACACCGTCTCGCGTCGTGGTACCGATGACTTCAGCGTTGAGGAGGACCTCGATGCCCAGCTCGCGGACCGAGCGCGTGATCGAGCGGCCGACCGTGGGTCGAACCGCCTTGTCCAGCAAGGTTTCACCGTCGTGGACGAGCGTCACGGCGACGCCTCGCTCGCGAAGAGCGCAGGCTGTCTCGACACCGAGCACCCCGCCACCCAGGACGACCGCCCGGCGAACCCGCCCGGCCGCCTCGACGATCGCGTCCGCATCCGTTGCCGTACGCAAGGTTTGGTGACCGGCCACAACAGCCGGTACCACCGGCTCGGCGCCGGTCGCGAAGACGAGATGGTCGTAGGACCAGCACCGTCCGAGACTGTCGACGACGACCCGGGCCGATCGATCCACCTCAACAGCAGAGGCGATCTCGAGCGGCTCAGCAGTCGGCCTGGCCGCACGCCCGGCGACGTACTCCGTCAGGCGGCTGCGGTTGTAGTGGTTCTCGTCGCCCAGCAGCACGACCTCGAACCCGGACAGCTCGGCTGCCAGCCGGGTGCCGGCCATCCCGGCACCGATGATCACTACGCGCTCGGTCATGCAGACCACCCCGTCAGCGGTAGGGCTTCCGCGGTCAACTCGACCGCGCACACCTTGAACTCGGGCATCCGCGAGATCGGGTCGAGCGCATCGTTGGTCAGCTCGTTCACCGCGCCCGCGCCGCCGTAGTGGAACGGCACGAACACCGTGTCCGGCCGTACGTCGCCAGTCACCCGCGCAGCCAGCACCATCGAGCCGCGAGCCGTCCGCAGCCGTACCGGCCGGCCATCCGCGATCCCGAGCTGTGCCGCCACCCGCGGGTGGATCTCCGCGAACACCTCCGGCTCAGCCTCGGCCAACTCCGCCACACGCCTGGTCTGCGCACCGCTCTGGTAGTGCTGCAGCAGCCGGCCGGTGACGAGATACAGCGGCGCCTCGCCCCGCAGGTCGTCGGCGACCGGACGGTGATCGACAGCGATCACGCGAGCGCGGCCGTCCGGAGTACCGAAGCGGTCTGCGAACAGCCGAGGCGTACCCGCGTGGTCCTCTGAAGGGCACGGCCAGAACAGCGCCTCGCCGGCGTCCAAACGCTCCCAGCTGATCCCTGAGTAGTCGGCAATGCCGCCCGCACTCGCGACTCGCAGCTCGTCGTAGATCTCCGCAGGGTCGGTGGAGAAGGCAACATCCGGACGCACCCGCTCGGCCAGCCCGCCGAACACGGCCAGATCGCTTCGCACCTCGCCAGGGGGTGCGATCGCCGCCCGGCGTCGCAATACGCGGCCCTCGAGGGAGGTCATCGTGCCCTCCTCCTCGGCCCATTGGGTGACCGGGAAGACCACATCCGCAAGCATCGCGGTCTCGGACGGTACGACGTCGGCCACGACCAGCAGGTCGAGAGAAGCGAGCCGCTCCCGTACTGACGCCAGCCGCGGAGCCGAGACCAGCAAGTTGCTCCCGTGCACGAACAATGCGCGGGGGCCGCCGTCAGTACCGAGTGAATTGATGAGCTCGACCGCACTCCGCCCAGGACCCGGCAGATCGTCCGGCGAGACTCCCCAGACCCCAGCAACGTGAGCACGAGCGGCCGGGTCGGAGATGCTCCGGTACCCGGGCAGCTGGTCGGCCTTCTGCCCGTGCTCGCGACCGCCCTGCCCGTTGCCCTGGCCGGTGATGCAGCCATAGCCGCTGCCAACCCGCCCAGGCAGGCCAAGCGCCAAGGCCAGGTTGATACAAGCAGTAACCGTGTCAGTGCCCTTGCTCTGCTGCTCAGCACCACGTCCGGTCAAGATGAACGCACCCGACCCACCGTGTACCGGCGCCGCAGCAGCCAACACCCGAGCCGCCTGCCGAATAGTCCCAGCCGGTACGCCGGTAACGCGCTCCGCCCGCTCCGGCCACCAAGCAGCCGTCGACCGGAACAACCCATCCGGGTCATCCGTCCGCTCGGCCAGGTAGCTGGTGTCCGCCAGGTTCTCCTGCAGTACTACGTGCGTGAGCGCGAGCACCAATGCCAGGTCAGTCCCCGGCGTCGCCTGCAGGTGGATCCCAGCCAGCTCGGCAGTCGCGCTCCGCCGCGGGTCGACCACCAGCAGGCCACCGGCCTCGCGAGCGGCGGCCAGATGCGCGACAGCCGGCGGCATCGTCTCGGCAATGTTGCTGCCGACAAGCAAGATCGCTCCGGCGCCGCCCAGATCCGCCAACGGGAAGGGCAAGCCGCGATCGATTCCGAAGGAGCGGTTCGTCGCGGCCGCCGCCGACGACATACAGAAGCGGCCGTTGTAGTCCACGTTCGACGTCCGCAGCACGACCCGGGCGAACTTGCCCAGAGCGTAGGCCTTCTCGTTCGTCAACCCGCCGCCGCCAAAGACCGCCACCGAGTCATTGCCGTGGGCAAGCTGCAACGAGCGGATGCGCTCGGCAACGAAGTCCAGCGCCTCGTCCCAGCTCGCCTCGACCAGTTCGCCGGACGCATCCCGCAACAACGGCGTCGTCAGACGGTCAGGCACGGTCAGTACCTCGGCGGCGGTCCAGCCCTTGCGGCACAGTCCACCACGGTTCGTGGGGAAGTCCCGCGGCTGCACCTCGACCGCACCCGGCCTCCCGGCCGGGTGCAGAGTCGTGGCGCACTGCAGGGCGCAGTACGGGCAATGAGTGGCTACTGAGGTCACACGCGCTCCTGGCTGAGCGGGCCACCCCGACGCAGGTAGCAGAAGTAGGTGACTGCGAGACAGACGACGTAGAAGCCGCAGAAGGTGTAGAGGGCCGGTACTAGCGAGCCGTACTGCTCGTTGGACATCGCGAACCCGCGCGGTACCAGGAAGCCGCCGTAAGCACCGACCGCCGACGCGATCCCGATGCAGGCCGCCGCCTCGCGCCGGGCCCGGGACAGGTCCGGCTTGCCGTCCAGATCCCGCGTCGTCTGCCGGAACACCGCCGGAATCATCCGGTACGTCGAACCGTTGCCGGCGCCGCTGGCCACGAACAGGACCAGGAAGCTGAGCAGGAACCAGACGAAGCTGCGTGCGTTGAGAGCGGCGATCGCCGAGAGAATCCCGGCGCCCATCACCACGAAGGCGCAGACCGTCACCCAGGCGCCGCCGACCAGGTCGGCCAGCTTGCCACCGAACGGCCGGGACACCGAGCCGACCAGCGCTCCGAGGAAGGCGATGTGCGCCACGGTGATCTCGGGGAAGGTGTGCTTGATCAGCAGCGGGAAGGCCGCGCCGAAGCCGATGAACGAGCCGAAGGTGCCGATGTAGAGGAAGGAGATGACCCAGGTGTGCGGCCGCTTCGCTGCCGCGATCGAGGCGCGGAACGACGAGGTCGCCGCGGTCAGGTTGTCCATCGTCTTCCAGGCGAGCACGGCGGCCAGCAGGATCAGCGGGATCCACATCAGCCCGGCCCGGTTGAGCGTGAGCCCGGCGCCGGCGACGATCACGATCGGTACCAGCAGCTGCACGACGGCGACGCCGAGGTTGCCACCGGCCGCGTTCAGCCCGAGCGCGAAGCCCTTGTCCCGCTCGGGGTAGAAGAAGGAGATGTTGGTCATGCTGCTGGCGAAGTTTCCGCCGCCGACGCCCGCGGTGGCCGCGACCAGCGCCATCAGCCAGAACGGGGTGTCCGGGCGGCTGACGAAGAAGGCCAGGCCGGAGGCCGGAACCAGCAGCAGCAGCGCGGACACGATGGTCCAGTTCCGGCCGCCGAACTTCGGCACCGCGAACGTGTAGGGCAGCCGCAGGGTGGCGCCGACCAGGCTCGGCAGCGCGATCAGCCAGAACATCTGGTTGGTCGTGTACGCGAACCCGGCAGCGGGCAGCGAGACCACGACGATGCTCCACAGCTGCCAGACCGAGAAGCCCAGGAACTCGGCGAAAATCGACGGCCACAGGTTGCGGCGGGCGACCTTGCGGCCCTTCTCGGCCCAGAAGGTGCTGTCCTCCGGGTCCCAGACATCGATCCAGCGACCGCGCCTGGGCGCTTCGACAGTACCCACTGCCCCGGCCCGGTCGCGGGGAGTGACGACCTCCGGTCCAGCCTCGAGCGTCATCCTGGTTCTCCTGTCATTCGACCTCACTGATTAGGCCAGGACGCTATGACCGGGGTGTTTCCGAGCGGTCATCTCGTTGTTACGCCGTCGAAACGGCTCCCGCACACCCGCCGCGAGGTGGTGAGAGATGTGCCACTCGGGCTGTCCACGGGCTTCGGTACTGTCTGAACCCGGGACGGAACTGACGGAGGGGGATCTGGTGGCGCAGGAACTGCTGCACCAGGAAAAGGCCGGACGACGGCAGAACCGGCGCTGGGCCTGGCGGGCGGGCGTGGCGGCCGTACTGATCGCCTGGCTGGTGCTGGGATCGCTCGGCGGGCCGACCGTGGGCAGGCTGAGCGAGGTCCAGGAGAACGACAACGCGAACTTCCTGCCCAAACAGGCCGAGTCCACGCTGGTCAACAACGAGTCGGCCAAGTTCGTCGACTCCACCGCCCTGCCCTACTTCGTCCTGATCGAGCGTGACAACGGGATCACTCCCGGTGACCTGACCGAGGCGAAGGCCTTCCTGGCCAAGGTGCCCTCGCTCGCCCTCGGCAACGGCAAGACCATCGGCGACTACCTCGCCGCGCCGGCCAAGACGATGATCCCGTCGGAGGACAAGAAAGCGCTGCTGCTGACCGTCGAGCTGGACGGTGACCGGGCCGACGAGGTGGTCAAGGAAGGCGAGACCGTGCTGTACGCGGTCGCCCACGAGATGCGGGAGGAGATCAAGCGGTCGCTGGCGGCTGACGGGCTGAAGGTCTACGTGACCGGTCCGGGCGGCGTGTTCGCCGACTTCGTCGTCGCCTTCGGCGGGATCGACGGGATTCTGCTCGGCGTCGCGCTGGCGGTCGTCTTCATCATCCTGCTGATCGTCTACCGCAGCCCGGTGCTACCGATCGCAGTACTGCTCACCGCCGTCTTCGGGCTCGCACTGGCCGCACTGGTCGTCTATCCGCTCGCCAAGAACAACGTGATCGAGCTGAACGGCCAGAGCCAAGGCATCCTCTTCATCCTGGTCGTCGGCGCCGCGACGGACTACTCATTGCTGCTCGTTTCCCGCTACAAGGAAGAGCTGCACGACTACGAGAGCAAGTACGAGGCCATGCGGGTCGCCTGGCGCGCCTCGATCGAGCCGATCGCCGCCAGCGCCGCGACCGTCATCCTCGGCCTGCTCTGCCTGCTGCTCTCCCAGCTCGGCAGCACGAAGGGTCTCGGCCCGGTCGGTGCGATCGGCATCGCCGGGGCGCTGGTGTCCTCGATGACCTTCCTGCCCGCGGTGCTGCTTGCCTTCGGCCGCCGGATCTTCTGGCCGGCCATCCCCCGGCTCGACCACGTGCACGCCAAGGACCAGGTCGGTGGCCGGAAGCTGTGGGGCCGGGTCTCCGGCCTGGTCGGCCGTAGCCCGCGCAAGGTCTGGGCGATCAGCGCGCTGGCCCTGCTGGCCTGTGGCGCCTTCCTGCCCACCTTCAACGCCTCCGGTATCTCGCAGGAGGACCTGTTCCTGAACGAGGTCGAGTCGGTCACCGGCCAGGAGGAACTGGCCAAGCACTTCGACGCCGGCGCCGGTACGCCGGTGCAGCTCCTCACTCCGGTCGACCTGGCGGAGCGGGTCGTGCAGACGGCGACGAAGGTCGAGGGCGTCGGCGAGGCTTCCGCTTCGCAGGCACCCGGCGTCCCGCCGAAGGTTGTCGAGGGCAAGGTTCTCGTCCAGGCGACGCTCGAGGTCGCGGCCGATTCTCCCGAGGCGACCAAGGTGGTCAAGCAACTGCGGACCGAGCTGGACTCGGTCAGCCCGGGCATCCTGGTCGGCGGCACCACCGCGATCAACCTCGACGTACTGGACGCCAGCAACCGTGATCTGCGGGTCATCATCCCGGCGATCCTGGCGGTCATCTTCGTCGTCCTGATGCTGCTGCTCCGCTCCGTGACCGCCGCCGTCCTGCTGGTGCTGTGCAACGTGCTTTCGTTCGGCGCCACCGTCGGGGTCAGCGCACTGGCGTTCAACCACCTGTTCGACTTCCCCGGCGCCGACCCGTCGATCCCGCTCTACGCGTTTGTCTTCCTGGTTGCCTTGGGCATCGACTATTCGATCTTCCTGATGACCAGGGTGCGTGAGGAGTCGATCGCCCAGGGCACCCGCAAGGGCATCCTGGTCGGCCTCGCGGTCACCGGCGGCGTAATCACCTCGGCGGGCGTAGTACTGGCCGCCACCTTCTCGGCCCTGGCCGTGCTGCCGATCCTGTTCCTGGTCCAGATCGCCTTCATGGTCGCCTTCGGCGTCCTGCTCGACACCACGGTCGTCCGCTCTCTGCTTGTCCCCGCCCTCGCCCACGACATCGGCCCCCGAGTCTGGTGGCCGAGCAAACTGGCCAAGGTGAAGGAGGACCACTAGATGGAACGCTTCGAAGAAGCTGTGTCGGGTCGCCACCAGCGGAGGAGTTGGCTAGTCTCCCGTCTGGGGGTCGAGGAAGGTGAGGAGCCCGATGGCAGACACCAAGCCCATTGACCACGACAGGTTCAACCTGCCGACCAAGAACCTGCCCGCGCCGCAGGTTCGCGACTTGCCCGAGCCGCCGACGAACACTTGGCGGATCGTCGGGCCCGGCATGGTCGGGGCCGGCGTCGGCCTCGCCTCCGGTGAATTCATTCTCTGGCCCTACATCTCCTCCCAGGTCGGCCTGGTGTTCTTGTGGGGAGCCGTCGTCGGGGTCGCGATCCAGTGGTTCCTGAACATGGAGATCGAGCGGTACACGCTGGCCACTGGTGAGACAGCGTTGACCGGCTTCAACCGCTACGGCAAACACTGGGGCCTGTTCTTCGCGATCATGACGTACTTCGCGAACCTCTGGCCGGGCTGGGCGACCAGTTCCGCCTCGATGCTCACCTACCTGTTCGGGGCGGGCGACCCACGCTGGATCGCGATCGGCATCCTGCTCCTGATCGGCGCCATTCTCACCCTTGCACCGGTCGTCTACGTGATGCTCGAGCGGCTCATCTTCGTCAAGATCGCCGCGGTCGCGCTGCTCGTCGTCCTGGCGCTGATCTTCGCGATCCGCGGCAAGACCTACAGCGCGCTCGGCGACGCCGTCACGCACCCGGAGTTCCCGGTCGAGACACTCGGCTTCGCGCTGATGATGGGCGCGATCGCGTACGCCGGTGCCGGCGGCGGGCAGAACTTGTGCCAGAGCAACTGGATCCGGGACAAGGGCTTCGGCAACGGCATCCACGTCCCGCGGCTGACCTCACCGATCACCGGCGAGAAGGAAGCCGATCCGTTCGCCAACGGCTACACCTTCTCCCCCGACGAGCAGAACCTGGCCCGCTGGCGGCGCTGGTGGAAGTTCGCCAACCTCGAGCAGGCGCTGACCTTCGTCCTGATCACCGTGGCGACGATCCTGTTCACCTCGCTGCTGGCGCACGCCACCCTGTTCGGCGACGACACGGTCAAGAACAACATCGGCTTCCTCAAGATCGAGGGCGTCAACCTGCAGAACCTGGTGGGCGGCTGGTTCGGCTACCTGTTCTGGGCGATCGGCGCGTTCTCGCTGTTCGCCGCGGCGGCCGGCATCGTCGACTACACCTCCCGGCTGACCTCGGACATGATCAAGGCCCGCTACCTGCGGAACTCCGAGATCACCGAGTCCAAGCTCTACTTCTGGCTGGTCTGGGGCCTGGTTGCCTTCGGCATCATCGTCCTGCTGGCCGGTCTCACCCAGCCGCTGGTGCTGCTGGTCATCTCGGCCTGCACCGCCGGCACCATGATGTTCGTCTACTCGGGTCTGCTCTGGTGGATGAACTCCCGGGCCCTTCCCCGGGCCATCCGGATCAGCCGTCTCCGCACCGCCGTCATGCTGTTCGCGTTCCTGGCGTTCGGTGCCCTGGCCGTCTTCACGATCATCGACCAGGTCAAGAAGAACTTCTGAGCAACTCCTGGACATCGTCGGCCTGCGGCCGGCCGTAGCGGGCATAGATGTCCAGCGCCGCGGTCCACTCGGTGCGAGCTTCATCGGCTCGCCCGAGGGCCGCGAACGCAAGACCCAACTTGTGCCGGACCTCGGCCTCGAGCGGCTGGTTGGCGAACCGCACCACCACCTCGAGGCTGAGGTCCAGCCGAGCCGCTGATTCGTCGGCCTGACCAAGGTCGAGCAAGGCCGAGGCCTGGTGCAGGTAGTTCTCGGCCAGGCTGATCTCCGCGCCCCGCTGGCGATCGACGTCGGCGGACTCGTCCAGGTGGCTCAGGGCGAGTACCGGCCGGCCTGTCTCCAGGTACGAGACCCCGATGCACTGCAGGATCCACTGCTTGACGCTGCCGGGCTCGAGCTGTCGCACAATCTCCGCGGCTCGCACGAACTCCTTGTCCTGCTCCTCGCTCCGGCCAAGCCGGCCGAAGATCGTGCCGAGGATGAGCCGGGCCTCTGCCTCGCCGATCTCATCCGCACGCTCCAGCGCCGTCGCCAGTCCCTCTCGGCCCTTGGCCAGCCCCAGCTGTTCTTGGCCGGACTTCGCCAGCATCTCGGCCAGGTTCATCAGGCAGTATTGCCGGTGCTCCTGAAACCCGAAGGTCTTCGGCGCTTCGAGCGCGGCGGCGTACTGTTCCGCGGCCAGCGCGGGTTCGTCCAGCAGCGAATAGGCAGTCCCGAGGTCGAACGGCATGAAAGCGGCTGCCCAGGGGTCCTTGACCGTCCGCTCGGCCTCGATCGCGACCAGGACCAGGTCCCGCCACTCGAGGTGCCGACGGCGGCGGACCAAGGCTGGAGCGACTCCGGAGCACAGCCTGGCCACCAGCCGTCGCGTCTCGATCGGACCGGCTGCCGCCCGCCGAGCAGCCGCCAGGATGTTGTGGCGTTCAGCTTCGAGCCAGTCGATCAGCTCATCGGTACCACCGATGTCCCTGGCGGCGGCAAGCCAGTCCTCCTGCAGCCAGCTCCGGCTCATCTCGCCGAGTCCGAGCGATCTGCGGAACTTCCAGGCCGTCGCGAGGTAGAGCTCGATCACTCGTCGGCGGGCGTCGGCCTGCTGCTGTTCGTCGAACTGCTGATCGGCGAGCTCGCGGGCGACCGAACGAACCAGGTCGTGCAGCTGGTAGCGGCCTGGCTCGCCCGCCTCCAGCAGGTGAATGTCGACCAGCCGTTCCAGCAGGGGCTCGATCTCCCGCTCTGGCCGGCCGGCGAGCGCCGAAACGACGAAGAGGTCGACCTCGGGCCCTTCGGACAGGCCGAGCAGCGGGAACAGCGCCACGGCTGCCTCGTCCGCCTCGGCAGGGCTCCGCAACGACAGACCAATGCTGGCCCGGACGCTGAGGTTCTCGTCCGCCAGTAGATCCAGCCGGCCGCGCTCATCGGCCAGCCGGTCGCGGAGATCGGCGAGACTCCAGCCCGGGCGGGCGGCGAGGCGCGCGCCGGCGATCCGCAGTGCGAGCGGCAGGCCGCCGCACAGCTCGATGACCTCCGTGACCGCTGCCGGGTCACCCGCGAGCCGTTCCGGGCCGGCCGTTGCCGCTAGCAACTGCAAGGCCTCGTCGTGCGGGAGCACTTCCAGTTCGAGGTGGAACGTGCCAGGCAGACCGGTCAGGAGACGCCGGCTGGTGATCACCACCGCGCTGTCTCCAGCGCCCGGGAGCAAGGGTGCCACCTGCGCCGGACCTGCCGCGTTGTCCAGGATCAGGAGCATCTTCCGGCCGGCGATCGCCGAGCGGTACCGGCCGGCCGCCAGATCGATCGACTCCGGAACCAGGTTGGCCGGAACACCGAGCCGGCGCAGCAGAACACCGAGGGCTTCGAGCGGGCTCATCGGTTCGGCGGTACCGAATCCCCGAAGGTCCAGGTAGAACTGGCCGTCCGGGAAGCCGTCGGTGACCTGGTGCGCCGCGTGCACGGCCAACGCGGTCTTCCCGACTCCGCCCATCCCGGCGATCGCGGAGATGACCAGCGCGCGAGCGCCCGCAGTACTCCGCAGGCGCTGGGTCAGGTCGTCGAGCTGCTCACTCCGGCCGACGAAGTCAGCGAGGTCGGCAGGCAGCTGGTTCGCGGCTGTCGAGGTGGCCTTGGGACGTACGGCCGCTTCCCGGAAGGACGCCCGCTCGGCTTCGGACAATCCGAGGGCGGCCGCGAGTGCCTGGATCGTGCTGGCCCTCGGATAGCGCCGACGGCCGCCTTCGAGGGTGCGGATGGCTTCGACACTGATGGCGGCCTGGTCGGCGAGAGCTTCCTGGGTCAGACCGGACGCGTGGCGAAAGGCTCGGAGCAGCGGGGCGAAGTCAGACATCGTAGGGCTGACGGCCGCCGTTGGTGGTGGTCAGGAGGGAGTAGAGGGAGGTGCTGGCGGTGAGGAAGAGGCGGTTGCGTTTGGGGCCGCCGAAGCACAGGTTGGAGACGGTTTCGGGGACCAGGAGTTTGCCGAGCAGGGTGCCGTCCGGGTGGTAGACGTGGACGCCGTCCGCCGCTGCTCCCCAGATCCGGCCTTCGCTGTCGAGGCGGATCCCGTCGAAGGCGCCGTTGCCGCACTCGGCGAACAGATCGCCACCGGTCAGCTTGTCACCGTCGACCGTGAAGACCCGGATGGTGGCCTCTTCGGTGTCGGTGATGTAGAGCAGGCTGCCGTCGTTGGAGAACGCCAGCCCGTTCGGCCGGTTGAAGTCGTCGGCGACGATGCTCAGCGTGCCGTCCGGCGCGATCCGGTAGACGTGGCAACCACCGACCTCGATCTCGCCCCGGTGACCCTCGTAGTCGCTGTCGATCCCGTACGCCGGATCGGTGAACCAGATCGCGCCGTCCGAGCCGGCCACCACGTCGTTCGGGCTGTTCAGCCGGCCACCGTTGTAGCCGTCGGCAAGGACCCGGATCGATCCGTCATGCTCGGTGCGGGTCACCCGGCGATTGCCGTGCTCGCAGCTGACCAGGCGGCCCT
>Ga0190275_10003468_pt1 | contig 11258 bp, 8 predicted proteins | sample Popmic550T_FD_133745 | JGI IMG/M metagenome (GOLD analysis project Ga0190275, IMG submission 133745) | Populus adjacent soil microbial communities from riparian zone of Yellowstone River, Montana, USA - 550 T | ecosystem: Environmental > Terrestrial > Soil > Riparian zone > Trees stand | place... | reverse complement strand
GGGTGCCTGCCATGCGGTTGCCGCAGTTTCCGGCACGAGCCACCGCCCGAGGCTTCGGGCAAGGGGCAGATTCGGCACCGTTCCGACGTACGTGACCCGCCCGCTGCCGGTCACCCGGGTGGTGACCGCCGCATGTGCGTGGAGTTCGTTCGGCGGATATTTGAGCAGGATGTCGGCAGTGTCGACCTGCAGCACATCCATCCAGTCGGTACCGGCGGCGCCGGCTTCGAGCACCGGCGCTCCGGCATGTGAAGCCCGCACCTCCACAGGCTCGGAGAGATTCGTGTACTCGTCGTAGTGCACGCCTGCGGCCTCGGTGAGCCGGTCCGGCGCGACGGCCAGCCGGGCACGGGCTAGTTCGTTCCCGTATCCCGTTCGGATGCCGACAACGAGATGACCGCCCGCCTCCGCATAGGCCTTGAGGGCATCGAGAACGGCATCCTCGGCGACGTAGAGCGCCGGAGCGACCAGCACGGGGAAGCGTGTTGCGAGTTCGGCCGGCGAATTTTCCAGGAACTGCGCCACGTGCTGCACCCTGACCTGCGCACCGGCCTCGAACAGTCCCCGGTAGAAGGCGTCGAAGATGGTCAGGTACGCATCCGGATCGGGATCGCCGTTCGGGAGGGCGAGCGGTGGGTAGAACTCGAAGGACCACTTGGTGTCGGCGGAGTAGAGCATCAGGACGTCGGCATCCGGCTCGTGATCGTCGAGTTTCGGGCCGATGGCCCTCAGGGCAGCGCCCAGTTCGGCGACCTCCCGGTAGATGCGCCCGGGGCGCTGGCTGTGCGGGAGCACTCCGCCCCAGTAGGTCTCGATGCCGAAGTGGAGGGTGTGCCAGTGCCAGTACTCCACCATTCGCGAGCCGCGGGCGAGCAACGCGAACGCCGCTTGCTTGATCTGCCCGGGGAACGGAGGGTGGTTCTGCCATGAGCCGCCGATTGTCTGGGCATTGGTCTCGGTCACCAGGAACTGGCTCTGGGCCGAAGACCAGGCGCGGTCTCCCCATTGGAAGAGCGCCCATACTCCGGTGTGCCACCACGCCGCCTCACGGGGAACGTCGACACCAGCCGACAGGCCGTCCTGCATCTTGTAATACGGGTTGCCCGCCACGACATCGAGGGAGCGAACCAGCTCGTTGTCGGCGACCTGGGCGCGGGAGTACGAGATGCAGGTAGTGATGAACTGGTCTGGGCGGGCGTACTCGCGGACCACTTCGGCCTGCCACGAGATGAGCTCAGTCGCGAGGGTTGCCTGGAATCGACGCCACTCGAGCTGGTACTGCGGCATCACATTGCCGCCGGGTCGCCACAACTCAGACCATTCCGTCAGCCGGTGCGACCAGTAGACCAGACCCCACTCTTCGTTGAGCCGCTCCACGGTGCCGTAGCGCCGCCGCAGCCAGGCAAGAAATGCCAGGAATGTTGGCTCGTTGTGGGGCAGTTGATTGCCCGGCTCATTGTCCACCTGGTACCCGATGACGGCGGGATGTTGCGCGTAGCGTTCAACAACCTTCCGTGCGATGCGCTCGGCGTAGAAGCGGTAGGCGGGATGGGACTGGTCCATCTCCTGCCTGGCGCCCCAGCCCACGCGATCTCCTTCGGCGGTCTCGGCCGCGATCTCCGGGTGCAGTTTCTGGAGCCACGGAGGAACGGCGTACGTTGGAGTGCCGAGGATGACGCCGATCCCGCGGGAGTGGGCCTCATCCAGGACCGGTTGCAGCCAGTCCAGGTCGAACTCTCCCTCGCGCGGCTCCCACGTGGACCACACCGATTCGCCCACCCGGATGACCGAGAACCCGGCCTCCTGCATGAGGTCGAAGTCCCGTTGGAGTGTGCCCTCCGGCTGGTACTCCGCGTAGTAGGCGGCGCCGAAGAGGATTCCGGAGTAGGACGGATTGGCTGGCATCGATGGCGACCTTCCGAGCATGTTGTCGACAACATAGGTTGCCGAAGAACCTACCCCCGGTCCAGATCACGCGCAATAGTCAGCCGCGGGAAATTTCAGATAGCCCGCGTGGACTCGCGTGGCGTGAGTTGCGGTGCGGTGACGGACGACGCAAATTCGGCATCCCGGGTTATGCGGGCGATCAGGGTGTCCACCAGGTACCGGCCCTCGGATTCGAAGTCGAGCGCAACGGTGGACAACGACGGAAGCAGGAATCGAGCCACCGGGATGTCATCCGTGCCGACCACGCTCAGATCTCCAGGTACATTCCAGCCACCCCGCACCGCCGCCGACATGACGCCGATGGCCATGTTGTCGTTCGCGGCGGCTATGGCAGTGACCCCCCTCTCCTCCTCGGAAAGGCTCGACCACGCCGCCTGGCCGGAATCCGGCGACCAATCGCCGCTGCGCCGCCAGACCACTTCACCTCCGTGCGCGGAAACCACGGCATCGAAGCCGGTCATCCGGGATTGGGCGGCGAACCACGACATGGGGCCGCTCACATAACCGATGCGGCGATGTCCGAGGTCGATGAGATGCTGTGCGGCCATCATGCCCGACCGCTCATTGATGCCTTCTGTGTCGCCTGAGCTTGTGACCTTCACATCGATGACGATGGGCACGCCCATGGTGCGGCTTTGCAGCGTTTCGAGGATGGCATCGGTCTGCGCGGTCGCCAGGATGCCCGCGATCTGGTGCTCCGTCACCACAGACAGGGCCTCATCGACCGAAGTGGTGTCGTCCCCGTCCATGGAGACGATGTCCAGCACATACCCGCGATTCCGGGCGGCTGCTGTCGCGCCGGCTATGACGCGGGCCGGCCCCGGCTGGTCCAGCCCGTGGGCGAGCACTCCCAGGCGGTTGTTCCGCTGGGAGCGCAGGTCACGGGCCGCAGCATTCGGCCGGTACTCGAGCTCCTCGAGGGCGGCCTCCACCCGCATCTTCGTCGCCGGACGGATGCCCTCGAAACCATGCAGGTATCGAGTGACCGTCTGATGGGAGACGCCGGCGAGGCGCGCGACGTCGTAGATGGTGGGCTGCTTCACGTGACCTTTCTACCGCTTACTGTCCGGCACTGGATCACAATGTGGGCAAACAGGACAGACGTCAGCGCCCGCCCACCGAACCCGGCAGAGGATCCGGCACTGCTGATGCCTCGGTTGCAGCACCAGTGACCGGTTCATGCGGGTAGATACTCCGCGTCTCCCCGCGGCGATTGCGCCATTGGAGAAGATCCGTGATGTGCGGTCGGGGAAGAATCTTGAGCACGGCGAGCACGACATAAATCACCGTGTTGATGGCGACGAATGCAGCGAACACCGCGAACAGGTCGGCCTGGAGGACGGACTGCGGAAGGATGACTCCGCTATGGATGCTCGTCGCGTCGATGGCGATCACCGGGCTGCCTGTTCGCTGGCACCGACCGGGGTGACATGGTGCCAGGCCGCCTTCCGTCCGACGGTTATGTCGATCACGCCCTTCACGTAGACGATGTTCAGGTACATGTCGAAGATCGTTTCGGGGAGAAGCGCGGCCGCGAGCAGCCGGGCACGCCATCCGCCCTTCCAGACCGAGACGACACGTTCGACGACGAACACCAGTCCCAAGCCGAGCCAGAACGGAAACCACACCCACGCGTCCACGGCCAGCATGGTCACGAGCATGAGCAGGATGAAGGCGCTCAGGGCGATGACGCTGTAGCTGATGCCGAGTTGCTGCGCCCAGTAGCGGAACGTCGCAGGAGTCAGGCCGTACGCGCCGATGTTCTCGAGTGCCCCCCGCTGCCAGCGCAATCGTTGCCGCCACAGCGTCGTGAATGTCGGCATCAGCTCGGTGACGACCGTGCACTGCGCGGGTGACGTCATCAAGCCGCCCAGGGACTTGATCGCGATCGTGAGTTCATTGTCTTCGGTGAGGGCCGCGGTGTCATACACATCGCCGTTCATGCCGGGGATGGTGACGCCGCGGTTGTCCGCGACGGCGCGCAACGCCGCAGGACGGAAGAGCGAAGCCGTGCCCGTGAGCACGAAGACCCGACCGCGCCGCCTGGCGATTTCGCGGGAGTAGCGGACGTACTCGTTGCGTTGGAGCTGGCCTAGTATGCCGTGTCCCTCTTCGCCGTAGAACAGTCCTCCGACCGCCATGAGCGCACGGTCGTACGTGAAACGGGATACGGCAGCCTCGAGGAATCCGTCGTCGAGGGACGTGTCGGCATCCATCACCATGATGATGTCGTTGTCGCCCTGCCCCGGAAGGAGATAGTCAAGCGCCTGGTTCAGGGCCCCCGCCTTCTTCCCCGTATTGCCCTGTGATTCGATCACCTCGACGCCGTGCTCCCGAGCGATCGCAACGGTGGAGTCGGTGCAATTGTCGGCGACCACGATGATGCGCTCTGGTCGGTGGGACTGGGCGGCAAGCGACGCGAGCGTCACAGGCAGCGAAGCCTGCTCGTTGTGCGCAGGGATCAGGATCGTCACTGTCACGGGACCGGCGAAGACACCCCGCGTGCGTGCCATGACTACCTTGGGCGCCAGCGGATTGACCAGCTGGTTGGCGGAACGTCGTGACTTGTCAGATGCGCTGCGTTCGAGCAGCGCGATACCCGCGGAGATCAGGATGGCCAACGCGACTGCAGCCAACAGCACGCGGGGCGCGGGAGCCTGGGTGTCGTAGAACACCCGCCAGATTCCGAAGACGAAGCCCTGGGTGGGCGCGTCGCCGATTGTCGGGTCGTCAGCAGCAACTGCGAACCACAACAACGCGGCGCCGCCGAACGCTGCCAGGGCGATCACGACGCCGATAGTGCGCCCCAGCCATCTCGTCCCCATTTCCTCGAGGCTAGCAGCGACCGGAGTCGCCCATCCGCCACGGTCACGTCGCCTTCGAACGGCTGCATGACGGGCCACGTGGCTTACTGCAAGCCGTCGCCACTTTTGCCATCCGAGCGTACTTTGGTGGGCGTATCGAGGTCGATACCGATGACGGAAGGAGACCATCATGACCAAAGCACGCGACATCATGTCCGGTGGCACGGAGTGTGTGGGAGTAAACGAGACGTTGGTGGACGCGGCTCGCAAGATGCGCGACCTCGACATCGGCTCCCTGCCCATCTGCGGAGAGGACAACCGGCTGAAGGGGATGCTCACGGACCGCGACATCGTGGTGAAATGCATCGCCGATGGCGGCGACCCGAGTACGGTCAAGGCCGGCGACCTCGCCGAGGGCAAGCCGGTCACCATCGGAGCTGACGACGATGTCAGTGAGGCGCTCGCAACGATGAAGAAGTACCAGGTGCGCCGGCTGCCGGTGATCGACGGGCATGACCTCGTCGGCATGCTGACCCAGGCCGACGTCGCCCGGAACCTCCCCGACAAGCGAGTCGGCGAGTTGGTCGGCTACATCTCTGAATGACCGGCCATTGCCGGATGAAAGAGGCCGAACCCAGCGGGTTCGGCCTCGACCTTTCACGCACCAGGCAACGGGTGGCTGCGCAGGGCATCCGTCATATGACCTTGTTTGGCTGGGATAGTGGGCCATCCGCGGGCTCGAGGGCGCCCCGCGTCGCCAGCGCGTCCCGCAGGCCGGCACGCGAGACGACATTGAGTTTCGGGAAAATCCGGTACAGATGCCCGGAGACGGTGCGAGGGCTGATGAAGAGTCGGGCGGCGATGTCCTTGTTCGACAATCCCGCGGCTGCGAGGGCCGCCACCTCACTCTCCTGGGGAGTGAGGTCGCTCGCGAGGGGCTCGGCGGGCAGATTGCTGCCGTTTGCCCTGACCCCGGCGGCCCGGAGCTCGTGACCGACGCGGCGGGACCACGGATCCGCGCCGAGGACTTCGAACAGGTCCCTGGCGCGCGTCAGGTGCCGCCTGGCCTCCACATTGGCGAAGTGCCGCCGCAGCCACTGGCCATAGAGGTATTCCACTCGTGCCTGCTCGAACGGCCACCGGTCGATGCCGTACAATGAGAGCGCGTCGACGAAACCCTCCTGTGCCTCATCGCCGTGGGCAGTGAGGGCCGTCGACGCGGCGACGAGAAACCGCAGCCGAAGCGGATGATTGTCACCGGTGGCATCCGCCGCGTGCGCCGCAATCACCGCCCCATCATCACCGTGGCCGCTGCGCACATGCGCCTCGACGACATCCAGGATCATCCTCGAGCTGTACCGCGGCCAGGCGGGGAGTCGGTCGCCGGCGAGGATACGCGTCGCACACAACCAGGCGCCCTCACTGTCCCCCTGGCTCAAGCGATTCAGCAGTCGCGCTTCCACGGCGAGGGTTCGGTAATAGCCGGACCGGCGAGGAGTGCCCCACGCGTCGATGGCGTCGGCCAGTGAGTCGGCTGCTCGGACATCGCCCCGTGCGGCGGCGGCGAGGGCCCGGATATGCCGGAAGTCAGCGGCAATCGTCCCGATGTCGCTGTTGGCCGCGGCCAGGTGACCCTGGATGGCGAGTTCCTCGCTCTTCTCCCACAGTCCCGATTGGAAGGCCTCAGCGGCGACCAATACCTGCATGTCCAGGCTGTGGACGAGTGCTCCACTTGTGATGACGCGATCGGACGTCTCCCACAGCAGGGAACGGTAATCGGTCAGGGCGTCGCTTCGTCGAGCGGACATCCCGAACTGCACAATCTCCGGTGTCGTCCATTCCGCCACTCGGTAGCGATAGACATCGCGGATGCTGTCGGCGACGGGTCGGGTCAGCTGAGTGCCCGCGTCTGGTGACGAGGTCAGCACCGAGAGCCTCGTTGTGGCATCCAGTTCCGGGTCAGGGGAACGGCGCGCGACCTCGCTCCAGAACGATTGGTCGTCGAGAACGATACCGAGCCGCACGGCGAGTTGAATGGTCTCGGTCGCGTGTGGGCCCGATCTCGCCTGCGGCATGACCCCGGCCAGGATGCGCGCGGCACCGATGTAGTCGCCGTCGTGTCGCACTTTGATGCCCGCACGCAGGAGCGCGTTACCGACCGAGTTGGCGGCGGTGCCATTGAGCGCGGCAGCCTCCTCGATAAGCTTCCGGGCGACTGCCGCCTGACCGAAGGAGGAGGCGACGCGTGCAGCATCGATGAGCCGTGTCGAGCGGGCCGCCGACGAAGGCGAGATTTCTGCCGCGCGGACAAGCGCGTGCAGGACTATCCCCGGGTCGCCGTGCGTCGAGATCAAGTACACAGCCGAACTCAGCTCCGCTGCGAGGCTCTCCTCGGGCTGAGTCGCCGCTGCTGCGGCGTGCAGGACCCGGCGCAGGGCATCGTCGCTGTACCGCCTGGCGAGGTGGATGTGCGCTTCTCGAAGTTCTCGCGGTGGTGCCAGGCAGTAGATCGCGTTGCGGACCGTTCGGCTGGCGAATCGCACACCGCTACCGTCGTGCGGCGCCAGAAGCCCGAGCGCCTCAAGGCTGGCGAGGTCGTGTGCATCGAGGGCCCACGCGCTGGGGCCCGCGTCCGTTGCTCCGAGCGTCACGCCGCTGACGGCGCCCAGGACCAACTCTTCCCGAACCGCTGGCGGGACGTTCGCCAGTGCTTCCCGATAGGAACTCAGCAGTGCCGAGGGCAGCGGCAGGACCGGCGGCAGTAACTCTCGGCCGTCTAATTGGCGTTGGGGGAGCAGGTTCGGATACTCCCGCAGCGCGAGTCGGTTGCCGTCTGCCTCCGCGATGATGCGATCAACGACGTAGGGAGGTAGCTGCGGATGCTCACCGAGAAGCGAGCGTCGGGCATCCTCATGCGCCATGGGCCTGACCGTGATTTCGATCAGGCGGGACGTTCGGAGCTGTGCCGGAACCGCCCGGTTGTAGACCAGGACAAGGGCGACCTCACCCCCGACCAGACGGTTGACGACGAAGCACAGGACGTCGCGAGTCATCTCGTCCATCCATTCGGCGTCATCGACGACGAGCAGGAGCGGTGTGCGGGATGCGGCCTCACCCAGGCAATTCAGCGCTGATTGGCTGACGCGCAGCTGTGCATCGACGTCGACTGGTGCACTGCCCATTGCCCTGGACAGCGCATCCATCAGTTCGGTGCCTGCGAGATCCTGGACGAATGGGTCCTGCAGGAACGCGAACGTGAGCTGATGGAGGGTCCAGAACGGAAGCGCTGCTTCTTGCGGGATGCCATCGGCCTGCAGCACCCGCGTGCCGGAGCGCCGGGCGCGTTCCATCAGCCGATTGACGAGGGTGGACTTTCCCAACCCTGGTGCACCCCGCAGGGCGACGATCCGGCCATGGTTGGGCGGTTGGATGGCGGAGAGCAACGACGCGAATTCCTGCTCCAGCCCGGGAGGGGCAGCGAACTGCCCGGATCGCTCTGGCTCCGATGGCGCGAACACGCTGACGCCTTCAGGTCAGCGCCGTGCGGCTGGACGCCGAGCGACATGCGGCGAAAGCATCAACGGATGGGTGTGAAGGACGCACCATATCGACCTCGGGTTTCCGTCTTTCTTGCGCAGACGAGTGCAGATCTTTCGACATGAGAAAAGGCTCTGTGGGGAAAGATCAGCGGGGTCTGGGCCGACCAACGAACTACGGGGCACAAGGGAGGGTTGCCACCAAAATTACGCTGAAGGGTGCCCGGCGCGCAACATACCGGCCCGACATCCGCTGACTGAGCCGCTCCCGAACACCGCCGCGCAAAATCCAGCCTGCGGGGTTTCCAGGCTCAGAAGGAAGTCAGTCGGCTGGCCCGCCGGACGACGTGTCTTCGTCGGTCTCCGGGTTGTGCGCGTCCTGCAGCGAAGGCTCAGAACGGTCGTCACTGTCATCCTCATCGTCGAGCCGGTTGCCGAAACCGACCGAGCTGTCATCCGTCACACTCGATGTCGCGTCATCGGCCGGATGCTGAGTGGTGTCGTCGCCGTGTGGAGTGCTCATGGGGAGGCCTTTCGAGTGGTGTCGATGGATGCCAGATGTGCGAGGTTAGAGGCCCAGGCCCCGGGTATCAACCGGTTGACACCAGGCTGAGTTGCACAGCGACGTACCATGACGGCATGCATCTGATACCGGCGGAGTCGCTGCGACCCGCTGCGGAGCGCAGTCTCGACGCAGTGCGGCGCCAGATACGGAGCCTCGGCCTCCCGGGCGAGGGCCGTGACACCGGCCGGCTCGGAGCACGATGTGCGGTTCACCCGACCGTGGCAGCTTCTCGCTGCCGATCCGGCGCCGATCCGGGAATACAACGCTGTGAAACGGTCCGCGAGCGATGCCGATTACGAGGCGCGCAAATCAGCTTTCTTCGATATGTTGCTTGCACGTTGGCCGAGTCATCCGGCCGGCGGCCTTCACCGATGACAAGCAAAGGGTACAGATGATTCTGCTGTTCGGAACCAACGCATACGAGAAGCTCCTTACCGTGGTTTCCTTTCCCTGCCGGTACTGCGGAATGAGCGCACCCCAACGGGTATTCAAGCGGGCTACCAAGTTCACGCTTTTCTTCATTCCGCTGTTCACGGTGTCCAAGAATCACTTCGTTGAGTGCTCCAACTGTGTTGGCGTCACCGCCCTGACGGAAGAGCAGGCACGCCACTCGCTCCAGTGGGCGGCGACACACTGACATGCACACCCTCGCCCGTTATGCTTCACGGGCGCGGCACGCCTGAGCTCCCAGCACAGTGACGTAACCTGCATGGATGCAGCTCGAGTCGACCTATGCTCCGAGCGAGCCGGTCAACCTCAGGGCGACGCTGGGGCCGGTCGGGCGTGGACCGCATGACCCTACCTTCCGCTGGGAAGGGGCCGACGCCTGGATGACGCTGCGTACTCCGGTCGGCGCCGCGACGCTCCACCTGGCGCAGGGGACGGGAATCACCGTGCGCGCCTGGGGCCCAGGCGCCGAGCGTGCTGTGGCCGGCGTTCCTGCCCTGCTCGGCGCATCCGATGACTGGAGCGACCTCGATGTCAGGGACAACTCCCTGCTTCACGAAACCAGGCGTCGGATGCCCGGCCTGCGCCTGGCCCGCACCGGCCGGTTGTTCGCCGCGCTCATTCCCGCAATCATCGAGCAAAAGGTCACCAGTCTCGAAGCGCTCGGCAGCTGGCGCCGGCTGGTGACCAAATACGGGGACGATGCTCCTGGCCCCGCGCCTCTCGGCATGCGCGTCATCCCGGACGTCATCACCTGGCGGCGCGTGCCGTCGTGGGAGTGGCACACTGCCGGCGTCGGACCCCAGCGGTCGGCAACGGTCATGCGTGCCGCGGCAGTGGCAGCGTCCCTTGAGCGCGGCTCCGGGATGCCTGCGGTGGAGGCCGCCACCCGCCTGAAATCGATCACCGGAATCGGTCCATGGACCGCGGCCGAAACGGTCCAGCGCTCGCATGGCGACCCCGACCACGTGAGCGTCGGCGACTACCACCTTTCGGCTTTCGTGGGTTGGGCGCTCGTCGGTTACCCGGTGGATGACGACGGCATGCTGGAGTTGCTCGAGCCCTGGCGGGGTCACCGGCAACGAATCGTGCGCCTTCTCGTCGCCAGCGGTTTCCGCAAGCCCAGGTTCGGGCCCCGGATGACGATCCAGGACCACCGACGGCACTGAACCGGGCTACCGGTACCTAGGGAGCGGTGATGAGGGTTGCCGGGCGGCAGGGCTGGCCGCCCACGAGGTTCAGGCAAGGGTCGAGGAATTCCGGGTAGCGCACGGATGTCGACGGACCGAACCATCGGGTGTAGAAGGTCCAGAAGTTGAGATTTCCGAACGCCGAACAGGAGTCGCCCTCCGACTCGACCGAAGCGAGCAGCGCCTCATTGGGCTGGTAGGGCGTGTAGTTGTACAGGTTGGCAGTGGCCTGGTTGCGGATTTCCACCTTGCTGGAGCCGCATTCTGCGTTCGGGTGGAAACCTACCTCTACGGTTCCGATGTGGTAGTCGCGTACAGGTTCCTGCGTGTACTGCCGGAACTGCCAGGCGGCGTTGTACACCTGGTTGAAGAAGCCGAAATACTTCGTGTCGCAGTCAGCCGTGTCGGGGCATCCATAACCCGTGGCGCGCAGGTAACCGGATTCGCTTGGCCGGCTGAGGAGCGACTGCTCCTTCTGCAACAGCACGAGCAGGACCCGCGGACTGACGCCGCAGGCCCGGGCGACGTCGGCGATGATGGCGCTGGCCCGCTGGTTCTTGCCACCGGCGTACTCGGCGCAGTGACCGTCGCCCTGGCTGGGCTGGCTCGTCGTGTCCTCGCGGTACTCCCACAGGCACGGGGAGTTGTCGCGCGGCCGGCAGTCCCGCGCTTCGAGGAATTCCTGGACGTCGCCGGTGGTCATGGAGTCGGCGTTGAAGAAGTTGTAATCGCTGATGATCCGTCCGGGATCGAAATCCTGGGGATCGGG
>Ga0190275_10003467_pt1 | contig 11258 bp, 11 predicted proteins | sample Popmic550T_FD_133745 | JGI IMG/M metagenome (GOLD analysis project Ga0190275, IMG submission 133745) | Populus adjacent soil microbial communities from riparian zone of Yellowstone River, Montana, USA - 550 T | ecosystem: Environmental > Terrestrial > Soil > Riparian zone > Trees stand | place... | reverse complement strand
TGGTGATCTCGATGATCCCGGCCACGGTGGTGTTCGTGCTGGGTCAGCAGCCCTTGCGTGAAGGACTCACGGCGGGGGTGAGCAGGTGACCACCGTCCCCGCTCCTGCGGCGCCTCGCGGCTACCATCACGCCGTGGACTCCTCCCGCCCGCGACTGCACGTGCTGCCGTCCAGCGGTTGGCTGAACGACCCCAACGGTCTGTGCAAGATCGACGGTACCTATCACGTCTTCTATCAGCACAACCCCTACGAACCGGTGCACTCCGACATCCACTGGGGCCACGCGAGCTCGACTGACCTGCTCACCTGGACCGAGGAACCGATCGCCCTCACACCACGGCCCGGTGGGCTCGACGCCAACGGATGCTGGTCGGGCTGTGTCGTCGACGACTCCGGGGTACCCACAGCCGTCTACACCGCTGTCGGTGACACCGCTCAGAACGCACAGGTCGGGTTGGCCCGCAGCGACCGTTCTCTGCGGTGCTGGAAGCAAGAACCGGTAGGCCGGATCAGGCCACCGGACAACCCGGCGATCAGCGACGTCCGCGACCCGTTCGTCTTCAGCTTCGAGGGCCATCGGTACGCGGTACAGGGCTCAGGACACCCGACGGGCGCACCGCAGCTGCTGCTGTACGCCTGCGACGATCTGGACGACTGGACCTTCCTCGGTCCGCTGCTGACCTCCGGTGACCCGGTGGCCGCCGAAGTGGCCCCAGCCAACATCTGGGAATGCCCGAACCTGTTCCGGCTGGGTGACCGTTGGGTGATCATCTTGTCGCTGTGGCGATACCGGGACGGCATGGACCACCTGGCCGGGGTGCGCTACCTGGTCGGCGACCTCGTGCCGCACGGCGACGGACTCCTCTTCCGCGCCGAGTCCGGCGGGATCGTCGACCACGGGCCGACGTTCTACGCCCCGCAGGTGCTCGTCGACGGCGATCGGGTGCTGCTGTGGGGGTGGGCCTGGGAGGGCGCACAGCGCACGGGTGAGGAGGTCGCGGCGGCGGGATGGGCCGGGACGTTGACGTTCCCGCGCGAGCTCGCACTCACCGAGGGCGGGCTCCAGAGCCGGCCGGCTCGCGAGCTGATCGGGCTGCACGGGGAGGAGCTCACGCTCGGACCCGATGGCATCGTCGGAACGCCGGCATTCGAGATCGAGACCGAGGGACCGTTGCAGCTGATCTTGGTGGACGTGCAGGCGGGAACCCGGCAGCCGTCGGCCGCGCTGCCCGGTCAGGGTCGAGTGCTGGTCGACGGCTCGATCGTGGAGGTGTTCGGCTCCGGCCCGTCGCACACGTCACGGCACTACCCGACCGCGACCAGCCAGTGGGTGGTCGAGAGCGACTCCCCGTACCGGGTTTGGCCGCTGGCCTGAACACCAGCCTGCCGACCAGGCCCGGTCGGCTAGGGCGAGGCAGCCCGCGCGATCTATCGTCGTCCGATGGACGGTTTCCTTCTCGACCGAACAGACGGGCGTGACGACGGCGAGGACTGGGCGGAGAACTACAGCGAGCTCCCCGGCCGGGCGAACGTCTCGATCATCCTCGAATCCACGTCTGCCGAAGGCGTCGGACCACGGCTGCACCTGCACCCGTACGCGGAGACGTTCGTGATCCGGCGCGGTTCGGCCACCTTCACGGTCGGCACCGACCAGATCGAGGGTCGGGCCGGCCAGGTGCTGATCGTGCCGGCCGACACCCCGCACGCCTTCCGGACCGGTCCCGATGGCTACGAGGCGGTGCACATCCACGCCAACCCGACCTTCGAGACCACCTGGCTCGAGTGAACCGCCCGACTTCTGGAGCAAAACCCACGCTGAGTGTGGATACCGGTGCAGAAGTCGGGCGGGTGGGGTCAGGCGTACGGCTGGATGAGCTCCAGGTAGCGCGCCGACATGGTGGCCAGCACCTCGTCGCCGGGGGCGGCCCAGATGTCGGCGTTGAAGATCTCCACCTCGATGTCGCCCGTGTAGCCGGCATCGCGGACCCAGGCTCCGATGGTCGCGAAGTCGATGTGACCGTCGCCCATCATCCCGCGGGCCAGGAGCGTGTCGGCCGGCAGCGGGGTGATCCAGTCGCAGACCTGATAGCTGTGGATGCGCTCTCCCGCCCGGGCGATCTGTGCCTCGACGTCGGGGTCCCACCAGACGTGGAAGGTGTCCAGCACGATTCCCACCTCGTCGGCGGCGTACGGCTCCGCCATGTCCAGCGCCTGACCCAGGGTGGACACGACTCCGCGGTCGGCGGCGTAGATCGGGTTCATCGGCTCGATGCCCAGCGGCACGCCGACCTGCTTCGCGTACGGCACCAGCCGCTCGATCGCCTCGGCGGCCCGCCGTCGAGCACCGCGCAGATCGCGATCACCGGCGGGCAGCCCTCCCGGCACCAGGCACAGCGTCTTCGCGCCGATGGCGGCCGCCTCGTCGAGCGCCCGCACGTTCTCGAGGTGTGCGGCCTCGATCGCGGCCGATTCGGACGCCGTGAAGAAGCCGCCCCGACACAGCGTGGACACCCGCAGCTCGGCCTCGGCCAGCCAGGCCACGGCGTTCTCCACCCCGGCCTCGGCCAGCTGCTCGCGCCAGACGCCGATCGAGGACAACCCAGCGGCCACGCAGCCGTCGATCGCCTCGCGCAGCGTCCAGCTCGCGGTGGTGCGCTGGTTCAGTGACAGACGAGCGAGCTCGGAGGCGCCGCTCACGCCGGTATCCCGGCAGCGGCGAGCACCATGCCCAGCCGGTGCCGCGCCAGCTCCGGGTCCGGGAACAGCCGAGCGGCGTTGGCCAGCTCGAAGACCCTCGCCAGGTGCACGGGTGAGCGGGCGGCCTGCAGACCGCCGACCATGCCGAAGCCGTCCTGGTGCCCCGACAGCCAGGCCAGGAACGCGATCCCGGTCTTGTAGTAGAAGGTCGGTGCGCAGAAGATGTGCCGCGACAGCGGCAGGGTCGGCGCCATCTCGGCCCGGTAGCCCTCGACGTCCCCGCGGTCCAGTGCGCTCAGGGCGGCCGAGGCGGCCGGGGCGATGGCCGCGAAGGCGCCCAGCAGCGCGTCGGAGTGGTGCTCGCCGTCGCCCTCGATCAGCTCGGGGTAGTTGAAGTCGTCGCCGGTGTAGAGCCGGACGCCGGCCGGCAGGCGGCGGCGCAGGTCGGTCTCGTGCTCGGCCGACAGCAGCGACACCTTGACGCCGTCGACCTTGGCGGCGTGATCATGGACGAGCTGGACGAACGAGTCGGTCGCGGTGGCCACGTCGCCGCTGCCCCAGTAGCCGGCCAACTGCGGGTCGAACGCCTCGCCCAGCCAGTGCAGCACGACCGGCGAGCTGACAGATGCGAGGACGGCGTCGTACACGGAGCGGTAGTCCTCGACGGTCCGCGCCGCGGCGGCCAGGTGCCGGGATGCCATCACGATGACCTGCGAACCGGCGCCCTCGACGAAGGCGACCTGCTCCAGGTAGCCGTTCGTCACCGACTCGATCGACGCCGGACCGGCGGGCAGGTGGTCGGTGCCGGCCCCGGAGGCGATCCGGGCTCCGGCAGCCCGGGCCTGGGCGGCGCTGCGGGTGATCAGCTCCCGCGTCGCCGCCCAGTCCAGGCCCATGTTCCGCTGGGCGGTGTCCATCGCCTCGGCCACACCCAGGCCGTAGCGGAACAAGTGGGCGCGGAACGCCAGCGTGGCGTCCCAGTCGACGGCGGCCGGAGCGCCGGGGACATTCTCCCCGTACGGATCGGCCACCACATGAGCCGCGGCGAAGGCGACCCGGGTCTCGTACGGCTGCGGGTGCTCGGCCCAGTCGCGCGGCGACTCCAGCGCGACCTCCTTCAGCGACCCGTCGGCCTGCGGCAGGTTGAGACTGCCGATTGCGGTCTTCACGGTCATGAGTGGAGCCTCTCGAGAGTGCAGGAGCGTTTCCGAACGACGCGCCAGGTCCCACCGCCGCGGGAGTCCGCCGTTCGGAAACGCGACGAATGACCGAGATTCGCGGAGCTCATGACCGCGGAGCGCGGAACGCGAGCGTGCACGGAGTCATCAGGACAACTCCTTGATCTCGACCCGGCGGCCTTCCTCGGAAGACTTCAAGCCTGCCTCGACCAGCTGCAGCCCGCGGACGCCGGCGGCGAGGTCGTAGCCGTGCGGGCGGCCGGCGTCGACGTCGCGCAGGAACTGCTCCCACTGGGCGCGGAAGCCGTTCGGGTAGTCCTCGATGTCCGGCACGGCGTCCCACTGCGAGCGGAAGTCCTGGTCGGTGGGCAGATCGGGATTCCAGACCGGCTTCGGCGTCTGGGCACGCGGCTGGATCCGGCAGTCGAACAGACCCGCGACCGCCGAGCCGTGGGTGCCGTCGACCTGGAACTCGACCAGCTCGCCGCGATCGACCCGGACCGCCCAGGACGAGTTGATCTGGGCGATCACCCCGCCGTCGAGCTCGAAGATCCCGTACGCGGCGTCGTCGGCGGTCGCTGTGTAGGCGTTGCCCTGCTCGTCCCAGCGCTCCGGGATGTGGGTGACGGCCTTGGCCCAGACGGCGTCGACCCGACCGAACAGGTTCTCCAGCACGTAGTTCCAGTGGCAGAACATGTCGAGCACCATGCCGCCGCCGTCCTCGGCGCGGTAGTTCCAGCTGGGTCGCTGGGCGGGGATGACGTCACCCTCGAAGACCCAGTAGCCGAACTCGCCGCGGACCGAGAGGATCCGGCCGAAGAACCCGAGATCGATCAGCCGCTTCAGCTTGACCAGACCGGGCAGGTAGAGCTTGTCGTGCACGACACCGGTGATGGTGCCGGCTCGCTGGGCAGCGGTCACCAGCTTCTGGCCGTCGAGCACGCTCTCGGCGATCGGCTTCTCGGTGAAGATGTGCTTGCCGGCCGCCAGCGCGGCGAGGATGGCGCCGGTGCGCTCGGAGGTGACCTGGGCGTCGAAGTAGATCTTCGCCTCGGGATCGGCGAGTGCGGCGTCGAGGTCGGTGGTCCACTCCTCGACCCCGTGCAGCTCGGCGAGCTTGGCCAGCTTGTCGGCGCTGCGACCCACCAGCACGGGAACGACCTGGATCCGGTCGTCGCCGACGACCACGCCGCCCTCGTCGCGGATCGGCAGAATCGAACGAACCAGGTGCTGACGGTAACCCATCCGCCCGGTCACCCCGTTCATGATCACCTTGATCGTCCGAACCGTCATCTCGACCTCACTGTCCTCTCGTCTTACTGCGGCTCCGCCGGCGGGCGCAAGCGTTTACGTTAACCGTTTGCGACAGCGTACGCTACGGTAGCCCCAGAGGACAAGAGGGGTTGGCGAGGACCCGCGAGGAGACGCAGATGTCAGCTCCACCACCGGCAGCCGTACGGCTGTCAGAGGTCGCCGAGGCTGCGGGCGTGTCGATCGCCACCGCCTCACGGTCCCTGCGCGGACTGGGTGGGGTCAGCGACACGGTCGCGGAGAAGGTGCGCGGCATCGCCGAGGAGTTGGGCTACGTGACCAACTCCTACGCTCGGACGCTGGCCGGTGGCCGCACGACGATCGTCGGACTGATCCTGAACCAGATCGACGACCCGTACTTCACCGAGATCGCCGCCGGTGTGGTGCGCGCGGCGGAAGAGGCCGACCTGACTGTGCAGATCGGCCACTCGGCTCGCGACCCTCAACTCGAGCTCAAGCAGATCCGCAGCCTGGTCGCCCAGCGCGCCCGAGCGATCATCATCGCCGGCTCGGGCTACACCGATCCGCAGCGAGAGGCCCAGGCCAAGGACCTCTTGGCTCGCTATCAGGCGGGCGGCGGACGAGCGGCGGTCATCGGTCGGCACTTCCTCGGCGTCGACGCTGTCCAGCCCGACAACAAGGGGGCAGCCGGACTGGTCGCCCAGCACCTGGTCGAGCTCGGGCACCGCGACGTGTTGATCATCTCCGGCCTGCCCAGCCTGACCACCGTCGAGGACCGACAGGGCGAGGCCCTCAAGGTGCTGACCGCCTCCGAAACGCGGGGGATCGTGGTGGAGACGGACTTCACCGGACACGATGCCGGGCAGGCGGCGATCGACGCTCTGGAAGCCCATCCCGAGGCCACCGCCGTGATGGCCCTGAGCGACGCGATGGCCATCGCCGTGCTGACCGGGCTGCGCCGGGCGGGGGTGGAGGTCCCGCGCTCTGTCTCGGTGACCGGTGTGGACGACGTCCCCGTGGCTGAGCTCATCTCGCCGTCACTGACCACGGCCGCCTTCCCCCTCGCCGACCTCGGCCGCGAGGCACTGTTGCTGACCACGCGTCCGCCGGCCACCCGGCCGCGACGGAAGCTGATCCCGGCGACGCTGGCCGTCCGCGAGTCGACCGCACCGCCGCGCGCTTGAGAGCCGACCATGACCGAGGTGTTGATCGTCACCGGTGCTGGCTGGTACGGCGACCCGTGGCACCCGTTTTCCGAGACCTCGTCGAGACTCGCCGAGTTGATCACCGCCCGCGGACATCGGGTCGAGATGTCCGAGGACGTCGAGAGATCTCTACTCGCCTTGGCGGATCGGCGGCTGGTCGTGATCAACATCGGGAACCCGCAACCCGCCCGGCCGGAGCCGACCATGATCGAGATCCAGCAGTCGCTGCTGGATCACCTGGAGTCTGGTGGGGGTCTGCTGGGGATGCACGCCTCCGCCACCTCGTTCACCACCATGCCGCGCTGGCCGGAGATCCTGGGCGGGCGCTGGGTGCGCGGAACCACCATGCACCCACCGCTGGACCTGGCCCGGATCCACCTCCGTCCCGGCGCCCACCAGGTCGCCGGCGAGGAGAGCGACTTCGAGGTGCTCGACGAGCGCTACAGCTACCTCGAGGTCGGTGACGACATCAGTGTGATCGGCGAGCACGTCCACGACGGCGTCGTGCACCCGATGATCTGGGCCCGCGAGCACGGCGCCGGACGCGTGGTCTACGACGGGCTGGGGCACGACACCCGCTCGTACGACAGCGTCGGTCATCGAGCACTGCTGGGCCGGGCGGTGGACTGGCTGACCGGTGGCCGATGAGTTGGCCGGCGGCGGGCGGTCCACCTGACATGATCATCGTCATCGGACATCTGGTCGTCGCAGCAGACGTCCGGGAGGTCTACCTCAGCACCTGTCGGGAGGTGGTGGAGCAGGCTCGGCGCACACCTGGCTGCCTGGACTTCGCCATCTCGGCCGATCTGCTCGACCCGGGACGGGTCAACATCGTCGAGCGGTGGGAGGGCCGGGAGCAGCTCGAGGCCTTTCGGGGCGCCGGGGTCGATGACGACCAAGCGGGGATGATCAGCTCGGCGTCCGTCGTCGAGTACGAGGTCGGATCGGAGCATGCCCTGGACTGACCAGTCCGCTCGGCGGTGCGTCACCGGGGTGGAGCGACGGAGTTCCGCACCACCAGAGGACACCCCAGCAGGGTCCGCGGCGCCGACGTCTGCTGGGCCCTGAGGACCGGATCAGTGCCGTCGAGTGCCGCAGCGAGCACCATCCGCATCGCCCGCTCCCCCATCTCACGGTGCGGCAGTCGCACCGTCGTCAGGGCAGGAACCAGGAACGGAGCGACATTCTCGTCGTCGTCGTAGCCGACCACCGACAGGTCACCGGGCACGGAGAGGCCGAGCCGGACGGCGGCCAGGACGGCACCGATCGCTGCTCGGTCGTTGACGCAGAGCAGTGCGCTCGGCCGGTGGTCGCCCGACGTGAGCGCATGCATCGCCGCCGCGTGACCTTTGTCGATCTCCCAGCCTGAAGGCACAGGTGTCGCGGGCCTGAGACCTGCCGCCGTCATCGCCTCGACGTAGCCCCGCTCACGCAGGCCGGTCGCCATCAGGTCGGTGGTACCGGTCAGCATGACGATGTCCCGGTGGCCGTGATCGATCAGGTGCTGGGTGGCGGCCCGGCTCCCCGCGACCTCATCGGGGATGTAGGCCGCGACGCCGTCGGCTGGATCGAAGCAGTTCGCCAGCGCGCTCGGGCTGCCGTGGAGGACGGTCGGGGTCTGGTACGGACGCAGACTCATGGCGGCGAACAGGAACCCGTCGACCTGACGGTTCTGCAAGGTGTCGTACGCCTGTCGCTCCCGCTCGGCGTTGTTCTGGGTGTCGATGACGAGCAGCAGGTAGCCCTCGGCGGCGGCGGCGTCGGAGGCGCCCTGCAGGAGGCGGCCACCGAACGCGCTCGTGGCGATCGCGTCGGTGACCACGCCGATCGTGGCGCTCCGACGCGAGCGAAGGCTGAGGGCGACGGTGTTCGGGGTGTAGTTGAGCTTGCGGGCCGCTTCGATGATCAGCACCTGCTTGTCCGCGGCGATGTTGCCGGCGCCTCGACCGTTCAGCACCAGCGAGACGGCGCTGCGAGACACTCCCGCGAGATCGGCGACATCCTGCGAGGTGGCTTTCCGCGGCATGCGCCGGAGTCTAGCCTCACGCGTGTCAGGCTGGTGCAACTCACACTCCGCGAGGGTTCGAGCACACGCGCAGTCGCACGACCGCCACTCCGCGAGGGTTCGAGCACACGCGCAGTCGCACGACCGCCACTCCGCGAGAGTTCGAGCACACGCGGAGTGGGAGCGGTGCGGTCAGATCAGGCTGTTGATCACGATCGACTGCTCGCGGTCCGGTCCGACGCCGATGCCGGAGATCCGGGCGCCGCAGAGCTCCTCGAGCCGCTCGACGTACCGACGGGTGTTCTTCGGCAGGTCCTCGAAGGAGCGACAGCCGGTGATGTCCTCGGTCCAGCCGTCCAGGTACTCGTAGACCGGCGCCGCGTGGTGGAAGTCCGACTGGTTCACCGGCAGCGTGTCGAAGCGCTCGCCGTTGACGTCGTAGCCGATGCAGACCGGGATCTGCTCCCAGCCGGTCAGCACGTCCAGCTTGGTGAGGAAGATGTCGGTGAACGCGTTGGCCTGCGATGCGGCCTCCACCACCAGTGCGTCGAACCAGCCACAGCGCCTCTTACGCCCGGTGGTGGTGCCGAACTCGGCACCGATCTCGCGCAGCTTCTCGCCGTCGTCGTCGAACAGCTCGGTCGGCATCGGCCCCTCCCCGACCCGCGTCGTGTAGGCCTTGGCGATGCCGATCACCCGGTTGATCCGGGTCGGCCCGACCCCTGCGCCGACGCATGCGCCGCCGGCGATCGGGTTGGACGACGTCACGTACGGGTAGGTGCCATGGTCGACATCGAGGTGATGCGCCTGAGCGCCCTCGAACAGCACCACCTGCTCGGCGTCCAGCGCGGAGTTCAGCACCCGGCTGACGTCGGCGACGTGCGGCGCGATCCGCTCGGCGTGCGACAGCAGGTGCTCGGTCACCTGGACCGGGTCGAGCGCGGCCCGGTTGTAGACCTTGACCAGCAGATAGTTCTTCTGTTCGAGCGAGGCCTCGACCTTCTGCCGCAGGATCGAGGCGTCGAACAGGTCCTGGATCCGCAGCCCGATCCGGTTGACCTTGTCGGAGTAGGCCGGACCGACGCCGCGGCCGGTGGTGCCGATTTTGGCCTTGCCGAGGAACCGCTCGGTGACCTTGTCGATGGTCTGGTGGTACGAGGTGATGATGTGCGCGTTGGCTGACACCAGCAGCGACGACGTGTCCACGCCCCGGGCCGCCAGACCGTCGATCTCGGAGAACAGCACGTCCAGGTCGACGACGACGCCGTTGCCGATCACCGGCGTGCAGTTGGCGTTCAGCACTCCCGATGGGAGCAGGTGGAGCGCATACTTCTCACCGCCGACGACGACGGTGTGGCCCGCGTTGTTGCCGCCGGAGTAGCGGACGCAGAAGTCGACCCGGTCCCCCAGCTCGTCGGTCGCCTTGCCCTTGCCCTCGTCGCCCCACTGGGCTCCTACCACCACAATGCCCGGCATGTGATCGCCGCCTCTGATATCAGCAGTGAAGTCCCTGGGCAGCCGTTGCCGCAGGGACTCTTACTGACTCACTCTAGCGGGAAGGCGCTGGTCAGAGCCCGGTAGCCGGTCTCGGTGGAATCACGAAGGAACTGAGCACAGCGTTCGTGCTCCACCGTGTCCCCGATTCGGGCTGCAGCCCGGGCCAGCGACCACAGAGCGCGGAGGAAGCCGCGGTTGGCTTCGTGCTCGTACGGGATGGGTCCGGCGCCCTTCCATCCCGACCGACGCAAGGCATCCAGGCCGCGGTGGTAGCCCGTCCGGGCGAAGGCGTATGCGGTGACGTCAGCGTCGGCCGTCCTCTCCGCCAGAGCGCGCTCGGCCAGCAAGGCCCAGCCCAGGCTGCCGGCCGGTTCGGCCACCACGGCAGCAACCAGGTCGTCGCGACCCGCTTCGTCGATGATCCTCGGACCGATCGGAGGCAGCAGGGCTGGCGCCGGGCCGGTGCCAGCGGCGGCCAGCAGGTTGCGATGGGTCACAGGTTCACTCACGGCGGCCACCCTAGTGCGACCGAGAACCGAGTCCCTGACCCTGTCGAAAACGCGCTTCGACAGGCCCAGCGCACGTCTTCCCCAACGCGCTTCGACGAGCTCAGCGCACGTCTTCCCCAACACGCTTCGACGAGCTCAGCGCACGTCTTCCCCAACACGCTTCGACAGGCTCAGCGCACGTCTTCCCCAACACGCTTCGACGAGCTCAGCGCGAGGTTGGTCAGGTGGTCCAGGGGGCGCCTACGGCGCGGAAACCCTGACCTGTTGATGCCACCCGCTCGACTGCCTCGGCCACGCCGCTCACCACCGGGTGCACGTCCGGTGGCTCGGCACCCTCGACGGGCTCCCAGCTGACGAGCTCCGCAGGAATCGCCGCGGGATTCGGGGCCAGTCGGACCGCCTCCATCACCGCCATGAACGCGCCGTTGTCGACCAGCGGATTGAGCAAGGGCGTCCCATCTGCCCGATGCGCCAGCAGGTTGCCGAGGAGGTCGACTCGTCCGTACGTGGTCAGCGTAGGCGCCGTTCCGTCGATCTCGACCCCGACCACGTCACGGGTGTAGTACAGCCGCACCACGCCGCGACTGCCGTACACGGCCACCCACGGATCGGTGTTGACCGGCGCGCACAGGGTCAGCGCTCCCGCGATGGTCGGACCGGTCGTCGACCGGAGCACCAGCGAGGTGGTGTCGTCGGCCTCGATGTCGTTGGCCCGGTAGAGCTCCAGGTCGATGTCGACCACGTCCTCGACGCGCCGGGCTCCGGCCAGTCGCAGCGCCGTCGCGGTCGCGTGTGCCAACGGGTTGGTCGTCACACCGTCGACCACCGGCCGCCCGTCGAGCACCCGCTTGCCGGCCCAGGCCGCCCGCCGGAAGTACGAGGTGGCACGCACCCA
>Ga0190275_10003466_pt1 | contig 11259 bp, 9 predicted proteins | sample Popmic550T_FD_133745 | JGI IMG/M metagenome (GOLD analysis project Ga0190275, IMG submission 133745) | Populus adjacent soil microbial communities from riparian zone of Yellowstone River, Montana, USA - 550 T | ecosystem: Environmental > Terrestrial > Soil > Riparian zone > Trees stand | place... | reverse complement strand
TACTTTTTGCAAAAAAACTACCGACGTGTTTTTTGTTTCGGGGACACGCAGAGAGGATGGCGCTCTCGGACTTAGCGATGGTACTCGTTAGGTTGTATGAGGGTAAGATGGATCTTACTAGGTGTATGAGCGCAAGATAAGTTGAGGTCTAAATAATCACTGAAATGAGTTAAATGCGTATGGGTTGCACGGCTTATCTGCCATTTCAACAAGTTACTAGTCGATATAGAAAGAATACGCCATTACCAACTCGATGGCAATCTAGCATCTGTACATTTATTTTGCAGTTGATTTCGTTTTGACGAGATTTTGACAGGAGGTTGCGGTCATTCGCACCATCACATCTCACACTCCGCATCCTCGCATCTCCCGCTCCACAAGGTAACCTCCGCCCGCTTCTGCCTCTGGTTCCCTAGTAGTCAATCACTTCTATGTCCGTGTGGTCCAAAATGGGCTCCACAATTCTCCACTGTTCTCTTATCTCTTCAGGCAGTGCAAAGTTCTCACTGTATTCCTTTTTGAGTAATAGCTGCGTAAAAAGCAGCTGGTACGGCGATGCTCCGTCCGGCGACCTCTCAAGCGGCACTTTGACCCTCTTCAGCAGAGCCTTTTTCCTCATCAGGTCAACGGTGACCTCTTCTTTTGGCGTTATTTCTACCCTCACGTACGCCTCCAGCTCCTGGTCCCCCGGCCCCTTGCACTGCGCCATCTTCTTCGGGTTTTCGAAGTCAGCGCGTCCCGCTCTGTACCGGAACACCCTCTCCACCCCTTTTGCGTTAAGTTTAACACGCACCCCCACAAAATGCGTCTTCATCTTCTTCCCGCACTCTATCTTCAGGGGCGTTCCGTCCCACTCGCCTCCTATTTTGCTTCTCGTTTTAACGTACGTCTCCAGAGGCCCCTGCTCCACCCGCTCTTTCTTAAGGACTTCCCTGTACCCCCTGTACACTCCGAATTTTGTCTTTTTTGCGTCCAGCGGCGCTATTTTACTCAGGACGTCGATTTTGCTGCTGCTTCTGCTCAATATTATCGCAACAAACTGCAGCAAATGGTTCTGAAGCACGTCTCTGCATATTCCCGCCTTGTTAAAGTGCCCTATTTGCCCCTCTGCTCCGATCACCTCCTTGAAGTACGCCTTAACGCCTTCCACGCACTCTGGCACCAGCAGCTCCCCAACCACGCTGCCGCTAAGTATCTTCGGCATCTGCAGAACTACGTTCTTGAACAGGTAGTGGTCAACGCACAGAAGCCTCGACTCCATCCCCTCCACCTGCTTTTCTATCTCTCTGAACGACTCCTGCGACGTGCCATGCGGTTTTTCCGCCAGAATCACCAGCCTCCTGTCTCTTTTTCTTCTCACCTGCTCGATTATCGCGGGATACACCTCCTGCGGCACTGCCATGTAGAGAAAAACCGTCTCGTCTCCAATTCCGCCTCTTTTCTCCTCCATGTACCTCTCCACCCTTTCCAAACACTCCTCGTACGGCCCGTGGATGTAGCTAATGCTCTTAACGGTCTCCTTCATAAAGTTGATGCTTGGATCTATCTTCCTTATAAACTCAGCGGTGCTAAGCTCGCTTCTGCCGTACCCGATTATTTCAGGCACCTCTATCTTCGAGTTTCTTATTATGTCCCCCTGCCCTATCTCTGTCACGTTGACTTTTCCGGGCTCTGCCGTGTGGTAGCTGACCCTTTTTCTCATGTCCGCGGGGTTGGCCTGCGTCAGCGGGCTGTCCTGCAGCGCGTCTTTCGAGCTCCCGCTGCTAAGGGTGCCCGGAGCCGTTTCGATCTCGCTCTGGATGTACTTCGTTTTCGTGCACTTGTACAGCACCGCCCTCAGCATCTTGTCAATCGAAGGGAATATTTTCTTCTTGCATAGATCACCTGTTGCGCCCAGCACCACCAGCATAATTTCTGCAAAAATGAAAAATTATAATGAAATACACAGCTCTAGACGTCATATTAGCAGACTTCGGCGCAGGGGAGTACCGCAAAGAGATCGAGAGAATGGCAAAAAGCGTCGTGTTTATAACTAAAATAAAATACGAGCTGCGGTGCGTTGTGGTCGCCTATCTGCACCTACAGCAAGAGGGGTTCCCAGTGGTCACGGAAGACGTTTTGAAATACGCTGAAACAAGCAAAACGGGGTTCCTCTCGACTTTGAGCAAGAACAGAAAGTTCCTCCCGTACAGAGAAGAATACTCTATTCTGTACCTGAAGAATGTATATAGGAGATTTCACGCAGAAAGTGAAAAAATGAACATGTCCCCTGTCCAGAGGGTGGATATGCTAGAGAAGCTCCACAAGCGGAACTATTTCCACAACAGGTCCCCAATGCTCGCCTGTCTCTGCCTGTGCCTCGAGGGAAAGCCAACGGAAACGATCTTAGAAGCGTACAAGAACTTAGCGGGGTCCGTGCAAATCACCGCAAGACACATCGAAAAAGAGATATTGAGAATATCAGAAGAGGTTGGAAAGACCCACAAAAAAACAACGGACAAAACAAGAGCCAAGCGCAAACAAAGAGAAGCGAAAATATCAGAAGCTGTAAATATGTACAGAACGCAGATTAAAGACATCGAAAAATACTCATCGGACTACGAGAGTATGCTGATAGAGACCCTTGTGAAAAAGGGACACAGCCCAGAAACAATACACAACCTAACCAAAAACGGAATGGAATACTACTCAGACTTTACTTCCTAGAAGGACACCTGCGTCTCGAATTCCCATGGCGTCCGCTGTATTATTTTTTCAGACTACATAAATATCCTAATAAGGTAAGCGCAGAGATACTCTCCATTCTATTTTTTAATCAAACATAACTGATAGTAACGTAAGGTGATTTTGGAGGTATAAAATAGCAGAAGGGTGGGGTGGTGGGTGGAATGAAGGATGGGATGATGGGTGGGATGGTGGGTAGAATGACAGGTGTATAATGTTAATAAACCACAACTGGAATTACCAATAATCCAAAACTACCAATAACCCAATAACCCAATAACACCGCACTTACCACCCCATTTACTACCCACACTTACCACCCACACCCACCACCATAACTAGTACCTGGAATTTATTTACGACACAATTCTCTTTGCAACGTAGAAATCCTGTATCTTTCTGTTGATTATCGAAAACGACCCTATAAACACCGTTATTTTCAAAACTACCGCCAAAATTATCACCTGCAATATCTTATCCACCTCTTTTCTGTACACTTCCTCGTCCATTCTGTCTAACTCCTGCAGCTCTATGATCTCTCTTGACACGTTTATGCACTCTGCAAGTCTCTTCTCCTTGTTTCTCATTTGCGAATCCGTGTGCGAGTAGATGCTTGGATCCTCAGGCCTTCCCTCATAGGTCACAACGTCAAGGCCAACCTCCATCCCCTTCTTAGGATAGTCCGACAGCACCCGAAACAAGAACATGTAGTACCCGGTGCTTGAAGAAGTCCACAGGAAATTCACCTTCGACCCGTGCTGCACTATTTTGGAAATGTGCGAGTCAACGCCTACCTTCGTAAGAGAGACCCACTCCTTAGTTGGCGCCTCGTACACCGCCATCTCCACAGCCACGTCCCCGTTCTCGTCCGAAAATCTCATCGAGCTGCTCTCCTCCCCAAAATTCTCGTTACCTTTTAGCTCTTCCCACTCCTCTCCCGAATTGTGCCGCACGTACACCTTCGCCACAGAAAGAGTCACCGTAGACTTCTTCAGCTCCTTAACGATAACTATTGGCGCCTGCGGCTGGTACTGTTCGATAAATCCGAACACGCATCCTATTAGCCCTATTCCCACTATAAACACTCCCTTCATAAAAGAAAATATTTCCACCTTTTCTAAATGCAGAGTACTTCTCGGGTTTATTTGTGCTAGCGGGTAGGTGGGTGGATAGTAACAGGTGGATAGATGGATGGTACTAATAGATGGATAGTAGTAATAGATAGATAGTGATATGGACAAATTATGATCATCCCTCATCACCCATCATCACCACCTCTCGTCACCTCTCACCACCTCACCACTAGCACCTTTTGATCTGCGAAAGCTCCCCGATAAACCTGTTCGCCCACTCTGTCGCCGTGTACTTCCCAATTACCTTCTGCATGCTGGTTTTTCTCTCGATTCTTTCGGTCTCTGGCATGTCCAGCGCCTCAGCGTAACTGTTCGAGAGGTCTTCAATGTCCCAGGGGTTCGTTTGAATCGATCCAACAAGCATCCCGGTAGCCCCTGCATAGTCGCTCATAACAAGCGCCCCGGAGCCCGCGCACGCGATAAATTCAAGCGACACGAGATTCATCCCGTCCCGAAGCGAAGAGATAACGCACACGTCAGAGACCAAATAGAGCGCACACAGCTCCGTAAAGCTAATCGAGCTATTAACAAAATGAACGTTCGTCTCCTCGATATCTCCAACAGAGTTAACGGACCCGCTGAGCCTGCACAGAGTGTCCGAAAGCACCCTGTACACCCTCACGTTCCCCCTGCTGGGCACCCCCACTTGGCAAAATACAACCTTCCCCGCTAGGTCCGGCCGCTTCTTCAGCACCCTCGAAAACGCCTTCAAACGGTGCGGAATCCCCTTGATGTAATCGACCCTGTCCACTCCCAAAATAATTTTCTTATCTCCAAATTTCCTTTTTAGGACATCAGCACGCTCCTTCGTAGCTTTTTTCAACGACTCGTTAAGAAACAAAGAAGGATCTATCCCAATCGGAATAGCCTCCACCTGCACCGACCTCCCGCTCGTCTTAATCGAAAACGCCGACACGCTCTCCTCAAACAGAGAACACGCGTTCCTAAAGTTCCCAACGTACTCAAACGTATGGAACCCCACCAGATCCGACCCTAGCACCCCCTTAACCAGCGGATACAGCAGCCCAAACCCCATAACGGTAGCCACACTAGGAAACGGTATGTGCAAAAAAAACCCAATTCTCACATCCGCCCTGCACTCCTCCCTAATCATCTCAGGAAGCAGCATCAGGTGGTAGTCGTGCACCCACACCAAGTCCCCGTCCCTCAAATTTCTCACCACCTCCCTGCAAAAAATCCTGTTCACCTCCTTATACGCCACGTAGTCCCCTATCTCGTACCTCACCAAGTCCGAAAACGAGTGCAGCACCGGCCACAGCGCCCCGTTACACATGTTATTATAGTACCTGTCATACACCCCCTCCTCTATAAATATCGGATAGAACCCAAACTCCTCAATACATCTGCTCCTAACGCTCTCCCTGTCCCCCTCCTCTACCCCCTCCAGAGTCCCCATCCACCCGAAATTCAGCGACTCCTTTGCACAGTTAAGCCCCGTCACCAGCCCTCCCGAAGTCCTCGTGTACCGGTACTCCCCTCCCTCCTTCGACACCTTCAGAGGCAGCCTGTTGCTCACCACAATGATTCTTTTTGCCATTTCCAAAACGCCCAAAACTATTTACAAAGCACCCCCTCAGAATTAACAAATCGTTTTTATTTTACACAACCACTAAAAGAGACAGTCTATGTCCCTTGCGAAAAGCACCGCGTACAGCCCTAGTCTTCTGATCTTTGTCATGTACTTGCACTTCACTTTGCAGAACTTGAACTCGTGCGAAGGCTTTTTCGGTCTTCCGTACCTCTCCTCCCTGTACCTACCTCCTAACGGGAAGAACGGCTCGCAAGGATCGCAGATGTCAGGCCTCCTGGTCTCGTACTCATCGCACGGATCGCACGGATCGCACGGGTCGTAGCGCCTCTTAGGCTCGCAGGGGTCACAAGGGTCGTACCTCCTTCTGGGCTCGTACTCATCGCACGGGTCGCAAGGATCGTACCTGCGCTTGGGCTCGAACTCCTCGCACGGCTCTTCGCAAGTCTCTTCGCACTCGCGCTCTCCGAACGGGGGGCACCAGGGCCTAGTGAAGGGGAGCCCTATTCTCGCACCGCCTATTCCGTCGCCTGGAATTTGGAACGGGAAAGGGAACGGGAAGGGGAAGGGTGGGCACGGCCTCCTCTTTGGAAGTACTTTGTAGTAGTCCTGATCGACTGCGACGTAGATTGTGCCGCACCTGTCGATGAAGAGGCAGACGCATCCGCAGCAGCTGAACCTTTCGCGAGCTTCTCTGAGGACGCGGTGGAGCATTTGGGCCTCTCTGAGAACGGGAGGGATTGGGTACGGAAGAGGAAGGAAGGGAGAGTGCGATTTGGAAATGGTGATTACCCGGTCGGTGTAGCACGGCTTGCACTTTGTTTCGAGAATTCTAACGTAGGGCTTGCAGAAAATTGAAATTTCATCGATTACGTAGACTTTTCTGTGGGGGTAGTTTTGAACGCAGGGAGATTCGCAGGGGTGGCATTTCCTCTTGACTTCGCACTTCTTTGGAGCGCAGACGGGAGGGCACGGGTCGCAGAAGGGCTCGCACGGGTCGCACGGGTCGCACGGGAAGTACGGCGGCGGGCAGTACTGGACAGGTGGGAAGACCGGCTCGCACTTAGGAGGGCAGAAGGGTGCTGGTTTGCAAATTGGTTTTGGGGCGCAAATTGGCGCTGGTTTGCAAATTGGCGCTGGCTGGCAGATGGGTGCTGGTTTTGGAGGGCACGGGTCGCATTTGGGAGGGCAGGCGTCGCTGGAGCAGAGGACGTAGTGCGATGTGTTTCTCGGGTCTATTGGAGTAACACTTCCTGCGTCTATTTCTAGTAGGAGCCCTCTGGAGTAATCTCCGTTCCATGCGCCTACTCCGACTTTTGTTGGGCCGCCGGTGGACCTGAGGCACTGGAGGCGTTTTCTGACGGAGTCGATGTTTCTGGCGGTGAGATCGAAGGCTTTGAGGTTCTTCTGGGCACAGACTGTCTGAGGAGTTGTTCGGTCATCTAGTGGACAGTTGGTGCAAAGAAGAGTTATGTCTTCTTGGGCCTTGTCGTTTATAAAGCAGTTTACAGCTTTGAGAAGCCCGATCAAGGAGAGATACTTCATGATAAACACAAAAATTTTGATATTTATATTTTTTCAGGATCGAGTTTGTCCTAAAATGGAAATAGTGAAAAAAATAGGTCGTGTTCTGCAGGGAAATAGGGCGTGAAAAAAGGTCTAGAGATGGAAGAAAGGGCCGAAAGCATTAATTACGTAAATTAATTGGATGCGCAGCCGGGGCGCAGAGGGGCGCTAATTGGATGGTGGTAGGGTAGGCAGGGGATAGGGTATGCTGGATGGTAACTGTAGGTGAGATGGGGTGGTAAGCATGGTATAGTAGTTATGTGATGGTGTAGTAGTTATGTGATGGCGTAGTAGCTATGTGATGGTATAGCAACTACATGATGGTATAGTAGTTAGGTGATGGTATATTGGCAATACCACACTACCTTCCTGCCATCATCCGACCTTCCTGCGATCGTCCCAACCCCCTGCCATACGTTGGAAGCCTGTTTGGATTGGTTTCTAGACCATTTAAAAACAGATCTACAACAGAATACGGCCGTTTATATCGGGGTGTATTGGGACATAGAATTTTAATAAACTGTGGCTAGGGTTGATGAGACTCGCTTGCTATTTCTGATCATTTATTTCTTCGCATATTTATACTGTCCAAATTTCCTTATTAGGCTGTAACTGCCTAATCGGGTAACTCAACAATCTTTTTATGCCACCACTTCACTACTCCTACATCCAATCACTTCACCACTCCTACATCCCACTACTTCACCCTTTGGATCCTTCTCTGACCTCTTCTTGTCCATATACAGGTGCAGGTCTGCCAGGAGGAACGAATACAGGACGTAGGAAAAAACAAGCATAAGTATGTGGAATAGAGCGTGCGAGTCGATAAGAAAGAGGATCGGGCCGTAGTCTATGGCCTGGAACGAGCTTGCGACTCCAATTCCGAAAATGCTCAGTTTTAGCAGCGCGCTGTGGCTGCTTCTCCTGATCCTCACGTACCAGGCCGACCAGTACGTCAGAACGCCGCAGAGGATCGCCCCGCACGCCACGGAGTTGTACAAAAAATCAAACTCAACAAAAACCATGTACCAAATGTGGAAAATCAAAAAAACAACACTTCCCAAAACAGAAATAAAAAAACCCCTCCTGTTCCTGTACGCCGAAAGACACGCCACAGAAAGAATCCCGAACACGCACGAGAAATAGTCAAAGCACTGCGTGCAGTAGCAGTCCCTGAAGTGAAAAACCGCGCTGCACCCCCACCCGAAGCCCTGCACAACAAACACCCAAAACACCCCCCTCAGGTACCCCCCGCCACCTTTCCCCTTTCCTCCCATACCCCTCGCACGAGCCGCAAAATACATCGCGCACACCGCACACATCGCGCTGAAAAGAGACGACACCACCTCCTGGCAATGAAGAATCCTCAAAAACGCGTACTTCCCCCGCAGCTTCACCCTGTTATTCCCATCTCTTACGCACTCAGCTATAAATCTCTTATTTAAATCGAGCTCTTCCCTGTCCCACAGCGCCTCGTCCACCCTCTTCGCCACCTCCAAAAAGACCCCGCACCCGAATTCGCACCCTCCTGTCAACCTGTCCATCTTCAATTAATTTACATACTTACCGGATATATCCTAATCAAGCGTAAGACATTTGCATATAAACAAACAAACACTGAAATATAGCATTACAGCGCTTCCAATCGATGAGTGACAAAAAAGAAGCGTTTGACATAAGAGTGCACCCGATAGAGTACGACTTAGCACACGAGCCAAAAACAAAAGAGAAGAAGAGACCGAGAAAAGCGATATCCAAGAAGAAGATCTCCCTGTACAAGACCGAGATCTGCAAAAGCTTCGAAACAAGCAGCTTCTGCACCTATGGCGATAAGTGCCAGTTTGCGCACTCCCTCGAGGAGCTGAGAGATATCGAAAGACACCCCCGGTACAAAACAGAGCTCTGCAAGACGTACACAACGCATGGCGCGTGCTCCTACGGCAAGCGGTGCTGTTTCATACACGCTGGATCGAACAGCGATAAAGATACCGACCTGCAAGATGCGAGAAACATGCCGGGAGACTGGAAAGCGCCTGGCGTGGTGGACTCCGACGTGGAAATGAACAAAATAGCGCCTGAGCAGGCTGCAAAGAGCGTGGAGACGCTGACTGAAGAGGAAAACGAGAAGCTGAGGATTCTTTCGAAGTTCAAACTGAAGCCGTTTTCGCTGAAAAAGAGCGCGAAAAGCCAGTTCTCGTCTATTTCCAAAAGCTACATCGATCCGAAGAACAGCTCTTCGGTGACTTGGCTGAAGCCCCACCAGTGCTTCGTGTTTGTAGATGCTGGTTGTAAAACATCCTCTGTGAAACCCCTTGGAAAAGCGCCCGGGGGCATATCAATCACAAAGGGAAACTAAGAGTAATAAAGATATGAGTGGTACTGGTAGGGGTCGGGGTATGGTGGGGTGAGGTATGGTAGGGTAGGTGTTATGGTGGGGTGAGGTAGGGCAGGTGTTATGGTGAGGTATGGTGGGTAATTTAGGTGTAGATAACATATGTACGATACGGATATGGTAGGGTAGGTATTATGGTAGAGGAGGGTAGGTAATACAAGTAATATAGATAATATAGGTACGGTACGGTGAGTAATATAGGTATAGTAGATATTATAAGTATATGTGTACGGTACGGTAGAATAGGTAATACGGGTATGTTAATAGCATATGTAGGTAACATAGATAATATTGGTAGCATATGTGGGTAACACGGGTAATCCAACTAACATGGGCAACATAAGTGTGCAATAGCTAAAATACTATATTCTCTACATCTTCGCTATGCAAATATACCACCCTACCTACCCCCCGTCCTACTCACCTACCCATATACCCGTCCTGCAGACATATATTCAGCTGAGCATGCTGTTTATGGAAATTTTTAAATATGAGCCGGAGTGGCTGAGGATAGAGAAAAGAAAAGGATTTAAAATAGAGGGGAGTTCTGGAGGCTCGCAGAAGATAAAAATACCAAATGCTGAGTTTAAATTGAAAGAAGCGGGTTCGGCTAAGAAGAAGGCAGAGCTGTGCACAATATGTAAGAAAGACAAGCACGCTCTCTCGGCGTGTCCGCAGCGAGAGGTGAAAAAAGTCCAAGAACTACCGGCTCAGAACCTTTACAAGTTGGATCTGGTGTTTACACCAACCACCGTAAGGCTTCAGAACCTTCCGAGCGACCTGCAAAGACAGACTCTAAGAGAGATACTCAAAAAGCACGACGTAAAACACGACGGGGTCCATATGGTCTACGATAAAATCAACAGAGAAGAGTTTAAGGGAGTTGTTTACATAGATCTGCCGACGGAAAAAGAGGGAGAAAAGTGCATCAGGGCTTTCGACGGGCTGAAAATGGACGTGCTGATAGTCAACGCAGAGACTGTGGAGGTAAGACAGAAGCTGTGAAGATGTTTAATAAAGAGAGGGTGTGGCGGTGTTTAAGTGATGTGGAGGTGTTTAAGTGGTAGTGTGAGGGTATTAAAGAGATCGCACGAGAAAATTTTTATGGGTGTTAGCGGATGCGGCGTTGCTGAGCTGAGGAAGATGCTGGCGGAAACAGAAAGAAAAAGCGAAGGAGAGGAGAGGTATAGGAGGTTTTACTGCTTGGCGGTGCTGGGAAGAGAGGCGGGATGCAGAGAGGTCGAAGAAAAGGCGAAGGAGAGGATGAAAGAGGTTTTTGAGGAGCTGAGGGGCGCTGATCTGTTTATAACAGGGGAGGTTACAGAGAGGCTGAAAAACACGCTGCAGTTAGAGAAATTAAACAGCCGAAAAGAATACATGAAGGAAATACTTGGGCTTGAGCTGGAAAAGACAGAGTATACAGCGCCTGACGTGAAGATATTTAGAGAAATAGAGCCGAAGCTCGATGAGAGCCTGGTGAAGCACGCAAGCAAAAGAGGAGGAAAAGGCAAAAACAAGAAGGAGATCAAAAGAGAAAGAACTCGAGCGCAGGAAGAGTCTAACAAACAGATTCTCAGGAGAAGAAAAGAGGACCAGGCGTATTCAAAATACATCAAAGAGGTTGAAAGTAAGATAAGAAAACAGAAATAGAAGAGGATGACGGAGGGTGTTTATGTGGGATGTGTGGTGGTGAGGTGCGTGTCTATCTGGGGTGTATGATTATGTCATACGGGTGACTGTTTGATATGCAAATGTAAATGTCCTGTAGACCTCTTATCAAAGGGTAAAAGATATTTACTGATAAGTATTTAAAATTTTAAATAAAGGATGAGTTCTAAGATTAATTAAGTAGAGCTAATTTGGCGCAATTACGGTTAGGAGAACGGAAAGGGAAT
>Ga0190275_10003465_pt1 | contig 11263 bp, 11 predicted proteins | sample Popmic550T_FD_133745 | JGI IMG/M metagenome (GOLD analysis project Ga0190275, IMG submission 133745) | Populus adjacent soil microbial communities from riparian zone of Yellowstone River, Montana, USA - 550 T | ecosystem: Environmental > Terrestrial > Soil > Riparian zone > Trees stand | place... | reverse complement strand
GCCCTCGACCTCGAGGATCGGGCGCGAGCTGTTGGGGGTGTTGAGCCTGGTCAGGACCTTGGTGAGCGCCTCGTTGTCGGCGCCGCTGTCGACCGCCACCTCGACCTCGCCGGCGTCGTCGCGGATCTGGCGGGTGGCGGTGGCCTCGCGCTGGTTGACGAGGTTCTCGCGGGTGAGGCCCCAGGTCGTGCCGGCCATCAGGGCCGACAGCACCGCCGTGGTGGCGGCGAAGGCGAAGGTGATGCGGGCCCGCAGGCCGAGGCGGGCCGGCAGGGCGGGCCCCAGGCGACGGATCCGTCGGCTCATGGGTGGGTCGGTGGCCTAGGTCTGGAGCTTGTAGCCGAGGCCCCGGACCGTGACCACGTGGCGGGGGTTGGCCGCGTCGGCCTCGACCTTGGTGCGCAGCCGCCGGACGTGGACGTCGACCAGGCGGCCGTCGGCGAAGTAGCCGTGCCCCCAGACCCGCTCGAGCAGGACCTCGCGGGACAGCACCCGGCCGGGGCTGTTGGCCAGCTCGAGCAGCAGGCGGAACTCGGTCTTGGTGAGGTGGACCTCGTCGCCGCCGCGGCGCACGACGCCCTCCTCGGGGACGATCTCGAGATCGCCGAAGCGCAGGTGGGTGGCGCCCGAGTCGGTGGTGCGCACCCGGCGGAGGAGGGCCCGGATGCGGGCCGAGAGCTCCTTGGGCTGGAACGGCTTGGTCAGGTAGTCGTCGGCCCCGGCCTCGAGCCCGGCGACGATGTCGTGGGTGTCGTCGCGGGCGGTGACCATGATGATGGGCACGTCGCTCATGCGGCGGATCGACCGGCACACCTCGAAGCCGTCGACGCCCGGCAGCATGATGTCGATCAGCACGACATCGGTGGGCGACTGGGAGAAGCGCTCGAGGGCGTCCTCACCGGTCTCGGCCTCGTCGACCTTCCAGCCCTCGTCCTCGAGGGCGAGCTTCACCGCGGTGCGGATGCGCTCGTCGTCTTCGACCGTCAGGATGCGGGTCGCCACCCCTGCATCGTGCCTCATGGGGGTGGGTCACGTCGTGCATGGGCCGCGACCGGGTCTAGGGCTGCTCCCCGGCGTCCTCCAGGAGGCTCCGCAGCGGCGCGAACAGGGCCGGCCCCGAGGCCACGACGGTGGCCTGCGGGAGGGCGTCGGGGAGGGGATGGTCACCGACCGTGCCGACGGTCGCGCCGGCCTCCACGGCGACCAGGGCGCCGGCGGCCCAGTCCCACGCCTTGAGGTTGCGCTCGTAGTAGCCGTCGAGACGCCCGCAGGCGACCCAGCACAGGTCGATGGCGGCGGCGCCCACCCGGCGGATGTCCCGGACGCGGGGGAGGACGTGGGCCAGGACGGCGGCCTGGCGGGTCCGCTCGACCGGGTCGTAGCCGAAGCCGGTGCCGACCAGGGCGAGGCCGAGGTCGGCGACGCCGGTGCAACCGATGGGGTGGCCGTTGCGGGTGGCGCCCTCGCCCCGGGCGGCGGCGAAGGTGTCGCCGTGGAGCGGGTCGACCACCACGCCGGCGACGACCACGCCGTCGACCTCGGCCGCGATCGAGACGTTGCAGCCGGCGATGCCGTACATGAAGTTCACGGTGCCGTCGATCGGATCGATGATCCAGCGGACGCCCGAGGTGCCGGGCCGGGAGGCGCCCTCCTCGCCGAGCAGGCCGTCGTCGGGGCGGACGGCGAGCAGCGAGGAGACGACGAGGGCCTCGACCTCCTGGTCGACCTCGGTGACCGGGTCGGTGACCGTCGACTTGGTGGTGATCCGCAGGTCATGGGCCCCGGCCCGGGCCCCGACGCGGGCGGCGGCCTCGGTCGCGACCCGCAGGCCCAGGTCGCGCAGGGCGGCCGGGGTGGGCTCGCTCACCTCACGTCCGTCGGCCGCTGACGTTGCGGGACGGGGGCGGCTCGCGGCCCTCGGCCCGGGCCCGCTCCTCGATCGTCTTCCACTCGGTCATGGCCCGCAGGACCAGGACGGCGACGACGGCCACGCCGACGGCGGCGATGACGGCGCCGATCACGCCGCCCACCACCGGGCCGAGGCCGCCCCCGGTCTCGGCGCCCTCGGGGGCGTCGGCCGAGGCCTGGAGGTCGACGATGCCGTAGCCGATCAGGCCGCCGCAGACGCCGGCCACGACGATCGCCAGCACCGCCAGGGCCCGGGCCCCGGTGGAGGGCGCGGCCGAGGGCAGCGGGGGCGCCCCGGACGGCCGGGCAGGCGGGGTCGCGGAGGCGGCGGGCATGCCCGCCCGACGGTAGCGGTGGGGCCCGCCGGCCACGCAGCCGGAGAGGGTGGCCCGGCCGGTGACCAGGCCGCGGCATGTGCGGGCCGTCGGCGGCTGCCTCCTAGAGTTGCCCGCCGTGCCCGTGCTGGTGATCATCCCGACCTACGACGAGGCGGAGAACATCGCCGACGTCATCGGCCGGGTCCGCGCCGCCGTGCCCGACGCCCACGTCCTGGTCGTCGATGACAACAGCCCCGACGGCACCGCCGACCTGGCCGAGGCCGCCGGCGCCGAGGTCGGCCTGGTCGACGTCCTGCGCCGGGCCGAGAAGGGCGGGTTGGGACCCGCGTACCGCGCCGGGTTCGCCTGGGGTCTCGAGCGGGGCTTCACCGTCCTGGTCGAGATGGACGCCGACCTGTCCCACGACCCCGAGTCCCTGCCCGACCTGCTGGCCGCCGTCGACGACGGCGCCGACCTGGCGATCGGGAGCCGCTACGTGCCCGGCGGGGCTGTGCCCGGGTGGCCCCGCCGCCGGCTGGCGCTCTCGCGGGCCGGCAACCTCTACGTGTCGGCCGCCCTGGGCATCAAGGTCAAGGACGCCACCGCCGGGTTCCGGGCCTACACCGCCGATGCCCTGCGCAGCCTCGACCTCGCCGCCATCACCAGCTACGGCTACGGCTTCCAGATCGAGATGGTGTACTCCCTGATCCGCAACGGGCACCGGGTCGTCGAGGTGCCGATCACCTTCCGCGACCGGGTCCGCGGCACGTCGAAGATGTCCCTCAGCATCGTGGGGGAGGGGCTGCGCCTCGTGGCCTGGTGGGGCCTGCGCGACCGGGTGCTGAACCGGCGGCGTGGCCTGGGCGGCCGGGCTGCCTCCTAGGGTTGCGCCCGACAAGGAGCCGGGGCCGACCTTGCGCGGAGCAGACATGACCACCACCGAGACCGATCCGACCACGACGACGACCGTCCCGACCCCCTACGGGCCCGTCGCCGGCACCGTGGCCGACGGCGTCCACGTCTTCCGTGGCATCCCGTTCGCGGCGTCGACCGAGGGGGCGAAGCGCTTCACCCCGCCGGTCGCCCCGGAGCCGTGGACCGAGCCGCTGACCTGCGTGGTCCCGGGCCCGGCGGCCCCCCAGAACCCGTCGATCCTCGAGGCCGCCCTCGGCGTCGAGGGCCTCACCTACGGCGAGGACTGCCTGCGGGCCAACGTCTTCAGCACGGACCTCGACGGGTCGGCACCGGTGATGGTGTGGCTCCACGGCGGCGGCTTCGAGACCGGCACCGCCTCGATGAGCTGGTACGACGGCTCGGCCCTGGCCCGCCGGGGCGTCGTCGTCGTCGCCCTCGGCTACCGACTGGGCGCCCTCGGCTACCTCGACCTGCCCGGGGTGGCCGGCAGCGGCTGCTTCGGCCTGCTGGACCAGGTCCACGGCCTGCGCTGGGTCCGCGAGGCGGTGGCCGCCTTCGGGGGCGACCCCGACCGGGTCACCGTCTTCGGCGAGTCGGCCGGCGCCATGAGCATCGGCGCCCTCCTCGCCTGCGAGGCCGCCGACGGCCTCTTCCACCGGGCCATCCTCCAGAGCGGCGCCGCCCAGAACGTCCAGGCCCCCGAGACGGCGGCCGACGTCGCCGCCAAGCTCTGGGCCGCGACCGGTCTCGAGGCGGGTGACCTCGACGGCCTGCGGGCCCTGCCGCTCGATCAGCTCCTCGCCGCCCAGGGCACCGTCGGCCGGGAGGGCGACGCCGGCGACGTGGGCCTGCCCTGGCAGCCCGTCCTGGGCTCCGAGGCCGTGCCCCGCGTGCCGCTGGAGGCGATCCGCGACGGCTCGGCCGACGGCATCGCCCTGCTGGTCGGGACCACGCTCGAGGAGATGAAGCTGTTCCCGCTCCTCACCCCGTCGCTCGGCCAGATCGACGACGAGGGCCTGGTGACCCGGGCCGCGGCCTACGAAGGGCTGATGGGCCGCCAGCCCGGCAGCCTCCTCGGCGCCTACGAGGAGCGCATGCAGGGGGCCAACCCGGTCGACCGCTGGCTGGCCCTGCTGACCGACCTGGTCTTCCGCATCCCCGCCATCCGCCTGGCCGAGGCCGTGGGCGCCCGCGGGGGCGAGGCCCACATGTACCTCTTCGCCGAGCGCAGCGACGCCTTCGACGGCCTCCTGGGCTCGTGCCACGCCCTCGACCTGCCCTTCAGCTGGGACAACGTCGACGCCCCGGGCACCGAGATCATGGTGGGCGAGATCCACGCCGAGCGGCGAGCCCTCGCCAGCCGCATGGCCGACGCCTGGGCCGCCTTCGCCGGCGGCGCCGCCGACCCGCGGCCCGGCGAGGGCCCGGCCTGGCCCCGCTACGAGCTCGAGGACCGGGCGACGATGTGGCTGGCCGCCGATCGCATCGAGGTGGTCGAGGACCCGTTCGGCACCGAGCGGCGCTGGTGGGACGGCCTCGACGCCGGCCTCGGGTTCGACCTCTCCACGATGGCCTAGGGAGCGGCGACCTCGTGGCGGACCACGATCGGGGGCGACCGCCCGAGCAGCCCGAGCCCCGCCGCTGGCTGGTCGGCGGGGGCCTGGTGGTCTCCGACGGCGGGGTGCTGCTCGTCCAGAACCGTCGGCGCGACGGCCGGCTCGACTGGTCGCCGCCCGGGGGCGTGATCGATGCCGGCGAGGGCCTGTTGGCCGGCCTCACCCGCGAGGTCGAGGAGGAGACGGGCCTGCGCATCGGCGCCTGGTCCGGCCCGGCGTACCGCATCGAGGCCCACGCCCCCGACATGGGCTGGCACCTCACGGTCGAGGCCCACGTCGCCGAGGTCGTCGACGGCGACCTGCGCGTCGGCGACGATCCCGACGGCATCGTGGTCGACGCCCGCTTCGTCAGCCCCGACGAGTGCACGGCCCTCGTGAGCGGCTCGCCCCAGTGGGTGCGCGAGCCGCTCTGCAGCTGGCTGGGGGGCTCCACCGCCGGCGCCGCCTGGTCCTACCGCGTCACCGGCGCCCTCGGCGGCGACCGCCGCATCGAGGTCGAGCGGCTGTCCGAGCCGCCCGCCCAGGGGACCCCACCCACCCTCTGAACGGGTGGGTGACCCACCGCCACAGCCGTTCCCAGGACGACCGCCCATCGGTACGTTGCCCGGACCAACAACGGTGACACGGAGGTTCGGGCGCATGAACGGTCAGGTGTGGTTCTCAGGAGATCCGGTTCGGGTCCGGCGGGCTCGGCGGGCGGCAGGGGCGCTGGCCCTCGCCGCCGCCATCGTGCTCTCGGGCTGCGGTGACGGCGACGGGACCGACCCGATTGCCGGGTCGTCCACACCTGCGACGGCCGCCCCGGCCCCGGAGTCGGGTGGTGCCCTGAACGGCCCCGAGGTCGACGAGAGCGACCAGGGCGACGAGGCCAACGATCCGATCGTCGACGAGAGCGACCAGGGTGACGAGGCGAACGATCCGATCGTCGATGAGAGCGATCAGGGTGACGAGGCGAACGATCCGATCGTCGATGAGAGCGATCAGGGTGACGAGGCCAACGATCCGATCGGCGGTCCCAACGGCCTCTCGCCGGGGGATCCGTGCTCGCTGGAGGAGGGCTACCCGGATTGCATCGACCCGGATGGCGACGGTGAGGGCGTCTACCTGCTGGGCGGCGCCGACTGCGTGGCCTCCGCTCCCGACGTGTCGCTGTGCGCCGACCTCGACGGGGACGGCCATGCCGGCTATCCGGACTCGGAGGGCGACGATGCCCACGGCCTGGCGCCGGGCGATCCGTGCTCGCTGGAGGAGGGTTCGCCCGATTGCATCGATCCCGATGGCGATGGTGAGGGCGTCTACCTGTTGGGTGGCGCCGACTGCGTGGCCTCCTCGCCCGATGTGGGCCTGTGTGCGGATCTCGATGGTGACGGCTACGCCGGGTATCCGGACTCGGAGGGCTGATCGGCGCCGGCCGGGGGAGTGCCCCCCGGCCGGCCCGAGGGGGCGGGGGCGGTGGGCCCGGCTACGGTCGGCCTGTCCCCCCGACCTGGAGGTACGGCGACTGTGCGCCCCCTGACCGGCCCCACGACGACCCCCCGCCCCCGCTGGCGATCGTCGACCATCGTCGCCCTCGTGGCGGTCGCCGCCCTGGTGCTCGCCGGGTGCGGCTCCGACGACGGCGACGACGAGAGCACCGGGGGCGAGTCGACCACGGAGACGACGGCGGGGGAGTCCACCGAGACCGACCCCGCCACCACCGACGGCTCGACCTCGGACCCGACGACCAGCACCACCCCGGAGGACGGCGGCGAGACCACCGAGCCCTCCGACACCATCAGCGCCATCGCCCCCGGCGAGCCGTGCTCGCTGGAGGAGGGCCTGCCGGACTGCATCGACCCCGACGGCGACGGCGAGGGGACCTACCTCACCGATGGCGACGAGTGCGTCGCCAACGCCCCCGACATCAGCGTGTGCGCCGATCCCGACGGCGACGGCGTCGCCGGCTACCCCGACGAGTTCTCGGACCTGCCCACCTGCAGCGAAGAGGTCCCGCCGCCCTGCAACAACGCGCCCGGCTCCCAGGAGGAGTAGCCCTCCGGGCGCCCGGTCGGCGCCCGCGGGTGCGATCCTTGGGCGCAGTGACCCGCACGATCCTGCACGTCGACATGGACGCGTTCTTCGCGTCGGTCGAGCTGCTCCGCCACCCCGAGCTGCGGGGCCAGCCCGTGGTCGTCGGCGGGAACGGCCCGCGGGGCGTGGTGGCGGCGGCGTCCTACGAGGCCCGGTCCTACGGGGTCTTCTCGGCCATGCCCTCGTCCCGGGCCCAGCGTCTCTGCCCCCACGCCGTGTTCCTCCCCGGCGACCACGCCCACTACGCCGAGGTCAGCACGCGGGTGCTGGACATCTTCCGCTCGGTCACCCCGCTGGTCGAGCCGCTGTCGCTCGACGAGGCCTTCCTCGACGTCACCGGGGCCCGCCGCCTCGCCGGCGACGGCCCCACCATCGCCCGGGACCTCCGCCGCCGGGTCCTCGAGCAGGAGGGCCTCACCTGCTCGGTCGGCGTCGCCCCGGTGAAGTTCCTGGCCAAGCTGGCCACCACCGACGCCAAGCCCCGCCCCTCCCGCCAGGGCCCCGTGTTCGGCTCAGGCGTGTCGGTGATCGAGCCCGGCGGCGAGCTGGCCTTCCTCCACCCGCTGCCCGTCGGCGCCCTCTGGGGCGTGGGCCCCGCCACCCTGGCCCGGCTCGAGCGCTACGGCGTCCGGACGGTGGGCGACCTGGCCCAGATGCCGCTGGCCACGCTGGAGAGCGCCGTCGGCAAGGCCCACGGCCGCCACCTCCACGACCTGGCCCACGCCGTCGACCCCCGCTCGGTCGACCCCGACCAGGAGCTCAAGTCGATCAGCCACGAGGAGACCTACGCGACCGACCGGTTCGACCACGACGAGCTCCGCACCGAGGCCGTCCGCATGGCCGACGCCGTCGCCGCCCGGCTCCGGGCCCACGGGTCGGTGGCCCGGACGGTCACCATCAAGGTCCGCTTCGGCGACTTCCGCACCATCACCCGCAGCGCCACCCCGCCCGAGGCCGTCGCCACCGGCCCCGCGGTCGCCCGGGTGGCCAAGGACCTGCTGGCCAAGGTGGACGTGGCCCCCGGTGTCCGGCTGCTGGGCGTCGGCGTGTCCAACCTGGTCGCGCCGGGTGCCGGCGGGGGAGGGGTGCAGCTCAGCCTGCTCGACGCCCTCGACGAGGCCCCCGGCGACGACGGGGCCACGGGCCCGGCCGACGCCGCCTGGGCCGCCGCCACCGACGCCGTCGACCGGGCCCGCGAGCGCTACGGCGCCGACGCCGTCGTGCCCGCCTCGCTGGCCGGTCCGGCGGGCATCTCGGTCCGCCGCCGGGGCGACCAGCAGTGGGGTCCTGACCAGGCCGACTAGGCCCTCGGTCATATGGGTGACAGGTCGGAATGCCCACCCATGCGCGTTGTCGGTGGCCTGCCGCTGTGCGAGAGTGTTGGGACTCGTCGAGGCCGCCGCCGAACGGCGGGGATGGGTGAAGGGAACGACATGCCGCTCTCGGAAGACGAACAGCGGATCCTCCAGCAGATCGAGCAGCAGTTCTACGAGCAGGATCCCGATCTCGCCGGTGAGATGGGTCGTCCCAGCGTGCACGCTCGCCAGCTGCGTCTGATGCGCTGGTCCGCCGTCACCTTCGTGGCCGGCCTCGTCGTCCTCCTCGTCGCCCTGGCCTGGGAGCACAGCTTCGCCGTGGCCCTCGCCGGCTTCGCCTTGATGCTGGCCTCGGCCCTGTGGTTCGAACGCTGCCTCAACCGGATGGGCCGGGCCGGCATCGAGCACCTGACCCAGTCCCTCCGCGACCGCGGCCTGGGCGAGGGCTTCCGCGGCGCCACCGAACGAGCCCGAGAGCGGTTGAGGCGCAACGAGGAGTAGGTCCCTCTCGTCAGAAGCCTCGCTTCGCTCGTTTCTTCCTCGAACTTGGCGGGCTCGCGGCGCTCGCGCTGAAGGTCCTCCCAGAGCCGGAGGCCTCGTTCCTCGGCCACACGGCTCTTCATGTGGGGGCTGCGCCCCCACATCCCCAGCGGCTGCGCCGGGCGGAGCGCTGGTCGTGGGGAGCGCACCCGTCTCGCAGACGGGGTTCGCTGCGGGGTTCGTCAGGGGGCGCGGAGGGTCCTGGGATCCACGGCGGCTCTGACCCTTGGGCGCCAGCCGGCGTCGGTGTGGACCTTCGAGCTGATCTGGTGGGCCAGGTCGTCGGCCTGGCCACCGAGGGCGGGATCGGCCCGCAGCGCCGTCGGGGCCCAGGTCGTGGCGGTGACCATGCCGGCCAGGCGGGCCAGGGCGGGGCCGGCCTCGCCCAGGTCGTCGCCGGCCCGGCGGGCGAACTCCCGAGCCGTCTCGGCCGGCGCCGGGGCCACTCCGACCAGGCGGAGGGCGGCGAGGGTGTGGCCCCAGGCCGCCCGGACCCGGCCGGCGACGGTGTCGTCGGAGCCACGGCCGTGGGCCCGCCGACGGCGGATGACGCCGATGACTGCGATGTCGATCGCCAGCAGCACCGCCCCGGCGAGGAGCACCACCAGGACGGCCGCCAGCCACCCGGGGAGGCCGCCGTCGTCCGGGTTCGTCAGCGGCGTGGTGGTCTGCTCGGTCTCACCCTGCGGCAGGGTGGTCGGGGCCGGACCCGACGGGGCCGGGATCGTCTCCGGCGCCGTCGTCGAGGCCGGCGCGTCGTCGGTCACGTCCCGCTCGGGCGCCTGCTGGGCCGGGACGCCGGTGTAGTCCTCGGCCCCGGGCTGGCCCCGGCCGGGGGTGGGCTCGAAGGGCACCCAGCCGGCACCCGAGATCCACACCTCGGGCCAGGCGTGGGCGTTGCGGCCCCGGACGGTGTAGCCGTTCTCGGTGCCCTCGCCCTGGGTGAACCCGACGGCCACCCGGGCCGGCAGGCCGAGCGTGCGGGCCATCGCCGCATAGGTGCCGGCGAACTGCTCGCAGTAGCCCCGGCGGTTGGCGAGGAAGGCCTCGATGGCGCTGCCGCTGTGGCCGGCGCCGACGTCCAGGTCGTACTCGAACTCGGAGCGGAACCAGTCCTGGAGGGCCCGGGCCTGGGCGTAGGGCGTGTCGTCGGCACCGGCGACCGCCTCCTGCGCCTGCTCCGCCACGACCGACGGGAGGTTGGCCGGCACCACGGTGGCCTCGGCGATGTCGTCGGGGAGGTCCTCGGGCTGGACGGCGTCGAGGTCCTCCGGCGTGAACGAGGGGACCATCGAGATCACCGTGTAGGTGACGCCGTCGATGACGGGTGTGTCCTGGGGGACGATGAGCGTGGCCAGCTCGCCGTTCCAGCGCAGGTCGCTCGTGCTCTCGACCAGCTCGACGGGTGTGAGGGCCGCCGGGGCCCAGATCGAGCCCAGCCGGCGGATGGTGAACGTCTGGCGGAGCTCGTCGGTGGCGGCCTCGGGCGGCTCGCTGGGCAGGTCGCCGTCGGCCTTGCCGAACCGCTCGCTCGACGCCCAGACCTGGCCGTTGAACACCGGCAGCGAGGTGATGCGCCAGTAGGCCTCGCGGTCGGCCTCGACCGTGAACACCGTCTGGTTCGACTGCTCCACGAGGCGCGACCGGATGTCGACCAGCGGGCTCACGGTCGTGCGGGCGTCGGGGCCCTGGTCGCCCCGCCAGTCGATCAGCGCCTCGTCGTCGGCGGTGGGGAGGTGGGGCCCGACCAGCCCGCTGATGATGGCCACGACCAGGGCGACGAGCGCGCCCGTCCGGCCCAGGGCCATCGTCCCGGCCTTGGAGCGGCCCCCGACCCAGGCGTCGTCGCGGCCCGACCGCCCGGCGCGCTGGGCGGCGGCGAAGCCCAGCACGGCGGCGACCAGCAGGGCGGTGAGCGCCACCCCACCCCGGCCTCGGCCCAGCAGCGTGGTGAAGACGAACACGGCGCCCGCCGGGAGCACGGCCTCGGCGATGGTGCGCAGCCGGAAGGCGGCCCAGTCGGCCAGGGCGACCGCCACCCAGAGGGTGAGGCTGGACGCCAGCAGGAAGCCCCGGGAGCGGGGGGCGGGCGCCCGGACCTGGCCGAACAGGTCCCACGCCCGGCTGAGGTCGTGACCGACCGCCTCGAGGGTCGCGGCGGTGGGTACGCCGTAGGCGGAGGTGTGGGGGTAGAGGACCACCGACGCCTGCACCACGAAGGCGGCGAGGGTCACGGCCGCGGTGGGCAGGGCGCCCCAGCCCAGCCGGCGGGACCCGGCTCCCACCACGTGGGCGCCGACGGCGGCGACGAGGAGGGGCACGACGGTGGAGCGGTCCTCGAACAGCCGGGCGAAGCCGGCCACGGCCACCAGCGTGATCGCCATCAGCAGGAGCTCGGCCGCCCAGGGGCCCGTGGGCCGGCGGGCGTCGCGCCGGGGCGCGGCGGGCGGGGTGGCCTCGGGTCGGGGAGCCGGCGCCGGTGGTGGTGGCGGCGGGGCGATGGTGGCGGTCATGATCGACTCCCGGACGGGGTGCGGCTGCGGACCCGGGCCTCCTCCCACACGAGCGGGAAGGGCCGGCT
>Ga0190275_10003464_pt1 | contig 11264 bp, 13 predicted proteins | sample Popmic550T_FD_133745 | JGI IMG/M metagenome (GOLD analysis project Ga0190275, IMG submission 133745) | Populus adjacent soil microbial communities from riparian zone of Yellowstone River, Montana, USA - 550 T | ecosystem: Environmental > Terrestrial > Soil > Riparian zone > Trees stand | place... | reverse complement strand
GAGGTGATGATCGGAGAGCAGGCGAGGAACTGAACTTCGATGTTCGACGAGATTCGGGTCGTGCTGGTGAACTTCGACACGCCGCGAGGTGATATCGTCCGCTGTGTCACGGCAGTGTGATCACCGATATCCTGACATCACTGCCGGAGTAGTACTTTCCACCACAACCACCCAATGAAAAAGCCGCCAGCGTCTGATAGACTGCATGCGGCTCGGAAGGATCGCACCTCCGAGGCCAACCCAACTCGGAGGAAACCGGATGAAGGAAGTAGTCATGTGCCTCGTGTTTGCGGGCATGATGGCGGGCACGCCGATAGAAGGCGGGGGACGCACAGACTTTGTAACCCCGATCAACTCCACATGCTACATAGTCAAAGCTGGCGCCCCGGTCTACGAGGGAGGCGCGGCTGACCCGCTATGCCGCAACTATCACCCTGACTTAGGGATCGCCGATGGAAGTACTGCCATCAGTACCTACGCCGATTTGTTTTGGACTGAAGCAGTGGACGAGGGAGAACTCATCTTCACCGGCAGTCTTAGCTACGAACTCTACTACTCTATGTATGGCAGGCTGAAGTCGTACACCACAGAAGATGGTGGAGCGTACTTTCAGACAAGGGCTCGTGTGGGGTTCACTGAATCGTATCCGATACGAGCCACCCTGCCGGGATCGGGCTATGGGAGATTCCTGGGCTTCAACGAGCCGCCGCCGAGTATCGGCCAATTGCTAGTGCCTAAAGTCGTTGTCGATTTCCCCGTGTTCCGTTTGGGCGAGGAAGCTGTCATCGCTGTCATAAATGTGGATCTTCCTCCCAGCTACCTTGATGAGAACTGGTGGGGAATCTACAACGGCGGAGGTTACCTTTTGCGTTGGTACTCCGCAGATGCGCCTGCATCGATTCCAGAGCCATCAACCTACATGATGCTTGGCACCGGTTTACTCGGGCTGTGGTGGCGGAAGCGCCGGCGGTCCCGTAGCGATAGGCCCACATGCGCAAGATCGGTCAAGCATCTGTTGTTACTCACTTCGCTTGGAGGAGCATTATCGGGCGCGCCGACCAGTGGGACAGCCTTTAGTGATGAGCCGCTCGGCCCGACGCTTTCCTGCTACATCGCAGCTTTCAACGCCGGGAGCCAATCGACAGCGTACGAAGGCGGCGCCGCAGATCCTTTATGCCGAAACTTCCATCCGAATCTTGGAATTGAAAGCCTGGAAACTACGGTCGATAGCGTCAATTCCGCCTTCGGTTGGGATGGAGACGATGCCGGAGATATCAATGGATTCCTCGGATCGACCGCCGAATTCTTGCTAAGTACGCCACTTCCGACTTGGGAGGATACGGCAACCGGCATCCTCTACGAAACAAGACTGCGGACGAGTGCCATCAATAGATTGATCCCGATTATCGCGAACATTCCCGGAACTGGATTCGGTCAGTTTTTCTCGTCGGGAGTAGTGTTTTCCGACTCACCGATAGGGGCCGTTCCTGCTTTCTTAAGTCACGAATTCCCAATGTTTGAACTCGGCAAACCTTCCACTGTCGCATTCCTTAAGTTGCGTGTGAACGATGGCGGCTATCTATCGCATTCCTTCGTGTCAATTAGTGGGTCCGCACAGTCGGAACAATTAAAACTCACGCGCATTCCAAGCGAGGTTCCAGAACCATCCACCGCGTTTCTAGTTCTACCCGCACTTGCTGCTGCACTTGCATTCCGCAGATGAGCGCCGCCTGCATGACCAAGGAGAGAGTATTTGCCGGATTCGTGAAAGCCGGCAAATGTCGCTAGAAGCCTGACAACAAGTGCACGGCCATTGGAACGACTCGCTCTCCAATCATGGGTCGCTGGCTGAACAGATACCCGCGTGGCCCATTCCACTCCTTGCGCCGGCGCTCGATCCACTTCTTCAGCCGTGCTCCATCTACGCGATGGATCTTGCCGGCAACGATCACCTCGAATTTCGTCTCAGTAGTGGGAATCGGGAAACCGCAGTTAGGCTGGCCGACAACATGTGCCAAGTAGAGGTGCGCGGCATCATAAGAGCTATTTGCATTCAGTTCGAGACTGTACCGCTTGCCCTCACGATCGGTGACCGTCACCGTACACCATTTTCCCACCCAGATATCATAGCGAATAAAAGGCCAATATGTGATTAAGCAGCAGATTCCTACGCCGATCATTAGGAGGAGGCAAACAACGAAACGGCAGGAAGAGAGTGAAGACCCGGCCTGCCGTTTGGTGGAGGGAACAAACTTGCGCGCTATGAGGATGGCTCGCAATTCTGACGTTCTGGTAGTGCAGTGAAGCGCTGAAAGTTCTCGCCTTTATTCGTCACGATGGGCTTATCGGCACACATTTGGGTTGCTTGATCAGAGAAACCGGCGCCCGGTGTTGAATAGCACGGCATGGTTAGATACTTTGGCCATCGCGAACCCTGCCGAAACCTCTATCGCAGCCGCACTGTCGAGGAAATCCGATCGGTGACGGCAACTACACCGGCTGTGCCTTTGGTGACCGCCACGTGGCTCCGTTCACTCGGCCGTGCGACTGCCCGGTGTGCAAAGGCTCCGGAGTTCGAGCGGTTACGATTCGAACTGAGAACTTTCACGCCAGTCCAACACTATCGAATCAAATAAAGCAACGAATGGGTGATACCAAACGCTGCGGTCACCGGTTCTGCTGGTGCTTGTTCTTCAGAACTTGAAACCTCTTAAGGGCTCCGCAAAGCACCAGCCGGCCGGTTTGACTTCGAAACGTCCATTCGCGTCCTTTTGAGCATGCTACCAAAGGCGGTCGCGCGACAATGCACACCGCCTATTTTTTCGAATGCTGATGGTAATGCTTGGACTTATCTTTCTGCTGATTGGACTCTGATTGGCGTGTATACAACCAATCCGTCAGACGGTGGTTCCCGCCGCGCGGACAAACGCGAACGCGACTGGTACCGTTCCTAATTTCTGTTTGTTGCATGAAACTACGCGCCCAAACCGTCCCTTGAGGTCTCGCTAGTTGGTGATTCCTTCTTAAATTTAGCCTGGCGTTCTCTTAATAGCCTCACCCACTGGTTGAAGACTACTTGTTTCTGGTCCTCGTTTTTAGCAATGCGCCGCGCCAGGTCATTAAGGACGACTTCGGCGGCGTTGACTGCTTCTAAGCGAGCGAATGCGTCCGATAACACCATCTCATTCGAGAGCTCGACGCCAACAAGCTGCGATCTTATCAAGTCGCGTTTGGAAATCCATTCGCGGTACTCGCGATAGAGCACATCTGTCTCGTGTGTCATTTCCGAAAGGTATCGTTTCGTATCCGAATGTTCGCGGGACGAGATCGGCATAAACTGCCGATCCTATCGTGCCGGCGTGATTGACGAGCACAAGAGGTACCTATTCCGCCGCTATCCCATGATCCGATCCCAAGTTGTCATCTTCGCGTCGTTCGCGTGCTGACGTGTCTCGGCGATCGTAGAAAGACCATAGGCCATCACAGTACCCTGAATACATCCGATTAGACGCAAGGCTTCCTGGAAGCCGCCGATCTGGCTCAATAGCGGAGTGATCTTTTCTTGCAGGACCCACAGACAGTGCGCGAGAACATCTTCACGAGGCAGGACTTGTGTTACGTCCACGATCTTTGGCTGAACGCCTTCGTTGACCAAGATTTGATGGTAGGTAGAAATGAGTTGGGCGAGATTTTCTTTTGTCACGGCCAGTACACTATTATAAGTCTCAGGCGGGTTCGTCCTGGGAATCCGCTTGCGACCAGCCGAGGGGAGGAGACCCTTAAATAGTACGCATCTAGCGAGTTGCTAAATTTAGATTGCGGCCGTGATCCGCGAGCCAATGCGCATCGATTTTTAGGCGTAACTGCGAGCGGGCGTCGCTAAGTGCCGTAACTCTAAGGTTTGCTTGGTGCATTGCTAGGAGATTTTGTTGCACAAACGCCGCATCGTAAACGTCGCGCTCAGCTTGCAAGTGCTGCCTCATGATCAGGAGTAGTTCTTCCTCGTGTTCCCTACACGTCGTGCAGTCAATATTCACCCGCATTTGCTACAGAAGATTTATGGTACGAGTTTGGTATTTACCTGTCAATCGAATCGGTACTTTAATGGGCTTGTCTTCCCGTTTCGGCATGGGCAATTGAAATCACCCCATTCGCGGGGGTTGTTTTTTTGAGAATCCCTAAAGAACCGTGGATAATTTCGACTCGAATATCACCGTTACATTGAGTTGATACGCAGATAATTGTATTGCCAATTAGCGATTGTCGCCATCGTCATTATCCATCTAATCATTGCCAAGTGCGCCTCGCTCGCACCATCTCGTAAATCCCGGCTGCATAAGTCTGAGCATCGCGTTCAAGTTCACTGAAGAAAGCACCCTTGGGTTCTTTCTCACAGCCGTGAAATCGGACCTGAAAGACATGCCTGAGTTCGTGCGCGACCGTCGATGCGGCATTATGCAAGTCGGCGCAGACATGAACGGCCCCGCTTGATAACACGTTGGTCCACGAGATGAATCCGCGAAGTCCTTTTTTGTCAGAGAAGTAGTTGAGATCCCCGCCGAGAAATCGCTCCCGGGCTCCAGGCTGGTCTTTCGCCAAATCCTGGAACCACTCAATGTGGAGTGGCAGATCGGATAGCCCCAGGTCATTCAGGCAATGAGTAAGGGTGTCGATCGCCTCTTGGTACGTCGCCGGATGCATGGTGCAGTCGTCAATGGAGGAATGACCTACGCCGAGAAAGTGTGCAATATGACCAACTCGAATGTTGCGGTGATAGGAAAGGACCGCGACCGCTCGATTGCGATACTTTAGCGGTTCGGTACAAACGACCCGAGCCAACTGCTAAACGTCCTGTCGGCTGATTGCATTGCAATAACTCGTCGGGCTTCCTCGCTGCCGAACCGTCCTTGCATCAATGAACATCCATTTCTGGTCGGCGTCTCTGGATTCACGAGGCCGCAACCCTTCGTGGAAGATGTCAAGAAGTTGATGAGCGTCGGGCCGTTTGCCAGAGGTGGGCCGCCCTTCCAGCCCCGCAGCACCGTTGTCAAACAACTGGTTTAACCAGCCATAAAAAATCTGGTAATTATCCCCTTGACACAGAAAGTGAATCTCCTTATGCTTGGTTATGGGCAAACGACACGCAAGGGAAGGAGCCTGATGGTTCTCCAGCGGGAGCTTGGAACCGAAGAACAGTGCCTTGCTTTCCTTGAGAATGTCCGTTGGCCTGAGGGTGTCCGTTGCGTGAAATGCGACGGCGATCGGATTTCCAAATTTTCTACCGTGGTTGGCACACGGAACTACAAAAATCCCAAGACAGGCGAGATCGAAGAGCGCACGGTTCCGGCGCGTCACCTGTATCAGTGCCTCAACGCCGACTGTGCGCATCAGTTCACCGCGACCGCTGGCACAATCTTTAACGACTCACACCTTCCGCTGCACAAGTGGATGCTGGCGACCGCTATCATGTGCAACGCAAAGAAAGGTGTGAGCGCGAAGGAACTACAGCGGGATCTACAGTGCAGTTACAAGACTGCGTGGTACCTATCTCACCGCATCCGTGAAGCAATGTCGGCTGGCAACATCTTCGGCGTGAAGATGACGGGCACAATCGAAGTTGACGAGACATACATCGGGGGAGCCTACGACAATCGCCGTAAACGTGCCCGCTACGACAAACCGGCGATCATGGGATTCCGTGAGCGCGGCGGGGAAGTGCGCGCCTTTCATGTCTAGCGTGCCACGGGAATAATCGCAGCGAAGGCCGTCGAGGACAACATTTCGCTCAAGGCTGAATTGGTGTGTACCGATCAGAGCCCGATCTACGGTTCACTGACCAAAGAGGGATACACCCATCAAATAGTGAACCACTCCGCTAAAGAATGGGTTCGTGGCGATGTCCACACGAACGGAATCGAGAACTTTTGGAGCCTGTTCAAGCGTGGCGTGATAGGGTCGTTCCACAAGATCAGCGTTAAGCAATTGGATCGCTACCTTGCCGAGTTCATGTTCCGATTCAACAACCGCGAGTAGGAGGAGTTATTCGCAAAGACCGTACTATATATGGCGATAGTCAGCGGACTCCCGTACGAGAAACTTGTGGGGCCGAAGGAGACGCGGCTTGTAGCGCGCAAGCAAAAGCTTTCTACGCCGCCTACTTCGCCGGACGAGCCTTTTTAACAGGAGTTTTGCGGGGTATCGGCTTGGTCGCGACTAGATTACGGATTACGTCTGTGAACTGTTCACGATCTACGCTTTTAGGCAGCTCTGCCTTATCCTTCTGACGTTCCCGCATCTTGTTCAGTCCCTCTTTAGTCGGATTTTTCGCGGATAGGTCCGTGATCGCGCTCGTAATTCGAGAGCACTCGATCTAATGCCATATGGAGAGCCTTTGCATGCTCAAGAGACATCGAGATAGCCACCTTATCCTCAATACGCGGTGGTTCTCCAGGGTCCATAACAAGATGCCCGAACATGAAACGGATATCAAAGAAGCTGACAGCGAAATTGGCATTGTTTACATAAACTGAATGAAAGTCAGCACTCTTCGTGCGACTAACAGTATTAGCGTCAATGGGCACTTTTAAATCATCGAGCTTGTCTGGCATAGGCCTTCTTTTCTGTCAACTGGAACGAACTAGCTGTCATAGAAACCGCCGCCATCTTGCGGGTGGTGGTCCCTGATTCAGCGTATAGTTCGGCACTGATTTGTCCGGATTCTATCTGGCCTTGACCGCGGACACAGCCACCGTCTATTACGGTGATCTTGCGTTGCCCTCCAGTAGTACCCGGATTCTCTTTCATCCGATCAATGGCCGCAATGGACGCTTCTTCTTCGGAAAAACTTGGTACTTTGAGACTACCAGCACTGAGATTAGAAACCCATTCGGTGAGTTCCCTGAATGGTGCGAATCGAACAATCAGAGCGACATCGAAGGCCGCGGCCAATCGCTTTAAAGTAGTTATAGAAGGGCGCCCATATTCTGCGGATTCCAGCCGTGAGATTGCATTCTGCGCCATCCCTGTCAACGATGCCAGTTCAGATTGGCTCATTCCTCTCTCCTCCCGCATGGACCTAATTTGGAAGCCGATCGCCTTTGAGATATGGGACGAAACAAATATGGATCGAGTCTCCCTACTTCGCTGAAGACGAGCCCGAATCCTTTGCCTTTGTAGTGTTGAATTCCAGGTCATCTAGTTCTCCGATACCTCTATCGAATAAATTTTTGCGTGACTGTGCCTGCTTTTCTGTATCCACATCCTTGTTCTTCTTTTTCTGAGATCCAGAGTACCCAGAAAACTGCCGGCGTGCTGGTCCGAAGTAGCCATATAAACGATAGTTTCCGCTTGCCGACTTCCAGCGAATCTCACACAGCCCTTTGTCTAGCGTCTCAAACTGTGGACGAACCCAAGCTTCTCGTTCAAGAAACCGTAGATAACTGATTACGTCCTCTAGTTCGTCCCGCACATCATCAGGGAGTGAATTTATCCATTTCTGAACTACGGGGACCTTCATTTGGGTTCTATATACGGAGATCTTCCACGGCACTCCTTCACTGCCAATACTATCACATTTTTGTGATTTGCGAATGTTCACACTGAACCCCTACACTCATTACCGGAGGGCCTCGGACTCGAACCGAATCGCCGTCACACGATCAACCGGGTATAAACCGATCTCTAGCACCTGCTAGTCGCCCTCCACAAAAGCTGTTAGTATATGGGCTGCCGCCCATAATGGTAGGCAGCCCAGAACCCCGAAGCCAAAACCGACCAGCAACGCTCGGGGGTACAGCAACAACACGGGGAAAGTCTCACGACTAGCCTCCGTAACTCTGGGGCTTAAATTAACCCGAGCGTGCAACCCGCTCGGGGTTCCCCAGAAACTCCATCTTTAAACGCACAGACACACTTCGCGTGTATCGCTTAAAGCAATTTCTCTTGCGCTGATAGGGGATCTTGCGGTAGGATTGGGTCAGGCAAAGACCACAATATCTACAACGTAATCTCTCATGGCACCTATTAGCAGTAGGTGCCATTCCTATTTCCGGGCCCCATAGTACCAAGGACGAGCGCCTAAGGCAAGTAGGTAATTATCGTGTTTTCAATATCATGCAAGCTGTGAGCGTCAATAGGCGTCGTTCAACAGCGATGAGCACTTCACATGGGTGCCCGCCCGGTTGAGTAAACCGTGTTCGCGCTTATACTCAACGGCGGCATAAGTCTAACTGTCTTACATGTTTACGCGACGGGTAAGTGGCCGGGTTGCGAAGGTATGGCTAAATCATAGTTATTTACACTGCTGGTCGTTGTTACCCAAATGGTATTCTGCTTTCCCGTAGGCTCTACGGTCTAGTAAACCGACAGATACTAAGACTGAGAACTTTGACGACGCCACCGCACGGTAGAATGCTAGTGCCTAACTCGGATTGTGATCCTGCTCCCTAAATGAACGCTACGATCCGCAAGACGCGAACGAGACTGGTATAGGTAGTAAGCTTGATCTAGCGCCACAAATGACCCTATATGTATAGCAGCGCACTAGTACCAACTGGGGGATTGTCGGCTGCCATGGCTAACGTATATACTAATGCAACATCGTAGGCGAGAGGAGAGTCTAACCCGTGGTTGCCACAATGGTCGCACGCGAAATTGAGCACGCACATGAGACGGGCGAGATGTCCAAGGAATCTCTAGCCGCTTTTGATTACACGTGCCGATACTACCTCAATCTTTCGGGCGCTGAGTTTCTGGCAAGATATGATCGCGGCGAGTTTAGCCGCACAGACTCTAGCATTGCGCTTTCGCGCGTGTTTGCTATGCTCCCGTTCGTACGCTGAAGTTCTGTCTTCCTCTCCCGTCACTGAGCCACGCGAAGCCTACGATCGCTACGCTGGGACATTAAAGCAGATATTGGCATGCGTCAGCGATGGACATATAATCAGCAATTCCCGTCATCATGAACTTGAATGTGAGTACACCCTCGCATTCACCAATAATCCGGTCCCTCTCTCTACCTCACCTTATGCGCTGTTCTTCATACAGCGCTACATGATAGTTCCGGATGAGAGAGTACCCGGCGCTCTAAAAGCAACGACCACATATTACGAGTACAACATAGAGTGGCGAAAGGATCGGAAGGAAGTTGTATGCTTCCACTGGGAGGGAGAGGCCGGAAGAAACCCCATCCCACATATCCACATGAGTTGTCTACCGAGATCGACGGGAGCGCCAGTTGACAATAAAACTCATGTGCCAAGTGGCCGCGTGAGTCTTGAGGATGTAGTCTCATTTCTCATCGAAGAGTTACATGTGCAACCCCTAAAGAAGCGCCGCAGTGACTGGAGGCAGACTTTACATAAGTTCAGGAAGCTCTTCCACAAATGGAAGCGCTGGTAGCACTCTAGTGGTTGACGGCATTAACTCGCTCCCACCACCACACTGACCTCGCCGACTCATTCGATCATTGTGGTCGTACGCCTTGGTACGAGGAACAACGTGGCCGGGCGTGAAGAGATCCATTACTATCTTCTTTGACTCTTCCGTTGTCGTTCCCAGAGCCCTATCCACCGCATGTATCGGCAGTCGCCAAATGTCGTCGGTAGGAGGATGAGACATACGAGTTTGCACCGCCAATTCTTCGCGATCTGTAAGCGTATCCATTGAAAGGAATCTTACACTATCTGGGAATCTGTGTCAGGGATAATCACCAAAAATCTTCCTCTGAAGTTGGAATCGATCAAAGAACAAACACGCGGGGACTTTATCAAGCACGTGGCGGCGGAATCGCGACCTTCTCTTGCGGCGAGTAATTCTTTCGTTCCTTCTTCACAGCGTGTCCCTTTTGTCTACCCCACCGGAACGCCAACCGTAATGCTATATCATGACGGCGGGCTCCCGGCATGGCAAAAGCAAACGAGACGGCAACGCTGATGGATATGAGAGTCTGGGGAGTCTGGCGTCTTCGATTCGGGTATCTGCTCCACCGGCACGTCCGGCCGTTCTGGCTGCTTCCCCTGTGGATCGCGTTGGTCTATTTCATTCGATACTATCGGGGGCCGGTTTACGCATTTCCATCCTCGTGGAAGTGGATGCCTTACGCGCAGATCGGGTCGTTGGCGCTGGTCGTCGTGTTGACGGCAGTATGGATTCTGTTTTCGCGATGGCATAGTGTCTCATTTCGCGAACTCGCTTTTCGCACGAGCCGTGGCGGAGGCGCGTTCCGGCGCTGGTTCACGGGTGGCTGGGGTCCCGCGATGTTGTGGTTTGCGATCGCGGCGAGTGCGATATGGCTGCGGTCCTTCGCGCTCGGCGTGATACACAAACCGGCGGATTTTCTTGCAGCAACGGTGGTGTTAAAGGTGACCGCGCTGGTTTTTTTTGTACTCCTGATCTCTGAAGCCGTGAAGGCGCGACGCCGCCTGGTGGTGGCGAAGTTCACAGACTACACGGGTGACGCGGAATTCACACGAGCTGCCGACGGGCTCTCGGACAGGCTACAGAGTGAACTGGCCAAACTCTCTGTTCTGTACCAGGTCATCGACGAGTTCAGCGGCGCGCCACAGAAATCCGCCAAACCCGAACCGATCACCGCAGTTGCCGCAGTGGAGGATGCCGGTCAGTTTCTGCAAACAGCAGTAAGCTCGGAATCGAAGATCAGCCTGGGGCCACTACAGGTGCCGATCGGGTCGATTCTCGCGTTGGTGAGCCGGTTGGTGCAGGGTCCGCGACTGGGGGGAAGCTTGCACCGTGAGGGCGGGCGTACGGTCATCATTGGAAGGATCATCGGCGGAGGACTGCGAGGAAACTGGCGTGTCGAATCGGATGCATCCCAAACTGTTCCGCCCCAAAGGCTGATGGGCGCGCTAATTGGACAACTCGCCTGCCGCATTTTTACCGATCTGGTATCCGTCGGCTCCCCCAAGTGGGCAGCGGTGTCGGCCTATACATCGGGACTGGCAGCCTATAGGAAGACGTTGCGTACCGAGCGGGACAGAGTGCTTCACCTGCGCCAAGCAGAAAGCGCGTTCATTCGAGCGCTGGCGGAAGACAACGACTTTGGCCAATGCTATTACAACGTCGGTATCGTCTACCGCGATCTGGGGGAAGATGACTCGGCGGAGTTTGCTTTCCGGAGAGCCATCCTGAAGAAACCGCTTCTGCCCGATCCGTACTACGCGCTTACGTTGATCCATTGGGCGAGGGGTGAGAACCGGCTGGTGTTGCTGCAATGTGACCGGATGCTGAGTCTGCAGCCTGCTGAT
>Ga0190275_10003463_pt1 | contig 11267 bp, 7 predicted proteins | sample Popmic550T_FD_133745 | JGI IMG/M metagenome (GOLD analysis project Ga0190275, IMG submission 133745) | Populus adjacent soil microbial communities from riparian zone of Yellowstone River, Montana, USA - 550 T | ecosystem: Environmental > Terrestrial > Soil > Riparian zone > Trees stand | place... | reverse complement strand
GCGCTCGGGCACGAGGACCATGGTCGCCCCGCCGGCGATGGCCGCCCAGGTGGCGATGTGCCCGGCGTGACGGCCCATCACCTCGACCACCATGACCCGGTCGTGTGACTCGGCCGTGGTGTGCAACCGGTCGATCGCGTCGACGCACACCTGCACGGCGGTGTCGAAGCCGAAGGTCAGCTCGGTGGCCGACAGGTCGTTGTCGATCGTCTTGGGCACGCCGACCACCGCCACCCCTTCGGCCGCCAGCCGTGACGCGACCCCCAGGGTGTCCTCGCCGCCGATGGCCACGAGGGCGTCGATGCCGTTGTCCGCCAGGGTGGCCTTGACGGCCTCGGGCCCGCCGTCGGCCTTGTAGGGGTTGGTGCGCGACGAGCCGAGGATGGTCCCGCCCCGCGGCAACGTGCCCCGGAACGACTGCACCGAGAGCTCGACGAGGTCGCCCTCGACCGCACCTCGCCAACCGTCGCGCAGACCGACGACCTGGTCGCCATACACCGTCTCGGCCTTGCGGACCACCGCCCGCATCACCGCGTTGAGGCCGGGGCAGTCGCCGCCGCCTGTGAGCATCGCCACCTTCATGCCGCGACCCTACAGACGCCCGGACCGGCCTTTGCCACCTTTCGTCCAACTGACCTCGCCGCCCCGGGCCCCCCTCAGCCGCCCCCGCACCAGGCGTGGCGGCGCGCCGCTAACGTCCCGCCGATGTCCGTGGTCATCGCCATCGACGCGGGGACGACCGGCGTCCGCAGCTTCGCCCTGCGGCCCGACGGGGCGCCCGCCGGCTACGCCTACCGTGAGTTTCCCCAGCACTTCCCCGCTCCGGGCCTGGTCGAGCACGACCCGGACGAGATCTGGGCGGCCACCGCGGCCACGCTGGCCGAGCTGGTCGAGCACCTCGACGGCGAGACCGTGGCGGCGGTCGGCATCACCAACCAGCGCGAGACCGTCGTCGTGTGGGACCGCCGCACCGGGAGGCCGCGGCACCGGGCGCTCGTCTGGCAGGACCGTCGCACCGCCGCCCGGTGCGAGGCCCTGCACGAGGCGGGCCACCTCGACCTCGTGCGTCGCGCCACGGGGCTGGTGCTCGATCCGTACTTCTCGGCCACCAAGCTGGAGTGGCTGCTCACCGACGGCGGCGTCGCGGCCGATGCCGATCTGGCCTTCGGCACGGTCGACTCGTGGCTCCTGTGGAACCTGACCGGCGGGCCCGACGGTGGGGTGCATGCGACGGAGGCGTCGAACGCCAGCCGCACCATGCTGTTCGACATCGAGGCGCTCGCGTGGTCACCGGAGCTGCTCGACCTGTTCGGCGTGCCCGCGAGCTGCCTGGCCGAGGTGCGCCCGTCGGGTGGGCGCTTCGGGGTCACCGCGCCGGGCACCCCGCTGCCGCCCGGCCTGCCGATCGCCGCCATCCTCGGCGACCAGCAGGCCGCGCTGTTCGGCCAGGCGTGCCTGGAGCGCGGGCTCACCAAGAACACCTACGGCACGGGCAGCTTCGTGTTGATGAACGTGGGCGACCGCTGCCCCGAGCCCGCCGCCGGCCTGCTGACGACCGTGGCCTGGACGGGCCTGACGTCTGCGGCACCCGTGGCTGGCCACGGCGGCGCGGTCGGCTCGACCACGTCGGGCGATGCGTCGGCCGCCACCTACGCGCTCGAAGGATCGATCTTCGTCACCGGCGCGGCGGTGCAGTGGCTCCGGGACGGTCTGGGCCTCATCCGGGAGAGCGCGGAGATGGGTCCGCTGGCGGCCTCGTGCCCGGACACCGACGGCGTCTACCTGGTGCCCGCCTTCACCGGTCTGGGCAGCCCCTGGTGGGATCCGTACGCCCGCGGCACGCTCGTCGGCATCACCCGGGGCACGACGGCGGCCCACATCGCCCGGGCCGCCGTCGAGGCGATGGCGTTCCAGACCCGCGACGTGATCGAGGCCATGGCCGCGGCCTCGGGGCAACCGGTCGCCGAGCTGCGGATCGACGGCGGGGCGTCGGCCATGGACCTACTCGTCCAGATCCAGGCCGACCAGCTGCAGGTCCCGGTCTCGCGGCCCGTCGTGCAGGAGACGACCGCGCTCGGCGCCGCGTACCTCGCGGGCCTGGCCGAAGGGGTGTGGGGGTCGACGCAGGACATCGTCGAGCGCTGGCAGCTCGACCACCGTTGCGAACCGGTGGCGGCCGCCGACGACGTGGACGCCCGCCATCGGCGCTGGCGGGCCGCGGTCGAGCGCTCGCGCGGGTGGGCCCGGTCGACGTGAGCCGACTGTGGTCACGACCGGTACGGCCGGCCCCCGTCGGGGGCCGGCCGCCGGTACATCGGATGGGGCCACGGGAATGGAGGGGACACTCCCCTGGCCCGCCCCGACGATCTAGAGGCTGGGATGGTGGGCCCGGCTGCGGGCCCGGTGCAGGTCACGCAACCGCGTGTCGACGACGCGAGCGAGTGCCGCCACCTGACGCCGCTCCCGTGCCCGGTACGGCATGTCGTCGCGGCCGAGCACGAGCGCCAGCCCGGCGCCCGGCAGCGGCGCCCAGACCACGTCCGATCGGGCGGTGGCGCGCCCACGGGTCGCTCCTTCGGAGGCCCGGCTGCCGGCGAGGAACGCCTCGAGCCAGCCGGCGCTGGGTGCCTCGGCGCTGGCGGTCAGGACGCCGTCGCCACGTCCGTCGATGTCGAGGACCGCCACCCACTCGGCCCCGACCACGCGCTGGGCGTGGACGACGACCGACGACAACAGCTCGTCGACGTCGGTCGCCCCGACCAGCTGGGCTGCAGCCTCGAGGGCATCGGTGCGGGGATCGTGCAGGGCGTCGGCCACCCGCCGCACCTCTTCGACCGCCACCCCGTCGACCTGGCGCACCTCGTTGACCAGCAGATCGATGAGCGTGTCATCCGGCAGCTCGACGACGAGCTCGTCGACCGCCTGACCGCCGTCGCGCTCGAGGATGTCGATGCCGACCACGTCACCGCGCACCGCACCGATGCGGCTGGCCACCTGGCCCAGCGCACCCGGACGATCGGGCAACCACATGCGGATCACGAAGGTTTCCACGCCGACGAACGGTAGGGATGACGTGTGAACCGATTGTTTCGGACGCGCGACGAGCGCGTGAGCACAGCACCACGGCTCGGGGTCGGCGGCACACGAGGCGGAGTCGGATCGGGCCCTCGGACCGTCACGACGGGCGGTCCGGCTGAGGTCACGGACGGTGCTAGCGCGCGCAACCACCACGCAGCGCGACCGTCGGATGAGCATGACCCCCCGCGGACGCGCGAGACTGTCCGTAACGCGACTGTCGTGACCGACCGGTCCTGGGGATCGGACGACGATGCGGTCACCAGACTGGGGAGGGACCCCGCCGGTGAACGCATCCAGCACGACTGACACTACACATGCGCACATGAGCACTTCGGGCGAGCTGACGGGTTTGCACGGGAGACTGACGGTCATCCCGGCTGGCCCCGCGGACCGTGCCGCTCTCACGGAGCAGCTGGCGCGGCTCATGATGCGCGCCCGTGACGACGCACCCACGTCGGTCGCCATGGCCCTCGGTCCCACCGACTTCGCCGCCGCCACCCGCGAAGCCGCCGTCCGCCGCGTCGAGGACCACGAGCGGCTGCGCGGCGAGCTGGCGGCCAGGCTCCGCCGCACCCGCGAGCTGCAGGCGGTCACCGCCAACCGTCGGGACGAGGCCGCCGCCCGGGCACGGCGCATGAGCGCCCACCTCGACGACTGCGACGCGCTGCTCGAGCGCGCCGGCGAGCTGACCAACGCCGCCGAGGAGGCGCGACGCACCTTGGAGCTGCGCCGCGGCGAGGTCGAGGCCGCCCACGGCAAGCTGGTCCTCGTCGAGGAGCAGCGCGAGGCCGCCGGGCAGATGATCGACGACGCGGCCCGCCAGCTCCGCGACCTCGAGACGTCCGAGCTCGACGAGACCACGTTGCGGCGCGAGCTCGAGATGGCCAACCACGCCCTGCAGGACGCGGAGCGGGCCCACGCCGATGCCAGCGACGCCATGCGGGCCATCGAGCAGGCGTCCGCCAGCCGCGCCGCCATGCGCGACCACGTCCTCTACGAGCGCGCCGAGCTGGTGGCCCGCATCGAGGCGCCCATGGTCGACAGCGGGCTGCTGCGCGACGCGCTGGCCGCGTTCGACGACGACACGCGGGTCGGGGAGCCCGACCTCGTCGCCCGGGAGCTCGCCCGCGAGTGGATCGAGGTCGACGGCGAGCTCGAGCGCATCGAGGCGGCGCTGCCGAACCCGCCGTCGGCCGACGAGATGGCCGCCGCCGAACGCCGCCTGGCCCAGATCGACCAGACCATCTCCGACCTCGAGTCGGCCGATCGCCGCGCCGCTCTGGGACCGGACGCGCGCGACGAGATCGAGGCCGCGCACGAGGCCGTGCTCGAAGCCGAGGAGGACGTCGACCAGTCCGGCGGCCACGAGGACGACGTCGCCCGGCTGCACCACGCCCGCGAGGCCGAGCACGCCGTGCTCCGCCGCCACGGCTACGAGAACTACCTCGACGTCATCCTCGCCGGCCCGCGGCCCGACGGCGACGCCCAGGCCGACCTGCTCGACGCCCTGCGCGCACGGCGGGCGGCGGAGGAGGCGGTGGCCGAGCTGCGCGCCGCGGGCGAGCCCCCGGCCATCGTCACCACCCTCCGGGCCCGGCGGGACCGCATCTACCGCGAGGCCGCCGACCTGCTGGGCTGCGATCCCGGCGCCAACGTCGCCGAGCTCCTCTACGCCCATCCCGTGGTCCCCGCCAACCGCACCCGCGACCTGGCCGCGGTCCTGGCCCGCTACGACATCGCCCCGGTCGGCGTGTCCGTGCGCGAGGCCGCCGTCACCTGGCTGGTCGAGCAGGACCAGGACATCGCCGAGCGGGACGAGTGCCGCCGCGAGGTCGGTCAGCTCGACCGGGACCTGGCCGCACTCGACGACGAGGACGTCCAGGCACGCGAGGAGGGCGAGCACGTCCGGGCCGTCGCCAGCTCGGCGCACGCCGACGTGGGCGCCACCCTGCACCGGGTGCGCATGCTCGAGGACGAGCTCGCCGACCGCGCCAGCCAGGACGAGCGCCGACTCCAGCGCATCGCTGCCGCCGAGCAGCTCCGGGCGCAGATCGCAGCGGTGAGCGAGGCGCTCGAGCGCTCCGAGGACGAGTACAGCTTCTCGCTGTCGGCCGCCGAATCCGCCGTGGTGACGGCCGAAGCCGACGTCGAGCGAGCCACGGCGGCCCTGTCGGACGCGGTGCGCCGACTGCGCCGCATCTCCGAGGCCCTACCCCCGGCCCTGCGTCCCCGGGCGGGCGATGACCCGCTGGGCGAGCTGCCCCGCCTGCGCGAGACCCTCGCCGCCGAGGTCGAGCGGGCGGAGGTGGCACTGGCCAGCGCCACGGACGACCTGGAGATCGCCCGCAAGGAGATCGACGAGACCCAGCTGCAGCTCGACGACCACCTGACGGTGGTGCCGACCGACGACATCGGCGAGGAGGACCTCCACCAGGCCGTCCTCGACCTGGTCGGCACCGGCGACACGCCGGCGATCCTGGACGACCCGTTGGTCGACCACACCGCCGACCGCACCGGGCTGCTCGACCAGCTCGTCGTCGCCACAGAGCGTCGCCCGGTGGTGCTGCTCACCGACGACGCTGAGATCCTGGGCTGGGCGATCAGCCTGCCCGACGACATCGGAGCGGTGACGCGTCTGGCGGCGCACCCCGACTTCGATCTTCCCCCGCCGCCCCGCGGCGAGCCCCTGACAAGCCGACCCGGCCCGGCATCCTGACTCCCCAAAGGACCGCAACGTGCCCCGACGCATACCTATCCGACTAAAGCTGGCGGCGGCTCTCGCCGTGCCGATCTGCGCACTGCTCGCCGTGTCGGCGCTCGAGGTGGCGCAGAGCATCTCGCACACCAACGAGACCGCGGAGCAGACCGACCTCGCCACGGCCTCGATCGGCCCCGGCGGCCTCATCGCGAGCCTGCAGAACGAGCGGAACTTCGGCAGCGTGTACATCCTCGGCTTCGAAGCCGCGCTGGAGCTCCCCGTGTCGTCGTTCGACGAAGCCTCGACCGAGACCGACGCGGCGATCGAGGCCTTCCGCGAGGAGGTCGACGCCAAGGGTGGTCATGTCGCGAGGACGTACGCACCCGCGCTCGACGCCATCAGTGCCGAGGTCGGCGGCCTGCGCCAGGCCATCACCGATCTCGAAGGTCCCCGCAACGACACCCGCACCGAGGTCTCCGAACCGTTCTTCGCGGGCTACACCGAACTGATCGACACCCTGTTCCGGGCGAACGGGCAGGTGGCGCTCGCCATCGACGATCCCACGCTGCGGCGCGGGGTCGAGCTGACCGACCTGGCGTCGCACCAGATCGAGAACGTGGCCCGCGCCCAGCGCGTCGTCCTGCTCGCCGGTGTCGGCGACGGCCTGCGGGATCCGGAGGAGATCAGCGAAGCCGCCGGCCTCGTCGGCCAGATCGAGTCCAACCTCGACCAGACGAGCGACCTCGGCGTCGGGCGCTACGAGCCGGCGACGATCGAGGTCATCGACCAGTTCGAGCAGTCGGGCTGGCTCGCCCTGACCGAGAGCGCGATCGCGACGGGGGACGTGCAGCTGGGCGCGACGCTGGGTGCCCTGTCCCGCGAAGAGGACGAGGGGTTCAACGGCTACCGCATCGCCATCAACGATCAGCTCGTCGATCGGGCGGCGGAGCTGAACGACGAAGCATCGGCCGGGCAGGCCCGCTACATCGGCCTGGGCCTCCTCGCCCTGATCGTCGCCGTGGTGGTCACCTGGTTGGTGTCGCGGTCGATCACCAAGCCGTTGCGGTCGCTGACCCGCCAGGCCAAGGAGATGGCCGAGGTGCGGCTGCCCGCGGCGGTGACCGACATCCTGGACACCCCGCTCGGCGAGGACGTCACCGTGCCCACCGTCGAACCGGTGCTGGTGACCACCCGCGACGAGGTGGCGGACGTCGCCGAGGCCCTCAACACCGTGCAGGACTCGGCGCTCGACCTGGCCGTCGAGCAGGCCGTGCTGCGCCGCAACATCGCCGACAGCTTCGTCAACCTCGGCCGCCGCAACCAGAACCTGCTCGGCCGCCAACTCGACTTCATCACCGAGCTCGAGACCAACGAGACCGACGCCGACGCGCTGTCCAACCTGTTCCGCCTCGACCACCTCGCCACCCGCATGCGCCGCAACGCCGAGTCGCTGCTCGTGCTCGCCGGCATCGAACCGCCCCGCCAGTGGGCCGCCCCGGTCCGCCTCACCGACGTCATCCGCGCCGCCCTCGGCGAGGTCGAGGACTACCAGCGCGTCACCGTCCGCGGCGTCGAACCCGCCACCATCATCGGCTCCGCCGCCGCCGACCTGGCCCACCTCATGGCCGAGCTGGTCGAGAACGCCCTCGTGTTCTCGCCGCCCGACCAGACCGTCGACATCCGGGGCCGCAACCGCCCCGACGGCTACACGTTGGCCATCATCGACTCGGGCCTCGGCATGCCGGCCGGCGACGTGGCCGCGGCCAACCGCCGCCTCGCCGGCGCCGAGAGCTTCACCATCGCGCCCTCCAAGTACCTGGGCCACTACGTCGCCGGCAACCTGGCCGCCCGCCACGACATCAGCGTCCACCTCGACAACTCCCCCGGCAACGGCATCACGGCCACCATCGACATCCCGCCGACGCTGCTCACCACGGACAATGCCGTGGCCAGCCCGGTCACGCCGCCGCACGGCACGCCCGCCCTCAGCCGCGGCGCAGCCGCCGCGGCAGCCACCCGCTCCGATCTGGCCGGCCTCACGACGGGCCCGCCCCCTGCGCCGGGCCCGGCGGCATGGGACGCGGGGCACGTGCCCTCGCCGCCCATCGTCGACCCGGTGCCCGCCCAGCCCGCACCGGTCGCCGCCGCGCCCCCACCTGCGCCGCCGACGCGGACCGCCAGCGGGCTGGTCAAGCGGGCACGACGGGGACCCGAGCAGTCGGCAGCGTCCACGACGCTCGACGGGGACCTGCTGGCCAGCCTCAGCAGCGTGGCGGACAACTTCACCAGCCGCCAGCCGCTGCCGCCTCCCGTTGCGCCCACCCCCGGTCTGCCGCGCGGCCCGCTGCCCTCCCGTGGTCCGGCCGCCGCCCGCCAGGCCGGCGGACCCGCCGCGGACTGGGCGGCGCCGCCTTCGCGCCCGGCGCCGGCGGACCTCGGCGGTCGCCCGGCGCGTGGCGTCCGGTCCTGGCCGGCGCCGCCGGCCCCGCGTGTCCCGGCACCGGACACCAACGGATCCAGCCGCCCGCCCCTCGGCCGCCGCGACGACGACCTCACCGCACCGGACGCCACGGCCAGTGGTCTCGCCCGTCGAGTGCGTGGTGCTCAGCTGCCGACGACGCAGCCGCTGAACCTTCGTCGCCGGCAAGAACCACCATCGGGTGGCGCGGCCGGTTATCGTCGCGACGATAACGACAACGCGAACGGTCTCACGCTGGGGAACGGAAGCACCGACGGCTACGCCAACGGTCACGCGAACGGGGCAACACCGGGCCCGATCGCCGATCCTGGCACCAACGGTGTCGAAGAGAGCAGTGCGGCCAAGAGCGTCTACGGCTTCCTGACCAGCTTCACACAGGGCGTGCAACGTGGGCTCGAGGAAGTCCAGCGCGACCCGAACACCCCGAAGGAGAATTCATGACTCTGAGCGACGAGGCACGCAATTTCAACTGGCTGCTCAACAGCTTCGTCGACCAGACCGCCGGGGTGACCGACGCCGTCGCCGTCTCATCCGACGGCCTGCTCATGGCCGCATCGAGCTCGCTCGACAGAGCATCGGCGGAACAGCTGGCAGCCATCATCTCGGGCTTCGTCAGCTTGGGCCACGGAGCATCACGTTGCTTCGACTTCTCCGGGCTCGAACAGATCATCGTGGCCATGCGCCAGGGCTTCCTGTTCGTCTCGTCGATCTCGGACGGCAGCTGCCTCGGGGTCGTGGCCACTCGTAACTGCGACATCGGGCTGGTCGGCTACCAGACCACGCTGCTCGTCGAGCGGGCGGGTCAGGTCCTGTCCCCGGCCCTGGTCGCCGAACTGAAGGCAGGGGTCGTCGCATGAACGAAGGTCACGATCTGGTCCGCCCGTACATCATGACGGGGGGTCGTACACGCGCCCAGAGGCGTGACCTGAGAGTGGAGACCTTGCTCCAGACCAAGAGCGAGCACATCCCGCCATACCTTCCCGACGAGCAGCAGCTCGTCCTCGACCGGTGCACCCGCGCCCTGTCGGTCGCCGAGGTCGCCGCCCACCTCAACCTGGTGGTGGGCGTGGTGATGATCCTGGCCGACGACCTCATCTCTGCGGGCCTGCTCGACGTGCACCACACCGACCCGGTCGAGATCGAGCTCTCGATGCTCACCAAGATGATCGAACGCGTCCGGGCCATCTGAAGCCCCGACCGCCGCTACGAGTCACACGAGGTATCGCGCCGTGCAGTCCACAGCCGAGAGCGCCGCTACGCGCATCACATCGGTCAAGTTCGTCATCGCCGGTGGTTTCGGCGTCGGGAAGACGACGTTCGTCGGCGCGATCTCCGAGATCGAGCCGCTCCGCACCGAAGCCGCCATGACCAGCGCGTCGACCGGCATCGACGACACCCACCACGTCCAGGGCAAGACGACGACCACCGTCGCCATGGACTTCGGCCGCATCACGGTCGACGACACGCTCGTGATGTACCTGTTCGGCACCCCTGGCCAGGACCGGTTCGGCTTCATGTGGGACGACATCTGCCTCGGCGCCCTCGGGGCCGTCGTGCTGGTCGATCCCCGGCGCATCACCGACAGCTTCCCCGGCATCGACTACTTCGAGGCCAACGCCATCCCGTTCGTGATCGGCGTCAACGTCTTCGACGGGGCGCCCCGGTACCCCACCCCCGAGATCCGCGAGGCGCTGGGCGTCGCGCAGGACACGCCCATCGTCGATTGCGACGCCCGTAACAAGGATTCGGTCAAGATGGTGCTGCTGACGCTGCTCGAGAGCTTGGTCGCCAAGGCCCAGGCGCGAGCGCACATGCGCTGATCAGCCCTGACGCCGCCGGACGGCCCGATACGTTCCGGGGTTGCGCGACGACGGCTTGCAACCGTGCGATGATGACGCTTCGAACCGCTGGGGTTTCGAATCGTCACGCAAGGGATCGTTGTTTTGCGCCGCGTACCCATTCGCCTGAAGCTGGCTACCGCACTGTCCATACCGCTGCTCGCACTGGGCGTCGTCACCGTCCTCGAAGTGCTGAAGGCAGCGGATGAGGTCAGCAAGATCCGTTCGCAGACCGACCTGGCCGAGTCGGTCGTCGGGCCGACGGGCCTGATCACGGCGCTGCAGAACGAGCGCACCTGGCCGGCGGTCGACCTGATCGGCCAGTCCGGGGCGGTCACCATCCCGGTCGAGGGCTACGAGCAGACCCGCACCGACACCGACGACACCCTCGCCGCGTTCCGCGACCAGCTGGAGTCCAAGGACGAGTCGATCCGCAACGCGTTCGCGCCGGCGCTCGACCAGCTCAGCGAGCTCGAGCAGCTCCGGGCCGACATCGACGCCAACGTGGCCGCCAACCCGAGCCGCAGCGTCGACAACAACATCCAGTTCAGCCAGGAGACCTTCGGCCGGTACACCGAGCTGATCGCCCCGTTCTTCGACGCCACCACGCGCATCTCGCTCGTCATCGACGACCCCGAGCTGCGTCAGGGCACCGAGATGGCCGACGCCGCCGCGCGCCAGATCGAGCAGATGTCGCTCCTCCTCAACGGCGTGATCGGCTTCATCACCTTGTCGGACGGAGGACTCGACACCTCGGAGGAGATCACGATCTCCGCCACCCACCAGGCCAACTTCCAGCGCCTGTCGGGCATCATGGCGGGCGGCAGCGGGCCCTACGCCGAGATCACCGAGGAGCACTTCCCCGCCGACCTGGACGAGGCCATCAACACCCAGGTGGACCAGGCGATCACCGGTGAGCTCCAGGACATCGCCCCGTTGCTCGAGGCGGCGAACGTGCCCGAGGGCGAAGGCTACGACGCCTACCAGCGGGCGGTCGCCGAGGAGGTCATCGAGCGCAGCCGGCACCTCAACGATGCCGCCTCGGCCCGCCAGCGGTGGTTCCTGGCCCTGGCAGCCCTCGTGCTGGGCGCCGCCGTCCTGCTGACGTGGTTGGTGTCGCGGTCGATCACGAAGCCGTTGCGGTCGTTGACCCGTCAGGCCAAGGACATGGCCG
>Ga0190275_10003462_pt1 | contig 11267 bp, 6 predicted proteins | sample Popmic550T_FD_133745 | JGI IMG/M metagenome (GOLD analysis project Ga0190275, IMG submission 133745) | Populus adjacent soil microbial communities from riparian zone of Yellowstone River, Montana, USA - 550 T | ecosystem: Environmental > Terrestrial > Soil > Riparian zone > Trees stand | place... | reverse complement strand
GCATCTCGAGCTGCTGGCGGTCGACCCGCATTCGCTCGATGCGAGCGAGCTGCTGGCCTACCTCGATCGCTGCCGTGACAACCAGGCCCACGGCGCGTACGTGCACCACCTCTTCAACGTCCCGGCCCTACTCCCGATCGGCGACTTCCTCGTGCACGCGCGCGAGTGGACGGGGCGCTCTGCCGACGAGCTGCTCGGCCTGCTGCGGGGCGCGAGCCGGGATCCACTCGGCGCCGCCGGCGAGCTGGCGCGCCTCGTCGTCGCGCTCCGGCACGATCCCGGGGCGCTCGAGCTGCTCGTGACTCCGGCCGAGCCGGCGGAGGTCCTCGCGACACTTCGTTCGCTGCCGGGCGAGGCCGGCGCGCTCGCGACCGCGTACGTCGACCGTGTCGGCTACCGGCCGGTGAACGGCGAGGACATCGGCGAGCCCTCTGTGCACGAGCTGCCGGAGCTCGTCGTGGCGGCGATCCGCTCCGCCGTCGACGCCGTCGCGTCTGGCACGGAGGCCGAAGAGCTCGAGAGCCGGACGAGCGACATGCGCGCCGACGTGCCGCGCGAGCAGCGTGCGGCGTTCGACGAGCTGCTCGCGGAGGCGCGGGCGGTGTCGCGCCTGCGGGACGAGCGCGGGAGCTACGCCGACCTGTGGGCGATCGGGATCATGCGACGCGCGATCCTCGCGGCCGGCGCGCGGCTGGCCGCCTCCGGGCGGATCGGCGACCCGGCCCACCTCGCCGAGGCCGACTACGACGAGATCCGCGCGCTCGTTGGAACGGGCGAGGGCCCCACGGCCGAGGAGCTCAGCGAACGGGCGCGCTACCGGCTCCAGGCGCGCTACGCCGACGCGCCGCCGTTCCTCGGCGGCGAGCCCGCGCCGCCGCTGCCGCCCGAGTGGCTGCCGCCGGCGGCCGCGAGGCTCGAGCGGGCGATCGGCGCGGTGGTCGAGGAGATGCTGTTCGCGCCGAAGCCGCAGACGGAGGAGCGCAAGGTGCGTGGCGTCGGCGTCAGCCCGGGCGTCTACGAGGGCACGGCGCGCTCGATCCACAGCACCGAGGAGTTCGGCCGCATCGAGCGTGGCGACGTGCTCGTCACCAACTCGACCACGACGGCGTTCAACATCGTGCTGCCGCTGCTCGGCGCGATCGTCACCGACCGCGGCGGCCTGCTCTCGCACGCGGCGATCGTCGCGCGCGAGTACGCGATTCCCGCCGTCGTCGGCTGCAGCGACGCCACCGCCGTCGTCGCCGACGGCGACCGCGTCCGCGTCGACGGCCGCGCCGGCGAGGTCGAGGTGCTCGCGTGACGTTCGCGCCGCTGGAGCAGGCGGTCGACGCCAACCGGTTCGGCGGCAAGGCGGCTCAGCTCGCGGAGGCGCTCCGCGGGGGACTGCCCGTGCCGCGCGGCGTGGCGCTGTCCGTCGCACTCGTCGACGCGGTCGCGCGGGACGAAAGCGGCGCGGCCGGCGAGGTCGAGCGCGCCGCATCGCTGCTGCGGCCGCCGCTCGCCGCGCGCTCCTCGGCCGTCGGCGAGGACGCGCACGACGCGAGCTTCGCCGGGCAGCACCTGACCTGCCTCAACGTCCCCTCCGCGGCGGAGACGGTCGCAGCCGTGAGCGAGATCAGCCGCTCGGCCCACGAAGGAGCCGCGGCCGGGTACCGGGCGCGCCTCGGGCTCGACGAGCCGCCGCGCGTCGCCGTCGTTCTCCAGGAGCTGGTCGATAGCGATTGCGCCGGCGTCCTCTTCACGCGCAACCCGCTCAACGGAGCCGACGAGCTCGTCGTCGAAGCAGCGTGGGGACTCGGCGAGGCCGTCGTCGCCGGGCTCGTCACGCCCGACCGGTTCCACGTCGCCCGCGACGGCACGGTGCTCGAGCGCGTCGTCGGCGTCAAGGACGTCGCCGTGGTGCGCTCGCCGGACGCAGGCACGCGGCAGGTCGCGATCGAGCGGGAACGTGTTCGAATGCCGTGCCTCACGGACGGCCAGCTCGCGCAGCTCGCGCAGCTCGGCGAGGGGTGCGAGCACGTCTTCGGCCGCGCGCGCGACGTCGAGTGGGCCTACGCCGGCGCCACGCTGCACCTGCTCCAGTGCCGCGCGATCACTCGTGCCGCAGCAGCGCGTTGATGATCGCCGGTGGCGCGCATTCTCTGGATTGCGTGCGCGGCGCCGGGCTCGCTGTTCCCGGCGGTGCCGATCGCGCTCGAGCTGACCCGGCGCGGCCATGAGCTGACCGTACTGTGCGCGCCGAGCTCGCAGAAGACCTTCGAGTCGCTCGGCTTCGGGTTCCGGCCGGCACGCGAGCTGGCGCGCCACCTGCGCACATTCGGCTTCGGCGCCTACGAGCGCATCCGCGAGGCGAGGTCAGCGCGGCACGCGGGCTCCGTTCGCGCGCTCTACGCGGATGCGCGGCGGGAGCTCGCGGCGGCGGCGTACGGCGCAGCGATGGTCGACCCGCTCGAGCCGGGCGGCGGATTCGCGTGCGATGCGAGCGGAGTCCCGTCCTTCTCGTACGTCCACTGGCGGATGGCCGAGGCCGGCCTCGACACCTGGTTCCGGTTCCGGGTCTGGGACCGAACCAGCCCCGGAGCCGAGGCGTTCGTCGAGTGGTGGAACGAGCAACGCGCGCTCGTGGGGCTTGGACCGGAGCGGCGGCCGCCGGAGGACCACGTCTGGTACCGGCACTCCCGGGACCTGACGTTGGTCCTCGGCCTTCCCGAGCTGGTCGAGCCGAAGGGCAGCTTGCCTCCGTACGCCGTTCGTGTAGGTCCCACGGTCTGGGAACCGCCGCTCGAGGTGGCGCTGCCGGAGTGGGTCGAGCGGCTGGGCCGCGAGCGGCCGGCGGTACTGGCCTCGGTCTCGACCGTAGGCGCGACGGACGCTCAGCTTGTCCGCAAGGTCGGCGAGGCGGCCGACGGCGAGGATCTCGACGTCGTCCTGACGGTCGCCGCCGCCGGCGCGCTTCCACCGCTGCCGGAGAACGTTCGCATCGTGCGGTCCATGTCGCACGGCGCGCTGCTGCCGCGCGTAGCCGCGGTCGTCTCGCACGCGGGCAACGGCACGGTCACGCGCGCCGCCTGCGCTGGCGTCCCGCTCCTGCTCCTGCCGGACGGCAAGGACCAGTTCGACGTCGCACGCGGCGCCGCCGCCGCTGGCATCGCGCTTGTGCTCGACCGCGAGCACGCCGACGCGACGCGTGTCCGTATCGCGCTCCGGACGCTGCTAGACGAGCCGGCATTCCGCACCCGCGCGCGTCAGCTCGCACGGCGGGCAGCGCGCTACGACGGCGCCGCTACGGCGGCCGACGCGGTCGAGCGGTTCCTCGTCTCACCGGTCGATGCGATCGGCATCGCACGACCACGGGCTTCGAGCCCGCGGGCTCCGGGGCGTTTCTTTGAGGAGTTCGGCTGCGACGCCGCAGAGGCCGCCTCGTTCGAGGCGTCCAAAAGCGAGGAAGCGATCTGCCGCGTGGTCGAGGGACGCGCCCCTTCGGGATGATCATCCCCGCCGACGAGAAGAAGGCCCGGGCGTGACACCCGCGGAGGGCAGCAGCCAGCGGCATCCTCGAGCGCGGCGCCATCAATCCGTAGAGCTGGCGGGACGACTTCGGGTTTGTCCAGGGGCACGAAATCCAAGGAGCCTCGCGGCCGCCGAGTGTCGCGCCGCAAGCACACTTCTCGGTGTGCAGGCACTCGCCCATCCACAGTCTCATCGAGACCGAGGCAACCGCCGTCACCAGCACCGCGAGCACCTGACGAACCGTTCATACCGAACGTGTTCTCGCACTACTCCCCGCCGGAGACCCGGCAGCGAAATGCCTTACCGCCGCTTCTGAGCACCTCCAACAGCGCCGGAGCGCTGTCGGCCGGCTCCTGCTTCCGTTGCGCGGCGTGCATCTCGCGATCCGGGCCGACGCACCCCCGATGCGCGGCAAGCGCGTGTCACGGCGAGCCGCTCCTCAATTGATTATGGGGCCTCTCGACGCGCGGATCGACCCGGCAACACTGTGCATCTCAGCCCGAGAGGACATAAGCCGACAGTTCCCATGATCCTCCACGGTGGCGCTTGCGGCGGCGACCGCCTCGTGCGCGGTGCGCTCGTCGGCGTCGAGTCGGCGGCGAGCGGTCCGCGCTTCCTCGTGGGCGGCGTCGAGCGCGGCGAGTTCGGCGGTGGGATCCATGAGCGGACGGTACCCGAACACACGGCGCCCGCCGGCAGGGGCGGGCGCCGGATCCGACCGGAGGCGGATGATGCCAGCCGGGTCGGTGGGAGTCGGGGCCCCCGCGCGGCTGCGACCGCCGGGGGCGGCGGCCGGGGAGCACCCCGGCCACCCCGGCCACGCTAGCGGCCCCTCGCGGTGGCTGAGTCACGCCGGCGGCTATGACTCGCGGCGTGACTCACGGGCCCCGAAACGGGCTCGGGGCGGGCTCCGCGAGGGAGCGCCGCCCCAAGACCCGCGACCCCCGCGGATTCGGCTCTAGGCCGCGGGGGTCGGGCGGTTCCTCCGGCGCCAGTCGGCACCCGTCGGCACGAGCAACGAAATGCCGCCGGCAGGGATCGAACCTGCGCGCTTCCGGTTAAAAGCCGGCTGCTCTACCAACTGAGCTACGGCGGCGTGGCGTCCGGCGACTGTACCCCGACGGCTCGCCGAGCAGTGGGCCGATGCGCCGAGGCAGGGCAGCGCGCCGGCGTCGCACGCGGAGATACCCCCAGTCGGATTCGAACCGACGTCCTCCGCCTTGAAAGGGCGGCGTCCTGGGCCTCTAGACCATGGGGGCGAGGTGGTCAGACAGTCTAGGGTCGGGGCCGGCCCGGCTCGTCCGGCACGCGGCGCGCCAACGCTCGTCGACCCGTGCGGCGTGGGGTGGATTCCGCCCCCGCAACAGGTCTAAGCTCACCCCGTGGCGACAGACATCCGGGCGAGTCCCGAACCATCCAGGCGCCGCCGGCGCTCGCCCGAGGTGGCCGAAGGGGAGATCATCGCCGCGGCCGAGGGGTTGTTGCGCGAGCGGCCGTTCCGCGAGCTGACCGTCGACGAGGTCATGCGCCGCACCGGGCTGTCGCGGCCGTCCTTCTACGTCTACTTCCGCGACCGCCACCAGCTCGTGCTGCGCGTGGTCGAGCTGATCGGCGCCGAGCTGTTCACGATGTCCGAGCGCTGGCTGCAGGGCGAGGGCAACGGCCCGACCCTCACCCGCGAGGCCACCGAGGGGATCGTCGGCGTGTTCGCCGAGCACGGGCCGGTGCTCCGTGCGCTCGCGGACGCGGCGACCGACGACCCCGACGTCGAGGACGCCTACGGCCACCTCGTCCAGGGCTTCATCGACGTCACCGCCCGCCACATCGAGGCGGAGATCGCCGCGGACCGGATCCTCGCGCTCGACCCGCACGAGACCGCCAAGGCGCTCATCCTCATGAACGAGCGATACCTCAACTTGTCGCTCGCGCGCGAGCCCAAGACGCCGCGCGAGACGGTCGTCGAGACGCTCTCGACGATCTGGACGCGCACCCTGTACGGCCGTACCTGATCCGCTGGGCCGGTCGGCCGCGAGCTAGTGCCGGAAGTGCCGGCGGTGCGTGAACACCATCGAGATCCCCGCCTCGTCCGCGACCTCGACGACCTCGTGGTCGCGTCGTGAGCCGCCGGGCTGGATGATCGAGGTCACGCCCGCGCCGACCGCCGTCAGCGGGCCGTCGGGGAAGGGGAAGAAGGCGTCGGAGGCGAGCGCGGAGCCCTGGAGGCCGGCGCCGACCGCGTGGGCCTTCTCGATCGCGATGCGGACTGAGTCCACGCGGCTCATCTGCCCGGCGCCGATGCCCACCGAGGCGAGGTCGCGGGCCACTACGATCGCGTTGGAGCGCACGTGCTTGGCGACCTTCCAGGCGAACAGCATCTCGCCCCACTCGCGCTCGGAAGGCTTGCGCTCGGTCACGACCTCCATCTCGGTCCGGTCCTCGAGGTCGAGGTCGCGGTCCTGGACGAGCAGGCCGCCCATCACGCGCTTGACGTCGCGCTCGGCGACGTTGGCCCGGCGGCGCTCGTTGTCCTCGAGCACGCGCATGTCGGGCTTGGCGGCGAAGATCTCGAGCGCCTCCTCGGTGAAGCGGGGGGCGAAGATGATCTCGCAGAACTGCTCGGCGAGCCGCTCGGCGAAGGGTCCGTCCACCGTGCGGTTGACGCACACGACGCCGCCGAAGGCCGACTGCGGATCGCACGCGAAGGCGCGCGCGTAGGCGTCGGTGGCGCTGCGCCCGACCGCGCACCCGCACGGGTTGTTGTGCTTGATGATCGCGCAGGCGGGGACCTCGAACTCGGCGGTGAGCAGGCGGCCGGCGTTGAGGTCGAGCACGTTGTTGAACGACAGCTCCTTGCCCTGGAGCTGGCGGACCATCGAGAGCACGTGCATGCGCGCGCCGACCTGCGTGTAGTAGGCGGCGCGCTGGTGGGGGTTCTCGCCGTAGGGGAGGTCGACGACCTTCTCGTAGGCCGACATCAGCAGCCCGGGGAAGTCGTCCTGCTTCTCGACGAACCAGCGGGCGATCGAGCTGTCGTAGCGCGCGGTGGCGGAGAACGCCTCGGCCGCGAGGTTCTCGCGGGTGCCGAGCGACAGCCGCCCCCCGGTGTCGTTGAGCTCCTGGAGCACCGCGTCGTAGCTCTCGGGGCTCGTGACCACCGCCGAGAACCCGTAGTTCTTGGCCGCCGCGCGGATCATCGTCGGCCCGCCGACGTCGATGTGCTCGAGCACCTCGTGCTCGGTCGCCCCGCGGCGGGCCGCGGTGCGCTCGAACGGGTAGAGGTTCACGCATACGAGGTCGATGAACTCGACGCCGTGCTCCTCGGCGGCCTGCATGTGCAGCGGGTCGTCGCGCAGCGCCAGCAGGCCGGCGTGCAGCTTGGGGTGCAGCGTCTTGACCCGGCCGCCCATGATCTCCGGGAAGCCGGTGAAGTCCTCGATGGAGCGCACCTGGAGCCCGGCGCCGGACAGCTCCCGCGACGTCCCGCCGGTGGAGACCAGCTCGATCCCGAGCTCCGACAGGCCCCGCGCGAACTCGACGATCCCGGTCTTGTCCGAGACCGACAGCAGCGCGCGCTGGATGCGTACCTCACCCGGCTGAGTCACGAGCCGGGACGATAGTCAGCCGGCCACCTGCACGCGCCGCGGGTCGGCGGGGTCGATGCGCACCGCACCCCGGCCGAAGCGCCGCACCGCCTCGCACAGCAGTTCGTGCTCGATCGGGCGCAGCGCCTCGCGCACCTCCGCGGCGTCCGCGCCCGGCCGCAGCTCGAGCGCCCGTTGGAAGATGATCGGCCCGCTGTCCACGCCCTCGTCGACGAAGTGCACGGTCACCCCCGTCACCTTCACGCCGTAGGCCAGCGCCTGCTCGATCGCCCGCACCCCGGGGAAGGCCGGCAGCAGCGCCGGGTGGACGTTGATGACCCGCTGCGGGAAGCGGGCGAGGAAGGCCGGCGTGAGCAGCCGCATGTAGCCCGCGAGCACCAGGAGGTCCACGCCCCGCTCCTGGAGCCACGCGCCCATCGCCTCGTCGCGGGCGGCGCGGTCGTCGAAGGACTCCACCGGGAAGGCGCGTACCGGGACGCCCGCGCGCTCGGCCCGCGCGAGCGCCTCGGCACCTGGGACGTCCGACCCTACCGCCACGACCTCGACGCCCTCGCGCCCGTGGACGCGGTCGAGGATGGCCTGCAGGTTCGTGCCCGCGCCCGAGGCGAGGACGCCGACTCTCACGCCACCCGCAGCTTCGGGAACCGCCCGCCCGTCGAGCGCAGGGTCCCCGCGTCGAGCAGGGCGTCGACCCGTTCGAGCACGGCCGCCGCGCCGAGGTGGGCGTAGGCGCCGTAGTGCGGCAGCCCGTCGTAGGAGTACTTGCGCACCACCTGCGAGCGGCCGCCGCGGAGGATCTCCACCGCGCGGGTGCGCCCGACCTCGGGCTGGGCGGAGGCGACGACGTCGAGCACCGCCTCGTCGAGCGCCCCGGCCTCGCCCGCGGCCACCGGCCGGTGGGCGAGCTGCGCCGGGCGGCGCCCCGGCGCGGAGCGGCTGGGCGCCGGGGGCGGCGCGGGGGCGATCTGCGGGTCGCACACGTCGCAGCAGGGGCCCGCGGGCGCGGGCGCCGCGGTGTCCCCGAAGTGCCGGAGGATCCCCTCGCGGCGGCAGTCCGACCCCTCGACCCACGCCCACACGGCGCGGTACTGGCGCCAGCGCGCCCGCGTGCCCTCCTGTGCCGAGGTCCGGCACGCGGCGAGCGCGGCGCGATCCCACGATCCGGTCACCCGGCCCAGCGCGCGGTCGGGCGGCGAGGGCGCGGGACGGATCACCCCCGCGCGGGCGAGGTGGCCGAGGATCGCGCGCACCTGCTCCTCGTCACAGCCGCCCGCGGCGCCGAGCTCGTCGACGCCGACCTCGTAGCGGTCGTCGGCGGCACGGCGGAGCAGCCGCTGCGCGACGCGCGCCAGCGCGTCGTCGGCCACCGTCGCGCGCTCGATGAAGAACACGTGCAGGCCCTTGTCCTTGGAGGAGGCGAACAGCAGGCAGCGGGCGGGTGCGCCGTCGCGCCCGGCGCGCCCCGCCTCCTGGTAGTAGGCCTCGAGCGAGCCGGGCACGCTCTCGTGGCAGACCGTCCGCACGTCGGCCTTGTCGACGCCCATCCCGAAGGCGTTGGTGGCCACCACGACGGGCACCTCGGCGGACATGAAGCGGCGCTGCGCCTCGGCCCGCGCGTCGCGCGGCAGCCCGGCGTGGTAGCTGGTGGCGGGCACGCCGAGCTCGCGACCGAGGCGCTCGGCGAGGCGGTCGCACTCCGCGCGGGTGCCCGCGTAGACGATCGCCGGCAGCGCGTCCGGCGCGCCGAGCGCCGACGCGATCCCGCGATGGACCGCCTCCTTCGTCGGGCAGCGGACGACCGCGAACGAGAGGTTCGGCCGATCGAACCCGGTGGCCACCCGGACGGGATCGCGCAGCCCGAGGCGCGCCACGATGTCCGAGGCCACCTGCGGCGTGGCGGTGGCCGTGGAGGCCAGGATGGCGTCCGCGCCGAGCCAGCGCGCCGCGTCGGCGAGGCGGAAGTAGTCGGGCCGGAAGTCGTGCCCCCACTGCGAGACGCAGTGGGCCTCGTCGACCACGAAGCGCCCGATGCGCGCGCGACGGATCCGCTCGAGGAACCCGGGCGAGGAGAAGCGCTCCGGCGCGACGTAGAGCAGCCGCACTTGGCCGGCCACCGCGCGCTCCACCGCCGAGCGGTTGGTCGCGGCGTCCTGCTGCGCGTTGACAAGCGCCACGCTCTGCGGCGCCAGGCGGTGCAGCGCCTCAACCTGGTCGGCCATCAGCGAGACGAGCGGGCTGACCACGAGCGTCAGGTCGGTCCGCATGAGCGCCGGCAGCTGGTAGGTCAGCGACTTGCCCGACCCCGTGGGCATCACCACCAGCACGTCGCGCCCGGCGAGCGTGGCCTCGACCGCCTCGCGCTGCCCGGGCCGGAACCCCTCGAACCCGAAGACCTCGCGCAGCGCGCCCTCGGGCTCCGCCGACCGCGCGACCGGCTCAGGCGGAGGCGGCCCCAGTCCTGGGAGGGCGGGCGCGTCGGGGTCGGCGAGGGGCGGGGGCATGGCGGACGCCGACCATAGCGGCGGATCCGGCGCATCCGGGCGGATGGGGGCGGGTGGGGCGGATTCCGGGGAGAGTTGTCACACCGCGGGCCGCGGCGGGCCACCCGCCCCGCGCCGCCGCGGCGGCCACCCGCCAGGTGAGCGCGGAGGGGGCCGTGCGAGCCGGGGCTACGCCCGCACCAGCGGCAGCGCGTGCTCGAACGCGTCCTTGCCGTTCGCCTCGGCCGTCCCGGCCAGCGGATACTCGCCCGAGAAGCAGGCGTCGCAGTGGCTGTCGCGGTCGCCGCCGATCGCCTCGTAGACGCCGCCGAGCGAGAGGTAGGCCAGCGAGTCGGCGCCGAGCTCGGCCGCGACCTCGGCCTCCGTACGACCGTGGGCGATCATCTCCTCACGGGTCGACATGTCGATGCCGTAGTGGCACGGATGGCGGATCGGCGGCGCGGTGATCCGCATGTGGACCTCCGAGGCCCCCGCGTCACGCAGCATCTGCACGATCTGCCGCGTCGTGTTGCCGCGCACGATCGAGTCGTCGACCACCACGAGGCGCTTGCCGGCGACGATCTCGGGCAGCGGGTTGAACTTCATCCGCAGGCCGTGGCGGCGGAGCTCCTGGCCGGGCTGGATGAACGTGCGCTGCACGTAGCGGTTCTTGATCAGGCCGTCGTCCTGGGGGAGCCCGCTGCCCCGGGCGAAGCCGCGCGCGGCGGGGTTGCCGGAGTCGGGCACGGGGATCACGAGGTCGGCCTCGACGGGCGCCTCCTCGGCGAGGAGCTCGCCCATGCGCCCGCGGGCGACCTGGAGCACCTGGCCGCCCAGGCGGGAGTCGGGCCGCGCGAAGTAGATGTGCTCGAAGACGCACAGCGCGCGCCGGCGCGCGGGCACGCCCTGGCGCGTGCGCAGCCCGGAGGCCGTGAGCGACACGATCTCCCCCGGCTGGACGTCGCGCACGAAGCGGGCGCCGATGATGTCGAACGCGCAGGTCTCGGACGCCACGCACGGACGGTCGCCCATCAGCCCGAGCGAGAGCGGCCGCAGCCCAGACGGGTCACGGAAGGCGACGATCCGGTCCTTCGTCATCACGACCGTCGAGTAGGCGCCCTCGACGCTGGCCATCACGTCGGCCACCGCGTCCTCGATCGTGGCCGCGGGATGGGTCGAGAGCAGCGCGGCGAGGATCTCGGAGTCCGACGTCGAGCGGAAGCCGACCCCGCGCTCGCGCAGCTCGCCGTGCAGCTCGACGGCGTTGACGAGGTTGCCGTTGTGGGCGAGCGCGAGCTCGCGCCGGTCGGCACGCCAGACGGGCTGCGAGTTCTCCCACGAGCTCGCGCCCGTCGTGGAGTAGCGGACGTGGCCGACCGCCATGTCGCCCTGCAGCGCGCGCAGCTTCTGCTCGTCGAAGACCTGGTTCACGAGCCCCTGGTCGCGCATCGCCATGATGTGGCCGCCCTCGGCGGTGGCGATGCCCGCCGACTCCTGTCCGCGATGCTGGAGCGCGTACAGGGCGAAGTAGGCCAGGCGGGCGACATCGTGGCCGTCGGCGTGGATCCCGAACACCCCGCACTCGTCGCGCGGGCCGTCGCGATCGGGAAGCTGATCCTCGGAGGTGGGCACGTGGCCGGTGGGCCGGGCGCGAATCGGGGGGCTCGCTCGGCCG
>Ga0190275_10003461_pt1 | contig 11268 bp, 7 predicted proteins | sample Popmic550T_FD_133745 | JGI IMG/M metagenome (GOLD analysis project Ga0190275, IMG submission 133745) | Populus adjacent soil microbial communities from riparian zone of Yellowstone River, Montana, USA - 550 T | ecosystem: Environmental > Terrestrial > Soil > Riparian zone > Trees stand | place... | reverse complement strand
TGCGGCGCGATCACAAAAGCCGGCAGCCAGAGTTGACAGCCCGCGCGGGGCACGTCATAAGAATCGCCCAACGTGACGCGGGGTGGAGCAGTCTGGTAGCTCGTCGGGCTCATAACCCGAAGGTCGTTGGTTCAAATCCAGCCCCCGCAACCAAAACGGAAAAGCAGAACGCCTCCGGTCGAAAGACCGGGGGCGTTTCTGCGTTGGGGCGGAGTTCCGGGCGTTGCTGTGAAGACTGGGGGCCGGTCGCGCTCTCACCCGAGCGGCAGCAGGGAACCGAGCCCTCCGCTTCCACGACGAGCCTCTCCGAAAGGCGATCGCCCATCCCTCATCAGCCTGGTCGATGATTGGGCTGAGACGCGCTCGTGGCTAGGGCATCCGGACGGCTATCGTTCGCGTATGTCGCCAGGAAGAGAGCAAGCGGCTCTGGGCGATGCAGCACAAACCCCTGCGCGTAGTGGATCCCGATCTCACGGACGCGAGCTAGCACGGCAGGGTCTTCGACGAACGCGGCGACAGTCTTTACGCCGACGACGCGGGCAACATCGATAAAGCAGCGTACGGTCACGTCGTGCAGAGGCTCGACGAGCAGGTCCTGGATATACTGACCGCCGATCTTGAGCAGATCCACGCTGAGCGTCTTGAGATAGCCAAATGACGCCCCGCCTGCTCCGAAGTCGTCGAGCGCGACGCGAGCGCCGAGTGCCCGCACTTGATTGATGAACAGAGAGGCGTCCGTCACGTCGGCGACCGCTGCAATCTCCGTGATCTCGAAACAGACGCGCTGACATACGGCCGGGCCAGCGCCTCTCAACATCTCGATAGCGACGCAGTGGAATGCGCGATCGCAAATCGACTGTCCACACAGGTTGACGCTCATCATATCGATCGCGGTTAGCTCGCGGAGCGCGAGCAGCTGGTCGAGAGCCCTTCGCAAGACCCAGCGATCGACCCGAGAGGAGAGATGAAGGCGCTCTGCGGCAGGCAAAAAAGCGCGCGGCAGCACGAGCGTGGCTTCTTCGTCGAGCAAGCGAAGCAACACCTCGAAGTGAAGGCCTTGCTGGCTCTGACCGAGCGGCTCGATGCGCTGGGCAAACAGCACGAACCTGTCTTCGTCGAGCGCCTGTGACAGGCGCTTGGCCCAGCGCGTCTCCCCGCTTCGAGCATGGATGTTCTCGTCTGAGTCGACCCAGGTGTGCACTCGATTGCGGCCGAATCTTTTGGCCGCATAACAAGCCGTGTCTGCTGCCTGCATCATCGCAGCGGTGCCGCTCCAGCGTGCGTCCAACGGCGCCAGCCCGATGCTAGCCCCAATCCGAAAGGTTCGACCGTCGTGCACGAACCGGTATGCGTCTATTCGCTGGCAGATCTTTTCCGCGACTCGCTGAGCCTGCTCCAGCGGGCAGTAGGCCAGGATTACGCCGAACTCATCGCCACCGAGTCGTGCCAACGTGTCGCCCCCCCGCACCGTGTCGGTCAGGAGCTTCGAGACCTGTTGTAACAGCTGATCTCCAGCAGCATGACCGCACGTGTCGTTCACGACCTTGAACTGATCCAGGTCGAGATACATCAGTGCGTGCTCGCTCGCGTCCTCACGCGCGTTGGACAGCGCTTTCCGTAGCCGCACTTCGAAGTCGGCCCGATTGACGAGTCCGGTCAAGGCGTCGTGCGTGGCACGATGACTCATCTCGCCCGAAAGCCGCCGCTGTTCCGTGACGTCGTGGAACACCAGCACCACCCCGAGCACACTTCCATCTTCGCTTCGAATGGGCGCGGCCGAGTCCTCGATGCTGTATTCGCGCGCATCGCGGGCGAGCAGGACCGTGTGGTTGGCCGAGCCGACGACCTTCCCGCCACGCAAACATTCGATGACTGGATTCTCGGTAGGGATACGCGTCTGCTCATTAACAAGCTGAAGGATGCGCTCGATAGGGAGGCCTCTGGCTTCGTCGACGGGCCAGCCCGTCATGCTTTCGGCCACGGGATTCAGCCAGGTCACGTGACCGGATGCGTCCGTGGTGACCACGGCCTCGGCGATGGATCGCAAAGTAACGCGAAGCCGCTCGTGTTGGTCACGAAGCTCGGCGCTCAGCTTTCTCAGGGCTGTGACGTCCCGGTTTACGCCCACCATACGCAGCGCTTTGCCGTGGACATCGCGCGTCACGCGGGCAGATGCGCGCAGATGGTGCTGCGTGTTGTCGGTCCAAACGATGCGAAACTCGATGTCGTACTCGGAGACTCCAGCGATCGCATCTTGCAAAGACCGCTCTACGTTGGCGCGGTCCTCGGGGTGTAAGTGACGCGCCCAGAGATCGTAAGGCTCGGTACGCGACGACTCTGGCAGACCATAGAGCCGATACATCCACGGGTCCCAGGTCAAGGAACCATCCGCCAAGTCGTACTGCCAGATGCCGATCCCGCCGCTGTCGGTCGCCAGCGCTACGCGCTCTTGGGCAAGCTCCAAGGCCTGACGCTGACGAACACGATCCGTAATGTCTTGCAGCGTGCCTATCAGCAGACCGATCTGTGCGTGGACGTCTCGCCGCGCTTCTCCGCGTGCCATGGCCCAACGGGGCTCGCCAGCGACGTCACGCAACTGCAGCTCGAGCTCGTAGGGTGTTCCGTTCGTTGTGCATTCAGCCACGGCCGCGTTGAGCCGTTGCCAGCTCTCCGCCGTGTAGATCTGGTCCTGCTCTTCATAGGGAACGACCCCGCCGGCCGCCTTTCGACCCACGATGCGAAAGAGCTCCTCCGACCACGTGATGACCCCGGTAGCGATCTCGTACTTCCAGCTCCCGGTCTTTGTGATGCGCTGTGCGGCTGTGAGCTGGTCGCTGACGAGCTGCAGCTCTCGATGTGCATGGGTGAGCTGCTCCGAGCGCGCATGCACGTGATTCTCGAGCCGGACCCGCTCACCGACGTCTCGGAGCATGGCCGTGAACAACGTTTCGCCGTGAACCTTCGCCTGCGAGATCGAGGCCTCGATCGGAAACTCCGTTCCATCGCTACGCAGGGCAACGAGCTTGCCCAGCGAATGCATTGCGCGATAGGGGCCATCTTCGCGACCGAAGTGTCGCACGTGTCCAGCATGAGCCTCTCGAAAGCGGTGTGGAATGAACCGCTCGAGCGGCTGCCCAATGGCGTCTTGGGCGCCGCACAAGAACATCTTCTGCGCGGCTTCGTTGAACAGCACCACGCGCTGCGATCGATCAACCGTGATGATCGCGTCTGGCGCGGACTCGCTCAAGACGCGGAGCCGAGCCTCGCTCTCGGCAAGATCTAGAATCGCGCTTCGGCCTTCGAGTGCGGAGACTGTCGCCAGCGCGAGGAGTCGGAGGATCTCGCGTTGCGTCGGGCTCAGGAGCCGCGGCACGCGATCGATGACGCACAGCGTGCCTACGTGGGCGCCGTCTCGTAGACGCAGCGTCGCGCCTGCGTAAAACCGAATCTTTGGCTCTGCCGTGACGAGAGGGTTTGCGCAGAAGCGCGGGTCTTGCGCAGCGTCTGGTACTTCGAACAGTCCATCCTGCATGATCGTGTGCGCGCAGAAGGCCAACTCGCGGGGTGTCTCCGTGACCCCTGGCAGGCCGACGTTGGCCTTGAACCATTGCCTATCGCGATCGATCAAGCTGACCAGGGAGACGGGGACACCGCAGACCAATGCTGCCACCTGCACCAGGGCATCGAACTCCGCTTCGGGCGGCGAATCGAGTATGCCGAGCCCGTCGAGCGATTTGCGCCTCGTGAGCTCATGTGCGGGTATGGGCGAAACCGACAAGCGATGACCTCGAGCAATTCGAGCGCTGCCGCACAAGTGTCTCCGAAATCACGAGCGCGCGGGGGAGATAGACGGGCACCGGCTTACCAACGGCTGACGCGCAGGGGCGCGAGCGGCGTTCGCGCTCGCCCCGTCACAGATGCTTGCTGTCCCCTAAAAGCAGCTCGACGCCTGCGATGGCACTGCGAGTCGAGCCGTTCGACGGGCCTGGTCGTCGTTGCATTGAGCCTGGCAGGTGGTGAGGAGGGCCAGAAGGTGTTCGCCTCGACGACTCCGCTCCAGCGCATGGCTAGTCGTCGCAGATCAGAGCGGTGCCGCCTTCCTCAGCGCCTCCGGTCGAGAGACCGGGGGCGTTTCTGCGTTGGGGCTTTTCAGCGAGCGCGAGCCCCAGCAGCGGGTGAACGCCGACGCGCTCCCTGCCGCCGTCTTGGATCTTCCCGAAGCTGTCGGGCAGACGGTACGGGCGCTGGCGGGCTAGACGCCGCAGAGCAGTGCGCGCCGCGCAGCTCCTGCGAGGCTCTCGCTTTGAGGCATCCGGCGGGCCGCGAGCTTCGAGCGTGAGCCCCTAGACCATCGCCACGCGTTCCCGCGGCGTCAAGGCATGCAGGTCGAGCCCTGGTTCGGCGCCCAGCGCCTAGTTGCGGATCGGCCGTTCGCGGCGCTTTTCGGCCCGCCTGCGTCGCGCTTTCTCGCCGTTGTCCTCCGCGCTTCGCTTCAGCCTGAGCGGCGATCTGCCTCCCAGCGGCGACGGAAACGTCCGAACCCCGCCGCCTGAGTGGCGACGGGGTTCGGAATGCGCCTGTGAGGGAGGCGTCATCGTTGGGCGACCCAGGCGGGCGCCGGGGGCTCACTTGATGTTGGTCTCTTCGGATTTCGCCGCAACAAGGAGGGGACGCCAGCGGGTGTCGCCTTCGAGGAAGACCTTCTGGAACGCGAGGCCGTACTTGCCCGAATTCCCCATGTCGACACTTGGCTGTCCTTGGTGGCCGCTCTGGACCTGCACGCGCATTTTCGGCACGGTATCCATGATGCCGCGATAGAGCGGGGTGCCATGACTTCCGCAACTGGCGGTGCCGTCGCTTGAGCCGCAGATGATCAGCGTTGGCGTCTCGACGCCCATGCGTGCGGGCCCCCAGGGCATGACCGCGACGCTGGTCAACAGCGTCTTGTCGGTCACCGACGCCAGAGACGTGCCGCCGCCGCCCATGGAGAAGCCAGAGGTACCGTAACGGCCTGCGAGCTTGCCCTCCAGAGGACTGCCGCTCTTCATGTTCTCGGCTTTGAAGGCAGCGATGCCTGCCAGCAACTTCCGTCCGCGCACGTTAGGCTGATCGCCGCTGCCCGTGTTGATCGTCATCGCCACGATGCCCCACGACGCGTACAACGGAGCCCAACCGCCGCCTTGGAAGCTGGTCGGACTGCAACCGCCGGTACCAGCGAAACCGTGAGAGAATGTCACCGCCGCAAATGGCGGCTTGGCGTCGGCACTATCCGGATAGTAAATGCAGCCCTCGGGAACTGTGTAGTTCTTGGTCGCGTACGGCCCCTTCTCCGCCGTCAGCGCGGTCGGTGCGTCGCCGTGGCAGAGGCAGTTGCCGTCGTCACAGCACATTCCGTCGCCGGTGGGAGCCGGCGTGGCACCGCCGTCGGTGGCCGCGCCCACGCCGGCATCTCCCGTCGTGGTGGAGCCGGTGTCTGCCGTCTTGGCATCCGTCGTGGCGGGCTTGGTGCCGCCGTCGATGGGCGCCACCGCGGCGTCTTTTTTGCCCGCATCCTTTGCCGGCGCGAGCGAATCGTCCGCGTCGTCGGTGGGCTCCGCGACGTCGTCTTCCTCGGCCGCAGTTTCGTCGTTGGACTCGTCTTCGGGTCCATCGACCGGGTCAGTGGTTTCTTTGACACCCTTGTCGTCGGAACACGCACCAGCGAGGGCAAGGGCAAGGACTAGGTGGTTGATCGACCATGCAGACATCAGACGTGCCTCCGTACCGGTGCCTGTGCAGTTCACAGGTCTGCTCGCAGGTGGAGTTCGATACTGAGAGGATGCATCGCACGTCGAGCAAAGCGAAGACAATGGCGACACGCTTGCATTGCTTCGAATCCCTGCGGACTCGTTCAAAATAGCGCTCGGGGTCTTTCTACTCGCGTCGTGGGCAGCCGACGTTTCGAGCGCGCTCGGAGTCTTCCGCCGAAGCTGAAGGCGTGCGTCGCCTCTCTGTCAGGGTTGAGGTCGGGGACGGCACGCCTGGCTCACTCGATGCAGCGGCGAACACCATCGACTTACTCGAGACGATCGCGCAGAGCGTCAACCGCGAACACAGGAGTTTGAAGAGCTCGCCGGGTCTCGGCGGCAACGCCGAGAAGAACATGGAGATGACCGGCGGCTCTTCGAGCGTGAGCGTACGCGAGAGGTGCGGCAATCGGCACGGCGCGCTAGACGTTCGTAGATGGCGGCGCACCTCACCTACGTCGCGGACGCCGCGCCGGGGGGTCCACGCTGACAGCAGACGCTTACGTCCGCTGACTGGGACTCGAGTGAGAATGCGGGTACACCTTGCTTATCCTGAACCGTAAGGTCTGGTGATGACCTCGAGGTAGTGGCCGGCCGGGTCTCGGAAGTAGACGCCTCGGCCGCCGTCGTGATGGTTGATTTCTTGAGGCCGCTTGCCCTGCGGGTCGGCCCAGTACTCCAGCCCGCGCGCACGGATGCGACCGAAGATCTCGTCGAACTCGGGCTCGCTCACCAGGAACGCGTAGTGCTCGATGATGAGCTCGCTCTCGTCGGCCGAGATGAAGTCGAGGCTGACGCCATTGGCGACCTCGACCACCAAGAAGGGCCCGAACGGCCGCGGTGCAGGTAAGCCCAGGATCTCCGTCATGAAGCGAGCCGAGAGCTCGCGATCCCTGGCATGAACGATGGTGTGGTTGAGCTGCACAGCCATGAATGCCTCCAGCCAGAAGGCTACCAAGCGCAACCGGGTCGACAAGCGCCGCGTGTTTCCCGCGTTCGCGCGGCCGCCACCTGCATGCACTCCAGGCAGCGCTCCGAGCGCCGTCATGAAGTGCGTCTCCTGGGCCGCAGCGCATCAAAACTGCGCCCGGCGTCAGCGCTGTCAGGTCCAGCTCGGGTTCCGCGCCAAGCGCGTACTTGTGGACTGGCCATTCGCGGCGCTTTTCGGCGCGCTTGCGCCGCGCTTCCTCGCTGTCGTCCATTCACGACTGTATCGCGAGTGCCGTGGGACAGCCCCTTGGCACGCTCGGCGACCTGCGCGTGTGACAGCCCACACCAAGCCGCGCTGCAGATCGCGTAGGAGCGCCTTGTCGCCCACTCGTCACACGGAGGGTGCACCCTGAGGGACGATGCCCAACGAGAGTCCACGGTCATGGTCCCAGCTGCGCGACGAGCTGACTCACCTGAGGAGCGAGATGCTCGCCGTCGAGGCGCGCGAGTCCTCGCTGCTGGCGGCCGTGCATCCCACGCAGCGAGCGAGCGCGCTCAACCTGCTGCACTACACGGAGCTGCGCCAGCGGGACCACTGGCAGCTGCAGGGTCAGCTTGCAGAGCGTGGGCTCTCGTCGCTCGGCCGCAGCGAGTCGCATGTGCTCGCTTCGCTGAACGCAGTGCTAGCGCTGGTGGACGCGATCGCTCGCGGGGCACGCGAGGTGGAGCCAACGAGCACGGACGCTGTGACGCGCGAGTGCGGTCATTCGCTCTTGCATGAGCATGCCGACCGTCTGCTCGGAGTTCCGAACGGGACGCGACGAGCGCGCATCATGGTGACACTCTCGAGCGAGTGCGCGCACGACACGGCGCTCGTGCAGCAACTCGTCGCTGCCGGGATGGACTGCGCCCGCATCAACGCAGCGCATGATGACGTGGCCGCCTGGCGAGCCATGGCGCAGAACGTTCGCGGTGCGGCACAGGCGCTCGGCCGGCGCTGCATGATCGCCGTGGACCTGCCGGGCCCCAAGTGTCGCACCGGGGCGCTCGCGCCTGGCCCGGAGGTGATCAAGCTGCGTCCACGGCGCGGTCCGGCGGGCGAAGTGCTCGAGCCAGCGCGCGCCTGGCTCACCGAGGCGACGGACAGCAGACACGCACCCTGTCTTCCCGTCGCGGCGGCCTTCCGGCGCGCAGTCCGCCCCGATGACACGCTCTTTTTGCACGATGCGCGTGGGCGAGCCCGTCGCTTTCGCGTCGCGTCCGTGGTGGACGACGCCGTCGAGATTCTCTCGGACCGAACTTCGTATCTGCGGAGCGGCACCGTCGTTCGAGTGCGCGATTTGAAGGCGACGATAGGTGCGCTGCCGCCGCTCGAGGTGCCCTTGGTCTTGCGCGCGGGGGACCTGCTTGCGCTGACGCGGGAAGCCGTGCCCGGCGGTCCGGCGCGCTGTGGCGAAGACGGCTCGCCGCTCTCGCCGGCGCACATCCCGTGCGTGCCTGAGGCGCTCCTCGACATGGTGCGGGCGGGCCACAGCGTATGGCTCGACGACGGCAAGATCGGGGGCGTCATCGAAGCCGCCAGTCACGACGAGGTGCTCGTTCGCGTCACCGCCGCGCGCGCGGCAGGCGAGAAGCTTCATGCTGGCAAAGGCATCAATCTGCCCGACACACACACCACGCTCTCCGCGTTCACGGAGCGCGACATCGAAGCACTGGGCTTTGCGTGTGCGACGGCCGACATCGTGTCGATGTCGTTCGTCCGCGCCCCGGAGGACGTGCGCGACCTGCTCGACCGCGTCGAACTGCTCGGGCGAGCCGACCTCGGCATCATTCTGAAGATCGAGACGCGCGAAGGCTTCGACCGGCTGCCGGAGCTGCTGCTAGCGGCGCTGCGTAGCCCACGGGCTGGCGTGATGATCGCGCGCGGCGACCTGGCGGTGGAGTGCGGCTTCGAGCGGCTGGCCGAGGTTCAAGAAGAGATCCTCTGGCTATGCGAGGCCGCGCACGTACCGGTGACCTGGGCGACGCAGGTGCTCGAGACCGTGGCCAAGACCGGAAGACCGACGCGCGCCGAGGTGACCGACGCGGCGATGGCGGAGCGCGCGGAGTGCGTGATGCTGAACAAAGGTCCGTACATCACGCAGGCGGTCACGCTGCTGGACGACATCTTGCGCCGCATGGCCTCTCATCAGGACAAGAAGAGCGCGATGTTCCGCGAGCTACGGGTGGCGGGACGCTTCAAGCGCCGCATGGAGCAGGTTGCGGGCGTCGCGGTGCGAAGAGATGACGTCGCACCCTGAGCGCGCGATGGCGGGCGAAGAGATCACGGGAGGTCGAGCCCGATCGTGCTGACGGGGTTCGGCACCGCTCCACCTGTAGCGGTCTTTCGACCGGCTGCCAACAGCACGAAGTCACCTTCGGTCAGGATGCCGACCACGCGCCCAGCCTCCAGGACCGGCAAACAACCGACCTTGTGTTCCGCCATAAGGCATGCCGCGCTTTGAAGCGATGCGTCTGGCGTGGTGGTGATGAGCTCTGTCTTCATCGCTTCCTTCACGAGCAAGCTGTCGAGGGCATGCTCCTTGCCGCGTGTGCCGAAGCCGAGCGCCTTGAGCAGACCGCTGTGAAACAGATCGCGCTGACTCACGACCCCGTCGAGCACTCCGCCTTCGTCCACTACCAATACATGCCTCACACGACCCAGGCGCATGATGTCGTCCGCTGTGGACAGCTTCTGGTTTCGCTCAACACTCAGTACGTTCGAAGTCATCAGGTCTCGGACACTCAGATTGTTGCTCATGGCAGCCCACCTCCACGCGCGCGACGGACCGCGCGTTGTCGTAGACGCAAGTCTCGAGCCGCGGCCGCAGGTGCGCATTTGGCGGCGGATAGGTTCTAGAAAAGGCACGTCCCGCGCGTTGGCGCCTTATCTTTGCGGCCAGGCCGCAGGCGCTTGGCGGCATCGCCTTTTGCGATGCAAGCCTGCCAGGTCGCCGACGCTGTCTGGGGTTTCGAAGGCATGCCGCAGATTCTGCGTGACAGACGCAGGGGTTGCGGCCCGCGGTGGCCGGCGCGTTCAGGCGCGCGCGGCGTTGGACGCGATCAGGTCCACAATCGGAGACACCAGCCCGTCGGGCAGATCGTGACCCATGCCCTCGATCATGCTGAGTGTGCTCGTGCGAATCAGCTTGGCGCTGCGCTGTCCGCCCGCCGGGCGCACCAGGCGGTCGGCGTCGCCGTGAATCACCGCCGTGGGCGCCGTGATCTGCCGCACGAAGGGCTCGATGCTGCCGGTCGCCGCGATGGCGTGCGACTGGCGAGAGCCGCCGTCGGGGCGAAAGGCGCGGTCGTAGGCGCGCTCGGCCTCTGACCGCAGCGTGGCCTCCGTCTTCGGATAACGCGGACTGCCAATCATTCGGTTGATCCTCATGGCGTGCGCGACGGCGAGGTCGCGCGGCGCGTCGCGCGGCAGCGGCTCGACCAGCAGGCGCATGATCTCCAAGGCGGGCGCCGGCAGCCACGGATGGTTGGTGCTCGACATGATGGAGGTCAGGCTGCGCACACGACTAGGAAACTTGGCCGCGAGCAGCTGCGCGATCATGCCGCCCATCGACGCGCCTACGACGTGAGCGCGCGGTAGCTCGAGCGCCTTCATCAGCTGTACGGTGTCGTCGGTCATGTCGTGCAGCGTGTAGTTCGCCTCGACCGGCAGGCCTACCTTCTTGCGCAGCGAGTCCTTCAGCAGGCTAAAGCGGACGCCGCGATCGCCGGAGCCGGACAGGCCGATATCGCGGTTGTCGAAGCGCGTGAGGCGAAAGCCACGTGACACGAGCGCCTCGCACAGCGGATCGGACCAGCTGATGAGTTGCCGGCCGAGCCCCATGATCAGCACCAGCGGTTCGCCGTGCTCCGGGCCCGCTTGTTCCCAGGCGAGGTCGATGCCATTTGCACGTGTGATCCCGCTTGTCCACGACAGTGCGGTGCGGTGCGCCTCACGCGCTGCGATGTGCTCCATGTTCTCTCCGCTGGCTAGACTGCACTTATATGCTTGCCGGACTCTGTGTCGAGCTCACCCACGGCGGCGGACGAACGGTGCGAGACGTCGTGGTCGCGATCCTTCATCTCACGCCGCAACCAAAACGGAAAAGCAGAGGCGCATCGTCCCCGAGGACCCCGGTCCCATCGCCATCCTGGCAAGTGCTCGCAGCCGCGATGGATGGAGGTACCTCGTTTCTCATTGCAGGCGAGGGCAGGGACTGTGGTACGGCCAGAGTATGAAACGAGCCCTTCCATACCTCGCGGTCGTGGCCGTTATCGGCTGCGGCGGCGCAACTACAGCCTTTACCCGCACAGGTCCCACCCTGGCAGCGCAACCCGATGGCTGTGAGTTCTCCGTCGTGACGGGATCCCCGACGGGGCCGAGCACGGAGCTCGGCACAATCGACATCAAGTACGTAAAGCAGACGGACTGGATCTACGACGAGTCTGCTTTCAAGCGCAAAGTCCGCACGCACGTCTGCCACAGCGGAGGCGACACCGTCGTCGCGCACAT
>Ga0190275_10003460_pt1 | contig 11268 bp, 11 predicted proteins | sample Popmic550T_FD_133745 | JGI IMG/M metagenome (GOLD analysis project Ga0190275, IMG submission 133745) | Populus adjacent soil microbial communities from riparian zone of Yellowstone River, Montana, USA - 550 T | ecosystem: Environmental > Terrestrial > Soil > Riparian zone > Trees stand | place... | reverse complement strand
CGGCGGCCGGGCACACGCGCATCTCGTCATCGAGGCGATGCCGAACTCGCACGCCACGATCGTGCTCCGCCACGAGGGCACCGTCCAGCTCGCGCAGAACGTCGAGATCATCGTCCGGGACGGCGCACACCTCACCGTGGTCTCCGTCCAGCAGTGGGCGGACGACGCCGTGCATGCGGCATCCCACCAGGCCCGCGTCGATCGTGACGCGACCCTCCGCCACTTCGTCATCAGCTTCGGCGGCGGCGTGGTGCGCATCAACCCGAGCGTCGAGCTCGCCGGCGCCGGTTCGCAGGGTCAGCTGTACGGACTGTCGTACTCCGACGCCGGCCAGCACCTGGAGAGCCAGGTCTACCTGTTCCACAAGGGGCGCGACACCCGGGGCGACGTGCTCTACAAAGGCGCGCTGCAAGGCGTCGGCGCCCGCAGCGTCTGGATCGGCGATGTGCTGATCGGGCCCGACGCGGTCGGCACCGACTCGTACGAGGCCAACCGCAACCTGGTCCTGACCGATGGCGCGCGTGCCGAGTCCATCCCGAACCTCGAGATCGAGACCGGCGACATCCGCGGCGCCGGCCACGCCAGCGCCACCGGACGCTTCGATGACGAGCAGCTCTTCTACCTCCAGTCGCGCGGCATCAGCGAAGACGAGGCGCGTCGACTCGTGGTCGTCGGCTTCCTGAGCGACATCGTGCAGCGCATCGGCATCCCCGCCCTGGAGTCGGAACTGCACGAAGCTATTCAGAACGAACTTCGAGAGATCGAAGGCGAACCTCAGGAAGGAGCGGCGCAGTGACCGCTACCCGTGTCTGCGCTCTGAGCGAGCTCGAGCAGGACTCCGCGATCCGCGTCGAGGTCGAGGGTGTCGCGATCTGCGTCGTGAAGGACGCGAATGACGACATCCACGCCATCGGCGATGTCTGCACGCACGGTGACATCTCACTGGCCGAGGGCTTCGTCGACGGCGACACGATCGAGTGCTGGGCCCACGGCTCCGCGTTCTCGCTGCTCTCCGGCAAGCCCCTCAATCTCCCCGCGTACGAGCCCGTCCCCGTGTTCGAGGTCGTGATCGACGGCGACGATGTGCTCATCGACCCAGCTGTGAAGAAGGAAGCCTGAAAATGACAGTCCTCGAAATCCGCGACCTGCACGTGACGGTCGAGACGGATGCCGGAACCACCCCCATCCTCAACGGTGTGACCCTCACGGTGCGCAAAGGCCAGACTCACGCGATCATGGGCCCGAACGGCTCGGGCAAGTCCACCCTCGCCTACACGATCGCCGGGCACCCCAAATACACCGTGACGAGCGGAACGATCACGCTCGACGGTGAAGACGTCCTCGCGATGACGGTGGACGAGCGCGCCCGCGCAGGTCTGTTCCTTGCGATGCAGTACCCGGTCGAGATCCCCGGCGTGACCGTCACGAACTTCCTCCGCACCGCCAAGACCGCGATCGACGGCGAGGCCCCGGCGATCCGCACGTGGACCAAAGACGTCAAGCAGTCCATGAAGAACCTGCGCATGGACCCGAAGTTCGCGCAGCGCAACGTCAATGAGGGGTTCTCGGGCGGCGAGAAGAAGCGCCATGAGATCCTGCAGCTCGAGCTTCTGCGCCCGCAGATCGCGGTGCTCGACGAGACGGACTCGGGTCTGGACGTCGACGCACTCAAGATCGTGTCCGAGGGCGTCAACCGTGCGAAGGAGCAGACCGACCTCGGTGTGCTGCTGATCACCCACTACACCCGCATCCTCCGCTACATCCACCCCGACTTCGTGCACGTCATGATCGCCGGGCGGATCGTCGAAGAAGGCGGACCCGAGCTCGCCGCGCGGCTCGAGGACGAGGGCTACGACCGGTTCATGGAACCGCTGCTCGAAGCCGCCGCCGAGGGCGAAGCGTAGAATCCTGATATGACCGCGACGCTCGCACCCGAGAAGTACGACGAGGTCCAAGAAGCCCTCAAGGACGTCATGGACCCCGAATTGGGGATCAACGTCGTCGACCTCGGCCTGATCTACGACCTCGGCTGGGACGACGAGAACGACGCCCTCGTCATCCACATGACGCTCACCAGCGCCGGGTGCCCACTGACCGATGTGCTCGAGGAGCAGACGGCGCAGGCCCTGGATGACGTGGTCGAGCGGTTCCGGATCAATTGGGTGTGGATGCCGCCGTGGGGCCCGGAGCGGATCACCGACGACGGCCGGGACATGATGCGGGCACTCGGCTTCGCGATTTGACGCGCAGCCTGCGTTTCCCTCTCTGACACGAGAAGTCGCGGCATCCGCCCTCGTCGGTAGGCTCGGAGGGTGAGCGTCACCCCCCTGCAGGCACTGCCCATCGAACAGCTGCGGCAGCGGTCCAGCACGAAGTGGCGCAAGTACCCGGCGGAGGTGCTGCCGCTCTTCGTGGCTGAGACCGACTACGCGCTCGCCCCCGCGATCACCGACGTGCTGGTCCGCGCCGTGCAGCTCGGTGACACCGGGTACACCCCACCCGAGCCCGGCGTGCGCGAAGCGTTCGTGGACTTCGCGCGGCGCCGCTTCGCGTGGGAGGTGGATCCCTCCACCGTGTTCTGGACCGGCGACGTGATGATGGGCGTCGTCGAGATCCTCCGCCGAGTGATCGAACCCGGCGACCGCGTCGTGGTCATGACGCCGGTCTACCCCCCGTTCTTCGACACGGTGGAGGAGGCCGGGGGCGTCGTCGAGCGTGTGCCGCTGGCGCGCACCGCCAGCGGCTGGGAGATCGACCTGCTCGGAGTGGAGGCGGCGCTCGCCGGTGGCGCGCGTGCCGTACTGCTGTGCAATCCGCACAATCCGACCGGCACCGTCCACACCCCCGAGATCCTCGCCGCGCTGGCCGACATCGCGGCGGGGTTCGGTGCGACGGTCGTCAGCGACGAGATCCACGGACCACTCGCCCACGCGGGGCATCCGTTCACCCCGTTCCTGCGCGCGTCGCCGGCCGCGACCGCTGTCGGGTACGCCGTCACCAGCGCGAGCAAGACCTACAACCTCGCCGGTCTCAAATGCGCGGTCATGATCGCCGGCGGCGCACCGCAGGCGAAGGTGCTGCGCTCGCTGCCCGCCGAAGTGGAATGGCGCACCGGGCTGTTCGGAGCGCTCGCGAACGTCGCGGCATACTCGGCGGAGAGCGACGCGTGGCTCGACGGCCTGCTGGCCGCTCTGGACCAGAACCGGCGTCTTCTGGTGGACCTGCTGGCCGAGTACCTGCCCGAGGCGCGATTCCTGCCCCCGGATGCCGGATTCCTGGCGTGGGTGGACGTCTCGGCGTACGGCTGGGGCGACAATCCCGCCACGAGGATCCGACGTGACGCGCGGGTCGCCCTGCACCACGGCCCGCTCTTCGGCCGCGAGGGCATCGGCCACGTGCGCATCAACTTCGGCTGCTCACCCGAGCTTCTGACCGAGGCGGTGCGCCGCGTAGGTTCGCTGGTCGGGTCGTGACGCACCTGGTCGGCGCGCCGGGGATCTGGAGCGCGAAGTACGTCTGGGTGACGGTCGGGGCTGTCGCGCTGATCTTCCTCGCCGCGATTCAGGCGCTCGCGGTGACGACGGTCATGCCGATCGTGAGCGCCGACCTCCAGGGCGAGGCGCTGTACGCGGTCGCATTCGCGGGCACGCTGGCCACGAGCGTCATCGGGATGGTCGCGGTCGGCGCGTGGAGCGACCGGTGGGGGCCGAAGGCCCCGCTGTACGTCGCCGTCGCCCTGTTCGTCGTCGGCCTCGTGATCGCGGGGCTCGCGCCGACGATGGAGATGCTGGTGGCCGGTCGGCTGATCCAGGGGCTCGGCGCCGGCGGCCAGACCGTCGCGCTGTACGTCGTGGTCGCGCGCGTGTACCCCGCGAGCATCCACGGTCGGGTGTTCGCGGCGTTCTCGGCGGCGTGGGTGGTGCCGTCCCTCGTCGGCCCGTTCCTGGCCGGAGCCGTCACGGAGTACCTGCACTGGCGATGGGTCTTCCTCGGTGTCGCCGCCCTCACCGTGGTCGCCTTCGCGATGGTGGCGTTGCGACTGCACGGACTTCCGCTTCACACCGAGGAGCCGTCGGGCGGAAGGGTGGTCGCACGCCTCGCCTGCGCCGTCGCGGTGGCCGCCGGCGCCCTGGCCCTCAGTCTGGCCGGCGAACTCGGAGCGTGGTCGGCAGCCGCGGTCACGGCATCCGTCGTCGTCATTGCCCTCTCCGCCCGACCGCTCCTGCCACTGGGGACTCTGCGGTCGGCGCGCGGGCTGCCGAGCGTGATCCTCATGAGAGGACTCGTCGCGGGCGCACTCTTCGGCGCCGAGATCTACGTGCCGTACCTGCTGATCGCGGAGTACGACTTCTCACCGACGTGGGCGGGGCTGGGTCTGACGGCGGCGGCGCTCTTGTGGGCGGCCGCTGCCGACGTACAGGGGCGTTTCGGAGACCGGATCGGCAACGCGCGCATCACTCTGGTGGGCATCGCGCTGCTGTCCACCGCCGTCATCGTGGCTGCCGCCACGGCATGGGCGCACCTGCACCCGGCACTCCTGGTCGCAGGCTGGGCGCTGGCGGGGGCGGGCATGGGGCTGATGTACCCGAGACTGACCGTGCTGACGCTCGCCTACTCGACGCCGCAGAACCAGGGCTTCAACTCATCCGCGCTGTCGATCTCGGATTCGATCGGCGCGTCGATGGCGATCGCCGTGATGGGACTCGCCTTCACCGCGCTCGTGGCGACGGATGCCGGATTCACCGCCGTGTTCGCGATCGCCGCCGCGCTGGCACTGCTCGCGCTCGTGCCCGGGCTGCGTCTCGGTCACGCGCGCGAGGTGGTGCGGCGCTAGACCTCGGCCTTGCCGAGACGCCAGTACCCCATGAACGCGACTGCGCGGCGGTCGACACCGCGATCGGTCACGAGGTGACGTCGCAGAGCCTTGATCGCGCCGGCCTCGCCGGCAAGCCACGCGTACAGCGGCGCCTTCTTGAGCGCGGCACCGCCCTTCGCGGTGCGCGGCACCTCCCACAGGATGTCGGTGTCTATGTCGATCTCCTCGACTTCGTCTCCATGACCGGGCGGGGTGAGGCTCTCGGCGACCCGCTCGACAGCGGCCACGAGGTGCGCGTGGCGGTCCGCGTCGCCCGTGCGTGCGGCGATGTGGTACTCGAAGCCCGTGTGCTGAGGCAGGTAGTCCGCGTCCGCGGCGTCCGGCACCTCGAGGACGACGACGCCGCGCGCCTCGGCGGGAAGCTGCTCGAGGATCACCGCGATGGCTGGCGCTGCTGTCTCGTCGCCCGCGAGCAGGATCACGCCGGATTCCGCGGGCGGAACGAAGTCGATTCCGTAGCTGACGCCCCTGTGTGCCTTCGTGGGGGCGTAGATCAGCACCTCGTCCCCGACGGCAGCGCGATCGATCCAGCCCGAGGCGGGGCCGAGGACGTCGTGTGCGACCATGTCGATGTCCACTTCGCGGTCGTCGGTGCGGACTGCTCGCGTCGTGTAGGTGCGGAACGGAGGACGCTCGGCGTACGGCAGCTCGCGCCAGAGTGTGTACCACTCGCCGTCCTGGGGCATGGCATCGATGCCGACGTCGGGCGTGGGGAAGACGACCTTGATGCGCTGATCGAAGCCGGGATCGCCGTAATCGGCCAGGTCGTCGCCGCCGAACGTGAACCGCCGGAAGCTCGGAGTGAGATCGACGATGCGCTCGACGCGTGCGCGGAAGAATCGGGACGGGGCGGGGGTCACGGGAGCGCTCCTGGTTCGGGGGTGACGGCGCGACCGACGACGTGGTGCCGGCCGCGGGGGAGGACGATGGGGGTCGCCGAGACGGGATCTTGCACCACGAGACTGTCGAGGTCGAACACGTCGCGGATCAGGTCGCTCGTGATGACGTCGCCCGGTCGACCCTGCGCGACGATCCTGCCGAATCGGACCGCGATGATGTGGTCCGCGTACCGCGCTGCGAGATTGATGTCGTGCAGCACCATCGCGATCGTCGTGCCGCGATCCCGGTTGAGGTCGGTGAGCAGGTCGAGCACTTCGACCTGGTGCGCGACGTCGAGGAAGGTCGTCGGCTCGTCGAGAAGCAGGATGTCCGTCTCCTGAGCAAGCGCCATCGCGATCCAGGCGCGCTGGCGCTGACCGCCGGACAGCTCGTCGACCGAGCGGTCGGCGAGGTCGGAGATGCCGGTCGCGGCGAGTGACAGGGCCACGACCTCGTAATCGCGCGCGCTCCAGCGCGAGAGGAGCTTCTGATGCGGATGCCGTCCTCGGCCGACCAGGTCGGTGACGGCGATGCCCTCGGGGGCGATCGGACTCTGAGGCAGAAGTCCGAGCGTGCGGGCGATCTCCTTCGACGGGATCGAGGAGAGAGCTTTGCCGTCGAGGACGACCTGCCCCCGGCGGGGGGGAAGCAGGCGCGCGAGCGCGCGCAGGAGCGTCGACTTGCCGCATCCGTTCGCGCCGACGATCGCCGTGATGCGTCCCGGCGGCACCGTCAGATCGAGCGCATCGATGATCGTGCGATCCCCGTACGCGAGAGTCAGCGACTCCGCAGCGAGGACATGGGGTTCGGTCACAGCGAGCCTCCGGAGCGGTTCGTGCGGATGAGGAGGTAGATGAGATACGGCGCGCCGAGCACGCCCGTGATGACTCCGACGGGATAACGGGTGCCGAAGGCGAACTGGCCGATCAGGTCGGCGATCAGGACGAGCAGCGCGCCGACGAGCGCCGCGGGCAGCAGGAGGGAGGCTCCCGGGCCGACGAGGCGAGCGGCGATGGGTCCGGCCATGAACGCCACGAAGGCGATCGGACCGGTCGCCGCCGTCGCGAACGCGAGAAGGGCCACTGCCCCCAGGATCAGCAGCACCCGCGTGCGAATGACCCTGACGCCGAGGCTCGCCGCCGAGTCGTCGCCCAGTCGCAGCATGTCGAGTCCACGTGCCTGGGCGAGCATGAGCGGGATGAGGACGACCGAAGCGATCGCGAGGGGCACGACCGCCGCCCAGGTTGCCCCGTTGAGACTGCCGGTGAGCCACTGCATCGCGGTCTGCAGATCCCACGCGGCGGCGCGGGAGAGCACGTATGTGATGACGCTGTTGAGCATCGCCGCGACGCCGATGCCGATGAGGATGAGCCGGGCTCCCGCGAAGCCGCCCTTGTGCGCGAGCAGATAGATCGCGAACGCGGTGAACAGGGCGCCCACGAGTGCGAAGACAGAGACGATCGAGTCGGTGAGCGAGAGGAACACGATGCCGAACACCGCGGCGGCGCTCGCACCGGCGCTGATGCCGATGATGTCGGGGGAAGCCAGCGGATTGCGCAACATCGTCTGGAACGTGACGCCCGCGATGCCGAACGCGAAGCCGGACAGAACGCCGAGCACCGAACGAGGAAGACGCAGTTCTCCGACCGTGAAGGATGCCCCGGGCACGGTCTCGCCGAAGATCACCCGCAGCACATCGCCGGGACCGTAGAAGGTGTTGCCGACCATGAGGCTGACCAGAAACGCCGCGACGAGGAGGAGGACCAGGATGCCGCCGGTCACGGCATGACGACGTATGCGGGCCTGGCGCCCGGCGACGACGGAGTCGAGGGTCACAGCTCGCGCACCTTCTGCCTGCGCACGATCCAGATGAAGAACGGGGCGCCGATGAGCGCCGTCACGATCCCCACCTGGACTTCGGTGGGGCGGGCGATGACGCGTCCCACGATGTCGGCGGCGATGAGCAGTCCCGCCCCGGTGATGGCCGAGAACGGCAGAAGCCAGCGATGGTCGGTGCCGACGAGAAGACGGCAGAAGTGCGGGATGACGAGACCTACGAAGGCGATCGGCCCGGCGACGGCCGTCGCGGCGCCGCAGAGGATGACCGCTCCGCCCGCCGCGATGAGGCGGGTGCGGGTGACGTTCTCGCCGAGCCCTGCCGCAAGCTCGTCACCGAGGGCGAGCGAGTTCATGCCGCGCGCGGTGAGGAGGCAGATTGCCAGCCCGGCGAGGACAGCCGGCACGAGCAGTGCGATCCGGTCCCATGTCGCGCCTCCGACTCCGCCGATCTGCCAGAACCGGAAGCTCTCGAGCACGTCCACGCGCGGAAGGAGCACCGCGCTGACGAGCGACATGAGCGCTGCCGAGGTCGCGGCGCCCGCGAGTGCGAGCTTGAGCGGTGTGGCCCCGCCCCGCCCGAGCGATCCGACGGCGTAGACGAATACCGCTGCGACCGCGGCGCCTGTCACCGCCAGCGCGAGGGTCGCGTAGGGGCTTGCGAGCCCGAAGAACGCGAGGCCGATCACGACGGCGAGCGATGCGCCTCCGGTGAGGCCGAAGATGCCGGGATCGGCGAGCGGATTGCGGGTCACCGCCTGCATCGCCGCTCCTGCCACGCCCAGGGCGGCGCCCACGAGGATCGCGAGCACTGTGCGCGGGATGCGGGCGATGACGGCCCCCTGGGAGACGCCGTTCGCGTCTCCGCCGAGTGCCGCGAAGATCTCGGCGAGCGAAACCTCGCGAACACCGAAGGCGACGGATGCGACGCACAGCCCCGCGAGGATCACGAGCGTCGCAAGCAGCCACGCCAGACGCACCGCTCCCGGTCGCCGCAGAGCGGTGTCCGGGAGCGGTGCGCGAGCCTCGATCGTGCTCAAGCTGTGTTACTCCAGAGCGCCGGCGAGAAGGGCGAAGTACTCGTCGATGCCCCAGCTGATCGACAGGGGCGATGGGTTGGCGGAGGCGGCGAGCGGTGTCGAGTTCTCGAGGATGGCGATGCGGCCTTCGGCGATCGCCGGGATCTGCGACAGCAGCGGGTCGGCCTGCAGCTGGCTGATGATCGCGCCGTCGGCTTCGCCGTACGTGACGAACACGTCGACGTCCGAGAACCGATCCGCCTGCTCGGAGCTCACCGTGACGTAGAACAGGTCGGTGCCCTCGGATTCCTCGACGACGACGGTCGGCTCGGGGAGTCCGAGCTCCGTCAGGAACCCGGGACGCGTGTCCAGGCTCGTGTAGAAGCCGACCTGACTGAAGTCGGCCGGATCGATGTAGGAGAAGAGGATCCGCGAGTCGGCGAGGTCGGGCTGAGCTGCGAGCGCTTCCTCTACCTCGGTCTGCAGGTCCTCGATCAGCTGGTCACCCTCGTCGGCCAGACCGATGGCCTCTGAGTTCAGGCGGATCATGTCCTGGTACGACGTTCCCCACGCGACTTCCGGGTAGGCGACGACCGGCGCGATCTTAGACAGAGTGTCGTAGTCCTCCTGCGTCAGCCCCGAATACGCCGCGAGGATGACGTCGGGCTCGGTGTCGGCGACCGCTTCGAAGTCGATGCCGTCGGTCTCATCGAAGAGGACGGGGGCCTCGGCGCCGAGCTCCTCGAGCTGGTCTTCGACCCAGGGGAGCACCCCGTCGCCGTCATCGTCGCCCCATGTGGCCTTGCTCATCCCGACCGGCACCACGCCGAGGGCGAGGGGCACCTCATGGTTGGCCCACGCGACCGTCGCGATGCGCTCGGGCTGCGCCTCGATCGTCGTCTCACCGTACGCGTGTGCGATCGTGACCGGGAAGCCGCCTTCGCCGGCGGATGCCGCATCCTCTGATCCGGCGTCCGGCGCACCCTGGCCGGCACAACCGGTGAGCAGGAGAGCGGCGGCCGTGGCGGTGGCGAACGCCACGGTGATGGCAGTGCGGGTTCGGTACACGAGGTTCCTCCGGGATCGGGTAAGTGTTAGGCAACCCTTACCTTACTTGTCGTTTCCCGGTCGATGCGAATCTGTGTCGGAGCGGGGCGTCACATCACGACGCAGAAGGCCCCGACCGATCAACGGTCGGGGCCTCCGAGCCAGATGCGAGGTCAGCCGGCCTTGCGGGCATCAAGGGCGCGCACGCCGCGCCACGCCAGGGGAATCGCGATGGCGGCTACGGCCGCCTTGATCAGTCCACCGGCGATGAACGGCAGAACGCCTGCTTCCATGACCGAGACGAAGGTGATGTCCACGCCCATCACGGCGCTGAGGATGAAGGCCATGTATGGCACGCCCACGAGGAAGGGGATGATGCTCGCGACGACGAACCCGGAGAAGGCGAGAAGGGGCTTGCGATCCCACGCCCGCTGCGCGAACCAGCCGGCCACGAAGGCAGCCGGGATGAATCCGACGATGAAGCCGAACGACGGCGACAGCACGTACGCAGGCCCCGCGACCGGACCCGCGAAGACGGGCAGTCCGGCCAGGCCGACCAGCATGTACGTCGTCAGGCTCGCCGCACCTCTGACCGCGCCGAGCGACGCGCCCACGAGGATGACGCCGAGCGTCTGACCGGTGATCGGCACCGGCCCGATGAAGAAGGAGACCTTCGCGAGCAGCGCGACGAGTGCCACGCCGGCGAGCACGAGCGCGGCATCCACCGCGAACGCGCGCGCCCGCGACGAGGGGCGCGCGATGACGTCGGCGAGAACCCGACGCCGTGACGGTGCGAGCGGTACGGCGGCGATCGAGGACATGGTGTCTCCTTCGGCGGTGCGGCCCTGTGGGTCGGGAATGGATCCAGGGCGGTCGCGATTCATCCTAGGGGCGGCCGTCCGGCGCAGATGTGCGCCGGATGCCAACGAATGGCGCCCCGGCCTGTGCTCTTTCCCACGAATCCGCGGTCACCCCGGGCGCCGTATACTGGGAGGCTGGCCGTTCGGCCGACCCTCCTCCTCTACGAAACGGACCTTCGCTGTGCTCGCCGTGCACGACCTCGAGATCCGCGTGGGCGCCCGCGTGCTCATGGCGGACGTCTCGTTCCGCGTCAGCAATGGAGACAAGGTCGGCCTCGTGGGCCGCAACGGCGCCGGCAAGACGACGCTCACGAGGGTCCTGGCCGGAGATCTGCTCCCCGCCGATGGCCGGGTCGACCGATCCGGCGAACTCGGCTACCTGCCGCAGGACCCTCGGACGGGCGACCCCGAGATGCTCGCGCGCACGCGCATCCTGGACGCACGGGGCCTCGGCACCCTGGCCCTGGGAATGCACGAAGCATCGCTGCTGATGGGTGATGAGAACCCTGATGTCGCCGCGAGGGCGATGAAGCGCTACAGCAGCCTCACCGAGCGGTTCGAAGCCCTCGGCGGCTACACGGCCGAGGCCGAAGCGGCTTCGATCGCGCACAACCTGTCGCTGCCCGATCGGATCCTCGACCAGCCGCTGCGCACTCTGTCGGGTGGTCAGCGGCGTCGCATCGAACTCGCCCGGATCCTGTTCTCGGACGCCGAGTCGATGATCCTCGACGAGCCGACCAACCACCTCGAT
>Ga0190275_10003459_pt1 | contig 11269 bp, 10 predicted proteins | sample Popmic550T_FD_133745 | JGI IMG/M metagenome (GOLD analysis project Ga0190275, IMG submission 133745) | Populus adjacent soil microbial communities from riparian zone of Yellowstone River, Montana, USA - 550 T | ecosystem: Environmental > Terrestrial > Soil > Riparian zone > Trees stand | place... | reverse complement strand
GTGGTTGCGCCGGGGCCCCACGGATTGTTCGCCGCGCGCTCCTTGCGCAGGTAGAACGCGTCGAACATGCCATAGAGGAAGATCAGCACACCGAAGCCGGAAATGTAGGAGCCGTAGGACGAGATGTGATTCCAGCCCGCGAACGCATCCGGATAGTCGACATAGCGGCGCGGCATGCCCGCGAGGCCGAGGAAGTGCTGCGGGAAGAAGACGAGGTTGACGCCGATGAACGTCACCCAGAAGTGCAGCTTGCCGATCGTCTCGTTGTACATGTAGCCGGTGATCTTCGGGAACCAATAGTACCAGCCCGCGAAGATGGTGAAGACGGCGCCGAGCGACAGCACGTAGTGGAAGTGCGCCACCACGTAGTAGGTCTCCTGCAGTGCGCGGTCGACGCCGGCGTTCGCCAGCACCACACCGGTCACCCCGCCGACCGTGAACAGGAAGATGAAGCCGACCGCCCACAGCATGGGCGTGCGGAACTCGATCGAGCCGCCCCACATCGTGGCGATCCAGGAGAAGATCTTCACGCCGGTCGGCACCGCGATCACCATGGTGGCCGCGACGAAATAGGCCTGCACGGCGGCCGACATGCCGACCGTGTACATGTGGTGCGCCCACACGATGAAGCCAATGCCGCCGATCGCGACCATTGCGTAGGCCATGCCGAGATAGCCGAACACCGGCTTGCGCGAGAACGTCGCGATGATCTGGCTCACCATGCCGAAGCCCGGAAGGATCAGGATGTAGACCTCCGGATGGCCGAAGAACCAGAACAGATGCTGGAACAGGAGCGGGTCGCCGCCGCCCTGCGCGGAGAAGAACGTGGTTCCGAAGTTGCGGTCGGTGAGCAGCATCGTGATCGCGCCGGCGAGAACCGGGAGCGACAACAGCAGCAGAAACACGGTCACCAGGATCGACCAGACGAACAGCGGCATCTTGTGCAGCGTCATGCCGGGCGCGCGCATGTTGAAGATCGTGGTGATGAAGTTGATCGCACCCAGGATCGAGGATGCGCCCGCGATGTGCAGCGACAGGATCGCGAAATCGACGGCAGGACCCGGATGGCCTGAGGTCGAGAGCGGCGCATAGATCGTCCAGCCCGCGCCGACGCCGTTCGCTCCCGGCTCGCCTTCGAAGAACATCGATGAGAGCAGCAGAATGAACGAGGCCGGCAGGAGCCAGAACGAGATGTTGTTCATGCGCGGGAACGCCATGTCCGGCGCGCCGATCATCAGCGGCACGATCCAGTTACCGAAGCCGCCGATCATGGCCGGCATGACCATGAAGAAGATCATGATCAGGCCGTGCGCTGTGGTGAACACGTTGAACATGTGCGAGCCGTGCTCGCCGGTGAAGATCTGCATGCCAGGATTTTGCAATTCCATGCGCATGCCGATCGACAGCGCGCCGCCGATGATGCCGCCGATGATGGCGAACACCAGGTACATCGTGCCGATGTCCTTGTGATTGGTCGAATAGACGAAGCGACGCCAGCCGGTCGGCGTGTGATGGTCGTCATGTGCGTCGTGAGCCGCTGCCGCAGTAGCCATGATCTATTCCCTGACGTCTTCTCGTTGCCGCCCGCTATTGCTTCGCCGCGACCGCATTGGCGGGCGCGCTGATGTCCATTGCCCACTTCTTCTTGGCCTCCGTCAGCCAAGCCGCATAGGCCTGCTCGCTGACCACGCGAACCTCGATGGGCATGAAAGCATGATCCTTGCCGCACAGTTCCGAACACTGCCCGTAGTAGATGCCCTCGCGCGTCGCCTTGAACCAGGTCTCGTTGAGGCGGCCCGGGATGGAGTCGATCTTGACCCCAAATGACGGCACCGCGAACGCGTGGATCACATCGGAGCCGGTGGTATGGACGCGCACCACCTTGTTGATCGGCACGACGATCGGATTGTCGACGCCGAGGAGCCGCGGCGGCACCGGGTTCTGCCTCTGCCGCTCCGCCTCCGTCAGCATGATCGAGGTGAACTCGATCTTCTCGTCCGGATAGGTGTAGGTCCAGTTCCACTGGTTGCCGGTCGCCTTGATGGTGAGATCCGACGGCGGGGTGTTGAGCTGCACGAACAGGATGCGGAACGACGGGATCGCGATCACCACCAGGATGATCACCGGGATCACCGTCCAGGCCACCTCGATCATCGTGTTGTGGGTGGTGCGCGACGGCGTCGGGTTGGCCTTCGAGTTGAACTTCACGATGCAGATGAGAAGCAGGACCAGCACGAACGCCGTGATTGCGGCGATGATCCAGAGCAGGAGGTTATGGAACCAGATGATGTCGTCCATCGACGGGGAGGCCGACTGCTGGAAATTCATCTGCCAGGGGCTGGGCTGACCGAGGCCGGCAAAGGCGATCCCGCCTGCCGCAAGGGCCGCGACGAACGCCAGCGCCGGGGCGGCTTTTCGGATCAATCGCATGAGCACCAGCATTGGTGTGTCCGCTCCTTCCAGTTCGACGTTCCGACACTTTCCAAGCCGGAATCTGCAAGCCGTCCGCTTGCGCATGGCACGAGATTGCCCGCAAAGCTCCGGCGCTTGGGGATAGCGCCACGAACGGAGCTTTGCGGCTTCTCAAACCACAATTCAGCCCTACTCGCAATGCGGCTCTGGGGGTCATTTCGGGGCTGCGGCAGGCGTTGCGCGGAGGCCGCGAAGGGCCGGATTTCACGGCTGTTTTTCGGTCGGCCGGCGTGCCCCGCCCCGTTCTTGACACGGTTGACGCAACATGTACGCAGGCGTGGGCGAAGGATGCCGCATGGAGAGCGGCGATTCGGCTCAACGGCGGGGCGGGAACGCGGGCATCACGAGCCCCCAAAACGTTGGATACATCATGGATGCACTGATCCGGATCTCGCTTGCGTGCGCTGCGGCGCTTGGGGCCGTCATGGCGAGCACGCCCACCTCCGCGCAGGGGACGGTCAAGTCGGTGCATGGCGACTGGCAGATCCGCTGCGATAACCCGCCCGGCGCGCAGGGCGAGCAGTGCGCCCTGATCCAGAGCGTCACGGCCGAGGACCGTCCGAACGTTGGCCTGACGGTCATCGTGCTCAAGACCGCCGATCAGAAGAGCCGGTTGATGCGCGTGCTTGCCCCGCTCGGCGTGCTGTTGCCGTCCGGCCTCGGCCTCAAGATCGACAAGACCGACGTCGGCCGCGCCGGGTTCGTGCGCTGCCTGCCGAACGGCTGCGTCGCCGAGGTGCAAATGGACGAGACCCTGCTGAAGCAGCTTCGCACCGGCCAGCAGGCGACCTACATCATCTTCCAGACGCCCGAGGAAGGCATCGGCATCCCGATGAGCCTGAAGGGGTTTGGCGAAGGCTTCGACAAGCTGCCTTAAACGGCAGCCGCCTCGAGCGGCTCACATCAGCCGCTCGATCCAGCGCAGCTTCGCCTCGCTGTGCGGCACCGTGCGCAACGGCGGCTCGGGCAGAAGGTGGCGTCTGAGCACACCCTTCATGTTGGAGAAGGCCTCGAAGCCGGCGCGACCGTGATAGCGGCCGAAGCCCGCCGTGCCGACGCCGCCGAAGGGCAGGTCCGGCACGCCCAACTGGACCACCACGTCATTGATGCAAACGCTGCCCGAGCTCGTTCCGCTGACGATCCTGTCGCGCACGCCGGCGTCGCTGGTGAACAGATAAAGCGCGAGCGGCTTGTCGCGCGTAGCGATGAACGAAACGGCTTCAGCCGGACCATCGACTTTCAGCACGGGCAAGATCGGCCCGAAGATTTCCTCGCGCATCACCGGCGCGTTGACATCCACATCCGTGAGGATCGTCGGCGCGATGTAGCGCGCGCCGACGTCAACCGCGCCGCCGGCCGCAACCTTGCCGCCCTTGAGATAGCCCGCAAGACGCTCGGCATGCCGCTCGTTCACGATGCGGGCGAAGTCGGGGCTTTGCTTCGGGTCGTCGCCAAAGAATCGCGTGATGGTCGCTGCCATCGCCTCGACCAGCGCATCATGGATTGCGCCGTCCACCAGCACGTAGTCCGGCGCCACGCAGGTCTGGCCGGCGTTGAGAAACTTGCCCCACACGATGCGCTCGGCCGTGATCTTGAGGTTCGCGTCGGCCGCGACCACGCAGGGGCTCTTGCCGCCGAGCTCGAGCGTCACCGGTGTGAGGTGCTTTGCGGCGGCCTGCATCACGACGCGCCCGACCCGCGCACCGCCGGTGAAGAAAATGCTGTCGAAGCGCTCGGCAAGCAGCGCTGTCGAAGCTTCCGCACCGCCCGGCACGAGTGCGATCGCATCGCGGTCCATGTATTGCGGCACCAGCGCGGCGAGCGCCTCGGATGTGTGCGGTGTCAGTTCGCTCGGCTTGAGCACCGCGCAATTGCCCGCCGCGAGCGCACCGACCAGCGGCGAGAAAAGAAGCTGCACCGGATAATTCCAGGGTGCGATGATCAGCGCGACGCCGAGCGGCTCCGGGCGGACGCGGCCGGTGCCGGGCCACAGCGCCCAGGGGATGCTCGCGCGATGCCCGCGCACCCAGCGCGCAAGCCGCGGCAGGGCGTGATCGATTTCCCAGACCACGTTGCGGGTTTCGGTAATCTGCGTCTCGAAGGCGGGCTTTGCGAAATCCGCCGCGATCGCTGCGATCAGCCGGCCTTCGCCCTCCCGCAAAAGCCGGCGCAGCGCCTCAAGCTGTTCGCGCCGCCATGCGATGTCGCGGGTGCGGCCCGTATCGAAGGTGCCGCGCAGCCGGGCGACGAGACCCGCCGCATTCAGAGACGCGTCCATGATGGCCTCCGAAATTTTCTTCGCCCCGGCAGCGGCATTTCGCGAGGCACGAGTATATATGGGTGACATCACCGATCCCATGAGGCGCCCATGCCCGATTCGACGCTCAGCCTGATCGCCCGCACCGGCCTCGACCAAGGCCGCGCCGAGATACTGCTCAAACGCGGCCTCGAAGGCGCCGACGATGGGGAGCTGTTCCTCGAATACCGCCAGGCCGAAGCGCTGGTGTTCGACAACGGCCGCCTCAAGCAGGCGACCTACGACACCGCGCAGGGGTTCGGGCTGCGCGCCGTGAAGGGCGAGGCGGTCGGCTACGCGCATGCCTCGGATGTGTCCGAGGAGGCAATTGCGCGCGCCGTCGAGGCGGTGCGAGCGGTTCAAGGCGGCTACTCAGGAAGCTACTCGCAGGCGCCGGCGCGTACCAACGTGAAGCTTTACGGCGACGAGAACCCGCTGGGCGCGCCTTCGTTCGAAACCAAAGTCAAGCTGCTCGAAGAGATCGACGCCTACACGCGCGCGAAGGATCCGCGCGTGCGGCAGGTGTCGGTATCGTTCGGGGCGAGCTGGCAGGTGGTCGAGATCCTCCGCGCTGACGGCGAGACCTATCGCGATGTGCGCCCGCTGGTACGGGTGAATGTCTCGGTCGTTGCAGGCGAAGGCGACCGCCAGGAGTCCGGCAGCCATGGTTATGGCGGGCGGGAGGGCTACCAGCGCTTCATCGAGGCCGGGCAATGGAAGGGCGCGGTCGAGGATGCAGTGCGCCAAGCGCTGGTCAATCTCGAAGCGGTGCCGGCGCCAGCCGGCGAGATGGATGTCGTGCTCGGCGCAGGCTGGCCGGGCGTGATGCTGCACGAAGCGGTGGGACACGGGCTCGAAGGCGACTTCAATCGCAAGAAGACGTCCGCCTTCGCCGGTCTGATGGGCCAGCAGGTCGCCGCCAAGGGCGTGACCGTGGTTGACGACGGGACGATGAGTGACCGGCGCGGCTCGCTGACCATCGACGACGAGGGCACGCCGACCGGCAAGACCGTGCTGATCGAAGACGGGATTCTGGTCGGCTACATGCAGGACCGGCAGAATGCCCGGCTCATGAACATGAAGCCGACCGGCAACGGGCGGCGCGAAAGCTACGCGCATGTGCCGATGCCGCGCATGACCAACACCTACATGCTGGCCGGCGGCCACGACCGCCAAGAGATCATCGCGTCGGTGAAGAATGGCATCTATGCGGTGTCGTTCGGCGGCGGACAGGTGGACATCACATCGGGCAAATACGTGTTCCAGTGCACCGAGGCCTACAAGCTGGAGAACGGCAAGGTCGGCGCGCCGATCAAGGGCGCGATGCTGATCGGCAACGGCCCGAGCGACCTGCACCGCGTCACCATGATCGGCAACGATCTCGCACTCGACACCGGCATCGGCACTTGCGGGAAGAACGGCCAGGGCGTGCCGGTCGGCGTCGGCCAGCCGACGCTGCGCATGGACCGGATCACGGTGGGGGGGACGGGCTGAGTGCCCGTCGGGTCCTGATTCATGCTATGGTTCGCCAGCCATCGGTGATTTGCCATGAACGAACGTGTGACTGTCGAACTGGATGCCGAAATGCTCAAGCGGGCGCAGGAGGCGGGCCTTGACCTGTCCCGGACGCTCGCGCGTGCGTTGCGTCGCGAATTGCCGCCGCTCAGCGATAAGGAGCGCAAGCGCGCAGCCGACAAGTTCTATGCCGAGAACAAAGAAGAAATCGACTACTACAATGACTATGTCGAGAAGCACGGTCTGTTTTCTGATGGCATGAGGACATTCTGATTGCCTGGCCAGTTCGATATTGCCGAAAATCTAGATCACGCCAGCCGCGCCGCCTATCCATATCTCGTCGTTCTTCAACACGATCAGGTTGAGACGGCTGCCACCCTTGTCGCGGCACCGATTGCTTTTCCACCTCCTAGACCGATCGCACCTCGACGCGCATCGAACTCGACGGTCAGCGTTACGTAATCTTTGTGACGCAGATGGCAGCAGTTCCGAGGCGGCAAGTTGGGCGAGTCATTGGCAATCTTGTAAACGAGCGTTACTCGATCATCGCCGCCCTCGACATGCTGTTCACCGGCATCTGATCATCAGAAATACGCAATGCTCCGCCCGCTGGCGGCGACCATGAGCCAGATCGCAATCGAGGCGATTCCGGCGCGCTTTGCTGCGGCCGGCAGCGGCGCGAGCGGCGGCAGCTCGCGCACCTTGGGCGCGGTGAATATCTCAAACAGCGCGACGTTCAAGAGCCCGAGCGCGATCAGCGCGAGCTTGAACTGAAACACGCGGTTCATGATGACGTGGCTCGCCTCGGCGGTGAACAGGATGGCGCCCGTCAACACGAGACCGAGAAATGCCGCCACCACGACGCGCCGTGCGCAGCTGAGCACATGGCCCGGCGACGTCGCGGCGAATGCGCCTGCCATGCGCAAGTCGAGCACCGCGACTGCCCCCGCGAACACCGCCAGCGCGAGGATATGGCCGACATTCGCCGCCATGTAGATCCAGGTCGACTGGCGAATCGCTTGACCAACGCCCGAGCCTTCCAGTGCGACGAAGAGGCCGGGTGCGGAATCCAACATCTAGCCGCCAATCGTGGTTGTCTGTTTGCGCATGACCTTGTCCGAAAACCGGTTCCCACTTTTCGGGATCATGCGCTAGCGCATCTCGTAGGTCTTGCCGTCGATCGTGATGCGTTCGGCGCGCATCTCGTCCTTCTCAACCGTCGACGGATAGCCGTAGGCCGAGACGGTCCTGCCCACTGCAACGACCGCGGCCTGCGCGCCGCGATTGCCCATGCGCGATGTCGGCGCAAGGGTGATGGTCCACTCCTTGTCGCTGCCTTTCACCGTCAACGTCGCGTGCGGGTTCTCGTACTTCGAGGTGAGGATCGGGCCCGTGACGGTGACGGGCTTGGCGGCGTCGTAGCTGCCCCAGCCGTGATGGGCGGCGGCCGGGCCTGCGAGGGCGAACACGGCGGCCAACAGAAGATATCGGGTCATGGTGCCATCCTTTATTTCTCGCGACGACAATCCATTCGATAACGCGCGAACGCGACGGCAGAATGGCCGCTGCGTCACCGCACCACGCCCGACACGCAGCACGGCTTGTGGCGCGGCCGGGTGATCCGTTCCTTCAGAAAGCAGCGCGCCGAGGGACCAAGATAGCCCGGCCGCACATAAGTCCAGGCACGGCAGCGGTCTTCGCCCTTGCACACGGCTTCGCAGGTTCCGCCGTTCGGATCGGTCCCCACCTCGAGGTTCCTGTAGTCTCCTCCGGTCCGGTCCATCGAGAATTCGACCGTGTTGCTCTTCTTTTCCAGCACCGCTGCCCCCTTCACGCCGGAGACGCAGCACTCGTTTTCGACACGCGGCTTCACCTGCGACTTCAGAAAACACATCGCGCTCGGGGTTACGGTCCCGGGATAGGCAAAGCTCCAGGCGCGGCAGCGCCCTTCCCGCTCGCAGCGCGCCGCGCACGCCGCCGGATCGCCAGACCGCAGGGGGAAGGCCGAATAATCGCCGCCCGGCCGGTCATAGCCGCTCTGCGCATGCGCGCGAGCGGACATGGCGACACATATCGCAGCCAGACCGATTGCGGTGATAACGGCCAGCAGCCGCGGTAGCTTGATGCGCATGAACCCGCCGACGGAATCAAGGCTCCCCCGGCGTCACTCTAGTCAACCGCATCGGGGGACGCGAGGGGCCCACACATCAGGCGGTACGATGCCGGGCGACGCAGGCGCGCAGCTTGCCCATCGCTTCCCTGATGCCGTTCAGACGAAACAGCTTCACCCGGCCGGTGTTGACCCTGAACAACTTTCCGCTTTGCAGCCGCTGGTCCCAGTCGGTGTTCTTCAGCGATGTCGCCAGCAGATGCGACGTCACCGGTGTGAAGGCCTTGATCAGGACGGGGCCCTGGTCGACCTGAATGCGCAACGCGGTCTTCTGGTTGAAGAGCATCGCCCAGAAATGGTCGATGGTTCGCGAGCGAATCCCGAGTTTCAATTCGCCGCCGGGGTCGAGCCCGAGCCCCAAATCCCAGTTGTTGATGGCGGCCATCCACATCTGACAGCTATGAAACTTGCCGTCCTTGAACACGGCCTGCCCCGACCAGCCTTCGTGCTGGAATTTCTCGGCCGCCAAAGCCGGCACCGCCCCACTCACAACAAGAACGAACGCCAACACGACTGATCTGCGCACCATGACCGCCCCTCCCTCAGGCCGATCCTGCCACGCTCCATTTTGAGCAACAAGTGGTTGCGCATAGACCGTCCTGACGACCATTGGTCGATCCCTGTCTGGGCTTCCACCGATGCTGTAGTGATGCCGGAGAGGCGCGCGGAAATCCTTCCGAACGAACCCTGCGGACCGACACGATGGACGCCCACAGCTCTCAATTCAGTCTGCTCGCCCCGCCCCTCATCCTCCTCGCCGCGGCAGTCATCAGCGTGCCGCTTGCCCGCTTCGCCCGGCTGTCCGCGATCGTCGCCTATCTGGTCGCCGGCATCGTGATCGGCCCGTACGGGCTGCGTCTGTTCAGCACGCCGGAAAGCGTGTTGCCGGTCGCGGAGCTGGGTGTCGTGATGCTGCTGTTCCTGATCGGCCTCGAGCTGGAGCTGTCGCGGCTGCTCGCAATGCGACGCGACATTTTCGGACTGGGCGTTGCGCAGTTCGTCATCACGGCTGCCGCCATCGCGGCGCTCGCGATTGCGACGGGTTTGTTTCAATGGCAGGCCGCGCTGCTCGCCGGCCTCGCGCTCGCGATGTCCGCCACGTCGATCGCGCTGCGCATCCTGGAAGAGCGCGGACACCTCCAGCAGCCCTACGGCCAGCGTGCATTTGCGATCCTGTTGTTTCAGGACATGGCGATCGTACCCTTGCTCGCCCTCGTTCCGCTGCTCGCTCCGTCCGCCGAGGCAACCCAGACGTTGAGCCTCGCCGACGCCGCGAGCAGCGCCGCACTGATCGGGGGCGCCATTGCCGCCGTGGTGGTCGCCGGACGCTACCTGCTCAATCCGTTCTTCCGTCTGCTTGCCGGGACGGGCGCCCGTGAAGTGATGACCGCGGCCGCGCTGCTGATCGTGCTCGGATCGGCGCTGCTGATGCAGAGCGTCGGCATGTCGATGGCGCTCGGCGCGTTTCTCGCCGGCGTGCTGCTCGCGGAATCGACCTACCGCCACGAGCTCGAGGCCGACATCGAACCGTTCCGCGGCCTCCTGCTGGCGCTGTTCTTCATGGGCGTCGGCATGTTGATCGACATGCGCATCGTGTGGGCGAACCTCTGGTTCGTCCTCGCCGCGGCGCTCCTGATCACGCTGCTCAAGGCCGGCATCGTGTGGGCGCTGTTCCGCGCCACCTGCGTGAAACGCGGCGAGGCCTTGCTGGCAGGCTCGGTGCTGACCGGTGCCGGCGAATTCGCCTTCGTGCTGCTTCCGGTCGGCACCGCGCTGGGCGTTCTCAGCGCCAGCCAAGGCAGCCTCCTTTCCGCGATCGCCGCGATCACGCTGCTGCTCGGCCCGCCCTTCGCGACCCTCACCGATCTCGTGGTGCGCCGTCTTGCGCGCGCCGACGAGCGCGAAGCCGACGACTTCAGCGAGGCGCACGGCTCCGTGCTGGTGATCGGCTTCGGGCGCTTTGGGCAGATCGTGTCGCAGTATCTGCTCGCCGAGGAGATCGACGTCACCGCCATCGATTCCGATCCGACCATGATTCAGGTCGCGGCGCGGTTCGGCTTCAAGGTCTACTACGGCGACGGCACGCGGCTCGACGTGCTGCGCGCGGCTGGTCTCCAGAAGGCACGGCTGATTGCGATCTGCATCGACAAGGACGAGCAGACCAACCGCATCGTCGATCTGGTGCAGGCCGAGTTTCCCGGCACGAAGATTTTTGCGCGTTCCTACGATCGCGGTCATACGCTGCAGCTGCTCGCCAGGAACGTCGACTATGAGCTGCGCGAGACGTTCGAGTCCGCGATGAAGTTCGGCCGCAAGACGCTGGAAGCGGTCGGCATCGACGCGGACCGCGCCGCGATCGTCGAGGAGTTCATCCGCAACCGCGACCGCGAGCGCGTCGCGATCCAGCAGGCGGAAGGCATCTATGCCGGCATCGACCTGATGCGGAAACGCCCGACCATGACGCCGTTCGCCGAACCGCAACACGGCCCGCAGGCTCTCAACAAAGAGGCGGGCGAGTTGATCGCGCCGGAGAAGGAGAACGTGAAGGGGTGAGAACTGATCGATAATGACCTATAGATGGCCTGATACACGAGGTGGATGATGACGACGGTCAGAAAGAAGCCTAGCCGGTTGGCCAAGGCGCTACTCAAAACCGCAGCAGGCATGCACAAGAGCGGCCTGTTGGATCGGACAGCACACGACAAGATCACGATGCGGCACCTTGAGCCGACGGCAGGCGACGGGTCGGCGCTACGACCCGCATCGCCAGCGCGCGCGCGTAGCCTGGGTTGAGCCGCCAGAGAAATCCGGGACAT
>Ga0190275_10003458_pt1 | contig 11269 bp, 16 predicted proteins | sample Popmic550T_FD_133745 | JGI IMG/M metagenome (GOLD analysis project Ga0190275, IMG submission 133745) | Populus adjacent soil microbial communities from riparian zone of Yellowstone River, Montana, USA - 550 T | ecosystem: Environmental > Terrestrial > Soil > Riparian zone > Trees stand | place... | reverse complement strand
CGGGCTGAACAAACACTTCAAGCAGCTCTTTATCTTGGTGACCCGCAAGAGCTGGAGGTTCAATCGCCATTACCTATATTATAAGAGCGCCGCGTGTCTCGACCGGCTCCGGTTTACCCGTCTGGGAATGGTAAAATATAGATATGGATCCTAATCAGGAAACATCCTCGATCCTTTATGGAAACTGTAAACGTAATCCGTTAGCATCGCATTCCCAACAATATCTTTGGCGCAAGCTGGGCTTGCCTCTCGATGTCGAGAATACTGGTGTCAGTTCTGGCTATCGCGAAGACATCAATGGCTGGTCAGGCACTCATCAATGGCTAGCACGCTCAGTAGCGCTGCCGAGTCACTGGAGCAGCGCTGTACAAGAGCGGAGTTCCTTTAGCGAGGAGAAGCTCGCCGTTGCTATTGATGTTCTCAACGGTGACAAAATCAATAAAAGCAGCACTTACGCTTGTCGCTTCAAACTATTCCAGGAGGAGACCCGGCAGCCACTTGTACAAGTTGACATTGATTCGCGGAATGCCTCAGCGACCGCTTGGCTGCTAGCATCAGCTTTCTTAGCAGTCGAAGAGGTGACCTCTTACGAGCACGGCGAGTGGCGCTGGCATATGGGCGCACCCTTGCGCGGCTATGAACTCGTCTATTTTGATCTCCAAGGACAGCCTCTGGGCGCGCTGAACAGTCTCCACGCTGGACGCTTGCATCCGAGTTAGAAGAACAACTGTATCTGGGCCTCAAAACAAGCATCTAACAACCCCACAGGGTTGTTATGCCGCTAACAACCCTGTGGGGTTGTTGCCTAAAGGATTTGCTCAGCCCAGCAATTCAGGCTGGCCGCGCTCTGGCAAGGGGATACTGATGATCTGATGATCACGAGGAGCGATGGTCTGCGCGTGTATTCTTTTTGCTTTAGACAGCAACTGGCCAACATGATAGCGGCTGCTGATGTGAACCAAAGCGAGCATCTCTACTTGAGCTTGATGAGCTATCATCGCTGCTTGAGTTATAGTCGAATGCCTGGTCAAGGCGGCACGCGCTTTGCCCTCATCAGAAGCGTCGAAACTGGCATCATGAATCAGCAGTTGAGCTTCCGCAGCGGCCTCAACTACCTGTCTGGCCGGGGCGGTGTCACCAGTGATCGTGATCTTGCGACCATGCCGAGCATCGCCAATCACCTGCTCCGGTGATACTGAACCTTTAGTGCCGCTAACAGTCTGTCCCTGTTGCAGCAGAGAGTAATCTCGGCCAGGGGCGATCCCCAATGCTTTGGCTGCTTGCGGGTCAAAAACTCCAGGGCGGGTGTCCTCTAGAAAGGAATACCCGAGAGCCTTGGTTCCGTGGTCAACAGCAAACGGATGGACAGTGTAGCCTTTGCCTGCGATCTCATCATAAGCTGAGAGTTCAACCAACTCGATTGGATAGTCAGTCTTTCCGATCAGAGGCCTAAGAGTGGAGAAGAGCTTCTTCAAACCGACAGGTCCATAAATAGGAAGAGGCTGCTGACGGCCGTTAAGCTGATAGCTGAGCAACAGTCCCGGCAGCCCAAGGAAGTGGTCAGCATGAAAGTGAGTCAGATAAAGCTGATCCACCTGAACCAGTCCCTTGTGCTGTTGCATCTGCCTCTGAGTTCCTTCACCACAGTCGATCAGCAGTTGCTCTCCTTGGTAGGAAAACAAAACACTGGCGGTCGAGCGAGACCTGCTCGGAGTCGAGCCTCCGGTTCCCAGAAAGGTAACAGTCAGATCAGCGCTGTTGTCAGCCTGCGACATTGGTTGTCTGTTGTCCATATAAAGAAGATAAGCTGAGGGCGAACTGATACCGCCCTCAGCTTGTCTGGTTGGGTTATTCGTCGCCGTCTTCGATGATCCCGAGCGCGTATTTCCAGACCCAGGAATTGCCGTTGACATAGAGTCGCGGGTAGTCCCAGATGTTCTGGTCACCCTCGCCGGTGAAGCGAACCTTCTCCGGCTCCCAGCCAGGCATCTGGATCTCGAAATCCTGGTCTCGGTAGGTCAGGGCGAAAGCGTAGCGCCCATCCTCATACGTGGCATCGTAGTCACAGTCAGCGTCTCGGACAAAGCTGGCGCTGGCGCCGTCAGCGAGATCCTTGAGCAGCGCCTCCATGCTTCGAGTGGCGGCATCTTCACTGCTGGTAGCCAGCGGCTCGGTGCCAGGGTTGATGATTATGCCAGTTCCGTTGCTCATAAGATAAAGCTCCTTAAGTAGGGTGTTCGCATAGCTTAGCAAAACAACTGGCCTCTGTCAAGCCTGATGGGTCTCGGCTCCTAGTAAAGCGCGGAATGGCTCTTTACCAGGCGGTAGATAGTTTGACGTTGGTCATGATCAAGCTCAATTAACCCCTTCTCGCTGAGAGAACCAATGGCGGGAGCCAATCGCTCATACGAAACCCCAAGATCAATGCCCAACTCAACTAAGCTTCTGGTTTGTCCAGCTGAGAGTGCATCGATGATATCTAGTTGGAGATCAGACATAAGAGATTCCTATAAACGTAGCAAAAATCGCAGGCTGGCGTTCTCTTGTCGTTTCGATCATTTAACTGGCTGAGCCAGGAGGAAACGGCTCTAAAACTCCGGCGCCAGTTTCCTCGAATCCTGGCGGGTGCGGCTCCAAGACATGGGCTGCGTCTGTTCCAGTAAAGTCCTCTCCGCAGTGTGGGCAGAATAGATCGAGAGGATCTCTATCAGCCGAGCAGTTTGAGCATTGGCTGACTTGGGGTTAGCTACCACGGAATAATGAAGCTAACCTTCCGCTTCGACCGCGATTTGCGCTGGCTTGCTCATAGTCATGGTGAGACTCATCATGCGCTCGCGCCCTGACACTTCTAGCGGCTTCTTCATCACGCTGCCGTAATCTTGCAGCAGCTTCTTCATCACGCTGTCGTAAACTACGGCCTGCCTCTTGCGCTCGTGAACGTATGCTCCGAGCAGCTTCACCAATGTTGCCGCCGCGTCCCATTGCTAGAACATATCAGAACTGTTCACAGTCTGGGTTATTTGTTAAAACGTGCGCGTGCTAATTTGTGATCGTGAGTTTGAGTGATCAACAGTTCTCCGAGCATGTTGCTATCATCGCCGAGGTGGCTTCTCAAGCAGTTGAAGAGTCAGACGCTATCGAACGCAATCCCGAAGTCCTAGCATCTTTGCACGAGCTGTCCGATTGCCCACAGTTGAAAGAACACTTCCCGGAAGAGACACATCCCCAAGAATACTTATTGGCGATAGCTGATGGGCTGACTACTTATCTGAAGGAGCCTCTTGAAGATGATCCCGAATTAGTGCAGAGTCTCGGTTTCATCGCCTGGGCGCTGCAAGAGCAACGCTCGCCCGAAGAAGTACAGCGGATGCTGATCTTGGCTTAACTCAATTATCTTTTAGGCTTTATCTTAACTTGACGCTCGATTTTATCAGTTGTCCAATTACTACCATTTCTAGGGCGGAAGGTCGCTTTAAGTATCCATTTACCCTGAGGCAACCGTCCACTGACTTTCAAGCGCGCTCGATTTCGTGAGACATCTAGCCGACGTACTTGTTTCTTATTGCTCTTCTTACCTTTTTTGCCTTTCTTTATCGCGACGACATGGACTTTGCCTTTAGCCTTTTTATTGACACGCAAACGCGCTTTGATGTGCTTGCCCTGTTTATCAACCCGCTTAAACTCCAAACCAGGCTGCCTCTTGATAGCCTCACTCGCTGGCGACACCTGAACCTGTTCCGGTGTCGCCAGAGCGGCGTCTCCAGCGTTACCAGTATCGCCAGCTCGATAATAATAGAAATAATTGCGTAAAAGAATTGAAGTATCGATGACCCAGGTGTCTCCTTGTTGAGCTATGCCGATCAAGGTTGCTGAAGCATTGGTCAACGCTGAGTTGTAGAGCTGATCACGAAGGACTCGAAGAGATCCATGGGCGGTCGCCTGCCCCCTGACAACACTCTCAAAAACACCCCGCACTGTCGGGAAGCCTTGATCAACCGCGCGGATGCCCGGCCCGGCATTGTAACAATAGGTCAACAGTGATTGGTAATCCAAAGGGCCAGCGGGCAGTGAGCTGAGATATTTATCTGCGCTAGCGGTCAAGACCGTAGAGATAGTGACCGGAGCCAGCCCGCTCTGCTGTCGCACTTGATTGATCAGCCCAACCATTCCCAATTCCTCAGAAGAGATCTGCGGCTGATAGGCCACACCCGGCAGAGTTGGAACCACAGCGATTCCTGGCTCACCCAGCTTGACGCTCGCCGCTCCAGGGTAGCCTTCAGTTGAAGCCAGACACGGATTACCGGCGCCATTATCTTGTGTTCTAGTGACTGCGAAAGTGTCTGTCGAACGGACATCAGTCAACCGTCCATCGGGTAATCTGTCAGTATGAAAGGTCACTAATCCGTTACTGTTAGAGATAGCGACATCACGACCTAACGTGGTGTCAACGATAACCGCGTCTGCTTGTGGAACCCCGTTGCTGTTTATAACTTGCAAGGCTTGAACCTTGGCTGTCGCCTGAGTCGCTGAGCAAGCAAGCATAACCCAACACAATACGAACAGCCCAGGTAATGCTCGCGCAGATCTCATCTACATTATTTAGCGGCATTTTCAGTTAGAGAGATTTTTTCGATTACCAGGCTTTTTTAGGTTAACCAGATAAGCGCTCTAACAAAGCGTTATAGCAGCCGTTATAAGCGTGTTCTTTCAATTGCTCTGGATAGCTAAGCGCGAAGAAACGTGCGGTGAAAGACAGCGCTGTCCTTCGATCCAGCCTCTGATGGTATTGCTGCCAGCGCTCATCTAGCTGTTGCCGATCAGCTTGAAGGCAGTATTTTTGCCCTTGACTATAGGCTTGTTCTTCACTGCGTTCGATAGCGCCGCATCCACTGAGAACGGCGATGCAAATCAGCAGTAATCCAAAGCGCTGGCTGACAACCATGAAACAAGATTACACAAGCTGCTCGGTGAGCATCCGCGTTCACGTCGGGAGCAGACAAATTGTCTGCTCCCGACTGTTCCTGGCGAACCAGCCGACTAATTCAGAGGCGCCTTGCGACGGCGCTCGGATACTGATTGCCGTTGCTTCCAACGAGTGACCGCGCCTTGAAGCTCGGCTGGCTCCAGTTCCAGTTCTTTCTTGATCTGAGGAGCCTGAATCAGTTGCGCCATCCTGCCGAAGCCGTAAGCCGCCCACTCAGGGCCGCCGCGCTTGAGGACAGCCTTCTTGACGAACCAGTAAACCAGCCACTGCGAGGCAATCGCCGCGACGATTTTGCCGATGATTTCTGGCAGTTCCGGCTGTTTCGTTTTATCCTGAGGCATTGTTTCTCCGTTCTAGTTTGACCATATTGCTGCAGCTTAGCAGGTCTGCGCCACTTGTCAACCCCCGACCCGCTGCTGGCGACGGTCAGTTCAGCCAACTGTTTGCTTTTGACAGCGTGATCTGATACTATCTTATTATGGCACGCGGAAACGGGCGAGATCCAATGGAGCGGGCGATGAGCCGGGGTATGGAATTACTCGGTGAGCTGAATAGGATCGGTGGAGGCAGCGGCGGCATCATCCAAGCCCGCGTTGACGAGTACAGCCTGAACCCAGTTCTGGATCAGCGCGGGCTGTTATTGGAGGGGCAGGTCTACCGACGCGGCTACAGCGAGGTCGTCTCCAGATGCCCGGATTTCATCGTCACTAATGACAGACTGCAAGCGTTCTCAGAAGTCCTTAAAAACCTCCAAGGTGGCAAAGGTTATCTTCCCGATCCAGGCTTCTCGGAAGGATTTCAATTGTCAGAGACTCCAGCAGGGCTGGTGATTGAGTTTGCGGTTAGCTATCAGGGCGGCCAAGACAATTTCCGCTTTCACTATGATGACTCGCCTCAAGAGTTGGCCGAGCTGATTGATGATCACTTGGCTGAGCGCGGCATCTCCTCAGGACTAAGTCTGGAAGAACTCCAGCAAGCTGAGCAGGAACATCAAAGCCAGATTGATCCTGATATCAAACCAGAGCCTGAGTGGTACTGAAGCAACGAACGCGATAGGACAAGGTAGACTTCCACACTATCGTTACCTGATTGATTTAACCTTTAGGAGGATTCAAAGCGCCATAACTATAGCGCTTGTTGCCCTGCCGCGCGAACTCACGACGTATCTCCGGGGAAAGTAGGTTTCTCGCCTCTGCTCCTAGCTTCTCCAACGCTGCTCGATCTAAATCGAGCAACTCGCCGAGCGCCTCAGGGTCTGCTTCGAGCTGCCCGAGCAGATTCTCCACGCTTGTGATGTAAGCCCGGCGCAGCACATCGACCCGCGCGGTGTCGAGTTGCGATAATCGCTCTATTGAGCATTGAGACATCTTTTGGCTGTCTTGTGAGAAGGTCACCTCAAGAGTATTGCACAGGCATTACTAATGGTAAACAATTTAAAGAAGGATGAGTTTCACTGAGCTTCCTAAAATTACACTATTGATTGCCAAAGTGGCCTCATCAGAAAATCAGCACCTGACTAGACGCCTTCTTAGATCACTAGTGAACCAGACGAATCCTTGAATTCCTTCAGCAGTGTTGTAGAAGAGCTGTCGCGGTAGCTTAGGAGAATACATCCATAGTCCCGCTGGCTGTTCTAGGAGAGCCTCAACGGCTTGCAGATGAGTTGCTGTCGCGTAAACGTCTCTGTTAGCGGTCCTCCAGCGGCTGAGAGTCTCAGAGCCTGCGTGAGGCTCTTCGACTAGGCCCCCGCCTATAGAGAACATCAGATGTTGCTGATATTGCTCGATGTTATTAATCGAGTAGCGAGTCTCTGGATGATACTCCATAAAACGAGTGATGTGATACTCGCCCAGTTCTTCAACCAAGCTAAAACCAGGCTGCTTCCATTTTTCAGGTAAGCTGGCGCTCTTAGCGGACCAATACTGCGTCCCCGACCAACCTTGGTAGTTCTCGAAGTAACTGTCTCTGTTGATTCCTGTGTTAACAGGGTTCAACCGCGCGTACGGGTCTATCTTCGAGAGATGCCCATACAGGATCTGTTCGGCGCTGACCATACATATATCTTAGGATTGTTTATTTAACCCTACTGGCAAGTCGTAGCTCTGTGGCAACTAGATTGATAGCCTCTTCCCAGTTGTAGCATTGCTGTCGATAAAAAACCCGCTGTACTTGGGTGGTGCGAATCTGCTCGATAGGGTCTTCGGGAAAATTTATATTTATCTCGCGATCATAAGTGAAAGCAAAATCATCTCCCGTTTCAGCCGATGAGAGGTAACGACGGCTTAAAGCCTTAGCGTGAAAGGCTGACTTGAGATCAAAAAAGAACACAGTACAGTTGGCGGCTGCATCCCATACATGTATTTGCCGATTATATTTCAGCTTCGCCAGCCGCGCTCGCGTGCTTGGCAGCGAATCTAGGTAAACCCAGCCGGACGGGCGCTCAACCGCTGGGATTGAGTATCGGCCTCGGGGAGGGGTGCTCCCATAAAGAATATCGGCGGCATTGACTCCTCTGGCCATATTGAAAGCATACAGCATGAGCCATAGAAGACAGCTACTTGCTTTGCATGGGTTAACTCATTCCAATAAAATATATCTAGATCATGCCAAACCCAGGCAGCTGCAACCAGCGCATTTTACTCTCCATATAGACACTGATGAGTAATAGCAATTATCCCGTAAAAGCTTGTTTGTCTGCTCCTCATTTCTCAGCGGCTGGCCTTGGCTTCTTATCTCACAGCCCCGCTTCTATTTTATCGCCGTCAGAAACTTGTTGCGCCATCCGGGCAGCTACCTTAGGCGCATCGCTCGACAAGAGCGGGGCCTGGTAACCCCTGCTCTTGTCGAGTTTTATCTTCGCATAAAACCTCACTGTATCTGATGCAGTATCGTATTTTATCTAAATGAGCGTGAGTGATTTTAAACCTGTTTTCGCCGAGATAGTTAAAGAAGTTCGTCAGCAAGACATCAGACGAATGCAAGAATTATTATTAGAAGCATTTGAAGACAGCAATACTGATGTCTACCCAGACAGATTGTCTGTAACTCTTGGTCAAGTGGTTGAATCTCCTAGCGCTGATTGGATTGTATCTCGCAACCAAGTAGGGGAAGTAGTGAGTACACTCTTCGTTAATAGCATCGCGCAAGCTATAGGTCCAACCGTACGTATAGATGATGTGGCCACTGATAAAAGGTACCGTCGCCGAGGGCACGCGGCGGCGACAGTCGCGAAAGCCATCGAGTGGGCAGATGAGCGAGAAGCCGAACTAATCAGTTTGGGATCTGAAGAACAAATGTTACCAGCTCATGCCTTATATAATTCGATGGGTTTTCAGACGAATACTAATTTGAGTTTCGTTCGCTTCTCCGACAAGTCACGCGTGTAAAGAGAGCAAAACACTGTTTTCACTTCGCAACGCTCTATTATTTGTGAATGGGTCGAGGAAAATCCACAGGAGGTTACAGTGAAGAGACTATCCAAGACGATTGTGTGAGGAGAAACAGAATTTTCACACCATCAAATATCCTATATGGGAAAACCGAGAGAGGCCAAACCTACTCTATGCGTAAGCCATTAAATTTAGATGAATTTAAATCCTTAAAAGATGAAGAAGGCTTTGAACAAGAGCTAGAGGATAGCATTCCTGACGCCAAGAACCAGATCAGCTCTTTTTTCGAACCGGATTTAGTAGCTTATTTTACTTATCTACAAACAATATACCCACCAGGCAGCGCAGTAACGATGTCAGATAAGCAAGGAACCTTAGTCAACCATAAATTGGTCACCAGAGGAATCAAGTATAATCTTCAATCAACCGTGAGTTGGGTTATAAGATGGAAAGATGGAGTTGAAGAAACTTTATATGATTCAGAAGCGGTGACAGTCTATAGCAAGCAACACTGATACTATAAAATCTGTGAACTAAAGGTTACTCTTTCTTATCAGTTGGTTCCCATTCACTGGCGGCGGTCAAGACAGCGCTCTTGGCTATCTTCAACCCTAAGAGTCCACACTTCACTCGTGTCGCCGATAACTCGACTCCGAGCAAATCGAAAATCTTCTCATTGGATATCTGGAGAATCTCATCTGGGGTTTTACCGATCAACTCATCGGTCAGCATTGAAGTAGCGGCTATAGAGATCGCGCAGCCTTTGCCCTCAAAAGCCACCTCGGAGACACGGCCAACTTGATCTAGTTTCAGAGTGATCTCTTGCTCGTCTCCACAGAAAGGATTGACATCGGAGAATTCCAGGTCTGGGTCTTCGAGACTCCCGAAGTTCTGGGGATGCTTATAGTGTTCGAGGATGTTTTCCCTGTAGAGCTCGTCCATATAACTATTATATCAGGATCAACTGCTAACTGTAAGTGTCTACAGTGTGTTTATGCTTAGCTGATGTAGTGACTGTTCAAAAAGCAAGTGGTCGTTGGTTGCCTCCAGGCTCAGTCGTCAGAATTGCGGGCTTTGATTTACCCGATGGTATGATTTATATTGGGCGGCAATCATCAGCAAGTCCGGCCAGCTTCACTCCGAGTTTGCACAAAGACGCGGCTTTGATTGATCCTGACCTGCCAGTCAGACCATCATTGCATCCTGACGAAATGAGTTATTGGCCTCAGTATTGGAACATATCTGCTTCTTCGCGTGCGGCTTATTTACAGTGGTTGGCTGATGGTCGCGTTAATCCCAATGTTGATATAGGCTGTGTTTTTCTATTCTTCTATGGAATTGAACGGCGCTTGATAATAGACGCGGAAGCTGAGCCTGTCAGTAAAGAAGAGATTATTTTCTTGGTAGCGGAAATCCATCGCTTGCAAAAGCTATATCCTGATAGCAGCTTGTCGGGTTACGCCAGTCAGCTGATGTCGTATGTCTACGTCAGACACCTACGCGATCAACCACGCCCGGAATATTTGAAAATCACCCGGCCTGGCAATGAGATTCTACTGCATACGATGATTGCTAAGTACGCTTATTCTCAGGAACCATTGCCAGCGTTGCTGGCTTATACTTGGATGATCAATAACAGTAATAATAGTAGTAGAAAGCTTCATAATACAGTGCTCAAGAGATACGGGCGCGCTACCTATACTCTGTTCTGCAAACGCTATCAAGCGCAGCCTATTTCTCCGGGTTCCAAACCGTTGAGAATTGATTACCGTTCTGCCTCTCCTACCGTACCTGGCAAGAGCTACGAGGTTAAAGGGTTAACGGATGCTTTCAACAGTTCTGATAGCATCAATGAGATAGAATCTATCCTCTGGCAAGCCACCGAAGATTTGAAGCCTTTCAGTCGTTATATGAGCCGCAAGGAACAGACTAAGGGTTCTGTACAGGTTCTCAGCTTGCTGCCGAAGGAGATGATCCTTGAGCACAATGCTGCTAAAGAGATTCAACTGTTCTTGCAAACTCTTGGTGAGTTTCAACAAATAGAGATGCAAGAACTGCTGGAACGATTGAATAACCCTGTCAGTAAACTGAAATCACAACACTACAGAGATTTGAGCAAAGTTCTAGCTGTCTTCGGCTACGCTATCGCTCCTGATCCAGATCTGCACAAGATAAGTGATAATAAGATCGTCGTCTATCGCTCTGAGCAGGAGATCACTGTCAGCCAAGACTATCAAATAGCTATTCTGGTCGTGCATCTAGGGGCTATGTTGATCAACGTCGATCAAGAATTAATAGAGCAAGAGCAAACAGCGCTGCTGAAAATGATTGAGCATAACGCTAATTTAAGTGAATCCCAGAAACAATCTCTGCGGGCGCTTGTCGCTTGGGCCATGGATAATCCGGAGAAGCTCACTTTACGCAAAAAACACTTCGAACGCCTGGATGAAGTTCAGAGGCAAATCATAGGCCACCTGCTGATAGCTCTTGCCCACTCTGATGGCAATATCAGTCAAAAAGAGCTGTTGCTGATGGAGAAAGTGTATACAGCTTTGGGGCTGGAAAAAGAAAAACTCGTTAGCGATGTGCAGAGTATGCTCGCGGGAGATGAGACTATTTTAGTGGCGCAGGGTTCTTCCGACAGCGCGGGCTCTAAAATAGTTGATTCTGCTAGTTTTGAACTTGATGCCGAGCTGATCAAGATGCACGAAGATGCCACTGACGAAGTGAAAACCATGCTCCATGAGGTCTTCGCTGATCAACCTGATCTGGATGATGCCACTCTGAAGAGTTCTCACAGCAGCCAGAAGCAGAACGCGCTAGACCAACTGCAACCCGCACATCGGCAGCTGTTTGAGCTGTTGATGGCCAAAGAGCAATGGGAGCAAGCAGAGGT
>Ga0190275_10003457_pt1 | contig 11272 bp, 9 predicted proteins | sample Popmic550T_FD_133745 | JGI IMG/M metagenome (GOLD analysis project Ga0190275, IMG submission 133745) | Populus adjacent soil microbial communities from riparian zone of Yellowstone River, Montana, USA - 550 T | ecosystem: Environmental > Terrestrial > Soil > Riparian zone > Trees stand | place... | reverse complement strand
TCGTCCCTTCCTCTTGCCGATCGCTGCAGTCCTTCGCTTCTGCAGCCACCCGAGGAGGCTTGCCGAGACCACGGAGAGGATGAGGAGCACACCCGTGATGACGTTGATGATGTCGCTGGTCACTCCGGCCAGACGCAGGGCACTGCCGAGCGTTCCGATGAGGAGCACGCCGGCGATCACGCCGTGCAGCGCGCCGCGGCCGCCGAAGATCGACACGCCGCCGAGAAGGACTGCGGCGATGACCTGCAGCTCCATGCCCAGCGCGTTGTCGCCGCGGGCGTTGCCGTACAGCAGCGTGAAGTAGACGCCGGCGAAGCCCGACACTGCGCCGCTGAGGACGAAGAGGATGAACTTGGTGCGGCCGACGTCGATGCCGGAGAACTGCGCGGCCTCCTTGTTGAGCCCGATCGCGTAGAGCGTGCGCCCGAACGGCGTGAAGTGCAGGAGGACGGCGAACACGATCGCCAGGATCGCGAACGGGATCATGATGACCGGAATCGGCGTTCCGGGGATGTTCGCCTTCGCGAGGTCGGTCCACAACTCCGGGAAGTCGGTGATCGCCGTCGTGCCGAGCAAGCCCACCGCGACGCCACGGTACAGCGCCAGCGTGCCGATCGTGACGGCGAGCGAGGGCAGACCGACAACCGTGACGAGGAAGCCGTTGATCGCTCCGCACAGCACCCCGACGAGGATCGCCGTGAGCGCGGCGGCCGCGAACGGCCACCCGGCATTGGTCAGGATGCCGGTGGTCACGCTGGAGAGCCCCACGATGCTCGCGACCGAGAGATCGATCTCCTCGGTGATGATGATGAGCGTCATCGGCAGCGCGATGAGCAGGATCGGCGCGACATCACGCAGCAGATAGGTGACCGTGAGCGGGCTGTCGAAGTTGCGCACCGTGGCCAGCGCCACGGCGATCACGAGGATCAGCAGCACGATGATCGCCGTCTCCCGCGTGAGGAGCAACCGGCGCCACGCGGGGCGCGCGTGGAGCTTGTAGACGCGCGCGGGCGCGACCGTCGTGGATGCGGCGGTCATCGGTCCACCTCCCGTTGAGCGATGAGTCGTCGATGCTGCCGTACCGCCAGGACGCGGTCGAGCACGATCGAGCCGATGATGAGCGCGCCGACGACGGCGCGCTGCCAGAAGTCGTCGATGCCGAGGATCGGCAGTGCGCGGTTGATCGTGAGCAGCAGGAATGCGCCGATCGCCGCGCCCCACACGGTGCCGACGCCGCCCGAGATGGCGACGCCGCCGATCACGGCCGCGCCGATCGCCTGCAGCTCCCACCCGAACCCTGCGGCGGAGCTGACCGTTCCGTAGCGGGCGGCGTAGAGCACTCCGGCGAGCCCCGACAGGGCGCCGGAGACGACGAAGGCGCCGATGATCCGACGGGTGACCCGCAGACCGTAGAGGTGAGCGGCCGCGGGGTCGGAGCCGATCGCGTACAGCTCACGACCGGAGCGGAGGTTGCGCAGGTACCAGGCGGCGGCGACCAGCACGACGACCGCGATGATCGTGAGGATCGGGATCCCCAGGATGCGGTCGGTGCCCAGCGCCCGGAACTCCGACGGCAGATCCGAGGCGTTGATCCGATCGCCACCCGCCCACGCCACGTTGATGCCGCGGTAGATGTAGAGGGTGCCGAGCGTGATCACCAGGGCCGGAACTCGGGCGAAAGCGACCAGCGCGCCGTTGATCAAGCCGAGGAATCCGCCGAGCAGGACGCCGCCGATGAAGACGCCGATGAGCGGGATGCCGGGGATGTCGACGAACATGCGGCCGGTCAGGTACGCGGTGAGCCCCACGATCGAGCCGACCGACAGGTCGACGTTGCGGGTGATGATGACGATCGCCGACCCGACCGCGACCAGCAGCAGCAGCGACGGGGTCAGCAGCAGGTCGCGGAACCCGTCGTTGGAGAACAGGAACGACGGGTTGCTGATCGTCGCCACCACGATGACGAGCAGAAGAGCGATCAGGATGCCGGTCTCGCGCGCGGTGGCGATCCTGCGCACCAGCGCCGATGCGGCGCTCGAGCCCGGGGCGACCGGGCGGAGATCTACGGCGGTCATCGTGGCACCTCCGCGTCCGCAGTCGCCGCGAACATCACGGCTTCCGGTGTCGCCTCCGTGCGGGAGAATTCGCCCGTCAGACGCCCCTCCCGCATGACCAGGACGCGATCAGCCATTCCCAGCACCTCCGGCAGCTCGGACGAGATCATCAGGATCGCGAGCCCCTGCTGCGCGAGCTCGCTGAGCAGCCGGTGCACTTCGGCCTTCGTTCCGACGTCGATGCCGCGGGTGGGCTCGTCGACGAAGAGCACGCTCGGCTCGGTCGCGAGCCATTTTCCGAGCACGACCTTTTGCTGGTTGCCGCCGCTGAGCGTGCCGGCCTCGGCATCCAGCGCGGCCGTCTTGACCTCGAGCCGGCTCGCCCACTCCTGTGCCGCGCGGTTCTCGGCACCGCCCCACAGCAGACCCCACTTCGCGAGCTTCGTGCGGATGGCGAGCGTGACGTTGCGTGTGACGCTCTCGTCGAGCACGAGCCCCTGCTTGCGGCGGTCTTCGGGCACCAGAGCCAGACCCCGGGCGGTGGCCGCGCGAGGGCTTCCCTTCGGCAGCGGCTTTCCGTGCAGACGGACGCTTCCGCTCTCGTAGACGTCGACGCCGAAAACCGCACGGGCGACCTCGCTGCGTCCGGCGCCGACCAGACCCGCCAGCCCGACGATCTCACCGGCACGGAGGGTGAAAGTGATGTCCCGGAACACGCCGACGCGTGTCAGGCCCTCCACTTCGAGGACGACATCGCCCACCTCGGATGGCAGCTTGGGGAAGAGGTCGGTCACGTCGCGGCCGACCATCTGCCGGACGAGCTCGTCGACGCTCGTCTCGGAGATAGGCGTCGTGTCGACGTAGGAGCCGTCGCGCATCACGGTGACGGTGTCGCACAGCGCAAACACCTCGTCGAACCGGTGGGAGATGAACAGCAGCGCGCGACCCTCGTCGCGCAGGCTGCGGGCGACGGCGAACAGCCGCTCGACCTCGACGCCCGACAGCGCGGCGGTCGGCTCGTCCATGATCAGCACCCGCGCGTCGAGCGAGATCGCCTTGGCGATCTCGATGATCTGCTGGTCGGCGATGGAGAGACCCTCGGTGATCCGCTCCGGGTCGAGGGCGACTCCGAGGCGGGTGAAGATCTGCGTCGCCTCGTCGCGCATCGCGCGGCGATCGATGCGCCCGAACCGATTGTGCGGCTGGCGGCCCATGAAGATGTTCTCGGTGACCGACAGATCGGGGAACAGCGTCGGCTCCTGATAGATGACGGCGATGCCCGCAGCCTTGGACTGCGCGGTGCTGGAGAAGTCGACGGGTTCGCCGTCGAGCAGGAACTCGCCGGAATCCCGTCGATAGAGACCGGCGATGACCTTGACCAGAGTCGACTTGCCGGCTCCGTTCTCGCCGATCAGGGCGTGGATGGATCCGCGGTCGAGCGTGAGGCTCCCGGAACGGAGGGCCACGACGGGGCCGAAGGACTTCACGACGCGTCGCAGCTCGAGGGCGTGCGCGGATGCGGGCGCATCGACGTCGGCATCTGCCACAGCGGCCTCCTCATCGAGGTGAAAGTTCCTGAATCGATTCAGGCTGATTTCAGATACTCTATGGAGACCGAGTGAAACGGTCAAGTCCGCAGAGAACCTTGATCGAATCGTGACCGATGAAGGGCGGGGCGCCAGTGCCGGCGAGTATCCGAGACGTAGCCCAGCGCGCGGGCGTCTCCGTCGGCACCGTCTCGAACGTGCTCAACCGGCCGGACGAAGTCTCGGCCGACTCGGTCGACCGCGTCAATCGCGCCATCGAGGAACTCGGCTACGTGCGCAATGACGCCGCCCGCAAGCTGCGCGGCGGGGTCAGCTCCACGGTGGGGTTCGTCGTCCTGGACGGACAGAATCCGTTCTACACGGACGTGGTCCGAGGTGCCGAGGACGAGGGCACCCGTCACAACATCGCGATCCTGTACGGCAACACCGACGAGGACCACGCGCGCGAGAAGGTGTACCTCGACCTGTTCGAGGAACAGCAGGTGCGCGGCGTGCTGATCGCGCCCTACGGCGACATCACCGCCCGCCTTCAGCGGTTGCGCGCCCGCGGCATCGCCGCCGTGCTCGTCGACCGGTTCAGCGGCGACGGCAGGTTCTCTTCCGTGTCCGTCGACAGCGTGAGAGGCGGCCGGATGGCGGTCGAGCACCTGATCGACACAGGTCGAAGGCGCATCGCCTTCGTCGGAGGCCCGTTCGACATCCGGCAGGTGAACGACCGCCTCGCCGGTGCGCGTGTCGCCGCCGAGAACGCGAACACGCCGGTCGAGATCGAGGTGGTCGCCACCCGCGCGATGACCGTCGAAGAAGGCGCAGCCGCGGGTGCCCGCATCCTCACCCGTCCGCGACGCGACTGGCCTGACGCACTCTTCGCCGCCAATGATCTGCTCGCACTCGGGCTTCTCCAATCGCTGATCGTCGACGGACGGATGCTGGTGCCCCAGGAGATCGCGATCATCGGGTTCGACGACATCCCGTTCGCCGCAGCCGCCGCGGTGCCGCTGTCATCGATGCGCCAGCCCAGCCGCATGATCGGACGCACGGCACTGCGCATCCTTCTCGAGGAGGCCGCCGACCCGGAGAGCATCGCGCGGCAGACCGTGTTCCAGCCCGAGCTGATCGTGCGCCGCTCCACGTCGGGCTGAGGATTTTCTGATCCGCGACCCGGGTGGCGCATTCATAGGCAACCGCATCCGAGTCCCGTACTGTCTGTAACGCGCGCGCTCAGATTCCGAGACCAGGAAGGTGTGACGATGGCGAAGCCCACCAAAGCGACGAAGGCGGCCCAGGCGGCGCTGGATGACGCGGCCGCGGCCGCGAAGAAGGCCAAGCAGCTGAGCAGGAGAGTCCCGAAGAAGGACGCGAAGAAGCTGCGGTCAGTGGCCGATGAGGCGGAGGACGCCTCCCGCGCGTCGAAGAAGAAGATCGCGCGGCATCCCCGCAAGGTTCAGAAGAAGGCGAACGCGGCGATCGACCGTGTGAAGAAGGCCGCCGACAAGGCGGCGAAGAAGCTCGCCGCCGCGAAGGCCGCCGCAGCCGCGAAGAAAGTCCGCTCGGCGAAGAAGTCGGCCACCAGGAAGTCGAAGAGCGCCGCGGAGAACAGGAAGAACGCGGCGGCAGAACCGCTGTACTCGGTCATCGAGACGACGGTTGTCGAACCTGTCACCGCAGCGACCCCGCCGGCTCCGCAGACCGCGGAGGATCTCTCGTCGCTGACGGTGCTGCAGTTGCGCGCCCGTGCCCGCGAATCAGGGCACGCAGGCTTCTCCCGATACACCAAGGCGCAGCTGCTCGCCCTGCTGTCTTCCTGACGGCTTACTGGGTGGAACGCCCTTTGCGTCGAGGATTCGCCGCCGCCTAGATTCGCCCCAGACCGGGCGTCGATCCGAGTTCTCCGCTCATCGGGCGAGCGCTCGGACGCGCCCATCGGCCCACGCCGATGGGCGTTTCAGCGCGCCCGGGCACGTCACCAAAGATCAAAGGAGATCACGTGAGATCGCTACTTCGCTCTGGAGTCGCCCTCGTCGCCGCCGCGGCGCTCGGCGCCGGAATGGTGGTCGGGGGAGCTGCCCTGGCCCCCGGCAACGGCAACGGCAACGGCAACGGGGATGGGAACGGCAACGGACTCGGCGGGCAGCCGGCGACGGCAAGCCAGATCTACCTCGACGAGATCAAGGACTACGGCGTCTGCCGCGGCATCGACCCGACCTGCTACAACGAGTGGGGCAACGGCTTCACAGAGGGCGAGCCCAAGCGCATCCTCATCTGGAGCCGCACGGCCGGTCCTCGGCACGCCCACCTGGGGACCGCGCTCGCACCGGGTCTCAATCCCCCGCTGAACCCGAACAACATCGCGCAGGCCGCGATGATCGCGTGGGCGGCCGAGCGCGGCATCGCTGCCGACTACACCGAGGACCTCGGGCAGTTCCGCCTGAACAATTACCAGGCTGTCGTGTTCCTCAGCTCGAACCGCGACACGCTCGACGACAACGCCCAGACGGCCCTGATGCAGTACATCCGCGGCGGCGGCGGATTCGTGGGCATCCACAACGCCTTCGGCGCCGAGTACCACTGGCCGTACTACGAGGGCCTTCTGGGTGGGGCGAACTTCTACAACCACGGCCCGAACCGCGACGGCACGGTCGAGACGATCAACACAAACGACGTGTCGACGTCGTTCCTGCCGGAGACCTGGGCGTTCAAGGACGAGTGGTACAACCTGATCCCCTACCCGAGCTTCGTCAACGTGCTGCTCGAGGTCGATCAGGCCACCAGCGAGGCGACACTCGCCGGCCACGGCGAATCGCACCCGGTGAGTTGGTGCCAGTACTACGACGGCGGCAGAGCATGGCTGACCACCCTCGGCCACGACGCCGCAGCGTGGACCGACGCGCCGCTTGCGGGCGACGAGTTCTTCAAGCAGCACGTGATGGAGGGTCTCGAAAGCGCGATGGGAGTCAAGGCGTTCTGCGCGGCGTGATGAGCTCGCACCGACGGACCTCCGGGTCGTGAGTCGAAGGCTTGAGTCCGGATCATCCGGACTCAGGCCTTCGGCTTTCCGACGCCCGATCACCCGCGCTGATCCGCCCGTCCCACCCAGTGGAACCGACGCGCCGATCCCCTACCCGAACGCTTGCCGGTCGGCGGAAGCCGACGGATACTGCAACCATGCGATCCGCTCAAAGAGGAGAGCCGGTGTCGGTGCTGGACCGGATCATCGCCATTCTCGAGGTCGTGCGCGAGTCCCACGGCTCGACGACGATCACCGAGCTCGCTCTCGCGACCGACATCCCCAAGTCCACGGTCTCTCGCCTCGTGGGCGACCTCGTGCGGCGTCGCTATCTCGTACGAACGGACCGGGGCGTGGCGATCGGGCTGCGGCTCTTCGAACTCGGGGCACGGGCCAGCACTCCTCGTCGCCTCGGTGTCGCCGCGCTCCCGGTGCTGGCCGAGCTGTTCAACGCCACGGGTGAGCACCTCAACGTCGCGGTGCAGGAGGGTCACGACATGCTCTCCGTCATCTCCGTGCGAGGTCGGCTGCGGCCCGCGCCGTCACGGGCCGGCGTCCGCGTGCCGTCGGTCACGACGGCGCTCGGCAAGGCGGTGCTCGCCTTCACCGATGACGAGTCCGTCCTGCGCGGCATCCTGACGGGTCTGGATCCCCGGTCCCGCCGCATCTTCGAAATGGAGCTCGCGGGCGTGCGCGCATCCGAAGTGGCGGTCGACCGGTGCGAGACGTTCCCGGGAGTGGTGGGCGTCGCCAGCCCGATCCTGTCACCGGAGCGATGCCCTGTGGCGGCGATCTCGGTGGCCGGACCGGCGGTCGACATGGACCCGGCGCGGATCGGACCGCTCGTGCGCCACGCAGCGCTGGCGCTCACACACCGCCTGGCCCTGCAGGTGGCCTGACGGATGCGAACCGCCGCCGCTGCCGACTCGTTCGGGGTCCTCGACCGCATGACCGCGATCTTCGAAGCGTTCGACCAGGACGACCGGGGTCTGCGCATCTCCGAGCTCGCGGTGCGTGCCGCCCTGCCGAAGTCCACCGTCTCCCGCCTCGTGTCCACGCTGGTCCGGCAGGGGTATCTGGAGCGTGACGGGCAGGTGATCCATCTCGGGCTTCGCCTGTTCGAACTCGGGCAGCTCGCCGAAGAGCCCCGCGAGCTCAGGGCGATCGCCTTGCCTGCCATCGCCGACCTTCGAAACGACACGGGCGAGACGACGTACCTGGCTATCCGCGATGCGGGAGAGATGGTGTGCATCGCGATCATGCGTGGTCACCCGGCCACGACGCTCACCGCTCGGATCGGCGGGCGGTTGCCCGTTCACGCGACCGGCCTGGGTAAGGCGATGCTCGCCTACGCCGACGCGGCCGAGATCGATGCCGTGGTCGCTGCGGGCCTCGCAGCCTGGACGCCTCAGACGATCGTCGAGCGCGACCTCCTCCTGCGTCAGCTCTCCGATATCCGGCGAGATCGACTTGCGGTGGAGCGAGAGGAGTTCACGCCCGACGTCTCCAGCGTCGCGAGCGCCGTGTTCTCCCCGGAAGGCAGACCCGTCGCTGCGGTCGGGGTGTCCGGACGCGCGGATTCCCTGGACATCGACCGGTGCGCCGCGTCCGTGCGTGAGGCCGCCCTGGCACTCACGAGACGACTCGCCGCCCGGGGCACGCCACCGAACTGACGCGCGTCTCAGCCCGCGGCGCGCTGCGCGTCACGATCCTTCATCATCGCCACGACCATGTCGCCGATGAGACGCCGATGCGAGTCCTGCAGGCTGGGGTCGAGCATGTCCCGATTGAAGATCGCGGCGAACGTGTGGCGGTTCGCGACGTGGAAGCATGCGTAGGCGCTGATGACCATGTGCACATCGAGCGCGTCGACGTCGGCGCGGAAGATCCCGTCGCGCACTCCTCGTGCGATGACCTCCTCGAGCAGCGTGATGGCGGTGACGTTCTCGCGCAGGATGGTCTCGGACTGGCGGAGATGCTCGGCCCGGTGGATGTTCTCGATGCTGACGAGCTGGATGAACGCTTCATGCGTCGTGTGGTGGTCGTAGGTCGCCTCGGCGAGCTTGCGCAGCGCTTCATCCGCAGAGAGTTCGTCGATCCGGATGCCGCGCTCGACCCGGCGGATCTGCGCGTACACGCGCTCCAGGACCGCCAGGTAGAGACCTTCCTTGGAGCCGAAGTAGTAGTAGATCATCCGCTTCGTGGTCCGCGTCCGGGCGGCGATCTCGTCGACCCTCGCCCCCGCGTAGCCGTTCGCCGCGAATTCGGCGGTGGCGACATCCAGGATGTCTCCCTGGGTCCGCACCGCGCGGTCGGTCATCCCGCTCTCTCGGACATCGCTCAGCCGACCGCTCATCAAGAGTCCCCTCCCGCGCCGGACCGCTCCTCGGCACCGATGAGCGCACGGAAGTGCCGCTGCATCCGGTCACGATCGGGCGACGCGCCCGTGATGATCTGGAGACTAGCGCATGCCTGACCCACTGCCATCCGGCCGCCGTCGAGCACCGGGTGGCCGCGCTCGGCCGCCTGTCGCAGGAGCTCGGTCTCCAGCGGCCGGTAGACGACATCCGAGACCCACGCGCCTTCCCGGAGCAGGTCGAGGTCGAAGGCGACCCCCGGATGATGGAGCATCCCCATGGGCGTCGCATGGACGACCCCGGTCGCACGCGCGATCGCCGTCGGAAGGTCGTCTTGCGCCACGGTGGCGACCGTCTGCCCCGGAAAGTGGGTGCGCATGCGGGAAGCGAGCCCCTCTGCGCGAGCGATGTCGACATCGGAGAGATCGAGGTGCCCTGTGCCGCGTGACAGGAGCGCGTACGCGGTCGCCGCCCCGGCACCACCGCAGCCGATCTGCAGGACGTGCTCCAAGGATGCACCCGGCAGCCCGGCGATCAGTCCGTCGCGGTACCCCATCCAATCGGTGTTGTACCCGACGAGACGGCCGTCGACGAAGACCACGAGATTCACGGCCTGCAGGTGCGCGGCATCCGTGTCGAGTTCATCGACGACGTCGACGACGAGCTGCTTGCAGGGATGCGTGATGTTCATCGCGGCGAAGCCGCGGCCCTTCGCCTCGGCCAGAAGCGCGCCGACGTCGTCGGCGGGCCGGCCGAGCTCGATGAGATCGAAGATGCGGTACTCGTAGTGCAGACCCAGCGCGGCCGCCTCCGACTCGTGCATCGGTGGAGTGAGCGAAGCCGTGATGCCCTCGCCGATGAGGCCGACGAGGTAGCGGTCCCGGTGCGCGGGTGAGGGGAGGGTCTGCCCGTGCTGCGTCACGAGGCGTCCGTGACGTCGAACTCGGTCGCCGCGTGGCGCTGCTGGTACTGGGCGGCGAGGCGGACCGGCGCGTTCAGAGCGCCATAGCCGTCGTAGCCGCGGCGCCGCTCGACGACCTCGAGGAAGACCGTGCCGACCGGCGGGGTGTAGAAGTGGAGGAACTCCCCCGACTCGTCGCGGTCGTACATGACGTTCAAGTCCTTGAGTTCGTCGAGCAGCGCGGGGTCGATGTCGAACCTCGCCTCGATGTCGTCGTAGTAGTTGGCAGGGATGTGGAGGGGACGGAAGCCGCGTTCGCGGCCCGCTCGCGCCAGTGCGAGAACATCGGATGCCGCGAAGGCGATGTGCTGAGGAAGGATGGCGTCCTTGTCGGCGGCCGGCGGCACGAGGTTGAGCGCGATGCGGACGATGCCGTCGACGCTCCGAAGCACTTGACTGCGGACCAGGCCCACCGGCGCGGCGACTTCCATCGAAGGCTGCGTGTGCAGGTCGAGCACGGCGTGGAAGAAGAGCACTCCGGCGTCGAAGTGCTGCCACGGCTGGGCGAGGTTCATGTGGTCGACCCGTTCGATGTGTTCGTCGCCTTCGCCCGTCGGCGCACCGAACTCTCGCACCCACCCCGGCTCGGCGACACCGGCTGCGCCGAAGAAGAGCTCGGATCCGTCGGGCGCCCGTACGCCCACGAGCGGCTCCTCACCCGCGCCCTGGCGCCGATGGATCTCGGGCGCGAACAGATCGGTCGCGCGCCGCAGCGCAGCGTCGGGGTCACGCACCGAGAGTCCGATGCCGGCCACGGTCGGCTGGGGACGGTCCGACTCGGGACGATCGAGCACGATGCGCGCTGCGCCCTGCGACCACAGTTCGACGCTCTTGGTCCGGTGCATGCCGTGCGGACGGAAGCCGAGCTGTGCCAGCAGCATCCGCATGTCGTCGATCGCCTCGGTGCGCAGCTCCACGTAGTTGACGTCCTTGGGCGGCTCGACGGCCGGCAACGTCTCGACCGCCATGCGCGCGGCGCGGCCGCCAGCCGACGCTCCGAGCCAGACCGCCGTCTCGTGCTCCAGCCAGCGCAGCGAGCGCCGCGCACCGATGGCCGTCTCGAGCGTGTCCGACTGCCGGAACGTGTCGTTGAAGATCTCCAGCGAGATGGAGCCGTCATAGCCGGTGCGTACGAGATGGCCCATGAAGGCTCCCAGGTCGAAGCCGCCCTCACCGGGGAAGAGGCGGTGGTGCCGGCTCCACGAGAGGACGTCCATCGACAGGAGCGGAGCGTCCGCCAGTTGAACGAAGAAGATCCTGTCGGCGGCGATCGTCTCGATCGCTTCGGGGTTGTGGCCCTTCGACAGGATGTGGAAGCTGTCGAGGCACAGTCCGATGCGCGCGTG
>Ga0190275_10003456_pt1 | contig 11273 bp, 9 predicted proteins | sample Popmic550T_FD_133745 | JGI IMG/M metagenome (GOLD analysis project Ga0190275, IMG submission 133745) | Populus adjacent soil microbial communities from riparian zone of Yellowstone River, Montana, USA - 550 T | ecosystem: Environmental > Terrestrial > Soil > Riparian zone > Trees stand | place... | reverse complement strand
CGCTCGAAGAGGTGACGTTCCCCATCCGCACGCTCGGTCTGCTCGGCGTCAAGAGTCTCGTTTTGACGAACGCGGCGGGCGGTCTGAACAACTCTTTCGCGCAAGGCTCGCTCATCGTCATCAGCGATCACTTGAACCTGATGGGCACGAACCCCCTGCTCGGCAGGAACGAGCCGCGCTTCGGCCCGCGCTTTCCCGACATGACCGAAGTTTACGACCACGAGTTTCAGGACGCCGCCATCTGCGAGGCGCGCGAGATGGGGCTTGACCTGCGACGCGGCATCTACGCCGCGCTCACTGGGCCTTCATACGAGACGCCCGCCGAGATACGCATGATGCGCCTTCTGGGCGCGGACGCCGTCGGCATGTCCACCGTGCCCGAAGCAATCGTCGCGCGCCACATGGGAATGCGCGTGCTTGGACTCTCCTGCATCACGAACATGGCCGCGGGCGTCCTCGACAAACCCATCAACCACGAAGAGGTCATCGAAACGGGCGAGCGCGTCCGCGAGACCTTCGCGGAGCTTTTGCGTCGAGTAATACCAAAACTACAGTCTGGAGTCTGAAGTCTGGAGTCTGGAGTCAAGGCAGGGCGTTTTGACTCCAGACTTCAGACTCCAGACTCCAGACTCCAACCCTTCGGAGCGAAGCGACGAATGATCATAGGCATCTGCGGCGGAACTGGCTCAGGGAAGACGACCGTTGCTAACCGCATTCTCGAAACGGTTAGCAAGGACGAGGTCGTCTTCCTACAGCAGGACTCTTACTACCGCAACCTCGATCAGATGCCGCTCGACTTCCGACAGAAGATAAACTTCGACCACCCGGACGCGATTGACAACGACCTTCTAGTTGAGCACCTCCGCGCGCTCAAGCGCGGCGAGCCTGTTGAGCTTCCGCTCTACGACTTCAAGAACCACGCGCGCCGCGCCGAAACTCTCCACACCGAGCCGCAGCCGATAATCATCATCGAGGGCATACTCATCTTCGCGGAGCAACGACTGCTCGACGAGATGGACATCAAAGTTTACGTTGATACGCCCGACGACATACGATTCATACGTCGCCTCCGGCGCGACATCGCCGAGCGCGGGCGCACCGTCGAGTCCGTCATCGAGCAATACCTAGCTACCGTGCGGCCCATGCACATGCAGTTCGTCGAGGCGTCGAAGCGTTACGCCGACGTTATCATCCCCGAAGGCGGACACAACCTCGTGAGCATCCAACTGCTTTCGGGTCGCATACGCGAGCGACTCGCCGCGGCGCGCAAGTCTAAGGCGGAGGCCGCGACGGTCGGCGTCGGACTGGGCATTAAACAAGGAGACTAAGTGAGCAAGGACGACCAGCAGGAACTGATTGACGCCGCCACCGGCGCGCGCAACTGCGCTCTCGCGCGGTACTCGAACTTTTGCGTCGGCGCGGCCTTGAGGGCCGACGACGGGAGCATCTTCACGGGCTGCAACGTCGAGAGCGCGGCCTACGAGCAGACCATCTGCGCCGAGCGCGTCGCCATCTGGAAAGCCCTCTCCGAAGGCGCGCGGCGTTTCGAGCGCATCGCCGTCGTCGTTGACACCGAGCGACTGACGCCCCCGTGCGGCGCGTGCCGTCAGGTCATCTGGGAGTTCTGCGGCGACATCCCCGTCCTCCTCGCGAACCTGCGCGGCGACACCGAGAACTTGCAGATGCGCGACCTTCTGCCGCGCCCCTTCGACTCGGGGTTCCTCGTTGACGCGGAGGCGCAGAAGAAGTAGTAGCGAGGCGGACAAGATGGCCGAAGGCGAGAAGAAGAAAGCCGAAGGCGGCGAGGCGGAGAAGTCCATCAGCGACGATGTGACCGTTATCGAGCGCGTCATCAACCGTCACGTGGGCGACATCATCCACCTGTTCCTCTCGCTGATGTCGGTCTTGATTCTCGTCGCCGCGGTGGTCGCGGCCTACCAGACCGTCGTGCACGACTTCCCCAAGCTCTTCGGGCCGTCTGACGAGTACAACGTTCTCCAAAAGATAATCGAGAACATCCTCCTCATTGCGATTGCCGGCGAGCTTGGGTTCCTTCTGCTTTACCACCGCACAAGCTCGGCGGTCGAAGTTATCATCTTCGTCATAGCGCGAAAGATCGTCAGCCCTGAAATTTCCGCGCTCGACCTTTTGCTCAGCGTCGCGGCGCTGGCCGGGCTGCTCGTCGCGCGCTTCTATTTTCTGCCGGGCAAACCAAAATGATGATGCCGTCAAAAGACCGGAGCGCATTGATGACCGGGGCGTTGAAAAAAATTACTGCCGCCTTCGCCGCACTGACCCTTTTGCTGTCGTCGCCGCTACTCGCGGCGGCGCAGAGGCGGCGGCCCGTCGCTTTGCTCATCACGGGCGGGACAGTCGTGACGATGGACAAAGACCGCCGCGTTATCGAAGACGGCGCGGTCGCGGTCGAGCGCGGGCGCATCGTCGCGGTCGGCAAGCGCGCGGACATCCTGCGGAGCTACGCGGCGCGCGAGACCATTGACGCGCGAGGCCGCGCCGTCATCCCCGGACTCATAAACGGCCACACGCACATCCCGATGACGCTGTTCCGGGGCATCGCCGACGACCTCGATTTGAACGAGTGGCTGACGAAGTACATCTTCCCCGCCGAGGGAAAGAACGTCACGGAGGCTTTCGTCCGCGTCGGCACGCAGCTCGGACTCGCCGAGATGATTCGCGGTGGGACGACTACCTACTGCGACATGTACTACTTCGAGGACGCCATCGCCGACGAGACCGCGCGCGCCGGTGTGCGCGGCCTTTTGGGCGAGACCGTGATTGATTTCCCCGTCGCAGACAACAAGACTTGGCCGGACGCGATGCGCTACGCGGAGAACTTCGTGCGGAAGTGGAAGGGGCACGCGCTCATCACCGCGGCCATCGCGCCGCACGCGCCCTACACCGTCTCGGAAGCGCACCTGCGCGAAGTCCGTTCCTTCTCCGACCGCACCGGAGCGCCCATCGTCACGCACGTCGCAGAGACGCGCAAAGAGGTCGAGGACATCACGCGCGACCACGGCGCAAGTCCCGTCGAGTACCTTGCGCGCATCGGCTTCCTGAGCCTGCGGACGGTCGCCGCGCACACGGTTCACCTAACGGATAACGAGATCAAACTACTCAGGCAGTACCACGTCGGCTCCGTCCACAACCCTGAGTCGAACATGAAGCTCGCATCGGGCGTCGCGCCTGTTCCGCAGATGATGAGGGAGGGCGTCCTACTCGGCCTCGGCACCGACGGCGCGGCCTCGAACAACGACCTCAGCATGTGGGAGGCGATGGACGCCGCGGCGAAGCTGCACAAGCTCTCGTCCAACGACCCGAAGGTCGTCACAGCCGAGGAGGCTTTTGCTATGGCAACAATCAACGGCGCGCGCGCTCTCCACATGGACGCAGACATAGGCTCGCTCGAAGCAGGGAAGCGCGCCGACATCGTCGTCGTTGACCTCGACGCGCTCCACCAGACGCCGCGCTACAACATCTACTCGCATCTCGTCTATGCGACGAAGGCTTCGGACGTTCGCACGGTCGTCATCGAGGGGCGCGTCGTCATGCGCGACCGCCGCCTGCTCACTCTCAACGAAGCCCTCATCAAACAAAAGGCACGCGCGCTTCGCGAGCGCGTCACGCGCAGCCTCAGCACGGCGGAAGCCCGACCGTGAGGGAGGGCGTGGGTAAACGATGAACACGAAGCGATGAATGCTGAACTGAATAAAAAGGTCTTTTAGTTCATCGCTCCGCGTTCATCATTCCGCGTCTCCCGACGCCCTCCCTCACGGTCGGGCTTCCGCCTAGATAATTCGTTCCCACAGGGTTGAACGAAACGGCTTTAGGGGCGATAATAACTTCGCAAACAACGTGTAAGTTGATAAGCGAGCGACTTCCGCTCGCTTTTGAATTTGTGGAGCGAGTTGTAGTGAATCAAATCAGAAATTTTAATTCCCCGCAGTCGTTGGTCAAAATTCTTCTTCTGTTCTCCCTAGTCTTCGCGGCGCATACGTTCGCCCGCGCGCAGATGCCTGCGCCGACTCCAGTTCCAGCATTGACGCCTGAGCCGACGCCCTTGCCTGCTCCAGCGATTGTTTCGGAAAGCCCCGTGGTTGATCCGACGCCGGAGCCGGAGCCTACGCAGACTCCGACCCGGACAGCCGAGAGCGCGACCACGGCGGCGGAGACAGAGGCCGCACAGAAACGCCTCACACGCGCGCGCACGCTTGCGGCAATCGGCAAGCTCGCGGCGGCGGCGAACGAGCTTGAGTCTTTGCGCGCGTCGTCGAAGGATGAGAGCGTGCGCGACGTTGCGCGCATCGTTCTGATGGCGATCTTCGTCGAGATGCCCGACTACACGCGCGCCGCCGCGCTGCTCGACGAGGCTTACAAGGCGCGCACGCCGGGGCAGACCGCGGACGCCGCGACGCACTCCTACTTCGCGCTCGCGGGGCAGACTATAAACGCCGTCCGCACACACCTCGAACGCTACCGCTCGTTCGGCGTCAACGTCGCCGAAACGTCGGAGCTGCACGCCGAGGCGAACGGCGATCTTGAGCAGTTGCGAACCCTTCTCGAACGTGTGGTGGTGCAGGCGAAGGCGCTTCACGAGGAGCAGATAAAGGGCGGCGAGAAGGGCGGGCGCGGCCTCGACGCCGCTGCGCTTCTCGAAGATGCGGCGACCGTGCGTATGCGTATCGCACGCCACGAACAGGATCGCGGCGTGTGGCAGACCGAGGTGTCCGAAGCGCGCCAGCACCTCTTCTCCTCCGAGATGCGCATCGCGAGCATCAGCAACATCCCGGCACCGCGCCCCGCGCCCGCCGCGGCGAAGCCCGCTCCGACTCCGACGGCAAAAGCGGCGACCAGCACTCAGCCGCCTCAGCCCGCGCAGCAGACGGGCGCGACGACCCCGACGCCCAACGCTTCCGCAGGCGAGGCGAAGAAAGGCGATAACTCGCCCGTCGCCGTCGGCTCGCTCTTGGCGAAGGCCAAGCAGCGCGTCTCGCCCAACTATCCTGCGATGGCGCGCGCGGCTCGCATAGTCGGCGTCGTCACGGTTTTCCTGATAGTGAACGAGAAGGGCGAAGTCGAGTCGGTGCAGCGCGCCGACGGGCCGCCGCAACTGCAACAGGCCGCATCCGACGCCGCGCGCCGTTGGAGATTCAATCCCACGGTCATTGACGGACAGCCGACGCGCGTGACCGGCTATCTCAGCTTCAACTTCACAGCCCAGAATTAGGCGCAAAGTCAGAAACGCGAGCGTGAGCGAGCGTGTCTACATCAAGAGTGACACGCTCGCTCACGCTCGCGTTTCTGACTTTGCGTCGCTTCAGGCCGATTTGTCTTGCCCGCCACCTCGCGACGGACGAATCTGAATCAAAACGTTCGCCGGTCGCGCAGCAGCTTTTTCGTCGCCGCAATTGCCGCAGCCCGTCGCGCAGCTCGATTCGACACTCGCCGCGCCGCCGCGAAAAGAGCGAAGGCGCGCGAGTCCGCGTCGCGCGACGTAAAAGAGCGCGGCTGCGACGATGAGCGCGACGGCGATTGACTGCCAGTCGAAAGCCATAACTTCTAACCCAAACCTAAAAGCCGCCCGCCCTGATAAGTGACGAAAGATGCGACGTATGCGATGGCGAGCATGTAAGCGACCATGAAGAGCGGCCATCGCCACGAGTTCGTCTCGCGCCTCACGACCGCGACCGTTGACATGCACTGGCACGCCAGCACGAAGAAGACCATCATCGAGACCGCGACGAGCGGCGTCCACGCCGGAGTCCCGTCGGGTCTCTTCGCTTGCCGCACGGCCTCGATGAGCGACGGCGACTCGGCCTCCGCGTCCTTGCCGACGTTGTAGACGATGCTCAGCGTCGAGACGAGCGTCTCGCGCGCCGCGAACGATGCGACAAGCCCTATGCCCATCTTCCAATCGAAGCCGAGCGGCCTGATGACCGGCTCGATGAGCTGGCCGAGACGCCCCGCATAGCTCTGCCGCATCTGCTCGCCCTCATCGCCCGCGAATTCCGGCGCCTGTGCGGCAGTCCCCGGCGCGGGCTTGCCCCTCGCCTCGACGCCTGTCTCACGTGCGGCCTGCACCGCCGCGCCTTCCTGCGCGTCCGGCACGGGCTTCTGCTCGGAGCGCGGGAAGGTCATAAGCGCCCATAGCAGAATCGAGATGGTCAGAATCACCGTGCCCGCGCGCTTCACGAAGAGCCAAGAGCGCGAGCGCATCGTCTGCGCGATGTTGAGCAGGCTCGGCACGCGGTACGGCGGAAGCTCAAGGACGAGCGGAGGGGGCGGCGATTTCAAGATCGTGCGCTTCAAAATCCACGCGACGACGACCGCCACGGTGATGCCAAGCAAATACATCGAAAGAATCAGAAGCGCGCCGACCGAGAAGAAGCCGAACAGCTTCCTGTCCGTGAAGAACGCCGCGATCATCAGCGTGTAGACAGGAAGCCGCGCCGAACAGCTCATGAAAGGCGCGATCATGATGGTCGCCAGACGATCTTTCGGGTTCTCGATTGTGCGCGTCGCCATGATGCCGGGAATCGCGCACGCGAAGCTCGACAGCAGCGGCATAAAAGCCTTGCCGTGAAGTCCCACGCCGCGCATCAACCTGTCCATCAGAAACGCCGCGCGCGACATGTAGCCGCTGTCTTCCAGAAGCGCGATGAAGAAGAAGAGCAGAAGGATTTGCGGCAGGAACACGAGCACGCCGCCCACGCCCGCGATGACGCCGTCAACGATCAGGTCGGTCAGAAGTCCAGCGGGCATCTGCGCGCGCACGATCTCGCCGAGCGAGCCGAAGCCGCGATCTATCAAGTCCATCGGCAGCGTCGCCCAAGAGAAGATTGCCTGAAAGACGACGGCCATCACGAGCAGAAAGATGAGCGGGCCGAAGAGCCTGTGCGTGACGAGGTTGTCAATCTTTTCGGTCGCGCCCGGTCTCTCGTCGCGCGCGCCGGGCGTTGCGCTCGCGGCTATGCCCTCAATCCATCTGTAGCGCGCCGTCACAGGCTCTTGCCACCACTGCGGGTTCGCGCTAGCCAGACGCTCGCGCGCCAGCCCGACTGCTTCGCGCCGCAACTCGTCTTCAGGCAACTCGTCCGCGTACAGGTCGCGCATAGCCTCCGCGCGACCCTGCCACCCGTCGCCTGCGAGCCGCTTGACCTCCTCCTCGGCGTGCAATGACAGACGCCACTGCGCGCCGGGGGCGTCCGATCCGACGGAGTCCAAAACCGCGCGCGCCAACTCGTCGAGTCCGCGCCGCTGCCTCGCCGTGACCGGCACGACGCGAACTCCCAGCGACTCGCTTAATTTTTCGTCATTGATTTCGATCTTCGCGCGCTCGGCAAGATCAACCATCGTCAGTGCGACGACTACGGGCCGACCCATCTCAAGAAGCTGCGTGACCAGATAAAGGTTACGTTCGAGGTTCGTCGCGTCAACGACGGCGACGATCACGTCGGGCGCGGGCGTCTCGTTCATGCGCCCGGTCAGAATGTCGCGCGCTATCTGCTCGTCAATCGAGGCGGCGTCGAGGCTGTAGAGGCCGGGCAGGTCAATCAGGCTTGCGGGCGGCAAGTCCGGCGCGAGCGCCCAGACGCCTTCTTTGCGCTCCACCGTGACGCCGGGATAGTTCGCGACTTTCTGTCTGAGTCCCGTGAGCGCGTTGAAGATGCTCGTCTTGCCCGCGTTCGGATTGCCGGCCAGCGCGATGACCAGCGCACGCGCCTCGCGTCCGGCAGTTACGTCCACGGATTCAACGACGCGGGAAGGGGATTCGAGGGCACTGCTCATAAGACTGGTGATAAGTGTTGGGTGATAAGTGATAAGAAATTGCGAGATGTTTTTCTTATCACTTATCACTCATCACTTATCACTACTGTAATGTTCTGCGCTTCGTTGCGGCGCAGCGCAAGGTGGTAGTTTCGCACGCGGACTTCGAGGGGATCGCCTAAGGGGGCGCACTTGATGACGCGGACGGGAGCGCCGGGGACGACGCCCATCTCCATCAGCCGGCGCGTGACCGCGCCCTCGCCCCCGACGGCAAGCACGCGCGCGTTTGTCCCGACGCGCAGACGGTCGAGCGAGACCGTAGACGGCTTGAAACTGTCGGAGCGCTCAAGTAGGTCGCCCGTCGGATTGATGGCTGCGTAGGCGATGCTCATAGAAAGGCTCACCGATGATTTCAGATTTAAATGCTCGCGGCTGGGCGACTCTTCTTCTATCCGCGTATTCGACTATACCCCAGTTGAAAATAAATTTCAATTTCATTTGAGGCGAATCTGGATAAGATACACGGCGAAACGCGAGCGTTCGGCGAGCGTGTCATTCTTGATGAAGACACGCTCGCTCGCGCTCGCGTTTCTGACTTTGCGTCCAACCGCTCTAATTGAGCGCTGTCGGGATGATGGCTAAGTCGGCGCGGACGGGGCCGAGTGGGGTCTGCGCGGTGATACGAAGGGGCAAGCGGCGTTTGTCCGTGCTGACCCAAAGGCGCAGGCTGAAGCGGTCGCCGTCGGGGTCGCCTGTGATAAGCGAAAGCTCGACCGCGGGAATCGGTTGGCCCGTGCCGAGCGTGATCGAGGCGCGGCGCAGGGCTGTGACGAAAAGAAGGCGTGGCCGCTTGTTGACGAGCAGCGAGACGGCGTTGCGCTTGCCCGGCGTGAGGTCGAAGGAGCGCAGCGCGTAGAAGACCGAGACGAGGTCGTGCGTGCCGACGGGTATCTCGACGCGCGTGCCGTCATCAAAAAGCGCGCTGCCGCCCGTCTGGTCGGCGGAGACGATCCAGCGTGCGCGACGCTTTCCTTCAACCAGATTCAACTCCGTGCGGAAGGGGATGAGCGCGGTAGCGTCAACGTAGGAGTTGATCTGATCTATGACGGGGAAGAGCGTTTCGCCCGCGCCTCTCGTCTGCACCGACGCGGCCAGTTGCAGTCCGTCACGGTTGAAATACTTCGCCCGCGCGCGCACCTGAAACGTGGCGACGCCGATGGGTTGCGGGCTTGAGCCGAGGAAGAAGTTGAAGTTCAGACTCTCGCCCGGCTTGAACGGGAGTTCGGTCGGCGCCGCGCCGGTCGCGCTCGCGGGCGGCTGAGTCGCACCTGTGGGCGGATTACCGGGGGGCTGATTTCGCGGCAGGCCTCCGGGCGGAAGCGTGATGCCGGGAGGCTGAATCGGAGTAGGTGTTGGAACTACGCCGGCAGCAGTCGGTTGCATCTCGGTCAGAAGCTCGGCGCTCGCAAGCTCGGCGCGGATTTCGCCCGCGCGGTGGCGCGCAGTGATTAGAAGTGGCACGTGCCTCTCGTCGTCTGCGAAATAGATGCGGACGCGGTACTCGTCGGCCTGTTTGTTACCGCCGACGCGCACCTGCGTGACTATGGCGTTCGACGATCCGACGTTGGTCTTGAGCATCTCGCGCCCGGTTACTTTCACCTCGACGTTGTAGAGAGTTTCCCCGTTCTGAACGGCGAGCGCGTAGGTCTCGCCCTGCGCGAGCGGCAGCGCGCGAAGACGGAAGAGCGCGGACAGAAAATCGAATGAACCGCCTCCGCTAATCGTTGCCTGCCTTCCGGGAATTGCCGAGTCGCCGAGCGCCGCGTTGTAGTCGCGTGTTACGTCCGCGACGCGCGCGCCCTCACGGATGGACTGCTGCGCGCGGTATGGCAACCCCGTCGCGGGATCAACAAGGGTCACATAATCGTTGTTGAGCGCGTAGAGCGCGGCGGAGACGACGCCTATGGTCTCGACGTGCGCGTGCAGCTCGACGCCCTCGCGCCCCTGAAGTTGGCCGCGACCCGCAACGAGCAACTGGATGTGGGCCGCCGTGGGGAAGTTCGAGAAGGAGACCGTGTAGGTCAGTTGTTCGCCGACGCGATAGGGCGCGGGGTTGAAGGGACTTGCGCCGACATCGTTGCGCCCCTGTGCGAAGGCCGCAACGCTAATACAAAGGACGGCGACGACGACGGCAAAAGTTTTCAGCTTCTCACACTTTCGACCCAAAGAATCTTTCCCCCTCACAAACCTGAACATCTTCCCAGACTCTGGCCGCGCGCGCCACCCGCCACGAGGCCGTTCACACTTACACGCCCGTGACCCCTCCAGTGTTCCGGCGACTCCGGCGGCCAACTCAAATGTCGTCGAACTCGCCGAGCCACTCGCGCACGCGCACGCGCCCGGAGAGGAGCGCGGTGTGGCCCGTGTCTTCGAGCAATTTCAGACGCGCGCGCGGCAATTCGGCTGCCAAAAGTTTGGCCGCGGTGATGCTGTCTATCAGGCGGTCTGCCGTCCCCGCGACGACGAGCGCGGGCACGTTTATCTCCTTCAGACGCCGTCGCAAGTCCGTGTCGCGAATGATGCGAAGGCGCGAGACGTACCCCTCGTAAGGCACGACGCGCGTGTGCTCGCGGAAAAGCCGCCTGTCCTCTTCCGACACGTCCTTGCTGAAAAGGATTCGCCGCGCCGTCCGCGTCCGCTGCGCCTTCACAAATCCATACGGCAGGAGACGGAAGAGCGCGTAGCCCAGATGAATCCTCAAACGCCGTACAAAGTGCGGAAAAGTGTTGACGAGTATCATGCGCTCGAACAGCTCCGGGTGCTCAAGCGCGGTTGCCATCGTCAGAAGCCCGCCGAACGATTCGCCCAGCACGGTCACACGCGCCAGTCCCGCGTCGCGCACAACCCAAGCTAAATCTTCTACGAGCTGCGGCATCTCGTAGCGACTCTGCCCGCGCAGAGGAAACGTAATCACCGTGTGGTCGCGCGCAAGATCAGCCGCCTGCTTGTAAAACAGCTTACCCGTGCCGTCCAGCCCGCTAACGTAAACGAACGGCGGGCCGCTGCCTTCGATTTGATACTCGACACTCATCGTGAAAAATACGAGGCAGGAGCAGGAGGCAGGAGCAGGCAGAGCCGCTTTGATTCCAAATTTGAGGTTTCAAATATGAGATTCATAACCGGGAACCCTCAACGACGGCGGCTGCTTTCCGCTCCTGCCTCCTGCCCCTGCCTCCTATGCCTTCTCCATTTCCTCGATGACCTCCCGCGCGGCGCGCGCCGGGTCGGGGGAGTTGAGAACTGCGCGCCCGACGACGATGAAGTCCGCGCCCGCACGGACGGCCTCGGCGGGCGTCATCACACGTTTCTGGTCGTCGTGCGCCGCGGCGGCGGGGCGGACGCCGGGCGTGACGACGAGGAAGCCTGCGCGCGCGACCGCCTCGCGCACGACAGCGATCTCGTGCGGCGATGCGACGACGCCGTCGAGT
>Ga0190275_10003455_pt1 | contig 11274 bp, 6 predicted proteins | sample Popmic550T_FD_133745 | JGI IMG/M metagenome (GOLD analysis project Ga0190275, IMG submission 133745) | Populus adjacent soil microbial communities from riparian zone of Yellowstone River, Montana, USA - 550 T | ecosystem: Environmental > Terrestrial > Soil > Riparian zone > Trees stand | place... | reverse complement strand
TGAAGAACGCGGCGGCCTGGTTGGTGAACGTCGAGCGGTTTGGCGACTCGGTGATCGCCAGCCAGCACCGCAAGGACGGCGCGAAACACTCCCAGTGAGAGGCATGGCGCACCGGGTCAAGCCCACCTAGACCCTCACATCTGCGCACAAGCTTCGGAGGGTCGTGTCACCCGGATCCATGCGTGTCCGGCTCCCTTCCAGCTGCCCATCGGGGCAAGGTACATATGAGGCCATGGAGGTGAGCGGACCCCTCCTCACCGCACCATTGCTCGAGTACCTCAGCGCGACAGGGGAATCTGATGGCACGTGCCCTGGCAGTCACCATCTTGATGGCCGATGACGATGTGGATGATCGGGATCTCACCCGCGATGCCCTGCGGAAGAACCAGCTCAACGGCGAGCTGAGGTGGGTCGAGGACGGGGAGGAGCTGCTCGACTACCTGAACCATCGGGGACGCTACAGCGACCCGAAAGTCTCCCCGCGCCCGGGGCTCATCCTGCTGGATCTGAACATGCCTCGCATGGACGGCCGCGAGGCCCTGCGCGAGATCAAAGCGGACCCGGAGCTGCGCCGCATCCCCATCATCGTCCTGAGCACCTCCAGCGCGGACGAGGACGTGGTGCGCAGCTACGATCTGGGAGCCAACTGCTTCATCACCAAGCCCGTGACGTTCGAGCGGCTCGTCGAGGTCGTCAAGGTCCTCGGCGAGTACTGGCTGCAGACAGCCACGCTCCCGCTCGCGAGCCCGACATGACATGGGGGGCGGCCTCGCCTCCGCTGCGCGTCCTCCTCGTGGAGGATGACCCGGATGACTTCATCCTGGTGCGTGATGCGCTGCGGGAGCTGGGCGACCCACGGCTGTCCCTGGACTGGGTGGAGGACGCCGACGAGGCCCTCGTGACAATGGCCTCGGGGCTCCATGACGTGTGCCTGCTGGACTACCGGCTCGGGGCGCACACGGGGCTGGAGCTGATGCAGCAGGCGCGCCGGCGAGGTGCGCGGCTGCCCGTCATCCTGCTGACAGGGAACTCGGACAACGAGATCGATCGCCAGGCCCAGGAAGCGGGGGCCGCGGACTTTCTGGTGAAGTCGCAGATGACGCCGGTGCTGCTGGAGCGGTCCATCCGCTACTCGGTCCAGCACGCTCGCACGCTGGAGGCGCTTCGCCGTTCCCGGGCGAGCTTCCGCGAGCTCATCGAGCGGCTGCCCGATGGGGTGTGCGTCATCCATGGCTCACGCATCAGCTACGTGAACCCAGCGCTCTTCACCTTGCTGGGGTGCGTCTTTCCGAACGAGCTCCTGGGGCTGGAGGTGCAGGAGGTGGTGGCCCGCTTCTTCCACCCTGAGGAGGGGGAGCAGGTGCTGCGCGACCTCGTCACGACACAGGAAGAGGAGGGGCGCGAGCCCTTCCGGGAGCTCCGCCTGGTGCGCATCTCCGGGGAGAGCATCCCCGCGGAGCTGGCCCGGTTCCCGGTGGTGTTCGAGGGGCAGCCGTGCACCATGTGGATTGCCAGGGATCTGACCGAGCGCAAGCGGATGCAGGCCCAGCTCGTGCTCACGGATCGCATGGCCTCGCTGGGGATGGTCGCGGGGATGGTCGCGCACGACATCAACAACCCGCTGGCCTACGTGCTGGCCAACCTGCACATCCTGGAGGGGGACGTGCTGCCACGCCTGGGAGTCACAGCCGCCGAGCGCACCGAGGTGCAAGAGCTGGTGGCGGACGCCCAGCTGGGAGCGGCCCGGGCTCGGGAGATCGTCCAGCAGTTCCGGATCTTCTCGCGAGGGGAGAAGGAACCCGGGCGGCAGAGCCTGGAGGTGCATCAGGTCATCGAGTCCTCGCTGCGCCTGGCGAGCAGCGAGATCCGGCATCGCGCCCGGCTGGTGCGGGACTACGGCGATCCGATCCGCATCGAGGCCCGAGAGGTGGAGCTGGGGCAGGTGCTCCTGAACCTTCTGGTCAACGCGGCCCAGGCCATCCCCGAGGGGAGCGTGGAGCTCAACGAGATCCGCGTCGTCACGCGGCTCCGGGGCGCGGAGGCGGTGATCGAGATCCGCGACACCGGCACGGGGATCCCCTCGGACAAGCTCGAGCGGGTCTTCGAGCCGTTCTTCACCACCAAGCCCAATGGCGTGGGTACAGGGCTGGGCCTGCCGATCTGCCGCAACATCGTCGCGTCCTTGGGAGGACGGCTGGAGCTGGAGAGCGAGGTCGGGCGCGGCAGCATCTTCCGAATCGTCCTGCCCGCGGTCGCCCACCCCAGCATTGCCTCCCTGCCAGAGCCTGCGCGGGAGCTGTCCCCAGGACCGGGGCGGCGGGGGCGGATCCTCATCGTGGATGACGAGCCCCTGGTCAGCCAGGCCATCCGCCGGGCGCTCCAGCGCGAGCATGAGGTGATGGCGCTGACGAGCGCTCGCGAGGCCCATGCGCGCCTCACGGGCGGCGAGCAGTTCGATCTCATCCTCTGTGACATCATGATGCCGGAGATGAGCGGCATTGACCTGCACGAGGAGCTGGCGCGCGTGGCTCCCGAGCTCGCGGCGCGGATGGTGTTCCTGACGGGTGGCGCCTTCACGGCCCGGGCGCGCGAGTTCCTCAGCCAGATCAAGAACCCCTGCGTGGAGAAGCCGTTCCTCCCGAGGGATCTCCAGGATCTGGTGCGCTCGCTGCTGTCCGAGGGCGCCGCATCTCCTGCGTGAGGCGCAGTCCTCGCACGTTCTCCCACCTCTGGCGTTAAAAAAGGCTCCCGAAATTCCCGCGGGAAGATTTGGGAGAGGGCTCGTTCTCTGGGCACAACCTAGGAGCACTGTCCGCAGGACAGGGGGAGAACGAGTCGTGATTCTGAATCTGAAGAAGGCTGCAGCGGCGGTGATGGCAGCGGGGATGTTGGCGGGGTGCGGGGGTGTGGAGGCAGAGGTAGACGTGAACGCCGAGGAGCGGGGCGCGGGCGTGGAGGTGATGGATCGCCAGGCGGCACAGGCGGAGGCGCAGCTGCGCGCGGCGATGGTGGCGAACATCGACCCGCTGAAGATGAAGGGCTACGAGGCCATGGGCCGGGCCACCACCTCGCTGGAGGTGCAGGCCGCGTTCGGTGCGGAGTACATGGCGCGGATGCAGGCCCGCGGGTTCACTCCGGGCCCGCGCAAGGCGCTGGACGAGGCGAGCGCGTCCGAGGGCATCCTGGTGCTGGCCGATGGGCGGCAGTTCCGCAAGCGGCTGGACTCGATTCCCTCCACCCCCGAGGAGCTGATGGCGCCGCCGAGCGTGAAGGACGGCAACCGGGACGTGAGCGGCAAGTCGCTGATCGGCACGGACGGCAAGAGCGCGATCGCCACCACCAGCTATACGCAGTTTCCCTTCCGGGCGACGGGCACCATCCTGTCCACCTCCACCTCGGTGCGAGGCTTCTGCAGCGGAGCGCTGATTGGCCCGCGGCTGGTGATGACGGCCGGGCACTGCGTGTTCGACCCGGACACCGACGCCTGGTCGTGGAACACGTGGTTCTCGCCGGGCCACCGGGGTGAGGGCTCGGACCGGTTCGCGAACGGCACGCCGCGCCGGGTGGTGGGCCTCTGGGCCTGGAACGGGTGGGTGTCCAACGAGGATCCCAACTACGACATCGGCTTCATGCTGCTGGAGGACGAGCCGCGCACGGCCTCGCTGGGCTGGTTCGGGTTTGGCTGGTGGGAGCCGAAGACGGTGCTGGACGGGGTGAGCGTCACGCTGCTGCAGTACCCGGGAGCCAACGCCCTCTGCGCGGACTCTCCGCTGGCGAGCGGCCGGTGTGGCGCCTTCCAGTACATCGCGTCCTCCGCGATCGATGAGGCGGGCCCGGCTTCGTGCCCGAACCTGCTGACGCACTTCGCCGACACCGAGCCGGGCTCCAGCGGCTCGCCGACGTACCGGTGGTGGGACGGTGGACGGTGGATCGTCGGCCCCCACGCGTACGGCACCGGCTACTGCACCTCCGGACGGAACAAGGCGGTGCGCATCAACCAGTCCATGGCGGCCTTCGCCTGCAGCCTCTTCGACGACTACCCGAGCGCCTACGCCTCTCGCAGCTGTGGGTAGAAGTGTCAGGTGGTTCGAGGTTGGGGGGTGGGAGAGGCCCACCCCCGACCGGGAGTGAACGCTTGTGAGGCGGAGTGAATAACTCCGCCTCACGTGCGTCTTGGGGTCTTGGTAGGCCGCTGGGAGCGGGATGGGCGGGAGTGGGTCCGAAGTACGGGCAGCGGGACCAACAGCTCTTCACCCCCTGAAGGCGGGCCTCATATGCAGAAGCGATGGTTGCTGGCGCTTGCGCTCACGAGCGCACTCACGGGCTGCTACGTGGAGCCCTATCCGGAAGACCCCTTCGGTCCGGAGTTCCCGGAGGACCCCTTCGAGGACCCCTTCTTCGAGGACCCCTCTGGACTGGGCAAGCCGGACTTCGTGCTCGAGTCCCTGACAGGGCCCTTCGCGCTGAGCACGGCCCCCCAGGAGCTGCTGCGAGCGCGGCTGTGCAATCGCGGAGATACGTCCAGTAGCACCGAGGTCTCCTTCTTCCTCTCGAAGGACGCGCTCCTCGACTCGCGAGATGTGCTGGTGGCCACCAGCTCCCGGATCAGCGTGCCGGCGGAGGGCTGCCGCGAGGTGACCGGACGCGTCGGCACGCTGGAGCTCGCCGCGCGCACCTACCACCTGATCGCCGTGGCGGACGCGGATGACCGGGTCAGCGAGCAGCTGGAGGGCAACAACGAGCGCGAGGGCGGCGACATCCGCGTGGACTTCAACGCGCCGCCCGCGCCGCTGCTCTCCTGGGTCGACTCGGGCTCGATGCAGCTGCCGAGGCTCATCGCCCGCTCCGAGACCAACGCCAAGATCCGCGTCTACGCGGGTGACAGCTGCTACGGCGAGCCCGTGGCGGATGGGATCTCCAGTGATGACTCGTACTGCGAGATGCCGATCGATGTCGGCTCCCATCCGGCGAGCAGCTACTCGGCCCGGGCGTATGACTATGCCGGGAACGCCTCGGGATGCAGCTCCATCCCCACGCCTTCTCAGTACGACACCACCCCGCCGGCCGATCCGGTGGTCACCGAGGCGAACTGGCAATATGGCACCACTCAGCACGGGCTGCTGGTGAGGGGCACCACGGAGCCGGGGGCAGAAGTGGGAGTCTTCGTCGATGTGGCGTGCACGGGCTTCCCGGCCGCCACCGTGTTCGCGGGCTCGAACGGCGCCTTCACGGCCGAGCTGACCGTCGCGGCCTCCAGCCCGGGCAGCATCCGCCGGGTGTACGTCGCCGCGCGGGACGCCGCGTACAACGAGTCCGAGTGCGTCGAGGGCCCCACGTACGAGACGCCGTGCCAGCAGGGCTACGCCAACTGCGATGGGAATCCCGCCAACGGCTGCGAAGTGAACCTCATGGAGGACGTGTCCCACTGCGGCGCCTGTGGCACGAGCTGCGAGGCCCAGGGCAATGCGACGGGCGTGTGCGTGGCGGGGACGTGCGGCGTGGCCTGCCCGGTGGGGGCGTACGACTGTGATGGGAACCCGGCCAACGGCTGCGAGTCCACCTACGCGTGCAACCCCACGACGTGCACCATCGACCGTTCGGCAGAGCTGATGATCACCGCGCTCTCGGTGGTGGAGGATCCCGTGCGGACCGCGCCGGGCGGGGCCTGGCACTTCGGCACGCTCATGAGGGCGATGGCGGGGGATCAGGATCCGTCCACGATGGTGCGCAGCTGGCTGAAGACGTGGATGACGGCGCAGACGGTCAACGGCCTCACGCTGCCGGCGCGGACGCAGATGATGAACAAGGTGCTGGGGCCCTGGGAGACGCGGAGCGGCGGGGCGAACCGGCCGCTGGACTTCAGCAGGGCGCCGTTCCGGCTGCTGGCCATCACCAACCGCATGGACCTGCGCCAGCCTGGGGTGCAGGCCGGAGAGGGGCGCTTCGTCTTCGGAGTGCTCGACCCGTCGGGGGCTCCGCTGGAGTTCACGGTCATTCTCGAGTACGCGCTGCCAGGCGGCACGCCGGAGGCCATCCAGCGCTGGGCGCGGGACTGGCATGAGCTGGGCCAGCTGGGCCTGAACCACCCGAGCTACAAGGTGAAGCTCCAGGCGCTGACAGATCGCTTCGCGAAGTCGGGGGTGCTGCCGGGCCGGCCGTTCGGCAACGCGCTCAACCAGCTGCGCACCAACGAGGTGGATCTGGCCGATCCGTGGGAGATGCGGGAGTACACCCTGACGACGGCGGGCCTGCAGCCGGCCACGGTGAAGCTGACGCCGGACTTCGGGTTCGAGAACTCGAACACGCTGAGGGACTTCATCCAGGCCAACCAGGCGGACGTCCTCGCCGAGCGGCACTCGGTGCCGGAGAGCTTCGCGGGCCGGCGGTTCCTGGCGGCGGGCGCGAAGGTGCCGGAGGACTTCTTCTGGCGTGTGCCGGGAGTGTCTTCGGAGGCGCGGCACAAGTTCTCGCTGAACACGTGCAGCGGGTGCCACTCGAGGGAGACGCGCACGGAGTTCGTGCACGTGGCGCCGCGGGCCGCGGGCCAGCAGGCCGCGCTGTCGGCCTTCCTCCGGGGTGGGACGGTGTTCGATCCGGTGACGCAGGTGTCGCGTTCCTTCGATGACCTGGGCCGTCGCGCCGAGGACCTGGCCACGCTGGTGTGCGGGACGCAGGGGACGCAGGGGCTGAAGGGTGTGGAGACGTTCGGGGGCTTCCCGGCGCCCTCCAACCTGCCTCGGGCGCGCGTGCACTGAGGCACGGGGAGACGCGGGAGCCTGACTCCCGCGAAGGGCTGGCAGGGACCTTCTGAAGCCCGAGGCTACACCTGGGTCTTCACCACGTCCTTGATGCCGCTGGTGGCCTTCTCGACGACCTTGCTCGTCAGGTCCAGCTCCAGCGTGTACTTGTACATGGAGGCCTGGAGCGACAGCAGCTCCGCATTCGAGAACTGCTTGCCCGTGACGCCAGCGTCGATCAGCTTGTCCAGCCGCCGCTGCCCCTGCTCCAGCTCTCTCACCACGCTCGACACCATGTTCAGCGTGGGGCGCTCCGTCTTCGAGATGCTCTCCACCTGGCTCACCCCCTGCGCGCCCTGGACGGCCGCGGCCTTCCCGTGCGCCTTGTCTGCGAGGACCGCGTCAAACTTCGACTCCCCAGGTTTGCTCACCTGAGGAGCTCCCTGATCCGGCAGCTTCGGCTGCACCACCTGTGTGGCCGTGATACCCGTCATGGCTCTGGCTCCCGCAAAGAGATTCCGGTCGCCAGTATCCCCGCAGCGGCTGACACCCCAGGGCGCTACACTGTCGGCATGCCATGGGCTCTCGCGCTGCTGACCTCCTCCCTCCTGGCTCAAACGCCCCTCCCCTCCACCTCCTCGGTGGAGGTGAAGCTGCCTTTCGTCACCACCCTCCACTTCGAGAACGATCTGCTCGCCAAGAGCGACCGCTTTTACTCGAACGGCATCCGCGTGACGCACTCTGGCGAGTACGACGGGTGCCGCAAGCTCGCCCTCGCTCTCGGCTTGCCGGGTGGCGTGGAGCACCGCTACCCCTGTGGGGGCTCGCTGTCGCAGAACATGTACACGCCCAGCCGCATCGTCCCCAGTGACGGCGAAGTGCCCTGGCCGAACCCTGACGACCGGCCCTACGGCGGATGGCTCCATGCCGGCCTCCTGTTCCACTCCCTCCACGCCGCGGAGCGACCCTCTGACTCCTCCCGGCTCACGCTCCAGGCCACCGTGGGCATCACCGGCCCGCCCGCCTTCGCGGGGGAGACGCAGCGCGCGTGGCACTCCGCGCTCAACAACCTCTTCGGCCGCACGGTGGCCCGGATCCCCGTGGGCTGGGAGAAGCAGCTCCCCACCGAGCCCGCCTTCCACCTCTCCGCACTCCGCGAGAAGACCCTGCTGTGGAGCCCCTATGTGGATGCCTCCTGGTCCGCGGGAGCCATGCTGGGCACCGTCTTCGTCAACGCGAGCCTCGGCGCCACGGTGCGCGCTGGATGGATTGCCCGGCCGTTCGGACTTGCACCCATCATTCCCTCCATCCGGGGAGTGAGGCAGGCTCAGCGCGAGGCTGAGGGGCAGACCGCGGAGGCGAGCACACAGGCCGTCGCTCCCGAGCGCACCTGGGAGGCGTACTTCTTCGCGCGCGGGCAGGCGCGGCTGGTGGCGCGCAACCTGTTCCTGGATGGAACGCTCTTCCGCTCGAGCGCCAGCGTGCGCAAGACGCCCTTCGTGGGAGACAGCGAGTTCGGCGCGGCCATGCGCACGGGGGGCGTCCAGCTCGACCTGAGCATGGTGTTCCGCTCACAGGAGATGGCCGAGCCCCCCAACTCCCGGCTCTCCGGACACCGCTTCACACAGCTCCAGCTCTCGTACCTCCACTAACGCGTCGTGCGTCAGGCGTGGGTGAGCTGGAGGGAGAGGGACGCCTCCGGTGGGCGGTGGCTCCAGGTGTGGAAGGACTCGCGGAACTCGTCCAGAGTCCTCGCCAGTGGGCTCCCGGGCTTCGCCGAGAAGGCCTCGGAGCTGGCCAGGCCTCGCGTGGAGAGGCCGATGACGAAGGGGCCTTCGGGCCGCTCGTTCGGGAGTGGGCGCGCGAAGAGCCGCCGGTCTCCTTCCAGCCGGTACACCAGCGCCGTGAGGTGCCCGAGCACCCAACCCGCCGCTGCTGTCCGTGCCTCGGCTGAGGGCGCCTCGATGGACACCACCAGCCGCACCGGAGCCTCTCGTGAGAAGTCCGCGGGCGCGAACAGCGCTTCCCAGGCCGCCTCGGTTCCTTCCGCGCGCGCCCGCTGGACGAGCTCGCGCGCTCGAGTGAGCTCGTCCCGGAGCACCTGGAGCGTCGAGCGCGAGACGTTGCGCGAGGTGTTGCGCGGAGGCAGCGCCGGGGCCACCACGGGCATCAAGTCCCGCTTCCCCTCGGGGCGGTAGCGCGCCGTCTCGGCAGTCACCGTGACCGGCTGTGGCCCGGGCCAGGCAGCGAATGTCTCGAAGAAGTGCGCGAGCAGGCGCTCGTCCGTGCTCGCCGCCTCTCGGGGTGCGCGCATGCAGCTCCAGGCCGCCATCACGGCCCAGGACAGTCCACCCAGGTAGCCCAGCGCGTGCGAGTACACACCCCGAGCCTTGGCCCAGGCTCGCACGGCACGCAGCGTGATGCGGAAGCGCTCAGGGCCCGCGCCCTCGCGCTCCACAGCCTCGAGCAACGCGGTCGTGTCGGCCCAGCCGTTGAGTGAGCGGAAGCCAGCGGTGTCCAGGTGCTCTCCATGCTGCGCAAGCAGCTCCTCGGGGGGACATGGCTCGACACCCTCAGGGCGGCTCGCGTACGACACGTCGAAGTGCACACCGCCGATGGAGAGCTTCACCATGGGAATGGCCGCGTCAGCCACGAAGCGTCCACGGGCAGTCCCGTCCTGCTCGGACAGCGCCTGGAGGAGCTCCTCTGCGAAGCCCTCTCGCGACAAGTGCGAGGGACCGACCGCCACCGCGTCCACGTCGCTGCTCGCGCTGCCCGTCCCGAGCAGATACGAGCCATAGGGGTGGAGCTGCAGCCCGAGCTCCGTGCAGACAGCCTCGAGCCGGTTCACCGCCGCCGTGCGCTGATGCCGCGCCTCGTTGGACTCCCACTCGCCACGCGCCTCCAGCACCGCTCGCAGCGTCCCCGACTTCTCAGGGGGCGCGCGTGCTGCCTCGGCCGGGCCTGGCTTCTCTGCCGAGGGAGTCTCCGTCGCTCCTGTTGCCTGAGGTGGACGGTGCCCACCTGCGCCTGGATCCGTGCCGTGCCTTCTGCCTCTGCCAAGCTGCACGCGACGCCGTACCTCGAACGGGCCGTCGCCGCGCCGGCTGATGAGGCACACCTCGTGCGCCTCGAAGGTGAGGGGCTTCCAGTCCCGCTCCCATGCAGAGAGCGTGCTGCGGATCTCCGCGGGGCTCGAGCGCGGGAGCTGGCCGATGCTCAGGTGTGGAGTGAAGCCGTGCTCGGACTTGCGGCCCTGCTCGTCACACTGGGGCAGCGCCGCTTGGAGCTTGGCCTGGAGCGCTTGGAGCGCGCCATGGGGACGATCCTCCGGGCGCAGCCACGCCGTCACGCTGCCGCGGTGCTCGAAGTGACTGAAGCCGGAGAGCGTCACCTGGATGGGGGCCGTGTCCCGCAGCGCCTCCGCGATGAGCGCCTCCGCCTCGTCGAAGTGCTCCTCCGGCACGAACGGATAGAGCAGCGTCACGTGGGGCATCCAGCGCTCGTAGTTCCGATCGTGCTTGGAGCGCAGGGTCTCGATCGGGCCCCACAGCTCCTCGGGAGGAATGAGCACCACTGCCGCCTGATGCACGGGTGGAACCGAGAGCACCCGAGGTGGACCGTGCACGGCCTTCGGCGCGGGGACCGTCCGGGAAGGAGCACCTCGGAGCAGCGTGCAGCTCAGCCCAAAGTGGTCCGACACGAAGAGCGGATCACCCCCAGGCGAGGGGCGGCCGGACAGTGGCTCCTCGCCAAAGAGGCTCACCTGGCGAGGCGTGAGGCGGCCCGAGGATGAGCGCACCAACACCCGATCGAGGCGCTGGCTCTTGCCGGAGTTGGTCGTGAGCGCGGCCATCGCGTTGCGCGCCGGGTCATACGTGTACCCAGGCTCTCCCGCGTGTAGGGACGTCCAGACATCGACGAAGCCCGCCTCCGCGAAGGTCTGCACCTCGGGCGCGTCGTCGCCGAAGTTGAAGTCACCCGCCACCAGGAGATCGGGAGTCTCGGCTCCGTGGGCCTCGATCGACTGGGCCTGGTTGAGCAACACGCGGATCTGCGCGGCGCGTGCGCTGCCTCCCGTAGGGTCACGGTTGCTCGTGAGGTGCAGCGTGGCCACCCACAGGGGGCCTCCGCGCAGCGCGAGCTCCCCAGCGATGACGCGCTTGTCGCGGGTGAAGACGCACTGGCTCAGCGAGGCGAACGGAAAGCGGGACAGGAGCACCTGTCCATAAGGTGTGACAGTGGTGGCGGCCGGTCCCTCCGAGAGGAAGAAGTGCTCGCGGATCCACTGCGTGGCGAGCAGCTCGCGGAGGAAGGGTGGGGTGACCTCCTGCAGCGCGATGACGTCGGCATCGACTGAGCGCAGCAGGGAGAGCGTCGCGACCGTGCGCCGCTTCGTGTCGAGCAGCTCCGGGTCATACAGATCGAAGAGGACGTTGAGCGAGGCGAAGGAGAGCTCCGCGGGAGCGGGGAGCGCCTCGGGACTGCTTGCGGGAGGCGGCGGAGCTTCGACCCAGGCGGAGGCCCTCGGGTCGTA
>Ga0190275_10003454_pt1 | contig 11275 bp, 11 predicted proteins | sample Popmic550T_FD_133745 | JGI IMG/M metagenome (GOLD analysis project Ga0190275, IMG submission 133745) | Populus adjacent soil microbial communities from riparian zone of Yellowstone River, Montana, USA - 550 T | ecosystem: Environmental > Terrestrial > Soil > Riparian zone > Trees stand | place... | reverse complement strand
TCCAAATGAACGTGTTCCGACCGTGCCGCCATTGCTTGTAGTCGAAGTGCTTTCACCGGAAGATCGAACGTATCGCCTGATGCGAAAGCTGCGCGATTTTCATCGATCGGGTGCAAACACATTTGGGTGCTGAATCCCGAAGACAAGACCGCGTATCACTCCGACGGCGAGTCGCTGATTCAGGTCAGAGATCAACTCGTGACGTCTCGATTCAGCATCCGAGTCGCCGACATTTTCAGCGCGGAAAGTTAGACACTTTCGTCTTTCTTCGACGCCCGTCTCAGCTCTTCCATCACGCTCGACACAAGATCTTTCGCATCCTCGATGCTTCGGAGAATCAACTGTACGTCCATTTTGGGTTTACCGGGCTGACGCGCGCTCTGGCAGTAAATGCCGTGTTGGCCCACTAAGATCAGAGCATCAGTCAAAACATCCATCGTGACTGCCAGCCTGCCTCGTGACACGCCCATCTGCGTTTCGAGGGCTTCCAATTCGTCTTTGCGATCGCTAAAAACAGACATTCTTATATGCTGTCCAGTAGTGACATTTGACGATCGGAATCGCCATTGGACGCGACTTTGACGGCGGTGTTGGCGCGGGATCCGAATTCCCGCATGAGCCGGACCAGTTTCGCGTGAGTGGTGAAAATGTCGAGCAAGGCTTCGCACCGCTGACAGCCACCGCGAATTCCGCCCAACCCGTCAATCTCCGGGTTGTACGCCGGGTGTTTGTGACAACGACCTTTCCAACGGATCGAGCCGACCTTAATCATCTGGGTGGTTTCTATTTCAGGATGCCACGCCTCCTCAAGAACTCCCAGATTTGTGGATAGACGGGCTTCATCAGTTCATCCGATACAGGATGCTTCCCTCCAGGGACGCTAATCATTTCTGCATCGGCGCCGGCCTGGCGCAATGCCTTAGTTAACTTTACGGCGTGCATATAAGGCACTGTTTCGTCGTCGGACCCGTGGACAGTCAAAACCGGAGGCACGTCCTTGCGCACATAGACCATCGGGGAAAGGCGGCGCGCAAGATTACCTCGCTGTTCTTCCGCCGGGAACCACTTCAACGCCTGAGGGTTTGGGTTAGGACCCGTGATCGCATCCTCCATGTCCGTAAGTCCCCAGAAGTTCACGATGGCAGCCATATCATGATGCGATCCGATACCGGAATTTTTGTTGCCAAGTCCGGCAATCAGCGCCAGGTATCCGCCGGCGGATCGGCCCATCAGGACAATCCGGCCTGTGTCGACGTTCCAGCGTTTACCATTCTTGCGAAACCACTCGACTGCCTTTAGAACGTCGACAGCCGCTGCCGGAGCAAGCGCGACGCCAAGAAGTCTGTAATCGACATTGGCTGCCACGAAGCCCTTTTCCACCCACGGAAGCACCTGCTCCGTAAAAGCTTCTTTCGAGCCTTGCTCCCATCCGCCGCCGTGGATGGCAATTACAGCGGGACGGCGCTCCTTTGCAGGCCCCGACGGTGAAACGATGTCCAGCATGGTCTGCGGATGCTGATCGTAGGGAATGTTGGCTTCTAACCTGGCGTACGACGGCAATGGTGGCGATGTTTGACCGAGCGACCCCCAGGCGACTATCAGGACGAGAAATGCCCTGCGCATACCGCATAGTATGCGTCTAAATGCGTCGCAATGCTACTCGTAACGGAGGGCAACCATCGGGTCGACACGAGCCGCGCGCTGTGCCGGAATGAACCCCGCGAGCAAAGCGACCATTGCCATCGTCCCCGTCGCGATCGCCAGAGTGACCGGATCATTCGGCTGCAGACCGAACAACTGCTTCTCCAGATACCGACTCAATCCAATCGCCACCGGCAGGCCGATTCCAATCCCGATCGCCGCGAGTAGGACCACCTCTCTCATCACAAGACGGATGACGCCTGCCCGTTCGGCGCCGAGCGCAACGCGGATCCCGATCTCGCGCGTACGACGCGCCACGCTATATGCCATTACGCCATATAACCCGAGTGCCGCGAGGAGCGTCGCGAGAAGTCCGAAGAATGCCGACAGAGTTGCGATCAGGCGCTCTACGAACAACGACTCGCTTACTTGTACTGCCATACTCTTCATGTTGTTGAGCGGCACGTTAGCATCGAGTTGCTGCATGCGCTGGCGGATCATCGGCGCAATGCTAGCCGGATCGACAGCCGTGCGGACATACAACGTTGCTCCATCCGGATTCTCTTGTTGTAGAAGCGGAGCATAAACGTACATCCTGGCTGCATCGCGCAGGCTCTGTGTCTTTTGGTTCTTCACAATACCGACGATTTCGCGCATCATCTTGTCGCGGCCGAAGCCCACTCGGCGACCGAGCGCATTCTGGCCTGGGAAGAAGCGATCCACGAGAGCCTGATTCACAATACAAACAGGCGGGGCGCCCAACTTGTCGGCGCGAGTGAAATCGCGGCCGGAAATCATGGGTACGCCAACAGTCGCGAAGAAAGTCGGCCCAACCATGTTGACGTCAGAGTTCATTTCCTCGCGTTCCTTGGCAGAGTAGCCCTCAACCTTCAGTGTGTACATTGCGCGATTCGACGTCATTAACCCAACATCCGTAGCACTGACGGATTTAGCCGACGGCAGGCTTTCTAAGGCTTGCATGGCTCGGTCGAAGAATTGGAGAGCCCGTTCCTTTTGATAACCATTCAACGTCGGTTCGATGGAGAAGGTCATCAGGTTTTCGGATGCGAAGCCGGGATGAAGGCTCCGCAGGTTGTATAAGCTTCGAGCGAAAAGCCCGGCGCCGATCAGCAGCAACAGTGACAGAGAGATCTGTGCCACAACAAGACCTTTCCGAAGTCTCACTTGGCCGGCGCCACCCGACAAATTTCCCGCTTCGGATTTCAATGTATCTGCGATAGCACGTCTGGCGGCTTGAAGAGCCGGCACAAGACCGAATAACAATGCGGCAATCGCGGATGCGGCAAAGTTGAAGGCCAGAACTCTTGCGTCTGGCGCGGTCGAGAAAGCGCGAGGCGCTTCTTCAAACGGAAGAAAGCTCAGCAAAAGATCACCGGTCCAAACGGCGACTAGCAGACCCAGACATCCACCCACAAAGGAAAGCACTGCGCTTTCATACAGCAGTTGTCGAACAATCTGCCACTGCGACGCGCCAATCGACACGCGTATTGCGATCTCCCTTTGTCGCGCCGCCGCCCGTGCCGTGAGCAGATTCGCAACATTTGCGCAAGCGATCAGCAGGACCAGCCCCACCATCGCCATAAGCACATAGAGGGGTTTCTCTGCCGAGGTTCTTAATGACGACAATCCTTGTCCCGCCGGCTCTAATTGGACTGTCTTCTCTTTCAGAAATCTATCGCGAAGGGTCTTGCGCTCGGCGGGAAGCGTTGCAATCTCGGCTTCAAGGAATTGTTTATAGAGCGGATTGAGTGACGCGCTGGCCTTTGCGAGCGAGAAGCCTGGCTTCAATCGGGCGAATACATTCAACCATCGATCGGTTCGATCATCAAGCCCATACCAGGTCGGAGTCACCTGCGCTTTCATCATCACTGGAACGAAAACGTCGGTGGCGCCGCCGACCTCGATGCCTTGGAAGCCCGAAGCCGCCACGCCGATGATCGCCATCGGATTTCCGTTGATCCGAATCGTAGAGCCTATGATCCCGGAACTACTGCCAAACTTGCGCTCCCAAAAACCATTACTCAGAACCGCGACCGGATGGGCTCCGGGTTTGTTGTCATCTTCCGGAGTGATCAGGCGTCCCAGCCGGGGCCGCACACCGAGAACTTCGAAATAGTTGCCGGTCACGATCTCGGCGTTCACACGGTCCGTTTGGCCTTTGTAGCCTAGCGAGACGGATGTGGGAAATCTTCCAATCACGCCATCGAACGCTGCGTTCTGATCCCGAAGGTCACGATACATCGGGTAGGACGATGTCTTTTCTCCGCGCGTCGTGCCGAACATCGGACCTTTCTCCTGGATCTGTACAATCCTCTCCGGGTCTTTGATGGGCAGAAGACGAAGCAGGATCTGATCCATCAGGCTGAAAATGGCTGTGTTTGCTCCGATTCCAAGGGCTAGGGACAGTACGGCTACTGTCGTGAAGACGGGACTCTTCGTCAGGCTCCGAACGGCAAAGCGCAGTGAGGACATCATTGTTGGGGAGAGCACGAGATGGCCCGGAGGGACCCTCTGTGTGTTTTCATTGACTTAGGAAATGTTCTAATCCTCACCCCGTCCCGGAAGTGGGACGCAGCGTGTTTCTAAACGAACACCCCTACTTCGCCAGGGTCAGCGCGATCTGATCCATCACCCGTCGGACAGGTCCTGCCTGTAGGTTGCTGTTGTTCACGAGAATACTGAACGCGTACTTTCCTGCATATCCTGACAATGCGTTCACATGCGAAATCGACCCGGTTTTGGCACGCACCTTTGCCGCGGAAGCAGCTCGAGCGAATCGTTTGGCTAGCGTCCCGTCCTTGCCGCCTACCGGCAATGTGCTGATCCAGTCGTCTCGATGCTTCGTGCCATACATGTAGAGCAGAAGTTTGATGATCGTCATCGGCGTAAGAAGCGTCTGCCGCGATAGACCCGAACCGTCGAGGAGATTATATTGGCGATCCGCTATGCCGATCTCCTTCAGAAACTCCTTCATTTCAATAAGGGAAGCCTCTCGCGAGCCAACCCCCAGGCGAGCCCGGGAGACTTCGAGCAAGACGATCTCAGCATGCAAATTCTGACTGTCTTTGTTGATGATTCGTAGATCCTCGATCAAAGGATGCGAGTCATAAGTGAGCAGGGCAACACCGGGAGCCGGGAAGTGTTCGACGCGAGCCGTTCCCGAGATCCGAACGCCACGCTTCAACAATTCATCTCGCAGCGCCTGCGCCGCAATGAGCGCGGGTTGTTCTACCCCCAGAAGCGCTTCCTGCTCCTTGGCGATGGCGCCGGCAATTGTCAGTTCTGACGTCCCTGGCAGCCTTGTGTAGGTAAGTTTCGTTTCGGCGCCAGTTACAGCCAGGTTGTGTATGACCATTCCATCCACGACGGGAGTGCATTCGATCTGTGGAGGCACTCCAAACTCTGCCGGCCGCAATACGAGCCGGAACATCCCGTCATTGAGAAAGAGCGAGCTAACCGGGGCGCCATACTCATAAGTCGGATCATCCAGCGCCCATCCTTCCGGATATGGCTCATGAGCATAGGCCGAATCGTCGCCGATAATGTCTCCGTCCACAAATCGCAGGCCCTTTTCGAATAGCTTTTGCGCGAACATTTCAACGTGGCGTAGCGGGTTTTCGCGGGGGGCGTTGTACTCGTAGGGAATTGCGCGTCCGGAAAGGTTCGGATCGCCTCCGCCTACGAATCGCAGGCTGCCGACGCGCCCTTGCTCGTCCGGAAGGGCAGGCGCAGTTATGCTTGTGCGAAACCGGTGGTCGGGACCCAGGCGGGTGAGAGCAAGCGCGGTCGAAAATAGCTTTGTGTTTGATGCCGGGATGAAAAAGTGATCCTGGTTCTTCGAATAGACAGTCGCTCCGGTTTCGAGATTTACGATCCGAATACCCCAAAAGGCTTGCTGCGCAGCGGGCGATCGCAAGAGAATCTGGTCAATGCGCGAGCCGATCGATTGGGCGGAAACACACGTCGCCGCCAGGAACAAGCCAACTATCCTCATTCAGTGCCATGATACAGGCATGCGATTTGTTATCGCTCTCGCCACGCTTGCCTTGGTGTCGTCATTAGAGGCCTTGGACGCTCGAGAGTCGCCAACCCAATATCCGGTGCAGGGCGTCACGGCGGATATGAAGGTCGGAGTAGAGTATATGGTCCGATCGTTCCTGGCCGATAACCAGTCATTCACTATCGACGACTACCTGATTGTCGAAGTCGGCGTTTTTCCGCAGCATGAGGCCAAGCTCGATCTCAGACGGTTTACGCTTCGCATCAATGGAAATGCCGTCCTCCTTACGCAGACGCCCGGAATGGTCGCAGCTTCCGTGAAGTATCCCGACTGGACGATGCGGCCGAGCGTGCAGGCTGGCGCTACGACTGCTGATGGCAGAGGCGTGATTATTGGCCGAGATCCCCGAGTTGGCCGATGGCCTGGAGATCCCAGACAGTCTCCTGAACCACAGAACAGAACGCCCGAGGTTACACCCGATAAGCAACCAATCGACTATGAACGCCTGATCACACGATCAGCGCTTCCGGAGGGCCGGTTCAACAAACCGCTCGCCGGCTTTCTGTACTTTCCTTACGATGGCAAATTGAAATCGATCAAGAGAGTCGAACTGCTTATTGACGATAACGTCTTAAAACTTCGGTGAGAAGAATCTGGCCTCCAGCCAGATCAGTAGAACAAGCAGCAGCACGATTATCGAGCCGATCATCGGCAGCACCATCACAATTTGAACGCCGAATAGCTCGGATGCGTAGCCCAACGTAGCGGGCGCGAGCATACCGCCTGTCAGCGCCACTGAGAAAATCCCGTTGAAGAATCCGGGGTGGTAGTGGGGGAAGCGCACGCCGATCTTCTCGACAACCAGCGGATAGATGGGAGCAAAGCCGATCCCAACCAGCAGGGTGCCGAATATGGCCCCAAAGAGATTATCCGTAAACGCCAGAATCATACAACCCAACATGCTGGCTAGAATGCTGGCGACCAAGAGCTTGCCATGACGCACATGCGGGAGCACCGCCTGCGCAATGATTCGTCCGATCATCAGGGACAGCCAGTAAAGGGCGAGAATCAAGAGGGCTAGGGCGGGGCTGAGACCCAATCGAATGATCAGGAAAAGCGGAAGCCATGCGGCAATCGCCCACTCGTTCCCGAAGTGAAAGAACAACAGCAGGCTGAAAAGAACAGCGCTGGGGATCGTAAATTCCCGGGCCACATCGCGGAAGCTCCGCTTGCGCGCTACGACCGGCGCCGGAAAGCCGCTCCTGGCGAAACGGATTGCAAAGAGGCCCGGAGCAATCGCCACTAGCAAAAGGATGCTCGGAACCGTGTAGACGTTGAAAGCTCCGGCAATCAGAACTGCCACTACAAAGGATCCGAGACCGAAGAAAACACCCGCCAGGTTGATCGTGGCGGCTGGCTCCAGTCTGTAAGCTGCTGATATGGCGTGGAAGATTCCCATGTTCAGCGTGCCGGCCCCCAGTCCCAGCCCGAAGAATCCAAAGAGCCGGTACCACTCCGCTACCGGCGGGGCTGTAAAGGATAGGGCGGCAAGGGAAGTGAATGCCGTCATGCAGGCAATTACCAAAACGAACCCAAGGTTCCGACCTGTCATCCAGCGGCTGAATAGAACGGAAGCGACCAGACCAACGTCGAGGATTAAAAAGTAGTGTCCAATCGTAACGTAATGGGGACGAACGTGATAACCCCACGCTGGCAGTATGGCTCCTGGGAAAGACAACAGCAGCCCGGATAGAAAGAAGCCCGCCAGTGCTTTTCGCGAAGAGGATGTCTCAATCAGTGCTGCTGGTTGCACCTCAGGTATTCTACCGTTCTCCCGGAGTACGGATTTCAAGATAGGAAAACTACCGAAATCAGTAGAACATCGATGCGAAGGATCAATAGTTCAATAACTTACGCTTGGCAAGTGGATTGCTTTAGGATGGTTGGGGTTTTTGAGTTCTCACCGGTTGTCTTTGGTGTTAGTTGTCTCCTTCGATTGGCTAAGCGCCCTTGCTTTTAGGGCGCTTTAATTTTTTTGGCGCCTGCCTAGCTCCGCATGTTGACAGTTTTACAAGTCCGTGGCAGCATGAAGGTATATCACTGAAGAAGGAGGTGGTCCAGTCTAATGGAATTTGACAGTAATAGACCTAGATCAACGCGCGAGGTGGCCGACTTCTGAGTCGACCTTTCTAACCGTAGTTGGTTTCGTTTCAGTGGCGAAGCCGCAGTTCCTGTGGACCGGCTGCCGCGCGCGTGAGACGAAGGCTATATCCAACAAGCCCCGCTGAGCGAAGTTTGCCCAACGGGGCTTGTTCAGTTTTGCCGGTCCTTGAAGCAGCGGCGATGCTACAATGGATCGAGTTCACCAAGAAGGGGATTTTTGCAATGAAAGCTGGGATCCATCCCGCTTACAACGAAGTCAAAGTTACTTGTGCGTGCGGTCACGTATTTGCCACCCGCTCCACGCACAAGGGCGATGTTCGCGTCGAAATTTGCGCGAACTGCCATCCGTTCTTCACTGGCCGCCAAAAGTTGATTGATACCGAAGGACGTGTGGATCGTTTTCAGAAGAAGTACGCTAACGTACAAACTGGCAGGAAAAAGGGCAATACGGCAAAGCCGGTGAACGCTTAGTTCCCCGGCTTTCTCAGTGCTTCGCCGCCTGTTCTCGCGCGGCGGCGGCTTCTTTCATTCGTCGTTCCCGCTCTTCCCGAAACTTATCGAACTCCGGCTTTTGGGCCGGGGTAAGGATAGACTTGATCTGCTCCGTCTGAGCGGATTTGACTTCGTCTATTTCCTTCTTGTGACGCTCTTTCAGCCCCTTGAACCGCGCCCTGGTTTCATCCAGGATCCCGTTCAGATGGCCGAGCTGTGTCGGGTCGAGCTGGAGGCGTGAGCTAATCTCCTCAAGATATTGACGGCGCCACTCTTGTGGATCCCTTCTCACCGGACCGTCAACTCGCGCGCTAACGGTCTTCGTCGAATAAGAGTGATAAGCGAACGCGCCCACGGCGATCCCGCTTCCGAAGACGGCCAGCAAAGACAGAATGACGTTAATGTGGGATCGCTTCACAGGGACTCTCTCTGGATGGCGTCGACGTCCTTATTTGGATCGTCGTCGAGAACATCGACATAAGTCGATGTATAGACGGAATTTAGCGAAGGCGACCACGTTACCGCGGTGAGAGCAAAGCACAGCGCGAGCGACGCGGTGACAAACACACGCGCGAAGCGCCCGAATGAGAGACTCGGCTTTCTCCTCTGGTCGATTCGCCTCCACAGCTCGGGCATGAAGCCCGCCGATGGATCGCGATCTGGTAGCGCATCGCGGTAAGCCGCGAAAAGTTCGTCCAATTTTGGTTCGTTCCAACCGGACATAGTTTTTCTTCCCTATATACTAACGAGCTGCATCGCGCAAAGGCGATGCCCCATCCTTCGATGCTTCAAACGCTTTCAGAACTCGCTGGCGCGCTCGAAACAGCCGAACCTTGAGGGCGTTTTCCTTGACGTTGTAGATCTTCTCCAACTCTTTCAAGGATAGTCCCTCAACTTCTTTCAGTACCAACAGAATGCGATCTTCTTCGGACACACCCTGCAACAGCGTACTGACAAACTCCTTCACCCCCCGGTGATATTGCTCATCCTGGTCGGCCTTGCCTCCCGCAACGGCATCTGCCATCAGCACTTGCTGCTCGGAAAGATCGGACATCCTGGATTCATGCCGCCGCTTTTGCCGCCTTAAGTAGTCATAGCAGGCATTTACGGTCAGACGATATAACCACGGTTCGAAAACCTCAGCAGTTCGGAGTTGGTCGAGGGAAAAATACAGCCGCAGAAAAACGTCCTGGGCAACATCCTCGACATCCTCAGGCCTCCCAATAAGCCGCGAAATGGTTCCGAGAATACGCTTCCGGTAAACTGATACAACTTGGCCGAAGGCGGTGTCGTCACCTGAGCGGGCACGCTCGATGAGCTCGAAATCGGCTTGCATGCAGTAGACACGGCGCGGCTCGTAAGCTGAAAAGGCGAACCGTCGCAACACTAGGTTACTAAACCTGCAACCATACCGCGTTAATAATGATTCGATCCTGCTTCTGCCGTACTCCAATAGCCGCTGGCGCTGTTTTGCTCCGAATCTAGCCTAGAATAGAAAAGGCTTGAACGTCTACTACTTGAACGTCTACTAATGGACTCGTCTTCGAAAACGGCCTCTACGGCAAAAGTCGTGGTGGCCACCACGGTTGCTTTATCCTTCATTTCGTTCTGGCGAGGCGCTGCAATTGTCCTAAGCGATTTGGCCTCGACAATGTTTTACGTCGGGGGCATTGCCGAGCAGGCAATCGGGAAGTCTGCTCCATGGTTCGTCCTTTCCGTACTCGTATTCGGCTTCGCCATTCGCTCCATTTACCTCGAAAGCTGCTCTATGTTCGTCCGGGGTGGCGTCTACGTTGTCGTCCGAGACGCCCTCGGTCCAATGATGGCGAAGTTGTCCGTTTCTGCGCTCGTTGTTGACTACATCCTCACTGGTCCCATCAGCGTCGTCAGCGCGGGACAGTATCTCGGACGCCTGCTCAATGAGGTCAGCGTGATGCTGCACCAGCCGATTCACGTCAACCCGAATTACTTCGCGGCCGTCTTCGGTGTCGTTGTGACGGGGTATTTCTGGTGGGCGAACACCAAAGGGATACACGAATCGAGCGGTAAGGCGCTTAGAATCATGCAGATCACCACCATAATGGTGATCACATTGCTGATCTGGTGTCTGCTTACGTTGTTGCTTCGAGGTGGCGCCGATCTTCCGCCGCTGCCGTCCGCCGATAACATCAACAAATCGGAGCACACGCTGGGCTGGCTTTACGGGACATTCTGGGCGCAGTTACCTGCCGTTCTATTGGTCGTAGGGTTCGGACATTCCTTGCTTGCGATGAGCGGTTTCGAAACGCTTGCCCAGGTGTACCGTGAAATTGCTTACCCTAAGCTGAAGAATCTCAAAATCACGGCGAATATCGTATGTTGCTTCGCGCTTCTGAGCACGGGCTTGGTGTCGTTTCTAGCCGTGATGATTATCCCCGACTCAGTTCGACCTCAGTACTGGGACAATCTTATCGGGGGTCTGGCGATGAATCTCGTCGGTCCCGAGTTGCTGAAGCTGTTCTTTCAAATCTTTGTCGTTATCGTCGGGGTCCTGATTCTTTCGGGAGCCGTTAATACCTCCATTATCGGAGCCAACGGAGTCCTGAATCGCGTCGCCGAAGACGGTGTGTTGCTCGAGTGGTTTCGCAAGCCGCAAAAACGCTTCGGGACAACCTACCGGATCATTAACATGATCGCGATTGCGCAGGTCCTCACGATCATCGGGAGCCGAGGAGACGTTTACCTGCTCAGCGAGGCTTACGCCTTCGGTGTCGTGTGGAGCTTTTTCCTAAAAGGGCTGGGAGTTCTCGCCCTTCGCTTCCAGCGCAGGGATCAGGAGTACCGGACACCGTTAAACATCCGCGTCGGTAAATTCGAAATCCCCATTGGCCTCGGTGGAACCGTGTTGATGCTCTTCTTCGTGGCAATAGCCAATCTTTACACCAAGAAGATCGCCACGATATACGGATTGTCGTTTAC